>Ga0138256_10000889_pt1 | contig 32242 bp, 31 predicted proteins | sample KNB2016incub_MG_FD_105486 | JGI IMG/M metagenome (GOLD analysis project Ga0138256, IMG submission 105486) | Active sludge microbial communities from wastewater in Klosterneuburg, Austria - KNB2014incub_MG | ecosystem: Engineered > WWTP > Activated sludge > Unclassified | place: Austria... | reverse complement strand
TGGTGGCGAATATCGAGGAATGTGAGCGGCTCGTCGAGAAAAAGGTAGCGGCACGACGTGGCGGAGTGAGGATCGGGCCAGACCTGGGCGAGGACGCGGGCGAAATTTGCACGCTGGCGTTCGCCGCCGCTGAGGGTTTGATAGTTGCGATCCGCGAACTGCGTAATATCAAAATACCGCATCATCTCGTCGATTATTGCCTCGTCCGCGGGGCCGGGACGACCGGCAAAATGGGGGTAGCGGCCCATCATAACGACTTCGCGAACGGTCAGCGGAAACGCGATCTCGACCGCCTGCGACAGCACGGCCCGCCGGGTTGCGAGAGCGGCATCGGTGGCGTTTGCAACGTCGATACCTTCATACTCGACCTTGCCGGTTTCGGGCTTTAGCAGCCGCGACAGAATCTTTATTAGCGTCGATTTTCCGGCTCCATTCGGGCCGATTACGAGGTGGAGTTTGCCGGGCGCAAATGAGGCCGACACTTCGGAAAGCAGCGTTTTATTGCCGACGCGATAGGAAATATTGCTTGCTTTGAGCATCAGAAAATATACCGCCGCCGCCGCAGCAGGATCAGAAATACCGGTACGCCAACGACCGATGTCACGATCCCGATCGGCAGTTCGGCGGGCCGCAGAGACATGCGGGCGATGAGATCGGCGAGGCTTAACAGCGTGGCTCCGACGAGAGCGCTGCCGACGATCAGAAAGCGATTATCGGCGCCGCGCATCATCCGCAGAATATGCGGGACAATAAGGCCGACAAAGCCGATCACGCCGGTAAACGAGGTGGCGACGGCGACGATCACGACATTGACCGACAGGATTATCAGCTTGAGCCGCTTTACGTTAACGCCGAGATAGGTGGCCTCTTCTTCGCCGATCAACAAGGCGTTGAGTTGCTTGGCATAGTGAAGGGCGATGAGCGAACCGCCGATTGTCGTTACCGCGACAACCTCGACGGCGCGACAAATGGCCCCGGAAAGCGTTCCGAGGCTCCAAAATGTGATCGACCTCGCCTGCGGGTCGCGGGCGAGATATGACAGAAATCCGATGCCGCTCATAAAGAGTGCATTGACGGCAAGGCCGGTGAGCAGCAGCATGACGATCGACGCGCGGCCATCCGAGCCGGAGCGGGCCAGGAAAAAAACCAGATATGTCGAGAGAATGCCGCCGATACAGGCCGCGACCGGCAGGCTCCAGACGCTCATTCCGAAATTCAGGACACCGCCTAGAACAAAGAAAAGTGCGGAGCCGAATGCCGCACCGCTAGATGTGCCGACTAGGCCGGGTTCGACTATCGGGTTGCGAAACAGCGCCTGCATCAGCGTGCCGCCGACGCCGAGGCTCGCCCCGACCAGTAGGCAGAGAAACGCTCGGGGCAGACGAAGTTCGAGAAAGATGCGCTGATCGAGCGTCGCCTGGGCATGGCCCGGCAGCAGGGACGCAAATGCCGTGACAATGTCCGCAACCGAAAAATCTATCGCACCAAAACGGATCGACGCCGCCAGGACAAACAGCATGGCAAGCGTCAAGGCGACGATCAATAATCGCGGGCTTCCGGGTCGGTCAGTCACTTTTGATGAATTATCGCGGCTACTTTTTCGATATTTGCTCCGGTGCGAGGGCCGAAATACATTAGCTGATTTTCTTCGACACGATAAATGCGGTTATTTATTGCGGCATTCGTGGTCGCCACACCGGGCAATTGCTTTATCCCGTCAATCGAACCGCCGGCCTGATCGTAGCCATAATCGGTCACTAAAATAATGTCGGGATTTGCCTGAGCGATGATCTCGGGCGACGCCATCCGCTGCATTTTGTCCGAATCGATAGCCGTTTGACCGCCCGCCCACTCGATCATTTTCCCGGCCCCGCCGCCCTCGCCGCCGGTTTTGCCAACCACCATGTAAACATTTGACGCGCGGCCGAAATGGATAACGGCGATTCTCGGTTTGTCAGTGTATTGCTTGACGTTTTCGGTCGCTGCGGCGATTTGGGTGTCGAGCGTTTTGCACAGTTCCTCGGCACGTTCCTGCGTTTGAAAATACGCTCCGATTTCGCGGATCAGGGCTTTGGTGCCATCGATCGAATCATTTTTTGACGTAAACGGAGTTATCGGGATATTAAGCTGCTTGATCTGCTCGATGACCTGCGGCGGGCCGATGTTGTTTTCCGAGGTGAGAATGGCGGTCGGGTGGAGTGACAAAACCCCCTCGGCACTCAGACCCCGGTGATAGCCCACGGTCTGAACATTCTTGAGCTCCGGCGGATAGGCGATGGACAGATCGACGCCGACAACCCTGTCCTGAGCGCCGAGTGCCCAGATGATCTCGTTATATATCGGTGAGATGACGACATAGCGCGCGTCTTTTGCATCCGTCGCCGGATTTGCAAACCGCCCGCAGCCCGGCGCCGAAACCAAAGCGGCGACAATCACCGCAAAAAGTAAGATTCGTTTCATTAGAGTTAATTGGCGCCTGCAATAACAGACGCCATTCATTACCGCCTGATGCACACTAAAAGGTAAACCGTGCCTGAAGCTGAAACATTCGCGGCGGATCAATATTGGCAAAAGCCGGATTTGCGTTCGTCGCTGTGCCGACACCGCCGATAAACTGGCCAAAGTCACTGTTCGGTGTTGCCCCGTTACCCCAAACCGTGACACCGCGGCCGAGGAAATTACCGTGATTGAAAATGTTAAAGCCCTCTAACCGCAGGAGAAGCGCCTTGCTTTCGCCCAATCTGATCCGGTTCTGAACGAAAATGGTAACGTCCTGTGTTCCCGTTCCGCGAAATGCCGATTTTGACATCACCTTGCCGTCAACGAATGGACGGTCGTTCCTCGCACCGTCGCCGTTATTGTCCACGCCAGTTGTTGCATTAAAAGGCCGTGCCGAAGCAAAGGTGCTAACGGTACCAGCCGAAAAGCCGAGCGGAAACTGATAGGTGAACGAAATAACCGCGCGATGCCGCTGATCAACCAGGCTCGGCCCGCGTTCCTCTTCGCCGAGACGCGTGATGATGTTTTGGTTGGGCTCAATGCCGTTGCCGTCGGGTTCGGTCGTATTTGTCGCCTTAGAGAGCGTGTAATCGAATGACGCAAAGAAACGGCGGCTGCCGCGATAGCTGATCACCGTCTGCAAACCATCGTAATCGGCCACACCGGTATTCGATATCACATTTACATTGCGGACACCGCCGTTTACGGGCAGTATCGGCCGGGTCGCATTTGCAGCGGCGACAGTTCGTGTCTGGCCGACGGCGGTACGGTCAAAGGCCGACGGAGCATTGAGGTCGATCCGCGTATCCATGTCCGTCAAATGCTGATGGACATAATCGGCGCCAGCAAACAGACCCTTTACGATCTCGCGTTCGGCCCCGATCGATACGACCTGGCTGCGCGGGTTGACGAGTTTGTCGGAATAGTTTGGCAAGAGATCAAAATTCAGTCCGTACCGGTTGAACTGCTCCCGATAAAAATCGCGGAGCCCTGCCCTGATAAAGATGTCACGTGCCGGAAGCTGGCTGGCCGGAATCGTTCTCGGATCGACGTTGACCGGCAGGCAGGCCCCTGTCAGACACGTCGGGAAACCAGTCTGTCCGGGATTTGCCGTATAGGTGGCGAGGCCGTCGAGTCCGTTGACCAGGTAGCGAGCGACCTGATTTGTTCGCAACTGTGAATAGTACATACCGTAGCCGCCGCGAATTGACGTACGGGCATCACCGCCCGGATGCCAGCCAAATCCGAAGCGGGGAGCAAAATTGCTTTTAGCGTCGGTCAATGTCTGCCGGTCGTATCGCAGGCCGAGGTCGAGGGTCAGGTCCTTAGAAACGCGAAAGCTATCCTGCACAAATCCGGTGATCAGCCATTGCGGCAGCTCATAGCTATCGATGCCAAAGTTTATCGGCTGCTGATAGTTCTGCACGTCGGCTAGGGTCAACTGATCTAATGGGAGCGTGTTGCGCGCCGCATTGGTGGTCAGGAATGTGAAAGTGCCGAGTATGGCCGCTCCCGGTTCGCTGCCGGTGCCGCCGGAGTTTTGGCGAATGATGCTGCCGCCGAATCGGACGTTATGCTTTCCGACCGACCAGGACAACGTGTCTGATATCTGCCATTGATGACTCCAGATGTCCGATGTTCGCGACTGTCCAGAGGTAAATGGCACCGCGCCGTTTCCGCTGCCGCGGGTGTAGGCGGTTGACAACACTTGAGCTTCCCAGAGCGTGACAGGGTCGCCATGCAGATAGGCGAACCGGGCTTCGTTGAGCAGGTTCGCGTTAATCACCCAGGTGTGGTTGACCTGGCCGGTGATCGCGCGGCGGCTGTACCGGCGAGCGACGCTGGGGGCGTTTGTGCCGCCGACGGCGTCCTGCGGGTTGTCGTCGGACATGCGGTCGAGATTTAGCCGAAACATCACGTTCTGATGCGAGGTCAGCCGATGATCCAGTCGTCCGTCAAACAGGGTCTGCCGGTAATGGCCGGTGTAGTCGAGATTGCCACCGGCGGGCAGAAGAAACGCGGGCAGCGATGTCGAGAGCGATGTGGTGCGATCTTGCCGCGTGTGGTCTGCACTCACAAAAAAGAATGTCCGGTCATTGACGATCGGCCCGCCGAACGCACCGGAAAATTGGTTCAGTTCATCGGGAATGTCAACCGGATTAATGGCGGTCAGCGTACTCGGCGTGACGCATGACGAAACCGAAGACGGGCAAAAGCCCTTTGTCGAGAAGGTCTTTGCCTGCCAGCCACCGGGACGGTTCATATAGATGGCTTCGCCGTGAAAGTTGTTTGTGCCGGATTTTGAGACGATGTTAATTGCCGGGCCGGTGGTCCATCCGTATTCAGAGGAAAATGCGTTTGACAGGACTGTAACTTCCTGAACAGCTCCTAGCGGAACGCTAACGATCGCCGTCTGACGGCCCCAGCCTTCGTCATTATTGCCGCCATCGAGCAGAAAGGTCGTTGCCCGTCGTGAGCCCACGCCGGTAATAAAGTAGGTTTGGTTGACAAAGAGGTCGCCAGTTCCTTTTCCCTGTCGAAAGGCCGAGTTAAGCAGCGGTATCGACGTTATCTTGCGCCCGAGGATCGGTGTTTCATCGATTTGCGGGCTGTCAAAGCGGCGGCCGATCTGCGGGTCTGCTCTGACGCCGTCGGTTGTGCCAAATACCGTTACCTCGTTCTTGCCACCGCTGACCGTTAGCCTAACCTTGACGGTTGCGGTTTCGCCGGAACGAAGTTCGAGATCGGAGACATCGTCCGCCGAAAAGCCCGATTTCGAAACGCTGACTTTGTAATGGCCCGTCAAAGGCAGCGCGGCGATGGTCGCAGAACCCTCGCCGGTTGACACCGCATCGCGAGATGCACCGGTAGCCATGTTTACAACCGAGATGTTTGCTCCGGGAACGACGGCCTGGTTTTGATCGAGGACAGTGACAATGATGGTCGCCGTATTGGGCGATTGAGAATAAACCGGTGCAAAAAATGCAGCCATTGCAAGCACCAATGCCCCGATTGAGGCCTGACGACGAACGGACATACCTTTCATATCTGTTTCCTTTAGTATCTGGGTTCTGATTGACAAGCAAGAATAAATCCAACAAAAAGCTACTACCAGTATTCGTTGATACATGGTGCCGCGCCTGTCGCCCGCGGGCCGCATTGTTGCGATAGTGGCGAGTACTGTTGTAACTTCAGCTATGATCAAAACTCGATTTTTCTTTTCAATCCTTTTATTGGCGGCGACATTCAGCCAGGGACTTGCGGCTATTCCCGGACTGACGAACCGGGCGGTTAATGTGGATATTTTGATCGTGGGCGGCACGATCATAACCATGAACCCCGAACGGGAGGTCATTGAAAACGGGGCTATCGCAATCGATGACGGGAGGATCTACATGGTCGGAACTCGCGGCATCGTGTCGCGCAACTCGCGGGCAAAGCGCGTGATCGACGCAACCGGCAAGCTGATAATTCCCGGCCTTATCAATACGCATACGCATGCGGCTATGTCGCTCTTTCGCGGAATATCTGACGATCTGGACCTCAATGACTGGCTGACAAAGTTTATTTTTCCGGCCGAGGCCAAGAATGTGACCGAGCCATTTGTCCGCGCGGGGACGAGACTCGCTCTGGCGGAAATGATACGCGGCGGAACGACAACTTATTGTGACATGTACTATTTTGAAGATGCGGTCGCCGATGAGACCAAGAAGGCGGGCGTTCGCGGTGTGCTGGGCGAGACGATCATCAAGTTCCCTGTTTCGGATAATAAGACGCCCGAAGCTGCTCTTTCCTATACCGAGAACTTCATCAAAAAATGGAAGAATGACCCGCTAATTGTTCCCGCCGCTGCACCGCATGCCCCTTATACACTCGAAACGGCGACGTTGCGGTCGATCAAAGAGCAATCCGACCGTCTGAATTCGGCAGTTGTGATTCACGTTGCCGAAACGAAAAAGGAACGTGACGATATTCTCGCCCAATACGGCAAAACGCCGGCCGCCTATCTTAACAGCATTGGGTTTCTCTCAGATCGAACTATCGCCGCCCACAGCGTTTGGGTAACCGGCGACGAGATCGATATGTACAAGGCGGCCGGCGTTGGCTCGGCCCATTGCCCGCAGTCAAACATGAAGCTGGCATCGGGCACGGCACCGGTTCCGGCAATGCTCGCCAAAGATGTTGCTGTCGGCCTGGGCACTGACGGAGCCGCCTCGAACAACGATCTCAATATGTGGGAAGAGATGGATACGGCCGCCAAACTTCACAAGCTGATTACCAACGATCCCAAAACGCTGCCCGCGGAACAGGCATTTGAGATGGCGACGATTCGCGGTGCGCGGGCATTGCATCTCGACAAAATCACAGGTTCGTTAGAAGCCGGAAAACGTGCCGATATTGCGATCGTCGATTTTGACAGCCTTCATCAAACGCCCGCCTATAACTATTTTTCTCACCTAGTTTATGCCACCAAAGCATCCGACGTGCGGACCGTCATCATTAACGGACGCCTAGTCATGCTGAACAGGCGTTTGCTCACGCTTAATGAAAATGGTATAAAGAAAGACGCAAACGCATACCGCAAAAAAATCATCGATAGTTTAGGTAAATGATTGGCGGGCCACACAAAAGGCTCGAAGTGGTGATTTTTTTGAAGTATTGTTTTTCGCATTCGCAGGTCGCTAGAGTGAGCCTTCAACGGGCGAGTTCGCTTGGCCTTTACGGAAAATTTAAGTCAAAGGGAGGACGTAAATGACACCGTTAAATGTCAGAAGGTTTTACAGTTTAGGTTTTTTTGCAGTTTTTGGGCTCGCCGCGGTTTTTGCTGTCAGAGCTCAGACAGCTCCGCCGGCGGCCCCGCCACAGCAGGCGGCCCCGACCACATCGGGCGACGTGATGCGTGAGCGCATCTCCAAATCAAAGGCATTCATCGCCGTTCGCAACTATAACGCAGCAATTTACGAGCTTGAGAATATTCGCAAGGAAACGGGTGACCCTGCGGTACAGGCCGTGGTCAACGTGCTCTTGATGAACAGCTATCTCGAACAGGGCGATTACAAACGTGCTCAAGATTTGCTCACCGAGTTTCATAATTTACAAAAAAAGCGGCCGGCCGCATCGCCGTCATACATGGCAGTGGCAGGACAGGCAATAAAAGGGGCTAGAAGTCGCGTTGAGCGGTATAAGGCCCTAGGGCTTAGCGTTTCGGACCGAACGCTGCCGCTCGAGGCTCTCAACGACCTCGAAAAGATGCGGGAAACGCTTGAACTTGTGATAACGCAGGCAAAGGAAGCGGGTGCGGATAAATCAAAAAGCTCGGACGCGATGATGATGCTCGAAGAGGCGAGCAGTTCGCGCAGCATGCTGGCGCGTGATGATTACGATTCCCGCCGTTGGAAAGACGAGGTCGCCGATACCCGCGAAAAAATGGTGAGTTCGCAAAGCGTTGTGCTGAGTGCACTGAACGAACCGGCGACTGATCCAAATGCAGGCACCATCGCCGCGGCGACGAAAACGGCGGAGCCGAATCCGCCCGTTGTAATTCCGGTTTCGCAGACAATCACCAAGCCTGTCTCGCCCGACGCTCCGCCGACCGGTGAATCGATCCCTGCGGCTACGCGTGAGCGAGAGGTCAAAATCGTAGAAAAGGCCCCGACGGAAACGGTTGCAAAGACGGAGCCGCCGGTTTATGTTCCTTCGCCGCAACCGGTCGTGATCGTGAAAGATCAAGCTGTTAAGGAAGATCCGGTAACGATCGAACCAAAAGCCGACGCGAAGGCCGTTGAGACGCCGGCCGTTGTCGAGCCCAAGCCTGAGGAAGCAAAGGCGGAAGAGCCAAAAGACACTTCGCCCATGGATGTGGGCCAAACGCTGATCAGCTATGCGACAAGCCAGGCCAAACCTGTATATCCGGCGGCGGCCAAGGTCATTCGGGCGACCGGCGTCGTCAAGGTTGAGGTGACGATCGACGAGTCCGGCGATGTCGCTGAGGTGCAGAAAGCCAGCGGCCCAAGCCTGCTGCAGGCGGCGGCAATGGATGCTATTCGCAAATGGAAATTCAGGCCGTTTGTACGAGACGGAATGCCGGTAAAGGCTATTGGTTGGGTCAATTTCAATTTTACACTCTAGATATTTTATGAACAGGTATTCTCAGGCGGCGGCCCTTTTATTAAGGGATGCCGCCTAACTATTTTGCGGCAGGGTTTTTGCCGCGAATCTGCGCTGTGCCGTATTTGTTAAATGCGTGGCTATTTCTACTTTTGCGGTAGTATAGAGCTATGCGTTTAATAATTCTTCTCCTGGTGTCGGTCATCGGCATTTCGGCTCAGAAGCCGCCCATCGAGCCGGGCGTTTCGCATGACCTCGCAAAATGGCGGGCCGCGCATTACTCGGATGTTCGCTATAAGCTCAATCTCACTCTCGAAAAGATGTCGCCGGTGCTGAAAGGGACGATCGAGATACGGCTCAAAGTGGCGGAGAATGGGCGTGGAGGAGACAAGGAGACGGTATCGGAGGGAACTCCCCTATAGCCGGGAACGCAGGCGCCCTCGCCTGCAAACGCCGGTTCCTCCGGCGTGGCGGGCATCCCCATCATTCTTGATTGGAGGAAAATACGAGGCAGCGAATCTCTTTCAACGATCTCAAATATTTCCATCAACGGCATACCTATTGGATACCGGCGACCGCGGCCAGCAAATGCTCAGGCAGCTCCCGGAACTGCTCCAGAGGTGGAGAGAGACTGGGTCGTTCTCATCGAAGCACCTGCCGATCACCTTATCTTCCGCAGCGGCGTTCGTCTCGGCGAGAATGTCATCCAGCTAGATTTCACTTCGCCTATACTGACCAGCGGGTCGGCGATCACGCGGTACATCGACAAAGAGGACGGCGCGGAATACATCTATTCGCTGTTTGTCCCGTCGGATGCGAGCACGGCGTTTCCGGTATTTGACCAGCCGGATCTGAAGGCGAGGTTTGAGGTTTCGATCAAGGCCCCAAACGAATGGGAGACAGTTTCAAACACGGAGATGCGGCCGCTACGAATAGGAGGCGGTTCGCATACACCTGATTGGGGAAAGAATCAGACGACATTTTTTTTAGAAACCAAGCCCATCAGCACCTACGTCTTCGCATTCGCAGCGGGGCCGTTCGAGCGGGTAGAGGACATGGGCAGAAACCTGAGCGGTAGCGAGGGTGTACAACGCGACACAGCATCCAACTCGAACGCCCTCCCTACAATTCGGATTTCCGCCGCTGAGGGAGAACCACCTGCGTTAGCGGGTGGCCAGAACGCTGCCGCGAACTCAACGCCAGATGCCGTAACTCAACCTGGCGTATATGCCGCGTTGAAACCACCCGCTTACGCAGGTGGTTCTGCCTTGTACGTCCGCAAATCCCAAGCCGCCAAATTCAAACCCCACGCCGCTGAGGTTTTTCGGCTTAATCGCGAGGGCATTAAGTTTCTTGAGTCATATTTCGACTACAAATTCCCTTTTCCGAAGTATGATCTCGTCCTGATTCCGGAGTTTCCATTTGGCGGGATGGAACATGCCGGGGCGACATTCCTGCGTGAATCATCCATTATCTTTCCACAGGCGCCGACCAAGAACGACTATATCTCGCGAGCCACGCTGATTTTTCACGAGGCGGCGCATCAGTGGTTTGGGGACACGGTGACGATGCGTTGGCTTGACGACCTGTGGCTAAAGGAAGGGTTTGCGACTTTTATGGCGTATAAGACGCTGGAAAAGGTGATGCCCGATTACAATGCATGGAAGGTCTTTTACGAGCGCGTCAAACAGGGAGCCTACCAGACCGATTCAACCAAAGGCACAACGCCCATTTATCAGGAGATCAACAACCTCTCAGCCGCTAAATCGGCCTACGGCGCAATCGTTTACAACAAAGCCCCCGCGTTTCTGCGCCAAGCCGAGTTCTACCTCGGCGAAGAAAAATTCCAAACCGCCGTGCGCGCGTTTTTGAAGAAGCACGAGTACGCAAACGCGGGATGGGAAGATTTAGTGATGGAATTTGAGGATGCGAGCAAGCAGGATTTATCGGATTGGGCAAAACAATGGGTAACCCAGCCGGGGCTGCCGACCATTCGAACTCAGCTTGTATGGGGCGGAAACGGGTGCTTTACATATTCAATCAAGCAATCCGGTCCGGGCTTTTGGAGACAGCGTTTCCGCGTACACGAACAATTTGCCTCCGGCACCAGATATCAGGGCGATGTATTAATAACGAGTGTGGAAGCTGCTATTACTGCCTGCGATCTCGATAGATATCCGCCTCTAATCCTTTTCTCGAACTTTCAGGATCACGGCTACGGCATCTTCCTGCTCGACGCCAAGAGCCGCGATTACGTTTTGAAAAATATTGGAAGCGAAAAGGACGATTTTCTTCGCTCGATGATGTGGGGCAGCCTCTGGGACAGCGTCCGCGAGGGCGAGCTTGATCCGAAGGAATACGTCGAGCTAGTCATCAAAAACCTAAAGCTCGAAACCGACGAAAGCACGATCCAAACGCTGCTCGGTCGCGTATCGACGGCGATGCGGTATTACATCGAAAACAAGGGAGAACCACCTGCGTTAGCGGGTGGTCAGCTCCGCGATGAAATTCAGCGTGCACGGAAACTGAGCGCTCGACCACCCGCTAACGCAGGTGGTTCTCCCTTGAGTGCCAAACTCGAAAACTTCACCATCGACCGCATGCAAAACGCGGCGACGCCGGGGCTGCGGATCACATATTACCGTGCGTTTCTTAGCATCGCGTCGAGCGAGAATGCACGACGGGTAATGAAAGATATCCTGAAGAAATCATCGCCGCAAAGCGGCTCGAAGGGAGAACCACCTGCGTTAGCGGGTGGGCAGCTCTCGGCTGATCGGCAGCGTACACAGAATCGCGGCGCCGTGTCGCCCGCTAATGCAGGCACGCGCCCCGTAATGAGCATTACAACCAAAGACCGCTTTGACATCGTCGGCAAACTCATCATCCTCGGCGATCCGGACGCTTTGAAATTACTCGCCGAGCTCGAAAAAACAGAGACTGGTGACGACGCAAAACGATACGCTTACGCCGCGAGGGCCGGAATTGCGACGGCTGAGAACAAGGCAAAGTTTTGGAACGATTTTGTCGATAATAAGGAAATCAGCGAAAGCTGGATCGAGGCGGCTCTGGCGCCATTCAACAACATCCGTCACGGCGAGCTGGCACTGCCGTATCTCGAACGTGCGCTCACAGAACTGCCGAATCACAAACGAACGCGGAAAATATTCTTTGTCAACGGCTGGCTCGGCGCATTTATCGGCGGGCAGAAGAGCGAAGAGGCATTAAAAATCGTCAATCAGTTCCTTGCCGATAACCCAAACCTCGACAAGGATTTACGGCTCAAAATACTTGAGAATGTGGACACGATTGAGCGTGCGGTTCGGATTCGTGGTAAATTTGGCAAGAAATAGAATTTAGGATTTTGGAATGAAGGTTGGATTTGCCTGAACAGTGCGATTAGCCAACCGAACGTGTCCTTTAAGTATATGAACAAAAAACTTGTGCTTTTACTGGCTCTGCCGCTTATTTTTGCATTCACGGTCGGAGCCCAGACAAAATCAAGAAAGAGGCCGGTAAAACCAAAGGCGAAACCGGCAATTCTCTCATCGGGTGCGATCAAAACAGCATCCGGATTGACCTATCTCGTTACTCAAAAAGGCACGGGACGGCTGCCGAAAGTTGGCGAGACCGTGTCGGTACACTACACCGGAATGCTGACGAACGGCGTTAAGTTTGACAGTTCGCGTGACAGCGGACAGGCGATTTCGTTCCCGCTCGGCAAGGGCCGCGTGATCAAGGGCTGGGACGAAGGCATAGGAAAGCTGCATGTCGGCGACCAGGCAATTCTTGTTATCCCCTCGTCAATTGGCTATGGCCCCAACGGACGCGGCCCGATACCGCCGGGCGCGACGATGATCTTTGTCGTCGAATTGGTCGAGATCAAGGAGTAGCGATTCCGCTAACCCAAAAGCCGGAGGGCTGGTTACGCACCTGCGGCTATTTTCAATCTTGACAAAAAAATAATGATTTGAGAATATTATCTTACGGAAAACACTGGCACGGCATAGGTTATGAAAATTTCGGCGCAAGAGGAATACGGGCTGCGATGCTTGGTTCAACTGGCAAATCTGTCGGATGGCGATAGCCTGACTTTGCCGCAGATAGCCGAGCGCGAGGGCATCTCAACCGCCAATGCCGGCAAGCTGATGTGGCTGCTCAATAAGGCCGATTTTGTTCATTCGACACGCGGCACCAAGGGCGGCTATTCGCTCGCGCGTCCGGCCAGCGAAATTGCACTGAACGAGATCATCAAGGTGCTCGACGAAGATGTGATGACCAAGCATTGCGGCAGCTATACGGGCGTTCGCGATGCCTGCGTGCACAACGGCGATTGCGGCATACGGCCGGTAATTATCGGACTGCACGAGATAGTCGAGAATGCATTGTCAAAGATCACGCTGGCACAACTCGTGGGCAGCGAACAGGCGGTCGATGCGATGTTCCATTCGATACAGGGAATACACAGGACGCTTGAATCGCAGAGGATTTGAAGAGAATTTAGCCGCAGATTGACGCAGATGACGCGGATAAGAAGTAAATACAAGGGTTTCTGATCTGCGTTATCCGCGTTAATCTGCGGCTAAAAAATCTTATGTCAACGGCAGCAGAATTACTTACAAATCGGGAATACAAATACGGTTTTGTCACGGATATCGAGACGGAGACCATCGCGCGTGGTCTGAGCGAGGACACCGTTCGGCTTATATCGTCAAAAAAGAATGAGCCGGAATGGATGCTTGAGTTTCGGCTGAAGGCGTACCGGCAGTGGCTCAAGATGGAGCAGCCGGATAACTGGGCGAATTTTGATTATCCGAATATCGATTTTCAGGACATCTCGTACTATTCGGCCCCGAAGCAGAAGCCTTCGAAAGCGAGCCTGGACGAGGTCGATCCAGAATTGCTGAAGACATTTGAGAAACTCGGCATCCCTATCACCGAGCAGAAAATGCTGGCAAATGTCGCGGTCGATGCTGTGTTTGACTCTGTTTCGGTAGCGACAACATACAAGAAAAAACTGCTCGAGGCGGGCGTGATTTTCTGCTCTTTCACTGAGGCAGTCGCTGATTATCCCGATCTGATCAAGAAATATCTCGGCTCGGTCGTGCCAGTCGGCGACAACTATTACGCGGCCCTGAATTCGGCGGTTTTCTCGGACGGCTCGTTCGTTTTTATCCCAAAAGGCGTCCGCTGTCCGATGGAACTTTCGACGTATTTCCGTATCAATACGCAGGAAGCGGGGCAATTTGAGCGGACGCTAATTGTTGCAGAGGAAGGCGGTTATGTCGCCTACAACGAAGGCTGCACGGCCCCGCAGTTTGATACGAATCAGCTTCACGCTGCGGTTGTTGAGCTTGTGGCTTTGGACGATGCCGAGATCAAATACTCGACGGTGCAAAACTGGTACGCCGGCGACGAGAACGGCAAAGGCGGGATTTATAACTTCGTGACGAAACGTGGTGCGTGTCGCGGTCTGCGTTCAAAGATCTCGTGGACACAGGTCGAGACCGGTTCGGCGATCACCTGGAAATATCCGAGCGTGATCTTGCAGGGCGACAATTCGATCGGCGAATTCTACTCCGTTGCCCTCACCAACAACGCCCAGATCGCCGACACGGGAACGAAGATGATCCACCTCGGCAAAAACACCAAATCGACGATCATCTCAAAAGGCATCTCGGCCGGAAAGTCGAACAACTCGTATCGCGGCCTCGTCAAAATAATGCCGAAGGCCGAAGGCGCACGTAATTACACGCAGTGCGATTCAATGCTCATCGGCGGCCACAGCGAGGCGAACACGTTCCCCTACATCGAGGTCATGAACAACACCGCCCGCGTCGAGCACGAAGCCACGACCTCAAAGATCAGCGAGGATCAGCTGTTTTATCTACAGCAACGCGGCATCGGCCAGGAAGACGCCGTTTCGCTCATCATCAACGGGTTTTGCAAAGAAGTCTTCCGCGAACTGCCGATGGAATACGCAGTCGAGGCGACGAAGTTGTTGGGGTTGAAGCTTGAGGGAAGCGTTGGATAGTTTTAGCCACCGAGAACACAGAGAATACCGAGAATAGTCTCAAAGTTCTCTGTGAACGCTGTGGCAAATGATTTATGAAAAGGATACAACCACCAACCCAACCACAGCCAAAAGGTCATTACAGCCCGGGCATAGAACACAACGGCTTGATCTTTGTTTCGGGGCAGCTGCCGATGACGCTGGATACGCGCGAAGCCTTTACTGGTGATATCGATGCGCAGACGGAGCTTGCTTTGCGGAATGTTGAGGCGGTTTTGCATGCTGCAGGTAGCGATCTGAGCCACGTTTTGCAGTTTACGATCTATGTTTCGGACATGGAGTTGTGGGGAGCGGTGAACGCGGCCTATGCCCGCGTGATGGGCGAGCATCGTCCGGCGAGGGCGATCGTACCCGTTAAAGATTTGCATTTTGGAACGAAGATCGAGATCCAGGCGATCGCGGCGAAGAAGGGTTAGCCACAGAGGGCACAGAGATGAGATTGGGATTGCTGGCAGTTCTTATTTTTGCGTTGGCATTGGTTGGTGATGCTCAGTCTAAACGCGCGATCGAGTCGCCAGACGCTCCGAAAGCTATCGGTCCGTATTCGCAGGCGATCATTGCGAACGGATTGATCTTCACGGCCGGTCAAGTTGGTACCGATCCGAAGACCGGGGCTTTGGTCGAGGGCGGGATCGAAGCACAAACCGAGCAGGTTTTGAGGAATATCGCTGCTGTGTTGAAAGCCGCGGGCAGCAGTCTCGACGATGTGATCAAGACGACAGTATTTCTTGCGGATCTGAACGATTTCGCGAAGATGAACGAGATATACGCTAAGAGATTTAAGACGCCATTCCCGGCCCGTTCGACTGTGCAAGTCGCCCGGCTGCCGCGTGACGCGAAGATCGAGATCGAGGCGGTTGCGGTACAAAAGAATAAGCCCCAGAACACACCGGGAACTCGGAGATAGTTTCTCAGTGTTCTCTGTGGAACTTTGTGGCTAAACATTTATGCAATATTACGGCATAGATTGGCTCGCGACCCTCTGCGGGCTGACCGGGGTTTACCTGATCGGGAGCCGAAACAGGTTTGGTTTTTTGGTGATGATGCTTGCCAGTACGAGCTGGTTTACGGTTGGCATTCTGATTGGCAGCCTGCCGTTAATGCTTGGGAGCATTGTTTTCTTTTGCCTTCACGTACGCGGTTGGCGAAATTGGCGACGGCAGGTTGATCTGGGATTGTGAAGCCCGGGATGGCGTTTGATATGAAACTCGATATTTATCAGGTTGATGCGTTTACAAGCAAGTTGTTTGGCGGCAATCCGGCCGCTGTTGTGCCGCTAGATGCGTGGCTGCCGGATGAGACGATGCAGGCAATTGCTCTGGAAAACAATTTGTCGGAGACGGCCTTTTTTGTGCGCGAGAGCGATGGTTACGGTCTGCGTTGGTTTACGCCGACATTTGAAATCGACCTATGCGGCCATGCGACGCTGGCGAGCGCACATGTCCTTTACGATAAAATCGGTGTGCGGAGCGATGTTTTGCATTTTCAATCAAAGAGCGGGCTGCTAACGGTTGAACGCAAAGATGGCCGCCTGGTGTTGGATTTTCCATCGCGCCCGGCACAGCCGAGCGATGCTCCCGAGGGACTTTTTGAGGCTATTGGACGGAAGCCGGTCGAGGTGCTGCGAGCTCGTGACTACATGCTCGTTTACGAATCTGAGGACGAAATTCGTTCGATTGAGCCGGATTTTTCCGCACTTGCGCGTATAAAAACGCACGCTGTGATCGTTACCGCTCCGGGCGATACGAGCGACTTTGTCTCGCGATTTTTTGCACCTGAGGCGGGCATTAACGAAGACCCTGTGACTGGTTCGTCGCATTGTAATCTGATTCCGTATTGGGCAGAAAAGCTGGGCAAGACTGAGATGTTTGCCCGCCAGGTGTCGGCTCGCGGCGGTGAATTATATTGCGAGCTGGCCGGTGACCGCGTAAAGATCGGCGGCAATGCCGTCACTTATTTGAAAGGCGAGATCTATGTCGAAGTTGGTGGCGAGAAAAGCATTGCAGCGTGACGAGATCAACGTCCGGCTGGCCAAACGGCAAGATGCGACGGCGATTTCTCAGGTGATATTGGATGCGTTCAGCCGTTTTCGCGAGCATTACACGCCCGAGGCTTTTGAGGTTGTGGCGTTGCTACCTGACGGCATCCTGCCAAGATTTGACGAAGGGCCGCAGTGGGTCGCGGAACTCGGCGGCGAAATTGTCGGAACGGTTTCGGTGACGGTCGAGGAAGGCGATCTTTACGTCCGCAGCATGGCAGTCGCTCCGCACGCACAAGGCCGCGGCGTCGCGCACAACCTTCTCGACGCAATCGACAAATATGCCGCGACGACTGAATTCGGCCGCATATTTTTGTACACGACGTATTTCACGCCGGGCGCAAAGGAGCTTTACGAAAAGCATGGCTACTCGTGGGTTCGCGACACGGCCGCCGAAGAATGGTACGGCGTACCAGGTCTCGAGATGGAGAAAGCTCTGATCATTTGATGATCGTTCGGAAGGAAGTTGGTGAGCATGAAACGAATAAAAGCATTTGGGCGGAAAGGCGGACAGCTATTTTGGGTCGCGTTTTTTCTTGTAACCATTTTTTCTTTTGGTGCGGCGGCACAAACTGTCACCAATACGCCCGTTCACCAGCTTCGTATCTACGAAGTTCCCAAAGAAAATGAGCAGGTCTTTCACGAGCGATTCCGCGATCATGCCCGGCGAATAATGAAAAGGTATGGGTTTCACATTCTGGCAATGTGGCGGTCGCACAGTGCTGACCGAACCGAGTTTGTTTATCTTCTAAAGTGGAAAAGCCGCAAAGAGATGGAAGCAAGTTGGGCGAAGTTCATGGCCGACAAGGAATGGATTGAGATCAAAAAGAAGAGCAGCGCTATCCACGGAATATTTGTCAACAACATCGAGGACAGGGTTCTGGAGTTGACGGACTATTCACCGAGGATTGGGGCACCGCACAACCCGCCAAAGTAGGAAATTGAGGAATTATGTTGTTAGAAGTAAAAGACCTGCATGCAGGTATTGAAGGAAAAGAGATATTGAAGGGCCTGAATCTGCACGTCAAAAAAGGCGAGGTTCACGCGATCATGGGGCCGAATGGTTCGGGCAAATCGACTTTGTCAAAGGTTCTGGCCGGGCATCCGACTTACGAGGTGATCTCGGGCGAGGTGCTGTTCGAAGGCAAGAATTTGCTTGAACTCGAACCCGACGAACGGGCCCGCGAAGGCGTGTTTATGGCGTTTCAGTATCCGGTCGAGGTGCCGGGCGTTTCGAATTCGCAGTTCCTGCGGCTCGCCTACAACCAGAAGATGATTCACCACGGCCTCGAAGAACTCGATCCGCTCGAATTCAACGATTACCTCAAAGAAAAGGCGAAGATCGTCGATATGGACCCCCAATTTTTTAAGCGGTCGGTCAACGAGGGCTTTTCCGGCGGCGAGAAAAAACGAAACGAAATACTGCAAATGGCGGTGCTTGAACCGAAGCTCGCAGTGCTTGACGAAACCGATTCGGGCCTCGATATCGACGCCCTGCGGATCGTCGCCGAGGGTGTAAATAAACTTCGTTCGCCGGACAACGCGATCATTTTGGTCACGCATTATCAACGGCTGTTGAATTTTATAGTCCCTGATATGGTCCATGTTTTGGCGAATGGCCGCATCGTTAAAGAAGGCGGCAAAGAGTTGGCTCTTGAGCTCGAGGAGAAGGGCTATGACTGGGTCAAGGGAGCGGCGGTTTAGGTTCTTCTTTTTTCGCCGAGCGGAAAAGCTGTGCTTTTCCGTAAAGCTGGAAATTTGATTCTGCGGCTATGCCGCACGTTTGAAAGCGGCGGCATAGCCGCCACCTCCATTAGGGTCGCAACGGAAAAGCATAGCTTTTCCGCTCGGCGAGAAGTGTCGTCACGTAGTTGTCCCGATAAGAAGAATGGCTGACGAAACAAATGCAGATTCGAAGAACGCCGCCTTTCTGGTGGCGATCTGGGCAGCGATACTGGTGACGATCTTCGTCGCATTTCGCAGCACAGATCTTCTGCGCCTGCCGTCTTTAGTCGAAAATGTTGGCGGCGGGGCATTGTTCGGCATCGAAGGTATTTTGGCATCGGTAGCCGGTTTAATCATCGCCGGTCTCATACTGGTTTCGTGGTTTGGGATAGGTACCTTTGTTTTTAGATATTTGGGGGGCGAGCAGAGCGAGAATCACTCAGGCCTGCTCGAAATAGTCCGAATTATCGCGGTTGGGGCAGCTATCAGCTCGCTCCTATGGTTTTTCTTGGGCCTGGCCGGGCTTTTCACGCCTTTGGCAGCAATCATTTTTACGGCTATCGGGTTTGTCGAGGGCGGGCTCAACATCGCCCGTCTGCGAAGGAATGATACGAAAGGCCGAGAGCCATCAACCGCATTTGATAAGGTCTCGCTGGCGCTAATCGTCTTACCGGCCGGTCTGGCACTTTTGGCGTCACTAGCGCCGCCAATAGCGAAAGACACTCTGCTCTATCATTTCGCGGTGCCAAAGGCATTTATTGCCCAGGGAAGCAATGCGTTTATTCAGGGCAATATTGCGAGTTATCTGGCGCTTGGCACGGAGATGCACGTGGTCTGGGCTATGCTGTTGGGCAACCTGGTGAGTGCGCGGGCGGGCGAGGCAGCGGCCGGCGCGACGACGTTTTTGTTTTTCCCATTATTGCTTGCCGCCGTTTTTGGTTGGGCGAGGGAACTCGATACTTCGCGGCGCTCATCGCTCATTGCGGTGCTGATGGTCGCTGCGATTCCGACGGCGTTTCATGTTGCGTCGAGCGGTTATGTCGATCTGGCGTTGGCGTTGTTCATCACATTGGCGATCTGGTCATTGTGTCGTTGGTGGCGGTTGCAGGATCGGCAGTCGATCATTCTGATCGCGATATTTCTCGGCGCGGCGTTGTCGATAAAGCTAACGACGGTGTTTGTGATTGCCGCGTTTGCGCTGATCGTACTGCTGCGTGCTCGTGTAGAGAAGGACCCGGTCGCTGTCGCTCCCGGTTCTAACCTCGGCCCATCGAGTACGAGGCGGATTGTTTTCGGTGGTATTGCCGCATTATTGCTCGCTGGTGTGTTTGCCTCGCCGTGGTATGTTCGGAATTGGGCGGCGACCGGGTCGCCTGTTTTCCCTTTCTACATGAGTATCTGGAAGGGTGCGGCCGAGGGCTGGGATGTCGAGCGGTCGAACCTGTTTCAGGCGATGAACTCGCAGTATGGTGATGCGGCTGCCAATCCGGTCAACTATCTGACAGCCCCATTTCGCGTCTCGCTGGCCGCTCAGCCGGAAGATCCGCCCCTGTATGACGGCGTTCTCGGCCCTATGTTTCTGATCGGATTGCCGCTCTTGATCTGGGCATTTTGGAAGCGTGAAGTTGCAACCGAGGCAAAGATCGCGGCCGGCGTAGCAGGCGTGATGTTTTTGTTTTGGCTGTTTTCGAGCGCGCAGTTGCGGTATCTGCTGCCCATTGTGCCTGCATTGGCTATCGCTATCGCGGCCTCGGTTAAATCGCTTTCCGGGCAGCGTGACGCTCTGAACAAGGTCGCAAATTTCTCCTTGGCCGGTGCATCACTGCTCTGTATCGTGACCTCGTTTGCATGGTTCTGCCAGAAAGCTCCGCTTCGAGTGGTTTTGGGCGGCGAGACCCGCGATCAGTACCTGACTCGCAATCTCGACTACTATCCTTTTTATCAGGCGATAAACGCGGACACGCCGACGGATGCCAAGGTTTGGCTAATAAACATGAGGCGAGACACGTACAATATCGAGCGGCCGGTTTTTTCGGATTATCTGTTTGAAGACTGGACCTTGAGAAAGATGGTCTGGGAAGCGAGAGATACGCCCGAGCTAAAAGCAAGAGTGGCGGCGATGGGGGTTGAATACGTTCTGACGCGACATGATTTCTTGTTTGATTTTGACCGATCAACGCTCGTGGATGATAAAAAATCGCGGGCTGAGAACGAGGCAAAGCTAAAGATTGCGAAGGATTTTATTCTGGACCGGGCAAATACGGTCAAGGCCGATGAGAAATTTAGTCTGATAAAGACGTTTTCAAAGAAATGACATCAACAATAGCCGTACTGGAAAACCAATTTACGGAACAATTTAGAGAATTTATCAAATCGGAAACCAATCCGAGGCTCAGTAAACTGCGTGAGAAGGCGTTCGCGGCGTTTTTGCGGGCGGGATTCCCGACCGTCAAGGACGAGGATTGGAAATATACAAATGTTTCGCGCATCATTTCGAATAAATGGCGCCCATCAGAAGAAACAGGCTGGGAAATCGACGAGCGAGACTGTGATGTGTTGAGCAGCTTTGATTTTGAACGCAATGGTTTTGCCGCGCTTAATTGTGCGTTTGGCTCGTTTGCGGTGATTCGAATATCGAAAGAGGCGGTGACCGATGACGGCTTACTTTTTGATTACTCAGGCAAAAAGGGTGAGGCGATATTCCCGCATTTTGCGGTTGTCTTAGAGGCCGGGGCAAACGCGACAATAATCGAGAGATATTCGTCAAAAGCAAAGTGTTTTACCAACGCGGCGGTCCAGATCATCGTCGAGGACAATGCCTCACTGACACACTATCGCGTGCAAAAGGACGGGGCCGAGGCGTTTAATTATGGCGTTACAGAGGTGGAGCTACATCGCGGCAGCAAGTACAATTCGACGAACATAAACCTCGGCGGTGCGATCTCGCGGCATGATATTGACGTAAAGTTTAACGCCGAGGGCGGCGAGGCGTGGGTTGATGGCCTCTATATGCTCAACGATGCACAGCATCACGACACCCATTCGACAATCGATCACACCGTGCCAAATTGCACTTCGCACCAGACGTATAAAGGCGTGCTGAACGACAAGTCACGAGGCGTATTTAACGGCAAGGTTCTGGTACGCGAAGGTGCTCATGGCACAGATGCTCAGCAGTCAAACAAAAATCTGTTGCTGTCAAACGATGCAAGAGTCGATACAAAGCCTCAGCTTGAGATATTTAACGACGACGTGAAATGCTCGCACGGAGCGACCGTCGGGCAGATCGAGGAGGAAGAATTATTTTACCTGCTCACCCGCGGACTGCCTGAGACGCTGGCAAAAAATTTACTAACTTATGGGTTTGCCGAGGAAGTAATTAACAAGATCAGGATTGAATCAATAAAAGAAGATCTCGACGCCATGGTTTTGCGGCGTCTCGACGGAGTTCTCAAGTCATAATTATGCCAATAATTTCGAGCTTTTTCGGTGTAGTCATAATGCTATACTACTTCGACAATAGAAAACACAAGCAGCCCCATTTTCATGTGGAATGCTCCGGTGATGAAGCAGTAATCAGCATTCCTGACGGCGAAGTTATCGAGGGTGCAATCCGCAAGAACAAGCTGCGATTGGTGCAGGCGTGGGTTGAGATTCATCGGGAAGAGCTGATTTCAGATTGGGATTTGGCGGTGAACGGAAAACCGATTTTTAAGATAGAACCACTGAGGTAGAAATGATAAAAGTTGTAGAGACGACGGTAATTGATGATTTTGTGTTGGACATCACGTTCAGCGATGGCAAGCGCAAAAGGTTTTCGGCAAAACCATATCTTGGTTTTGAAGCTTTTCGCGGATTGAATGACCCGGAAGAATTTGGGAAAGCGCATGTGATGCGCGGAACGGTCGGATGGCCAAATGACATAGATATTAGTCCCGAGACGCTCTATATTGAGGGTGAAGATATCGAATCGCCAAGTTCGGAATCGATATCAAAATGGGATGTGGATAAGGTGCGAAGGGATTTCCCAGTGTTATCGCGTGAGGTAAACGGCAAGCCTTTGGTTTATCTCGACAACGGTGCCTCGTCGCAGGTGCCGCAATCGGTGATTGACCGAACGTCGAAGTATCTGGCCGAGGAGCATTCGAATATTCACCGCGGGGTGCATTATCTATCGCAGCACGCGACAACCGCATATGAGGCCGCCCGTGAAAAGGTGAAGCGGTTTATCAACGCAAAAGAGGCGAAGGAATGCATTTTTGTTCGCGGCACCAGCGAGGGCATAAATCTGGTAGCTCATTCGTACGGCCATAAGTTTATTGGCGAAGGCGATGAGATTCTCGTATCGCAGATGGAGCATCATTCGAATATCGTTCCGTGGCAGGTCATGGCACAGGAAAGGGGTGCGAAGGTGGTAATGATCCCGATGAATGAACGCGGCGAACTGATCATCGACGAATACGAAAGCCTGCTCAATGAGCGCACCAAGATGGTTGCGATAACGCACGTTTCGAACAGCCTCGGCACGGTCAATCCGGTCAAGAAAATGATAGCGACAGCTCATAAGTTCGGTGTTCCGGTCCTGGTCGATGCCGCACAGAGTGTGCCGCATTTTCCGGTTGACGTTCAGGACCTCGACGCTGACTTTTTTGTGTTCTCCGGGCACAAGATGTTTGGGCCCACGGGCAGCGGCGTCATGTACGGCAAGCGTGAATGGCTCGACCAGATGCCGCCGTATCAAACAGGCGGCGGCATGATCCGGACGGTCAGTTTCGCGGGGACGACGTTTGCTCCGATTCCCGACAAGTTCGAAGCCGGAACACCGGCCATCGCAGCGGGCATCGGCCTGGGTGCGGCGATCGATTACATCAACGCCCTTGACTTCGAAGCCGCAGCCCGTCACGAGCATGAGCTGCTCGAATACGCAACCGAGCGGCTCGCGGATATTCCAGGAGTTCGCGTCATTGGCACCGCCGCAGAAAAGGCATCGGTATTGTCATTTACCATCGAGGGCGTTCACCCGCACGACATCGGCACGATCCTCGATCAACAGGGCATCGCGGTGCGTGCCGGCCACCACTGCGCTCAGCCGGTAATGGAATTCTTCGACGTACCCGCAACCGCGAGAGCGAGCTTTGCGTTTTATAATACAAGAGAGGAAGTCGATAAATTGGCGGATGCTGTTCAGAAGGTTATTGAGGTGTTTGCTTGAGGCTGGGAACGCAGGCGCCCTCGCCTGCATGGCCGGTTCCTCCGTCCAGATGGGTGTTGTGGATTACGCAGGTGGGAAAATAAGTAGCGGCAGTCACGCCGGAGGAACCGGCGTTTGCAGCCGAGGGCGGCCGCGTTCCCGGCAAGTGTTATATGTCAGAACTAAGCGATCTATATCAGGAAGTAATTTTAGAGCATAACAAGAATCCGCGGAATTTCCGTGAGATAGTGGATGCTGATCAGACGGCCGACGGCAAAAATCCTTTGTGCGGCGATGCGCTCAGGGTTTATGTTAGTCTCGAAGGCGATACGGTAATCGATGTAGCGTTCAAGGGGTCGGGCTGTGCGATATCAAAGGCCTCAGCCTCGATGATGACGCAGGCGGTAAAGGGCAAGACTAAGGACGAGGCTGAAAAAACGTTTGATGAGTTTCATCGAATGGTGACTGGCGAACTTGATATCGAAACCGACGAAAACAACCTCGGCAAATTAAAAATTTTTGCAGGCGTCCTGGAGTTCCCGGCGCGCGTCAAATGTGCATCGCTTAGCTGGCACACGCTCAACGCGGCCCTGCATGGCGAAGAGGTGGCATCAACCGAGTAATGGCGACTGACATCGAAAATCGCGAGGATATTGAACGCCTGCTTGATGAGTTTTACAAGGTCGCCGTGATTGATGGCGAGATAGGCCACCATTTTGACAGCCTCGATCTCATTGCCCATCTGCCGGTTATTTCGGATTTTTGGGAAAAAGTTTTGTTTGGCAGGCCGGTGTATTTTAATAATCCGCTAGCCGTACATCAGGTGCTCCACGCCCGGTCGCCGCTGCTGCCTGAACATTTTTCGCGGTGGGTCGTCATTTTTAGAGAAACAGTTGACCGCCTGTTTCAGGGCGAAATGGCGGAAATGGCGAAACTGCGGGCGTTTGCCATTGGACATAATCTCAATCATCGACTTAATGGACGCGTTGTAATCGAAGGCACGGCGTGAGTGCGCAAATAGCGTATGTCAGTAACCAAACTGTACTTACCGGTTCTGTTCCTCGTGGCCTTTTTGATCCTCCCGCCCCTGCGCGCGGCCGCTCAAGCCTTGCGTCTTGAACAAGATGCGTTTTCACAGCACGCTCAAACACTTTCCTCAAAATTAAAGGACCGAGGGTTTACCGTTCTGGTTGAAAAGCCGTTTGTCGTGGTCGGTGACGACTCAGAGGCCCGCGTGACGGAATGGGCCGAAACGGTTGTCAGGGGAACGGTCACCAAGCTAAAGCAGGACTATTTTAAGAAAGACCCGGCGGACATACTCGAAATCTGGCTTTTTAAGGACGAACCTTCATATCGAAAACATGCGAAAGAGTTCTTTGGTGACGGGCCGGACACGCCGTACGGCTACTATTTGCCATCGAAAAAGGCCCTTGTGATGAACATCGCAACGGGCGGCGGCACGCTTGTTCACGAGATCGTCCATCCATTTGTAGAGGCCAATTTTCCCGATTGCCCCGCATGGTTTAACGAAGGGCTCGGCTCGCTATACGAGCAATCCGGTACTGTCGGCGGACATATTTATGGCTACACAAACTGGCGGCTTCGCGGGCTGCAAAATGGCCTAAGGAACAAGACCGTCCCGACTTTTAAGACACTTACCTCAATGTCGAACCGCGAATTTTATCGCGAAGACACAGGCACGAACTACGCTCAGGCCCGTTATCTGTGTTACTACCTTCAGGAAAAGGGACTGCTCAGAAAGTTCTACAAAGACTTCGCGGCGAACGCCAAGACCGACCCGACAGGCTACAAAACTCTGCAACGCGTTTTGGGCGAACGCAACATGACGGCCTTTCAACGTAAGTGGGAAGCCTTTGTGATGAAGCTCAACTTCTAAGTTCCAAAAAAGCTGGAAACTGAAAACTCGAAACTGAAGACTGGATAATCAACAGTTTCGAGTTTTCAGTTTTCAGTTTTCAGTTTGTCCGAATGTGGCTTGGCTAAATACCTATCGGCCAACTCTCCAAAATTGCCAAGTTGCGCTTTCGTCCACTCCTTGCTCTTGCCAAGCTCGGCGGCAAGTATCTGCGCAACTTTTGGAGCCATTTCGATCGCCGCCCGGGCGTTGAGAAACAAAGCACGTGTTCGTCTGGCAAGAACGTCTTCGACGGTCCGGGCCATTTCAACCCGTGCCGCCCGGACGACATCGCCGGACATGCACCGCAGAGCAGGATGAAGTATTTCGGTGTTTGCCTGGTCAAAAGTGCCTTCAATTCGCAGCGTCGCCGTGACGCATGGAACGGCTTTTATGCCGCCGATTGTCGCGGCTTGGTTTACAGCATCCTCTGCCATGCGTCGATAGGTTGTCCATTTGCCGCCTGTTATTGTGATTAGTCCGGATTTGTCCGCAAACATTTCGTGGCCGCGCGACAGCGCAGAAGTATTTTTCGCATTGGTTCGGGAGATTAGCGGACGAATGCCGGCAAACACGCTTTTAATATCGTCGCGCGCAGGCTTTGTAGCAAGGTGCTCGCCCGCTGTTTCGAGAATAAAATCGATCTCTGAATCGAATGCCTCGGGCTCGATGGCCGATTGGTCAACAGGTGTGTCGGTTGTTCCTATAAGGACGTGTTCTTTCCAGGGAATGCAAAACAATACGCGGCCGTCACTGGTTTTGGGTATCAACAGGGCCGCTTGCGAGGGCAGAAAGCGGCGGTCGAGAACGAGATGCGAACCTTGTGCAAATGTAACAACGGGCTTCGCCGCCGGGTCTGACATTCGACGCAGTTCGTCACAGAAAATACCGGTGGCGTTAATCACTGATTTCGCCTCGACGGTGTAAGTATCTCCGGTTTCAGCATCGGTGAATACAACGCCTTTCACTTTGTCGCCTTCCAGCATCAACGACGTGACGGGCGAGTAGTTGAGCAGGCAGGCTCCTTGAATGTCTGCGGTGCGGGCCATGTCGATCAGCAAACGGGTATCGTCAAATTGGGCATCATAATATAAAACGCCGCCGGTCAAGCCATTTGTTCTCACACCGGGAAGGCTCTCGATTACCTCGCCGCGCGACAGTATCCGGGATTTTCCGATGGAGAATTTGCCAGCTAGCCAGTCATAGAGTTTCAATCCGAAGCCATATTTTGCCTTTTGCCATCCGCCATAGCAGGGAATAATGAATTCTTGGCGATAAACAACGTGTGGTGCATTGCGAAGCAAGATCGCCCGTTCCCTCAGGCCTTCGCGGACAAGCGAAATATTCCCCTGTGCGAGATAGCGAACGCCGCCATGGATCAGTTTTGTCGAGCGGCTCGACGTTCCCTTGCCAAAATCGTGCTGCTCAACCAGCAGTACATCGTAACCACGCGAAGCCGCGTCGAGCGCACAGCCGACGCCGGTTGCCCCACCGCCGATGACAATGATGTCCCACCGCTCACGGCGGTCGCGGATGCGGTTTAGACTATCTGTCCGATTCATTGAAATGAATTTATCAGATAACTTGTAAATAAAACGAAATCGAAAGACAATTCTCGTGACGATGAACGAACCGACACGGCCGAAAGACATTTTTACAATCGAAACCCGACGAGATTATTATCCGTGGATTGCTGTCGCGGTGATAGTTGCGGCTGCTGTGGTCACACTAAACTTTCAGGGCCGCGTGTGGTGGTGTCAGGCGGGCGACTATATGCCTTGGGCCTGGAACATCTGGTCATCGCACAATTCTCAGCATGTCATCGATCCGTATTCTTTCACGCATGTTTTGCATGGCGTGCTGGAATTTTGGCTTATCGGCCTGCTGTTTCGGCGAGTTCCGCTTGCCTGGCGGTTTGTCATCGCAATATTTATCGAAAGCTCTTGGGAAGTTGCTGAAAACTCAAGTTACATAATCAACCGATATCGTGAAGAGACGCTTTCGCTCGATTATTTCGGTGATTCGATCATCAACTCGATTGCGGATATCGTTGCGTGCGGGCTTGGTTTTGTAATCGCCTATAAGATTAGATTTTGGTGGTCGCTGGCGCTTTTTTTCGCAACCGAGTTGATTTTGGTGCTTACTATACGCGACAGCTTGATACTGAATATTATTATGCTGCTCTATCCTCTGGAATCCATTAAAGCCTGGCAAATCGGCGGCTAAGAGAAATGGCCGCGATAATTCCTACCGTTCGCCTCTAGCTGCTTCAACCTGAGTTTCGAGATCGACCGCGAGCTTTCGCGAGCCGGGCTGGTCAAATGTTTCAGCCCACCTGAGCGTTTCGTCGAGAATCCGGCGCTGATATTGCGGCCACTCCGGCCGGCCCGCGACCGAGCCAAATTCGCCGTTGTAGTAGGCGGTTCGCGGCGGCCTGGATTTATCGGTCAACTTTGGATCAACAGAAAGCATGATTGTCGGAATGCCATTATCTTCGATGCCGCGAGCGAGTATGCCGAGCGTTTGATGGCAGAGGCGCGAAGCAGGGATCAATAAGGCTGCCTGAACGTTATATCGGTGAAGCCGCTCCGAGATATTGGGGACCATTTCTTGCGCGACGCGAGCGGCGTTTGGCACGTAGCTGCTAAGGCTCCACCAGACGTTGTTGAGCCGGCCTATAACGGCATTTGACGCATATTCGCTAAGACGGTCGATTGGTATTTGGCAATTCCTGTCCTTTTGCACGCTTGCGGGATCAAATCCCTTTGCCGCATACCGCATGTCTGCCGCTTCAACTTCGATCGGCAATTCCAGAATGCATACATCGCCATCGCGCGAATCTGTATCAAATGCGTCCATACCGTCAACGTATGCTCCGGCGGACGAAATAAGGGCGAGATTGAGCATCGGCAGAGCTCGGCGGACGGGTGTGAAAGGCGTGCGGACGTTTTCAATCCAAGGATACCCAGAAAGGTTCTCATTCGCTTTCCATCTGGAAAATCGTCCTTCAAATACATCAAGATTTTCGATCAGCTGCATAAATTGTCAGGCCTTAAATTCCTTTGAAAAATCATATACGTCGGCCTTGCCCGCCTTGGGGCTGCCGACCTTACGGTTCGAAATAATAAAGAAAGCTGCCAGGGCTGCGACCATGCCGCCAAAAAGCACCCAAACCGAGTACTCATGCAGCATATTGAATTGTATTCTAAGCGGATCGTCAACCGCCACCTCTTCGATAGGCTTGCCGATCTGGGCCCGAATCGACGCGAGCCAAAAACCGATAACAAATTGGCCGATCGCACATGCCGTTCCAACCGCAAGCAGCAGAAAGCGTTCGGCCCACAGAAAAAACCTGTTAAAGTTTGTCGAACCGACCAATGACGTTAATATCAAAAAAGCGGCAATGCCCAGGCCGCCGTAGTTCAGAATGGAAAGCGTTCGATTGACAACGGCGCCTGCCGATTCAGCATTAGGCAGAACTGAAAACGCAGCCTGCGCGACGCCGATAAAAAATACGGCCGCCCCAAGCCAAATGGCGAGCACGAGAAGTCGAATGTCTGAAAGAAATTTCATACCTTTCCTAGGCGTTTCTGAGGCTATTATCCAGCTTTTGACTTAAAAGGGCAAAAGTTGATGAGGACGAAGAGAGACTACCCGTTTGATGACCATCGCTGAAGCACTATTTATCGGCTCCGAACGGCTTCGTTTGGCCGATATCGACGAATCCAGGCGTGAGGCGGCCTCGCTGCTGGCGTTTGTTTTGGCTAAAACGGCAGTATTTCTAATTGCCCACCCGGAATATGTTCTCACTGATGAGGATCAGGCAAGATATCAAGACATCCTCCGGCGACGATCAGGCCGCGAGCCCTTTCATTACATTATTGGCCGGAAAGAGTTTTATGGCCTGGATTTTCACGTTGAACCAGGCGTGCTGATTCCACGGCCGGAGACTGAACTGCTGGTAGAAAGCGTTGTCAGGACGCTCGGGCCGATGACGCACCCAAAGTTCCTCGAAATTGGGGTTGGGTCAGGGTGTATATCAGTATCGGTTCTTTTTAATCTGCCAACCGCCAATGCCGTCGCAGTTGACCTTTCGGAGAGGGCGATTTCTGTTTCCGCCGCAAATGCACACCGTCATCATGTCGGCGACCGGCTTAGGCTGATTCGCGGCGACATTTTTGACGGCGTAAGTGAAAACTTTGATCTGATAGTTTCAAATCCGCCGTATATTCCCGACCTTGATTTAGCCTCGCTCCAGCCCGAAGTAAGCAAATTTGAGCCGCACGAAGCTCTTTTTGGCGGGCAAGACGGCCTTTCGATCATTCGCCGCATCATCAATGGGGCACCGCGATTCCTCAAACCGGGCGGGTCAATTACATTGGAGATCGGTTTTGGCCAGGCAGACGCTGTGGCAGAGATGTTCAGGCAAAGTGTTTGGAGCAATGCGGACTTTATCCAGGACCTGCAGGGAATCAATCGAATAGTGACCGCGGTACTGCGGCAATAGAGACTGCCGACGGCACACTATTCGCGGTTCGGCTTGCAATTGCAACCATAACGGGAGTAAGATTGACTCGCGCTCCTTAGCATCAGGCAGTTTGAAAACGTAGCGGAATTTATCCGTAAATTTGACACGGCGTTTTAGCCTTAATTCGCCGCGTTGCCACCTTGATTTCGTAAGGTTGAACCTTTTTAAAGTTGGAGGTGTGGACATGCTTTATGCCCTATTGGCTCTCGTAGCTGCAGTCGCAGCGGCCTTTTCTTTTTATAAATATACTAACAGTAATGATGAAAAGGTTTACATAATAATCGCGTTGGTCTGCGCTCTCGCCACCGTTGGACTTGGCGGAATGTTTCTTGCCGGACGTATGAGCAAGAAGGAAGACATTCATATTACCGAATAGTGCGGATATCAAAATCGCCGCCGGCCGCAACGCCCAAGCGAGTGATCGTTAGATAACGGTTGTTGTGGCGGTTAACGGCGTAATTTATCGTCAGATTGTTTTGGAGGGATGGCGTTACGGCTGTCCCTTTTGTATTTTTGTGCCGCTTTGGCCCTGTTTTGATTATGAATTTGCCCTAAAGGTGCGGTATTATAATGTTGACAAAAATGTAATGATTAGAGTACGAGTTTTTGTCTGACATCATGCCCAAGATCGCCGACATACAGGAAACGCCAAATCCAAACGCCGTTAAGTTTATCCTGAAGGAACCGGTTTCGCACGGGACCTCGCATTCGTTTAAAACTGCCATGGATGCAAACGACAATCTGCTGGCAAAATCTATTTTTGACGTCGGCGAGGTGGTTTCCGTGTTTTACATGGACAAAATGATCACCGTCGAAAAGACGGATGAAGCGGAATGGGATGAGATACTTCCTGACCTGGCGGTGCCGATCCGTGCGGCCGAGGCGGTCGCGGCCTCAACCACGAATGGCAGAAAGGCGGCTGCCGCGGTTGGCGGCTCGATTGCCGCAGCAACCAGCGATGACCCCAAATTGGCGGCGATAAATGATTTGCTCGATGACCGAATTCGCCCGTATCTGGCTGGTGACGGCGGTTGGCTCGAAGTTCTTGAATTGACCGATGATACCTTAAGCATACGGTACGAGGGAGCATGCGGCAGTTGCCCGAGTTCGCTGACAGGGACGCTGATGGCGATTGAGAACATGATTCGCGAAGAGATCGATCCCCAGATATCGGTTGTTGCCGTATAACCGTCTGCCATTCTCAGATAAACTTATTTGTTGAGTTTGAAGAATTTCTTGACATTTTCCCGCACAATTGGTCATAATCTGCTTTGATGGGGAATTGTGCAGTTCGCCATCAGGCCCGCAGGGTTTCGCGCCCGTACCACCGAATTTCACACCATTATTGAACCCTGCTTTTTTTTACCGACGGAGGAGAAACTTAGTGAATAGCGAAGAACTTGAACGCAGCCTACGATCTGAATTTGACAACCACGTAAAGAACGTACTCGCCGAAATCAGGCGTGAGGCTGACGCATTTCAAAACCGGATCGCGGCTGACATTGACAGGCAAAAAGAGCAATTTGCCGAAGCATTTCGCGGCTTTGCGGCCAAATTTGAACCTGACACCTCCGTTGACAATGCCTTTATCAGCTCAGTTGCCGAACACCTGAGCCTGGCGCGTGACGAAGGTGCTAAGATTGCCGCAAACGCAATGGTCGAGGCCGAAAAACTGGGCCTCCGCGACGAGCCGGCAGCAGCCCCGAGATACGATGCCGTCCGGGATGCCGTTGCCGATATCAGCTCGAAAACCTCGCAAAGTGCAATTCTCAAAGCATTGGTCCAACACGTAGGCGAATTTGCTCCGCGCGGTGCGTTTTTTATCATCAAGAGCGATCATTTCGTCGGATGGAAGGTGTTTGGAGCCGATGCCGCCGCCGAAGACGCTATTCGCGATATACATTTCCCGACATCAGGGAATTCGAGTCTTGGGTCGGCGGTTTCTGCAAAATCGACCGTCGATGTTTCTCAGGATGGTGACAGGGCATTTCTCAACCCGCTCCAGTTTGGCGAACCGGGCCAGATGTTCGCTATTCCGCTGATCGCGCGCGGACGAGGCGTCGCTGTTTTGTATGTGGACAACGGCGACGGAGAGACCGGGGCAATCAATGTCGAAGCGCTTGAAACAATGATGAATGTCGCCGGGTTGACGGTCGAACTCCTCGCTT
>Ga0138256_10000888_pt1 | contig 32260 bp, 36 predicted proteins | sample KNB2016incub_MG_FD_105486 | JGI IMG/M metagenome (GOLD analysis project Ga0138256, IMG submission 105486) | Active sludge microbial communities from wastewater in Klosterneuburg, Austria - KNB2014incub_MG | ecosystem: Engineered > WWTP > Activated sludge > Unclassified | place: Austria... | reverse complement strand
GGTCATCTGATAGACGGCGACGACATTGACCTTGTAGAGACGAAGGAAGTCTTCAGCGTCGAGCGCATCCAGGTCGGAGTGCGCGGCGAATTTGGTGATGCCGGCGTTATTGATGAGCACGTCGAGGCCGCCGAGTTTCTGGACAGCAGTTTCGACAAGGGCGCGGCAGTCGGCATCTTCAGCAACGTTGGCTTTGACAGCGAAGGCCTCGACGCCGAGCGCCTGGCATTGAGCGACGACCTCGTTGGCGGCGGCGGCGCTGGAATAATAGTTGATGGCGATGTTGACGCCGCGTCTAGCCAGGCCAATGGCGGTCGCAGCGCCCAGGCCTGTGCCGCCGCCCGTGACGATGGCGCGCTTGCCCTTCATGCTGTTGACGTCGCTCATTTTTCACTCCCTGTTTTGTCGCCAGCATTGCCGAAACCAAGGGCTGACGGCAATGACAGTCGCAGCCTGTTCCGGAGTATTCGATTATCGCCGCGTTATCGCCTGAAGTCCTGCAGATCATCCGCAAGCATTTTCCGCTGATGGATGTGCCGACGATTCCGGAGGTGCGAGTGCGCAAGGCGGCGCCGCGGAGCGGGATTTGGCGTCTGGCTGACGTGGATGCGGCGTTCGGAAATCCCTATTGGGCGTATCACTGGGGCGGCGGGCTGGCGCTGGCTCGGCATGTGCTCGACCAACTAACGCTAGTGGCGGGGCGGCGGGTGCTCGATCTGGGGACGGGATCGGGCGTCGTCGCGATCGCGGCGGCGAAGGCGGGCGCCGCGTCGGTGATCGCGGCGGATGTTGATCCGTATGCGATCGCAGCGACCGGCCTGAACGCCGAAGCGAATGGCGTGGTAATCGAAACGATGCTGGGCGACCTAACCGCAGGCGCGCCACCTGAGGTGGACATCGTGCTGGTGGGCGATCTTTTCTACGAAGCTGGGCTAGCGAAGCGCGTGACCGCGTTTCTGGATCGTTGTCTTGCGGCAGGGATCACCGTGCTGGTGGGCGATCCGTGGCGCGAATTTCTCCCGCGCCATCGACTGGAACTGCTTGCCGAATATCCGGGCGTTGATTTTGGCAGCGGCGCGCGTCCGGAGCCGGCGTCGAACGCGGTGTTTGCCTTCAGGGCTGCCTAGTTATTTTTCCAGTCCCGCAGCTTCGCGACGCCGGGCGGCAAGCAGCATGGCGAACACAGACACTTCGTTCTCGCGGCAGGCATATTCCTCGATATGCTTGAAAGGAGCGGTGCGGAATTCGTATTCGCCGCCCCATACCTGATCCCATTTCGTGGGGTCATCGACAGTGAATTGATAGAGCAATCGATCTTGCTTCACGCGAGTGAAGCGCTCGGTGACAGTGAGATTTTCCCAAGAACCGCGGAATAGCTGTTCAGGCGGATAGTTGGTGGTTTCAACGACGAGCGTATCGCCCTCGTACCAGCCAATGGAATCGCCGAGATAGGGACGCCGTCCGTCGGTGCGGTGCTTGCCATTCAGGCGCACGATGCGGGCGTCGTGAATCATCTCGACGAGGATGATCACGTACTGCTCCGTCTGGATGATCTCGTAGTTGGAATTTCCAGAAAGCGGCAGCATCACCGGACCGGCATTGTTGCCGGCGGGCAGGATGCAGCGGTCGTCGATGAGCTGCAATTCCGAACCGTCTGTATATCGCTCGCCGGGCAAGAGCGCCGTGCGGCGGTTTGTGTCGGGCTTTACGCCCGGCTTCATGGGCGGCACTTGGCCGTTGACCGGATTGGTGATGAAGCTGCTGCGCGGCTGGCCATTCACGCGCATAGCGGGATGGAATTTCGAGTATGAGTCGACCTCGGCCGTTTCCTCCGGCGTCAGGATGAGGCGGTCGCCCATCTCGACGGGACGCTCAAGCCGCGTCTTCGTCTCATTCGTCCATACGCCCTGCATGTCGGGGTGGCCAAGCCAGGTGCGGGGCGCGCGATAAGTTTCCTGCGCCTCGGCGGTCGCAGCGGCAAACCCGACAAAGAGCGTGGCAAGTGCGATCAGAGCGCGCATCTGTCTTCCCCCTTCAGAGCGCCCAGCCATAGAAACCCGGGCAGGGTCAGTAAAGGGAGAAGACAGCGTACGCTACTGCGCCGGACGCGGTCCGGCGCGCAAGGAGAGATATTGTTCCTTCGTGACGAAGCCGTCGCCGTCGCCATCAACGCGGGACGACCATATTTGATCGGCCATGGCCTTCGCCTGTTCCGGCAAGGTCGAGATGAACTCGGCCTTGTCGAGCTTGCCGTCGTGGTTCTTGTCGGCGGCGTCGAACCGGGCGGCGCGCTCTTCAGGCGTTTGCGGCGCTGGCTGGGCGAAGGCGGGCGCCACGAGGGCGGCCGCGAGCGCCAGCGAAACGATGACGGGCTTCATGTGCGCCTGACCTTAGTGGTGCTGTTGCTGCATTTTCATCGGGGCGGTGAATTCCGCCTTCGAGATCGATTTGTTACCGTCCTCATCGCGGCGGGCAAAGAAGTCCTGAAGTTGTTCGTCGGAGGCCTGAGCGGCCATCGCCGGGAGCGCAGTCTTCCATTCAGCGAAGTCGAGCTTGGCGTCCTTGTTGGCGTCGGCCTTGTCGAAAGCGGCGGCGCGCTGCTCGGACGTCATCGGCGTGGGGGCGGCGGCGTGTTGCTGGGCCAGCGCGGAACTGGCCATCACCGCGGCAAAAGCGGAAATGGCGGCGATTTGCGTGAAGATCATGAAGCGTTCTCCGAAGGACCGTAGTCCGGGTGTGACGTCCCTATCGCGCCGAAGTCCGGGCGACCACAAGGATCAACGGCAGGCCGGTACCAGTCCGTCGCATTTGCCTGTATGTGGAGACCCTGTAAGCCGGGTGCAATGAACGGGACATGAGCGATTGTCCTTCGCACTTGCGAAGGCTTCAAGGCGCGGCATGCCAGTGCTAGGAAAACCAGTCGAATCTGCGTTCCGGAGAGCCCGCCAATGGCCCTGACCTTCCCCGACTTCACGATGCTCCCTCTGGGGGATGCTGCGGCGGGGGCCGATATCAAGGCCTGGGAGGCGCTGGCGGGAGCTGGCGGCAAGTCCATGTGGGAAACGCCCGAGGGCGTGGCCGTGAAGCCGGTTTACACGGGCGCAGACATCAAGCAGCTCGATTTCGTCGACGACTATCCGGGGATAGCGCCGTTTGGCCGTGGCCCCTACCCGACCATGTACGCCAACCAGCCGTGGACGATCCGACAGTATGCGGGATTCTCGACGGCGGAAGATTCAAACGCGTTCTACCGGCGCAATCTGGCGGCGGGCCAAAAGGGTCTGTCGGTGGCGTTCGATCTGGCGACGCACCGTGGCTATGACAGCGACCATCCCCGCGTGACGGGCGATGTCGGCATGGCCGGCGTGGCGATCGACTCGATCTACGACATGCGCACGTTGTTCGCCGGCATCCCGCTCGATCAGATGTCTGTCTCGATGACAATGAACGGCGCGGTCTTGCCGATCATGTCGCTGTTCATCGTGGCGGCTGAGGAGCAAGGCGTTCCGGCGGCAAAGCTTTCCGGCACGATCCAGAATGACATCCTCAAAGAGTTCATGGTGCGGAACACGTATATCTATCCGCCCCGCCCCTCGATGCGGATCATCTCGGACATCTTCGCTTACTCGTCGCAGCATATGCCGAAGTTCAATTCGATCTCGATCTCCGGCTATCACATGCAGGAAGCGGGAGCGACGGCGGACCTCGAGCTCGCCTACACGCTGGCCGATGGTGTCGAGTACATCCGCGCCGGGATGGCGGCGGGGCTGGACGTCGACAAGTTCGCGCCGCGCCTGTCGTTCTTTTGGGCGATCGGCATGAACTATTTCATGGAAGTCGCGAAGATGCGCGCCGGACGCCTGCTGTGGGCGAAGCTGGTGAAGCAGTTCAATCCGAAGAGCGACAAATCTCTGTCGCTGCGCGCGCATTGCCAGACCTCAGGCTGGTCGCTGACGGCGCAGGACGTTTATAACAACACCATCCGCACCTGCTTTGAGGCGATGGCGGCGGCAGGCGGGCAGACGCAGAGCCTGCACACAAACGCATTCGATGAGGCGCTGGCTTTGCCCACGGATTTCTCGGCCCGCATTGCGCGCAACACGCAGATCTTCCTGCAACAGGAAGGCGGCGTGACGCGCACGATCGATCCGTGGGGTGGCTCCTACTATGTCGAGAAGCTGACCTACGACCTTGCCAAGCGCGCCTGGGAGCACATTCAGGAAGTCGAGGCGATGGGCGGCATGGCGAAGGCCATCGAGGAGGGCGTGCCCAAGCTGCGCATCGAGGAAGCCGCCGCCAGGACGCAGGCGCGCATCGACAGCGGCGTGCAGACCATCGTGGGCGTGAACAAATTCCGCTTGAACGAAGCCGAAGACGTGCCGGTGCTGAAGGTCGACAACGCGAAGGTGCGGCAGCTGCAGCTCGACAAGCTGGCGCGGCTGCGCGGCGAGCGCGACGAGGTTGCGGTGGCGCAGGCGCTGGAGGCGATTACCAACGCGACCGAGATGGGACGTGGCAACCTTCTCGAGCTGGGCATTCAGGCGGCGCGCGCCAAGGCGACGGTGGGCGAGATCAGCTACGCCGTCGAGAAAGTGGTCGGACGCCATCAGGCGGTGATCAAGTCAATCCAGGGCGTTTATGCGCAGGGCATGGGCATGAAATCGGACAAGGTGACCGCGGCTCGGGCGCTGGCCGACGACTTCGAGAAATCGGAAGGGCGCCGCCCGCGCATCCTGATCGCCAAGATGGGTCAGGACGGCCATGACCGCGGCCAAAAGGTTGTCGCATCTGGCTTTGCCGACCTTGGTTGGGATGTGGACATCGGGCCGCTGTTCCAGACGCCGGGCGAAGCGGCTCGCCAGGCCGTCGAGAATGACGTCCATGTCGTGGCCGCTTCTTCGCTGGCGGCGGGCCACCTGACGCTGGTGCCCGAACTGCGCGGGGCGCTGAATAAGGAAGGCCGTGGCGATATCACCGTGGTCGTGGGCGGCGTGGTGCCGCCGCAGGACTATGATGCGCTATACGCAGCAGGCGCCGCGGCGATCTTCCCGCCGGGCACTGTGATTGCCGATGCGGCGATCCAACTGCTCGACAAGCTCAAAAGCCGGCTTGGGCATAATTCAAAGAACGCGGCGGCGAGCTGATCAAGCTGCTCCAGGCTAGATTCAAAGGCTGGCGCCGGGCGCGAATGGCCCTAGTTTATAGGCCAAGGAGACACGCCCATGAAACGCTTCATCGGAGCCTTTGCCCTTCTCGCGCTTGCAGCGTGCGCTACGCCGCCGACGGTGTATGGACCGGCGGCGGCCAGCGATAAGATGGGCTATCGCGAGCAGCGCATCGAGACGGATCGCTATCGCGTTTCCTTCCGCGCCAATGCTGACCTGAAACCGCCGCAGGTCGAAGACCTCGCCTTGCGACGAGCCGCGGAGCTTGCCGTGACGCAGGGCTATCAGTGGTTTCGGGTCGTTACGCGCAATACGGATTGGGTCGGCGGATCCAACACGCCTTCCGGACCCAGCGTGGGCGTGGGTGGATCGAGCGGCACGTATGGGTCCTCAGTCGGCCTCGGGCTCGGCTTCACCTTTGGAAGCGACAACCGGCAGTATCAGTCGGTGCTGGAAGTCCTGATGGGGCGTGGGCCGAAGCCGTCGGAGCCGAATGCCTATGACGCGCAGCAGGTGTTGAGCCGCGGGACCTGAGCAATCATCCGGTGCCGATCCTGATCGTCCTGCTGGGCGCCATATCGCTCGTGAGCCTGTTCAGGCGGGCGCACTGGCCCGTCGAACTGCTGACGCACTTCCGCCCTCAGCTGATCGTTGCGTGCCTTGGCGGTGCGTTGCTGTGTCTGCTGTTGGCAGAGCGCTGGGAGTGGGCTCTGATCTCGCTTGGCTTGGCCCTAGTCAACTATGGCGCCCTGCCCGCGACGCGCTGGATCAAGCCTGAGGCGGCCCTAGCCACCTCGCCGGGGCTGACCGTCGTGTGGGCGAATGTCTGGCAAAAGCGGGCAGCGCTGGAAGGCACGCTCAACTGGGCGAAGGCTGAAGGGGCGGACGTAATCCTGATCGGCGAGCATCCTATCGTTGATCCCGCGGAAATGCTGCCTGAGGACTATCCCTATCGGCTCGACACTGGCGCGACCACGAAGCGACGCTATGCCGTTAGGATTGTCGCTTATTCGCGGATGCCGCTGGACGACGGCGCGGTGCATCCCGGGCCGGGGCCGAACCTGCGGCCAATCCTGTCATTTGCCGTGACGGTGGCGGGCAAGCACCTGACCATCATCGCCGCGCATCCCGTGCCGCCCTATGACACGCGCCTGACGCAGGAGCGGGACAAGCATATTGCAATGCTCGCGGCTCATGTGCGCGAACCGTTCGTTCTGGCGGGAGACTTCAATGTCACGCCGTGGTCGGCGGGCTTCAAGGGGATTCCGGGACGCCGCGTGGGGGCATACCTGTTTGCACCGACATGGTTCAGCAACATTCCGCTGCTGGGCTTGCCAATCGACCACATCATGCTGTCACCAACGCTGAAGGCGAGCGCTTATTGTGTTGCTGGACCAACCGGCTCGGATCATCGCGCGATTCTTGCGCGGGTGCGTATTTGAGCGAATTGAACGCGCACCGGCCATCTCCTGCGTCCTTGAGTCCCCTGAGGCTGCAGCGTAGGAAGCCCGCTCCGATAACCCCAACCCCAAGGCCCGGATACGCGTGACGCCCGACATTTCGACCCGTGCCGGCCTTGCGCGCACGATCACGTTGGTGGAATCGCGGCGGGCGGACCATCAGGCGGAAGCGCGGACGCTCCTCTCTCAGATCATGCCGCGCACCGGACACGCGCAGCGCATCGGCGTTACTGGGGTGCCAGGTGTGGGCAAGTCCACCTTCATCGAGGCGTTCGGGACGCTGCTGACGGGGCTGGGCAAGCGGGTAGCCGTGCTGGCCGTTGATCCGACGTCGCGGCGGTCTGGCGGTTCTATCCTTGGCGACAAAACGCGGATGGCGAAGCTGTCCGCCGACGAGCGCGCGTTCATCCGGCCATCGCCTGCCGGCGACACGCTGGGCGGGGTGTCGCGCAAGACACGGGAGACGATGCTGCTGTGCGAGGCGGCGGGGTATGACGTCGTGCTGGTGGAAACGGTCGGCGTCGGACAGTCGGAGACTGTTGTCGCCGACATGGTCGATTTCTTTCTGGTCTTGATGCTGCCGAATGCGGGCGACGAGCTTCAAGGCATCAAGAAGGGCGTGCTGGAAGTCGCGGACCTGATCGCAGTGAACAAGGCCGACATCGATCCCACTGCAGCCAAGCGGGCGGCGCGGGCCTATGGAGTGGCGCTGCACATCATGGAACAGTCGGACCCGGATTGGTCGCCGCCGGTCCATACGATTTCGGGATTTGGCGGCGAAGGATTGCCGGAGCTCTGGGCGGCGATCGAACTGCACCGGAACAAGACTGAGGCGTCGGGAACCCGCGCGCGGCGGCGTGCAGCCCAGCAGGTGCGCTGGCTGGACGCCCTGATCCAAGAGGGGCTGACAGAAGGATTTGCACGGAGCCCTGAAGTCGCAGCCCGCCTTGTGAAGGTGCGCCAGGGAGTCGCGGACGGCCAAATTCCTGCATCCACAGCTGCGGATGAGCTTCTGGCGCTGTTCTTCGCGCCGAAGTGAGCTTCCTGTAATGCGGCGCGGTCATTGCTCGCGCACCCCGCTGCGATAGAGATTGTCTGTTGGATTCGGGAGGCGGCGGCCCATGGGAGGGCGGCGAACAGGGTTTGTTGCGGGGCTGCTTTCGGCCCTGAGCGGATGGTTGCTGGGCGCCCCAGCAGCGCTCGCCGACCAGCCTATGACATTCGAGTGGGGCGCGGTCTATGGCGACGTGCCTGCGATATTCGCTGACGGCGAGTTTACCCCCGAGACACCAGCTGCGCTGCGCGCCTTTCTGAAGCGCAGCGACCAGGCGACGCCCGACACCATGCTCTACCTATCCTCGTTGGGCGGCGATCTCACGGCGGGCATGGAAGTCGGCAAGATCATCCGGCAGGCCGGCCTCAACACGGGCGTCGCGCGCAACACGCGCAATCCTGCGGAAGCCGATACGATCGATCTGGATGCGTTCAGCCGCGTCTATCCGGGGCATTGCGTGTCGGCTTGTTCCCTCGCTTTTCTTGGCGGCGTGAAGCGCGAAGTGCGGCCGGGATCGATCTTCGCGGTTCACCAGGTAAGCATGAACTGCGTCGACAAGCGCAAGGCGCTTTCGCAATACCCGTGGGTGGCGCTACCGCACGTGAACTACTGCCCTGATCTCAACGAAGCGCTGACCATGGTGCAGATCGCCAACGGCGTTGTGGTGGAATACGTGCGCTCGATGGGTGTAGACCCGATCTTCCTGACCGAGATGTCGAAGGCGGGGCCAGAAACGATCAACGCGCTCTCAGAAGACAAGTTGAAAGAGTACCGGATCGTCTACGAATACAAGACGGAGTCCTGGGAATTCGAGACGGATGCGCAGGGTCAATTCTTCCTGCGCTATCGGCAGGGCAATCAGTGGAAGGACGACAAGGTCGAGATCTTCTGCAATCGCTCGGGCGCGCCGCGGCTTTATCTGTGGCTGGTGCATGATGTGCGACGAAGCACGGGGCCGATTGATGCGCAGCGTGTGGTGGATCTCGCGGCCAAAGGGCTGTCGGTCTATTGGCAGCTCGACGCGCAGCGGCCCGATGGGTTTGCGGACATCCGCAACGTAGCGCTGCAACCCTATGAGATCATCGATCCGCCCAAGGTGACAGAGCACGGCAACATCCAAGTGACGATCGACCTGTCGCCCCGCCTACTCGACGTGATCACGGGCGCACGGCTGTTCCAGATCGTGACGACAGAGCCGGACACCAATGGCGTGACGGGCTTCAACCTGATCTCGATAAATCTTGATCGCGACAAGCTCTCAGGAATTGTGCGATCCTGCCGTTAGGACGGACGCGATCGACCCCATGACCGATCAGATGACCTGGCGAGCGGGCGGATGCCATTGCGGCGCCGTGCGCTTTGAAGTGCAGACGCCCGACATTATCGAGGTCGAGGACTGCAATTGCAGCATGTGCGCGTGCACGGGCTTCCTGCACATCATCGTGCCGTCGTCGCGCTTTAGGTTACGACAAGGGGCGGAACGGATTACGAGCTACACGTTCAACACCGGCACGGCGAAGCACATGTTCTGCTCGGTCTGTGGAGTGAAGTCGTTCTATGTGCCGCGATCAAACCCGGATGGGTTCAGCGTGAACCTGCGCTGCCTCGATGATCCGAAGAGCTTTGACGAGGTCCGCATCGTGAATTTCAACGGGCGCGGCGACTGGGAAGCGCAGGCACAGGCGTTGGCGTACAAGTCGAAGGACTGACCGCCGCCTCAGGCGCTGCCTTCTGGCGCCGTTTCCATACCTGCATTGGCCTCCTGCAGAAGTTGCTTGGCCTGCGGAACCCATTTCTCGCGCTCGATGCGACCCCGGAACGATATGGCGGCATTGACCCAGTCGATGTTCGACTGACTCCATGCGGCGACCTGCCCGTAGTGCCAGATGCCGATACTGTTCAGCTTCTGCTCCAGCTTCGGGCCGATGCCCGAGATCAGCTTTAGATCATCGCCACGGTTGTCACGGGGCTGATCCAACAGCTCCGGCTTGTCGCCTTCCGGCGCCTTGGGCTTGGGCGCCGATGTTTCGATCTGGGGCGCTGCAGGTGCAACGACGGCAGGGGTCAGACCGCCCGTGCGCACGAGTTCTTCCTCCAGATACTTCACACGGCCTTCGAGATAGCGGTTGCGCCAGCGCAGCCGCGTCGCCTCGTCATTCTGGTCCTCGACCGGCCGTGCGGTGGACCCATCCGCCTCCACATCAGCCAGCTTGCCTTCAAGGAAGCGCACGCGCGATTCGAGGTGGCGGTTGCGCCAGGCCAATGAGCCTTCGATGATAGGGGCGTTTTCCTCGCCTGATCTCGCAATACCAGACTTCTGGCGCAGGTCTTCGGACTCGGCGGCCGCCTTGTTTAGCTTTTCCTCGAGTTCCGCGATCCGGGCGGCTTCGCTGGCGGCGGCCTCAACCGTCATTGGCACGACGGCCGGCGTTTCGGCCTGACGCTGGAGGTAGAGCATATGCAGGGCCCAGCCGATGGCCCCGCCAAAGGCGGCTGCGATCAGAAGCCAAACCCAGATGTCCATTTACTCCGACTCCACCCGGGTCACCCGGAACTCGATACGGCGGTTTCGGGCCCGGCCTGAGCTAGTGCGGTTGCTGGCGACCGGGCGATCCGGACCGAAGCCTACAGCAGTCAGCTGGTCGGGGGACAGACCTAGTTCGACGAGATATTCCTTGACGGCCTGCGCCCGTTCAAGACTGAGGCGGGTGTTGCTCGCACGGTTTCCCTGACTGTCGGTAAAGGCTTGGACTTCAATTTTGGAGCCTGAGCAAGCCTTGCCGACCACAGCTAACTTATCCACCGCAGCCTTGGCCTTGGCATCGAGCCCCCAGCGGTCCCTGCCGAATTCGATTGGGTTTTCCGTTACAACGCGGGCGAATTCTGCCTGGCAAGCTTCCGCCCGGCCGACGTCTGCACCAGCTGCGTAAAGCTCAGGCGCCGCCGGTGCGGCTGAAGCGGCGGCGCCCTCCACCGGGGCCGATGCCGGTGGGGGCTTGCCAACAGCCACCGCAGCTTCCAGCGCGCGCCCCGTGGCGGGCTCCATCGGGGCTGTGGCTATGAAGCAGGTGACCGCAAGCCCGACCACCCCTGCGGCCAAAAGCGGCTGAGCATAGGATCTGTTAGCCATAAAATTCCCCCTGCACGCCGCTGCTGAACACGGTCGCGGCCGATCAGCGGCACGAAGCACATCTTCCCACGCATGCCCAACGCCCATAGAGGTACGTCGGATTGTTGTACTGGCGATGGCGTGTGACCTCAGGATCATCAGAAAAACCGGGACCGCATGCGGATTCCCCACAAGGACGATCTGCGCAGCAGACGTTCGAGCATATCTCGTCCACAGCCAACGACACGGTGAAGCTTCTCAAATCGCTTGAGCGCAAAAAAGCGCGGAGCGAGAGTGGACTCTTTCTCGCTGAAGGCGCGCGTCTCGCGGAGGAAGCGCTGCTCAATGGCTGGTCGCCGGCCTACGCGCTTGCGGGCGTGCATGCGCTTGAGCGTCCGCAGACGGTCGACCTGCTCGCGCGGATGAAGAAAGCCGGCGCGCGAGTTCTTACGGCGAGCGAGAAGGTTCTCGTGTCGGTGTCGCGCAAGGATAATCCGCAGACTGTGATCACCGCGTTCAAGCAACGCGTTTCAAATCTGTCGAGCTTCCCTCCTGACGAGACGCGGCGTTGGGTGGCGCTTTACGAGGTGCGCGACCCCGGCAATCTCGGGACCGTTGTGCGTACCGCTGATGCGGCGGGTGTCGATGGCGTGATCCTGATCGGGCAAACGTGCGATCCGTTTTCGGTCGAGGCCGTGCGCGCGAGCATGGGGTCGCTGTTCGCCATGCCAATCGCATCGGCGAGCTTTGAAGACTTCAATGCATGGCGGAAGACGGTTGGCGCGCGGATGGTGGCGGCGTCGATGCGCGGCGCACTCGCACATGACAAAGCAGACTATGGTCAGCGCAGCATCGTACTGATGGGCAATGAACAGTCGGGGTTGCCGCTGGAAGTCGAAGCGCATTGCGACGAGCTTGTGCGCATTCCAATGAAAGGCAAGGCGGACAGCCTAAACCTCGCCTCGGCCGCCAGCGTGATGATCTACGAAGTCTGGCGGGGCCAATCGTATGCGGGGGCGCGCACGTGACGGCGGAAAGTTTCACGCTTTTGGTCAGCGACGACTGGCGCGACTACGAGCTGCTAGACAGCGGCGACATGCGCAAGCTGGAGCGCTTCGGCGGGGTGCGTGTGAACCGGCCCGACCCACAGGCTTTGTGGAAGCCCATGGCGCCAATCGCGAACTGGAAGGCGGATGCGACTTTCGCCTCCAAGGACGACGAGGATGATCGCGGCGCCTTGCTGGCGAATGAGTGGCCAATTGCGTGGGATGCGCTGAAGTTGAATGCGCGGCTCGCCGCCTTCCGCCATATGGGCGTGTTTCCTGAGCACTCCGTACACTGGCGTTGGGCCATGGATCAGGTCAAGGCGGCGAAGCGGCCGGTGAGGGCGCTTAACCTGTTTGGTTATACCGGCATGATGTCCTTAGCGCTAGCGAAGGTTGGGGCCGATGTCGTGCATCTTGATGCGTCGCCAAAATCGATCACGCAGGGGCGCGAGAATGCGGAGATGTCCGGGCTGGCAGGCGCGCCGATCCGCTGGATCTGCGACGATGCGATGAAGTTCGTCGAACGCGAGATCAGGCGCGGATCGAAATATGAGGTCATCGTGCTGGACCCACCGAAGTTCGGGCGCGGACCGAAGAACGAGACGTGGCGCTTCGAAACCGATTTTCCGAAGCTGCTGGAACACACGCGTGCGCTGATGAGCGAGAAGCCTCTGTTCGTGATTGCGACCGTCTATGCCGTGCGGCTGTCTTACGCGGCCGTTGGGCAGTCGCTTGCCGGCGCCATGGGCGGGGGCAAGGTGCAATGCGGCGAGATGGCGATCCGGGAATCTTCCGGCCGCGATCTTGTGCTGCCAACGGGGCTCTTTGCTCGCTGGACGCCTTAAGGGCGTTTGCTGAGGCGTGTAATCACGGAGGTGAAGCTCAATGCCGGCTTCTCGTTGGCAGTGATCAGCCCGCGCACGTAGATGAGGCGGCCGCCTGCCCGCGTGATTTCGCCGGTGGCTTCCATGGTATCGCCTACCTTGGCGGCAGACAGAAAATCGCCCGAGAGGTTCACCGTGACGCTCGGGCCCTCGGTCTGCTCTTCCGCAATGGCGAAGCAGGCGAAGTCCGCAAAGGTCATGAAACAGCCGCCGTGCATGAAGCCCCCGCCATTCATGTGGCGCGGCTCGGCAATGAAGCGGCAGACGACCCGCCCGGCTTCGTCCCGCTTCATGTAGAACGGGCCGGTCCCGCTCTCGAATTTGTCCTCCGGCCAGGTCCTCCAACCCGCCCAAGGGCCGCTTTCTATAGTTGTCGAGGTGTTCATGGGTTTATCCAGAATGCGGATTCCACCTGTCCCTAGCGGCCGAAAGCGCCGCTGTCATGCCCCGCCCCGACCTCGCCCATCTTGACTGGTTTGGGGGATCGCGTATTGCCGTCGGCCTCGACTACAGGGGTGTAGCTCAGTTGGTAGAGTACCGGTCTCCAAAACCGGGTGTCGTGGGTTCGAGTCCCTCCGCCCCTGCCAGTCGCCTTCAAGCTTAGGAAGCCAATCCCGGTCGCGCGAGCATGCGTTCGCGCCAGGCAGCCAGATTCGGGTGTTCATCCCAAGGGCGGAACTTGACCACGCGGCCGAACCCCATCGCGACATGTAGCGTGATGTCTGCGATGGTGAATCGAACGCCTGCGACGTAGGGCGAAACAGCGAGGCGTTGATCTAGAAAAGCGGCGTGCTTGCGGGCGCGGCCCTGGCAAATTTCCGCCCATTCGGCTGACTGTGGCTTTTCCAGCTCGGCCATGGCGGGATGGGAATTGCGGAACCATCCTCCGATCTGGGCCATGTAAGTCAGCTCGACCCGACGATCCCACATCTCGATGACTGCGCGTTCCTTGCCATCGACCCCCATGAGATTGGGCTCGGGATTCAGGGCTTCGAAATAGGTGCAGATTGCCCGGCTTTCAGTCAGCACGGTTCCATCATCGAGCTCAAGCGCCGGAACATGGCCGAGCGGACTTATGGCGAGATATTCGGGCCGTCGATGTTCATGCTTGACGATGTTGAGTTCGGACTTGGGCGTCTGCTCCCAGATGCCCTTCTCCTGCAGGAAAAAGCGGACCCGGTCAGGGTTGGGCGCCATCACGGCGTAGTGGAGTTTCATGTTGGACCTCCCTTGCGTGCAGCCTAGCGCGAACCGCGCGGGCCGCGCATCTGTTTTTCGGAGACGGGTTTGCCGGTGTGGCGCTTGCCGCTATGCGGGCCGCGGCCGCCGGGCGGACGATTTCCTGGCTTGGCGCTCTTGCGCGGATCGACATAGGCCTCGACGCCAAAGCGCTTGTCGCTTGCCTTGTCGCGCGCCTTCTGGCCCTTCGGTTTTTCCTGTTTGGGATGCACCGGTTTGCCGCGAGGGACATCGCGGGTCTTGAACGGGTTGGGACGCCGCTTTTCGGAGATGAATTGGGAAACCTCGGCCAACAGGCTGGCGGGGGACACCTCTTCCAGCGCGCCGGGTCCGAGATCGTCCAGTTGGAAGGGGCCGTAAGATGTGCGGATGAGCCGGTTCACTTTCAGACCCAGACTTTCCAGAGCGCGGCGCACTTCGCGCTTCTTGCCCTCAGCCAGCGTAACATCGATCCAGCAGTTGGAACCCGTGACGCGATCGAGCTTGGCGATGATCGAGCGATATTCCTCGCCCTCGTAGACAATGCCGTCGCGCAATTTGTCGAGTTCGCGCTGTTCGATGCGGCCATAGGCGCGGGCGCGGTACTTCCGTTCGAGACCGGTTGAGGGCAGCTCGAGCCCGCGCGCCAGCTCGCCGTCGTTCGTAAGCAGCAGCAGGCCCTCAGTGTTGAGGTCAAGACGGCCGATGGTGACCACGCGGGGGAGATCTTTCGGCATCTCGTCGAAAATTGTGGGACGGCCGTCGGGATCCTTGTTTGTCGTCACCAGACCCGCCGGCTTGTGATAGCGCCACAGTCGCGTGACGTCGGGGCGGCTGACCGGCTGGCCGTCGAGGAGGATTTTCTCCTTACCCGTGACCTTGAACGCCGGCGTGTCCAGCTTCCTGCCATCGACCGTGATGCGGCCTTCGACAATCATCTTCTCGACGTCGCGGCGCGAGGCCACGCCAGCGCTTGCGAGGTATTTTGCGATCCGTTCGCCATCGGCAAACGACTGGTCCGTCTCGCGACGCTCCGTCATGCTGTCTTGTCCTTGTTCTTGAGTCCCCGCGTGAAGCGGTGAACCAACAGCGCCACGCCAAACAACACGGTCGAGAGCGCAAAGATAGCCGCAGCGAGCATCCAGGGCGTGTTGAAATTCTCGTGCTCGGAATAGTCCATCAGGTGCATGCCGTACAGGAAATCATAGGTGCGCCAGAGATCAGTGCGCGGAAGGCTGGTGCGACCATCAACGGCGGAGATGTAGAGCGTGGGATCGCCCTCGCCCTTAAAGTGCGCCGCCCATACATTGCCCGACACGCTGGATTCGCGTGGAGCAGTTTCAAGCTCCTGCATGGCGCGAATTGGCGTATCACTCGCCCAGGTCACGGTCGCGATCCGGCGCGCCAAGGGCTCGTCGACAATGATGCGCTCGCCGGTTTCGCCTGAAACGAGGAACGTGCCGATCTCGGCGCGGATCACGTAGACCGGCAATCCGGCCAGGGACTTCAGCGTGACTTCATATGGTCGATCTTCCGCGACGCTCTTTAACGCGTCTGCCGATGTGACCTTCACCCGGTTCAAATCCACCGGCGTCATGTGGTTCGTCGGATGCACGAGATTGTCGGCGCGGACGTCGGTGATGTGGACGGCGACGAAAAACAGCCCGGTGCCCGTCCAGACAATCAGCTGAGCAAATACGACGAGACCCAGCCATTTGTGGATCGTGGCAATGCGTCTGGCCAGCCGCGGGGAGATCATGGCACGCGCTTACGCTGCCATGCTCCGCGCCGCAAGCCGCTGCTAGTTACCGGCCCCGGACTTGAGGCTCATCGAATAGGGAATGTAGATTTCGAGGTCGAGCGGCCCCACAGGCCGGGTCTGAGCGCGCTGTTCCATACCGGTCAACGACACCTGAACCGGGGCGTTGGCGCCGCCGAACGACGCCTGCATCAGGCGCACATCTTCCGAGATGGCCTTGATCAACGTGTCGCGATGCTTCTTGGGCTCGGAGACGCCAAGAAACTGGCTGTCGCCAATCACGGCCTCGACCCGGCCCGTCAGCGGCGCATCCTTGACGAATTTCTCGGCGCGGGCGCGGATTTGGTCGAACGTCTCTTTTTCCTTCACGCTCACTTTGAGCACGACATCAATGGCGGAGCGGTCGTCGCCCTGATCCTGGATCAGTTCCTTTATCGCAGCAGTTTCAACGGCGGCTGAGATGCCGGGCTGGCCAACTTCGATGCTCATGCCGTCGGCTCGGGCGGCGCGGTCGGTCACTGTCTTGAACACCGTGGCGAGTTCGGTCTCGCGCGCGTCGGCCGAGCGGGTCGCCGTCTCGTAACGAACGCTGAACAGGACGAAGTCGGCGCGAACGATGATCGAGACCTGCGGGATCGCGGCCTGCTGACGGCTAACATAGTTGCTCTGCGCGACGATCTGATCGCCCCGGACGATTTGAGCGTGGGCGGCGGGCGCGGCAAGCGCAATCGCCGCCGCCGCGGCAAGAAGCAGGCGTTTCATGGTCCGTGTCATTGGGCGTCCCTCCAAAAGCGCTCCGCACCTGGGCGCGTATCGTGACTGACGATGCAATCACGGCATTGGCGCGGCGGCCAGCGGGCGCTTGAAGGGAGGTTGCAGTTGGCCCACGACTTCAGCTTTTGAGGCGACGCCCAAATAAGCGAAACGACGGCGCTATTTGGCGCCGCCGCTGCAACAGGCTTAAAACCGGATCCTAGGACCGAACGCCTTCCGTCTTGCGTTCAGCTTCGACTTTCGCCGAATACTCGTTATCGCGGTACTTCTTGAACTCGTTGCGGGCGACAGCGCGGTTGTGAACTTCATCCGGGCCGTCCGCGAGGCGCATGGTGCGCATCGAGGCGTATTGTTTAGCGAGACCGAAGTCAGTTGTGACGCCGCCGGCGCCATGAGCCTGGATCGCGTCGTCGATGATCTTCAGCGCGGCGCGGGGGCCGGCGACCTTGATCATGGCGATCTCGTTCTGGGCGCCCTTGTTGCCGACCTTGTCCATCATGTCGGCCGCCTTGAGGCAGAGCAGACGCGTCATCTCGATGTTCATGCGGGCTTCGGCGATACGCTCTTCCCAGACCGAATGCTCGGCGATCTTTTTGCCGAAAACAGTGCGCGAGAGCAAACGTTTGCACATCTTCTCGAGCGCGACTTCCGCCGAGCCGATGGTGCGCATGCAGTGGTGGATGCGTCCCGGCCCGAGGCGGCCCTGGGCGATCTCGAAGCCGCGGCCTTCGCCAAGCAGCATGTTGGTCGCCGGAACGCGGACATTGTCGAGAATGACTTCCGCGTGGCCGTGCGGTGCGTCGTCATAGCCGAACACGGGCAGCATGCGGACGACTTTCACGCCCGGCGTGTCCAGCGGCACGAGGATTTGCGATTGCTGTTTGTGCTTCTCGGCGCTGAAGTCCGACTTGCCCATCACAATGGCGACCTTGCAATGACTGTCGCCGACGCCCGACGACCACCATTTGCGGCCGTTGATGACGTACTCGTCGCCCTTGCGCTCGATACGCGTCTCGATGTTCGTCGCGTCTGACGAGCCGACAGCCGGCTCGGTCATGAGGAAGGCTGAGCGAATGTCGCCGTTCATCAATGGACGCAGCCATTTCACGTTTTGCTCTTCAGTGCCGTAATAGTGCAGCACTTCCATGTTGCCGGTGTCAGGCGCCGAGCAATTGAAGACTTCCGAGGCCCAGGCGACGCGGCCCATGATTTCGGCCAGCGGCGCGTATTCGAGGTTGGTGAGCCCAGCGCCATGCCACTCGCCTTTGTCATGCTCCTTGTGCGGAGGCATGAACATGTTCCAGAGGCCTTCTTTCTTCGCCAGCTCTTTGAGGTCGTGGACGATCTGCGGCGTGACCCAGCGGTCGCCGCTCGCATGCTGGCTCTCGAAGGTTTCGACGTTCGGATAGACGTGCCGGTCCATGAATGCCGAAACGCGGGCAATCCATTCCTTGCTTTTGGCGCTGTACTCGAAATCCATGGGGGCTCCATTTTTCCCGGCCGCGCGGTTCAATGCTGCGGCCTGAAAGCGGGCCCCTGCCCGTCGGGTACGCAGCCGCGCGGTTTTCACCTTGTGGTGGGGATTGGGTAGCCGCGCCGCAAAAGCAACGCAATGGGCCGGAAGCCCACTTTCAAGGCGCCGCGCGCAGGTTTTGTGCGTCAGTCGCGTCCTATCGACACCGCCGGCACGCTCCGTTCAGCCAGAGTGGCCAGATCACGCCACCAATAACCGACCAGCGGTACGATCTGCCCGCCGACGCTGTCCATCTTGCGGCCGGCATGCTCGCCATGCAGGGCCTCGTAGAAGTCGCGGGCGCCGCCATTGTCGCGCAACACCCACAGACCGCCCGAGAACATGCCGCGACGGATGCAATGGTCAGCCGCCACTTTCATCAAGGCGCGACCGATGCCGCCGCCACGGTTTTCCTTGAGAACGTAGACCATGCTGATCTCAGCTTCCCACGGGGCAAACGCCTCACGCGTCGAGCCGACCATGACGAAGCCGACAATCTCGCGGGAGATGCTTGCGACAAATATCTGCTCGTCGAGATCCTCTGCCCGGCGATCAAGATTGGTTCGCCAACGCGCCAGCAGGCGCCTTTCTGACAGCGCATCGAGATACGCACTGTCGAGAAGGCCGCGATAGGCCTCTTTCCATGTGCGCTCGTGGACACGAGCGATACCCGCAGCGTCCGTGCGGCGGGCCAAGCGAATGCTGATCATCCCGCGTCTCCTTCCGACTCATCAAGCTTGATGTGGGGAACCGGAATGCGCAAGGCCACCCGGTTCGACAGATACGTTGCGGAAGGTTATGTGGCGCCACGGATTCACATCCGTTCCCGTTTTGATTCGGTTCCTTCGGCCACACTCCATGAATTCCGCCGTCGTCGGCATAATTCTCCTCGCAGCGCTTGTAACCGCAGCGATCTCTGGCGTGTTCGGGATGGCAGGAGGGCTGATCCTGATGGGCGTGCTGGCGTCCTATGTGCCGGTTGCGACTGCCATGGTGCTGCATGGGTTTATCCAGATCATCTCCAACTTCTCGCGGGCGGCTTTCCTGCGAAAGCATATCTCGTGGGCAATCATTGGCCGCTATGCGTTGGGAATAGGCGGCGCACTGCTTGTCCTCCTCATGATCAGCTGGCGGCCGACTCAAACGATGGTGTTCATCCTGCTCGGCCTGACGGCAATGCTGGTCTGGATTCCCAGGAAGCTGGTCGAGATCAACGTCGAGAGACGGTTTCAGGCGGAACTCTGCGGATTTCTTGTCCAGACTTTGAATACGCTTTCAGGCGTCGCCGGGCCGTTGCTGGACCTGTTCTTCGTGAAGACCGAGCTTACGCGGCAGACGGTGGTGGCGACGAAGGCCGCCACGCAGGTGATGGCGCACGCGGTGAAGATCGCTTTCTGGGGGCTGCCATTGTTTGCGGTTCTGTCCGATCCCGCCCTGCAGGCGGACGCAAATTTTCCGCCGTTCTGGATGTTCGCGGCAGTGGTTCCGCTGTCGCTTGTGGGGACGTGGGTGGGCGGCCTTGTGCTGGACCGGATGACAGACGCCAACTTCCGCACATGGACAAAATGGCTCGTGACAGCGACAGGCCTTGTCTATCTAGCGCGCGGCCTCTGGCTCGGCTAACTCGCTACTCGACTGAGCAGAACATTTCGTCGTTCAGCGCTTTGCGTCCCGCCTCGCAGCCCACGTCGGTGAATGGCGCCATGACAGTGTCGAGCCAGCCCGAGCGGTGGTCGATCTCGGCGATCGGCGTGTCGCCCGTGGGAGGCTCCAGCGTCCAGGCGGGCCATTCCGGCAGGTTGCAGCCAGCGCCGGTGACAAGGCCCTTGCGGCAAACCTGGTTGCGCAACTCGATCACCATTGCAGCGCCGCGCTTCAGCGCAGCGTCGGCGCGGTAGAGGTCGGTCTCGCCTGCGCTTGTGCTCGCATCAGGCGCTTCACGCGCGCCTTCCAGCGCCTTGTCGAGAATGACGGTCCAGCGTTCCGCGCCGATCATGACAACGAAAGGATCGAGATCTTCCGACGGCGTGTTGCCCTGCTGTTCGGCGACGGGTTTGGGCGCTGCGGATTCTGGCGCAACGGCTGGCGTTTGCGGACCGCAGGCCGCCAGCGTCGAAGCGAAAATGGTTACAGCGGCGACTCTTCTAGCCATGGCGTCACTCCCACATCGTCGGTGGAACCGTAGCAGGCTCCGCAATCATTGCACGGGAGTATTCTCAGGCAGACTGCAGTCAGCTCGCCGCTTTTTCGCCCGCTTTGGAAACGTCTTCGGATTGTTCGAGGGACTGATGCTCGGTCGCTGGCTGCGTTTCGCGGTCGATGCGGCGTTCGGGGCCGAAATAATCGGCTCGGTCGATCCAGGGCCGCGTGGTGGTGCGGGCCGCCGTGATCTTTTTCAGCAAGACGTCGCCGGATGATGGGAACAGGACGTATTCGTGCGCGCCGCCATTGATCACGGCGTTGATGGTCTGCAGGTCGCGACGCGGCGACACCGCGATGACCGGGATGCGCGAATGCGGGCTGTCTTCCGACCGCCGAATGAAGTTCAGCGTCGTAAGGCCGTCGTCGGCGGAGTTCTCGCTATCGACATAGGTGATGACGCAATGCGGCTCAGCAGCCGTAAAGCCTTCGAGCAACTGTTCAGTGTTTGCTGCAAGCACGACGTTACGAACGCCCATGCCGCGCAACGCCATTCTGAGCGTACGCGCGATGCCGCTCATGTTTGTGCACACGACGATGTTGGCGTCTGCCGGATTATTCATAGATCGCCCCTGTCTTCCTGGGGAATAGCGCGGGGTACGTTAACGTAAAGCTACGAGCAACAATCTATGACAATTGCAGCGTGGCAAGCCTTGCGTAAGCGCCGTTGCGCGCCATCAACTCGTCGTGAGTCCCGGACTCCACGACGCGGCCATCTTCCATGACGTAAATGCGATCCGCGCGTCGCACGGTCGCGAGGCGGTGGGCGATGACGATGATGGTTCGCTTGCCGGCGAGTTGGGCGATTGCCTGCTGCACGCGGGCTTCGCTTTCGGAGTCGAGCGCGCTGGTGGCTTCATCGAGCAGCAGCACGGGAGCGTCCGAGAGCAGCGCGCGCGCCAGCGCTATGCGCTGGCGCTGGCCGCCCGAAAGATTGCGCCCGCCCTCTCCTGCCTGAGCATTCCATCCACCCGGAAGCGTATCGATGAACTCGCAAGCGGCCGCCTGTGCAGCAGTCCTGATCTGCGCGTCGCTGGCGCCGCTTGATCCGAGCGCAATGTTTTCGCGGATGGTTGCGTCGAAGAGGAAGGCATCCTGCGAGACGAGCGCCAGATTGCGACGAAGCGAGGCTAGTGACAATTCACGCACGTCATGACCATCGACGCGCACCGCGCCCTGCCCGGCTTCGTAGAGCCGCAAGAGTATGTTGAAGACTGTGGATTTGCCCGCGCCTGATGGCCCGACGATCGCTACCGTCTCGCCCGGTTGGGCGGCGAAGCTAAGTCCGGACAGGGCGGGACTGGCGCCGGGATAGGCGAAAGACACGTCTGCGAACTCGACCTGCCCCTTGGCGCGACCAAGCGCGCGCGCATCCGGCCGGTCAGCGACCATCGGCTTCTCGTCGATCACGGCGTAGACGCGCGCCGCGGCCGCGAGACCTTCGTTGACCACGGCATTCAGCGTTCCGAGCGCTCGGATCTCTGGCGAGGCGACGCCGATAGCTACGATGATGCCGAGGAGGTCGCCGACCGTGATGTCGCCGGTGAATGAGCGCCAGCCGGCGAACATGAACAGGCCAGCCAGCGCCACGCCGCCAACGATCTCCAGGAAGGGATCAACAAGCGCTTTGGAGCGCAGGACTTGCATATAGAGCCGCGCACGCTCCACGAACGATCCGTGCGCGCGCTGCTTCTGATATCCCTCGAGCGCGAACGCCTTGACGGTGCGCGATCCCTGGAACGCTTCGTTGAGGATAGAGGTCATCGCCCCGGCCTGCTCCTGCGCCCTGCGCGAAGACTTGCGGACTCGGGCGCCCATCCGGATCACTGGATAAAAGGCGATGGGATAAACGATCAGCAGGAACAGCGTCAGCAGCCAGTCGGTGATCATCATATAGGTGACAGTGGCGAGGATGGTTAGCGATGATTTTGCGAGGTTGGTGGCAACCCGTAAGGCTGCTTCGCGGATCAGCACCATGTCGTTGGCGAATTGCGAGACGTACTCGCCGGAATTCTTCGCCTGAAGGCGCGCGAAGTCGCCGTCGATCAGGCGGCTGAATAAGGCGTCCTGCAGCCTCACGATGGCGTTCTGAACGCCGTGATTATTGGCCTGCGTTTGCCAGTACATCGCCGGCGCCCGCAGCGCTACCAGCGCAACGATAACGATCGGCGCCGTGTTGAAGATACGCGGATCGGCTGCCGCCAGCCAATCGGTCGCGAGCGACGTGATCTGCGAATAGCCGCCAGCGCACGCAGCCGTGACGGCCGCGAAGAATGCGCCGACAGCGAACCATTTCCACTGGGGAACCAGCCAGTCACGGACGAAGCGTGAGGAAAGGCGATCCCTTGCGGGCCCGCTAGGGGCTTCAGGCATTGTGATGTTTGCCGGTTTCCGGGTCGAGCAGCCGGTGGGCGTGCAGGATGAAATAGCGCATCTGCGCGTTGTCGACCGTGCGCTGGGCCGCGCCCTTCCAGGCGAGCAATGCAGCATTATAACTTGGGAAAGCCCCGACGAAGTGGATCTCATCGAGATTGGCGAACTCGAACGCGCCAATGCTCTTGAGTTCGCCGCCAATGACGAGGTGAAGGAGTTGTTTGTCGGGCGTGCTGGAAGTCATCTTGAATCCTGGCCGGCGAGGTGGTTTTGCAGACCTTCCATTATCAGCGGGTAAAGAGGGGCGCCAGCGGCCACCACGCCGCGCTGGAGAACCGATGCCTGATTGAAAACAAGCTGCTTGCCCTCCCTGTCGGTGGCGATCCCACCTGCCTCCCGAACGAGCAGAACCGCCGCGGCCAGGTCCCAATCACTCTTGGGATTGAGCGCCACGGCGGCATCCCACCGGCCGGCGGCCACCAGACACAGCCGCCAGGCCATCGCGTTGGGCATAGGCGTGATCAGTTCGATCCCCGGCCAGCGCGCCGCAGCATCCCTGCGCGCGAAAACTTCCGGCTGCCCCACCATGCGGCAGGCGAGTGTTGTAGCCTGCGTGACGCGGATGGGACGATCATTAAGGAACGCTCCGCCGTCGACGCGCGCATGCAACAGTTCGTCGAAATTCGGGTTGTAGACGACGCCCGCGACCGGCCGGCCCGCATCGATTCGCGCGATCGAGACGCAGAAGCCCGTGTCGCCCTTCACGAAAGCCCTGGTGCCGTCGATGGGATCGACGACCCACACCTTGCCCTGTGTGCGGTCGGCGGGGTTGTCCCTCGTCTCCTCGGACAGCCAGCCGTATTCCGGGCGTGCGCTGCGGAGACGTTTCGCGATCAGATCATTGACCGCGATGTCGGCTTCAGTGACCGGATTGTCCGCCGACTTGTCCCACGATTTTGCGCCGCGACGCAGCCATTCGAGCGATAGCTCCCCTGCTTCGCGCGCCACGTCCTTCAGAAGCGCGAGATCCTGCAGGAGCGCCAGGTCGGCGTCGAGAGTTTCACCTGCCGGCAAGAGCCATCCCATCGATGAGCAGGCTCGGTGCGTTAGTCGAGCCGCGGATCTCAAGGTCTGATCCAGGGATCGCGCGCAGCAGCATGGACGTAAGATCCCCAGCCACTGTTACTTCCGAAACGGGATAGGCCCGCTCGCCATTCTCGAACCAGAAGCCGGAAACGCCAACCGAGTAGTCCCCCGTGTTCGGGTTGAGCGATGGTCCGAACATGTCGGTCACCAGCAGGCCTTTGCCCGCATCCTTCATCAACTCATCCGGCGAGCGTATTCCGGGCTCGATTTCGAGGTTGGAGGTCGTGACGCCCGGCGGATCGCCGAAGCCCATGCTGGCGAAACCGTTCGGGGTCAGCCCAAGCTGGCGCGCAGCGGGGCCGTTCAGTAGCCATTGCGTCAGCACGCCACCCCGCACCAGCGCAGTGCGCTTGACCGGCCTGCCCTCGCCGTCGAAGCCGCGCGAGCCGAAACCGCCGAGCCGCAGCGGATCGTCGATTACGTTGACGCCGGGCGCGAAGACGGGCTTGTCCATCTTGTCCTTCAGAAAGGACACGCCCCGCGCGATGGCTGGCCCGGAAATCGCGCCGATGAACGCGCCGAGCAGGCGGCTGGACAAACGCCGGTCGAAGATCACGGGCGCAGTCTGGCTATCCAGCTTGCGGGCGCCCAGACGCGATGCGGCGCGCCGGCCGGCTTCCGCGCCGATCCATTCCGGTGATTTGTGCTTTGCGAGCAGGCGCTCGGATGAGCTTTCGTAGTCGCGCTCCATAGCGCCGTCACGCTCGGCGATCGCAACTGCCGACATCGAGGAATAGCCCGACGTCTTGTGCGCAGCAAAACCGTTAGACGCCGCAACCCACGAACTGCTTGTGCCCCATGATGCACCGGCATGTGACATCTGCTTCACGCCTGGAATGGCCATGGCGGCGTCTTCCATGATGCGGCCGCGGCGTTCGAGTTCGCCCGCTTCCGGCGTGTCGTCGCTGTCAAGTTGCAGGTCGGGATGGTCCCTTGCGATTTCCGATGCGTCGGCGATCCCGCAATACTTGTCCTCGGGCGCCAGCTTGGCCATGGCGACCACGCGCTCGCTCAGAGCCTTCAACGCAGCGGGAGATAGATCAGTCCCCGAAACCGACGCCTGCCGGCGCCCCACCAACGCGCGGAGAGCCAATCCGCGCGATTCTTCCCGTTCGACGCTTTCCAGCTCGCCGTTCCGCACCTCGACCGAGAGGCTGGCGCTTTCAGACAGCCGCGCATCGGCGGCGTCGGCGCCCGCCTTCAGGGTGGCGTCGATGAGTGATTGGAGCAGGTCTGCGGGGGAAGCGGTCATAGGCCCTATGTGAAGCCGCCCGGGCAAAAGGCCAAGGGCGGCGCAAAAGAAGAGGCGCCAGCGTCACCCGCCAGCGCCTCGAACTTCCGATCCCGCCGCCTTATTTGGCGCGCGGCAGGCGATCGTTGATGTCGTCCCGGATATCCAGCAGCGTCACCAACACGCCGCAGACGATCGTCGCAGCAACCCAGCCCATGATCAGGCCCGCCACGATGGACAGCGCTGCAAGGCCGGATGGCTGAAGAACCATCCCCGGATCAATCTGACCGGTCGGCAGCACGCCGCCACCTGTCAGCTTGGAGATAACCTCCTGGATCTGCGCTCGCTCGATGTAGGCGCCGAAAGCGTAGAGCGCGATGATTCCGAAGTAAGCGATGTAAACCAGAAAGCGGAAACTGTTGATGATGAAGAACTTCATGAACCCCTCCACGCGTACCGGCTGACTTTCTAGCCGCTGGCAAGACCACAGGCGAACGGTTTTTTCCGTTATCTGTCAGGGAGGCGGTATTTGCCGCTATTCGCGTCGCAACAACTCGTCAACGTTGATCTTCGACTTGCGCGTTTGCAGGAATTTCGCCTTCAGGGCCGCCCGATCATAGCCCACCTCGACCCATTGCTGGAATGTAAGTCCTTTCGGATCGCCTTCCGCTAGGTAGGCCTCGAAGAAAAAGTCGAGGACACCAGTCTTGCCCTGCCGGATGTGCAAGTATTTTCGCGACAGCATTTCCAGCGCCTGGTTGATTGGCTGGCCTTTGCGGAAGTGTTGGTAGAGAACAGCCATGATCCCTGCCCGGTCCGCCCCGGACTTGCAGTGCATCAGGGCCGGATAAGTGATGGAATCGAACAGGTTCTTCGCCGCCAGCACGTTTTCCGGCGGGGGTATATCGCGCGAAAACATCTGAAAATCCACAAGGTCGATGCCGTTCCGGGCGCAAGCCTCCTTTTCCAGCAGATAATAGCCCTTGGGGCTTTCCCCGCGCAGGTTAATAATCGTTCTGAGGCCCAGTTCCTTTGCGTAATCGGAGATGTGCTCCGGCGAAGGCTGGTTCGCCCGATACATTTCGTCCGAGATACGATGCAGGTTGCGGAACTTGAGGCGCAGGAAGCCGTGATCGCCCCAGATCAGCTCGTTTCGTGCGCGGCGGCGGCCGGCCGGTGTGGCGAGGTCGATCTTAAGGGCCATGGAGGCTGCGCCGCTGGTCATGCTGCCCGCTAGATGCCGTTTCTGGCCGGGATTGCAAGGCGGCGTGGCTGTCGCAGGGAGAAGCATCGCAGCCGCCGAAGTCTGGCGGGCGCCGCCTCAGGGAGTATATAGCGGCTCATGTCTAAGCGTCGTGGCCAGTCACCGGTGATTCCCTGGATCGGGGGCACGCTGATCTGGATGTACATGTCGATCCTCTCTCACACCCTGCGCTGGCGCGTGGAGGGTATCGAGCATCTGCGCACGCTGTGGGATTCGCCGCAGGGCTGGGTCGCCGCGACCTGGCATTCCCGCATCCTGCTGATGCCGTTCGCACAGATAAAGATGCGGCCGAAATGGCCGAAACCGCCCCACCCGGCGGCGCTCATGGTTTCGCCCTCTAAGGACGGCGAATTCACGAAGCGGGCCGGCACATGGCTGGGTCTCTACATCATTCGCGGTTCCTCTTCTGGCCGGAAGGACAAGAGCAAGCGCGGCGTGTCGGCTGCACGCGAGTGCATGGAAGTGATGAAGAAGGGCGGCTGCATCGTCATGACGATCGATGGCCCCAAAGGTCCGCGCGAGACAGTCGGCATTGGCACGATCAAGCTGGCGCAGCAGATGGGGGCACCGATCCTCATCTACGGTCTCTCCGCGAAAGCAAAACGCCTCGACACCTGGGACCGCCTGCTCTGGCCCAAACCGTTTGCGCGCGGCGCCGTGGTGATCCCTGAGCCGATCCCAACGTCCAAGGACATGGACTCCGAGGAATTGCGCCAGCGGGTCGAGATCGCGCTGCAGGCGGCGACCAAGCGCGCGGATGAACTTTGCGGTCTTGAGCCCGACACTGTTCCTATTCCGGAGCCGAAGACCAAGACCACCGTAGAGGTCGAACCCGCGCGATCTGCGGATGAACCGCAGGCGGTTCTGGAGCATCGCGGCACGTGACCGCATCGCTTGCGCTCTATCGCTTCACGACGCGTCTGCTTGAACCTCTTGCTCCTTGGCTGGTCGAGCAACGGATCAAGATGGGCAAGGAGAAGCCGGACCGCATTGGCGAACGCTTCGGCGTTTCACAGGCCGCGCGACCCGCAGGGACGCTGATCTGGATGCACGCGGCAAGTGTTGGCGAGTCGCGCCTGTTGCTGGACGTGTTTTCCGCTTTGCGCAAGCGCCGCCCGAACGTTTGCGCGCTCATCACAACGCAGACGGCCACCTCAGCCGATATGATCGCGGCCTGGGCGCCGCCCAACGTGGTTCACCAGATGGCGCCGGTGGATGGACCGAAAGCCGTCGAAGCGTTCCTGCAGCACTGGCAGCCTGACGCCGCGGTCTTCGCGGAAGGCGAGATCTGGCCCAACATGCTCGGCGCGCTAAAGGCGCATGCCGTGCCGGCCGCTCTGGTGAATGCCCGCATGACCGAAAAAACGCTGAAAAGCTGGAGTGGACGCAAGGCATCTGCCGCAGAGGTTTTCGGCGCGTTTGGCTTCATTGGCGCCGCTGACCGGCAGACCGCAGACGGCATTGCAGCCGCGACAGGCCGGCACATCGGCGTGGTCGGCAATCTCAAGATGGCCACGGCCGTCGAAGCGCCCGCTTCCAACAAGGTTGCCGACTTTCGCACGCAAGCAGGCGGCCGGCCCATTGTGCTCGCCGCCTCAACTCATCCCGGCGAGGAGGTATTTGCGCTCGACGCCTTTACGGAAGTGCGGATGCGCAAACCTGGCGTGTTGATGATCCTCGTGCCGCGCCATCCCGATCGCGGCGACGCCATTGTTGCAATGATGCGCGAACGGGGGATGACGACGCAGCAATGGTCGAAGAACAAGTCGGCGCCGCCAAGCGATGTCGACGTGCTGGTCGCCGACACAATTGGCGATTTGCTGTTCTGGTACGCAGTCTCGGACGCGGTCTACCTCGGCGGCGCCACGGCGGAGGGCATCGGCGGACACAATCCGGTCGAACCGGTGCAACTCGGCAAGCGCGTGTTCACGGGACCGTATGGCTTCAATTTTCGCGAGACGTTCGAGGCATTGGAAAAGACCGGCGCGCTTGTCGTGGGCGCGCCATATCAGGCGCTATCGGACTATTGGCTGGGCGCTCTCGAAGCTGCTCAGCCTGCGCCGGTGCTCGGCGCGTTTTTCAACGCGTCGCGAGCGCCTTTCGATCAAACGCTCGATGCGGTCGAAGCCATGCTGCCCATGATAAGCGCGGTGACGCCGCATGCGTGAGCCGCATTTCTGGACGGTCACCGACAAACGTAGCCGCGCCTCCGCCCCGGCGATCAAGCTGCTGATGACGCCGTTGTCGATGCTTTACCGATGGGCTGGACGTCGCCGAATTGCGAAGACTGTCCCGATGGATGCAGGGCTGCCTGTCGTCTGCATCGGCAACCTCACGCTCGGTGGCGCAGGCAAGACGCCGGTGACGGCGGCTGTCCGCGCCTACTACGCGGCAAAGGGCGCTCGCGCCGCTAGCCTGTCGCGCGGCTATCGCGGCTCGATCATCGGGCCGACCCATGTGGATGCGCAGAGCAACACGGCTGCGGAGGTCGGCGACGAGCCGCTAATGCTGGCCGCCACCGGCGAAGCGTGGATATCGAAGGATCGCGCTGCCGGCGCCCAGGCAATGAGGGAGGCGGGCGTCCAGATCGTCGTTATGGACGACGGCCACCAGAATCCGACCTTGAGGAAATCACTGTCGGTCGTTGTGATCGACGCCAGCAACCCGTTCGGGAATGGGCACGTGTTTCCGAAGGGACCGCTGCGCGAACCTGTGGCCGAAGGCCTTTCACGCGCAGACGCGGTTGTGCTGATGGGTAAGGGTGAAATGCATGCCGCGCTGAATGAATTCAATGGCGTCGTCCTGCGCGCCCACCTGGCTCCGCTGGCGCCTTTGCCGCCGGGACGCTACATCGCGTTTGCCGGAATCGGCCGGCCGGAACGCTTCTTCGACAGCCTGCAAATGCAGGACGGGGTCGAACTGGTCGAAGGAGTGCCGTATCCTGATCATCATGCCTTTCAGCCGTCGGACCTGAACTTTCTCATGAAGTTGTCGAAGGAACGCGACGCCCGACTCGTCACAACCGACAAGGACCATGTGCGTCTTTCGCCAGAGTTGAAGGATCATGTGCTGCGCGCATCTGTGGAAGCCAAGTTCGAGGATGAGCCCGCCTTTGCCGCTCTGCTCGCCCGCGTGCTGCAATGAACGACGACAGCAGGCCTGAAGCGGGCCGTTTCATCCGTCCGGTCGACTTAGACAACGAACAGCGCAGCACGCTGGGCGCGAAGATCGGCTGGTCACTCGAAGCGTTCGCCTGGGATTGGGTTTACTGGAACCCGATGGCGGCCCTGTCGCTCGAGGCTGCATCCAACACCGTCTCCCGTATCCTCAAGACCATCGGCCCGGCAACTTCCCAACATCGCTCGATGATCCGCAATCTCCGCATGGCGTTTCCCGACTGGTCGGAGAAGCAGGTGGAGGAATGCGCAAAGGGCGCCTGGGAGAATCTTGGCCGCCTGGCAGGTGAGATGCCCCATCTTGCGAAGATGAAGCCTTATGTGCGCGACAGCCGCATTGAAGTTGTCGGCGCTGAGCGGCTCGATACAATCCGTGCGTCAAAAAAGCCGGTCGTCTTCGTGACTGGGCATTTTGCGAACTGGGAAGTGATGGCCTCCGCTATCTGCAATCGGCCACTCGACTGCCAGATCACTTATCGCGCCGCCAACAATCCCTACATCGATCGCCGCATCGCAAAGGCGCGTCACGCCTATGGCATCCAGGTGCTGACGCCCAAGGGCGCTGGCACCCGCGAACTCATGCGGGCGCTTGGTCGCGGCCAATCGATCGCGCTGCTCAACGACCAGAAGTTCAACCAGGGCCTTGCCGTCCCGTTCTTCGGCCACGATGCTATGACGGCGCCCGGACCCACGCGGCTCGCCATGAAGTTCAAGGCGCCGCTGCTGCCAATTTCATGCAAGCGCCTTGGGCCGGCGCGCTATCGCGTGACGTTCCACGAGCCGCTCATGCCGGACGCCGATCCCGACGAGGAAAAGGCAATCTACAACACTGTACTGCTCATCAACCGTTTCACCGAGGCGGTTATCCGCGAAGCGCCGGACCAGTGGTTCTGGATGCACAATCGCTGGCCGAAAGACGCGTGGGCCAAGGCCGGCGTGATGGAGCGCTAATCCATGATCCCGACACTGTCGTCAATCGTGCGGCGGACGGCGCCGACATAGTCGACCAGCGTGTGACCTTCGATCATTGCTTCGTAGAGCATCTTCAGTGCGTCGCGCACCACATACGGGCGCTCCATCGGAATGAAGTGCGTCGTGCCGGGCACCTTGGTAATCGCGGCATCGGGCCGGATGGAGTGGATGCGCTGGTCGGCGTCGGACGGGGCCGAGGATTCCTTCTCGGCCTGAAGCAGAATGATCGGAATACGTTTCTTCCGAAGACGCCGCAACGCCGCCCAAGGCCGATAGCGATGCGCGTCGTAGACTGCGGATTCCCATTCGGGCGTGCACGACAGGGCATAACGCCCATCGTCCTGACGCAGCACGCCGTCGACGACATAGTCGTCCAGGAATGGCGTCCGCCATGTCTTGAAAGCGCCGCGACCGCGCAGTCCCTCAGCCGCCTCGCCAGGTGAAGCGAATTCGCGTCGCCGTTTTAGCGCGCCTCGTGAAAAGGCATTCTTCTGGATGAACATGTTGAGGATCGGGATGTTGTAAGCGCGGGAGGCGCTTCGGCGCAGCAGCACCGGGTCCGCAAGGACCAGGCCGCGCACCAGTTCGGGGCGCTTGCCTGCGACGAGCAGCGCCACGGTCGCGCCCATGGAGTGTCCGCCGAGCACCGCGCCATCTGGAGCAGTTTTCTCGAGGATCTGGATCACGTCATCGCGGAACTTGTTCCACGACTTCATCCGTCGCGGATTGGCCGGCAGTTTCGAGCGGCCATGACCACGCAGATCGACCGCCGCAGCATGCATCTGCGTGCCGAGCGGCTCGAGGATCGATTCATAGGTAATCGCATTGAAGCCGGTGGCGTGCAGCCACAGCACATCGATCGGCCTTACAGGGTCGCCGAATGCAATGCCGGACGTCTCACCGTCCTTGAGGTCGATCCGAAACCTGCGCATCGCGCGCGACTAGCCTCCGAACACTTTACGCAGGAGGTCGCTGGTCCGCTTGACGGGATCGCGTCGAATCGACTGCTCCTCACGGGCGACGTAATAGAACAATCCGTTGAGAGCGCTAGTCGTGGCGGCATCGGCCAGCCATGTCTTGGCGTCTGTTTTCACCAATCCTGCTCCATATTTGGCCATCGCGCTGTCAACGGCGGCAAGCGCGCCAGAGGTCGCCAGCGCCTTGTCGAAATAAGGGCGGAAGGATTGTCGCAGGTTGGTCTCGGTCCGTTTGCGGAGGAAATCGGTCGCCGCAGTATCGCCGCCGCGCAGAATGCCCATGGCGTCGTCGAACGTCATGGTCTTCACGGCGTCGACAACCAGCTTGCTGGCGGTGGGCACGGCTGACTCCGCAGCGCGGTTCACTTTCAGCTGCAGGTCGTCCAACGGCCCAGCCATGCCGAAGGGCTGCAGCTTCTTCTGCGCACTGCCGAGCGCGCCCGGCAGCGGAATGCGCACGGCGGGATCGCCCATGAAGCCGTCCTTGACGCCCAACCGCTTGGATGCGAGGCCGCTTGCGACATTTAGAGCCTCCTTGAGGCCGAGCGTGACATCGCCCTTAGACAGGTTCCCCTTGTCGCCCGGCAGCGACTTGTGAAGGATATCGGACGCGATCTTGCCGAAATCCTGCGCGAACGCAGTGGTCGTTGCAACGAACCCCACGGCAAACGCGACAGACGCCCTTTTCAGCCAAACTCGCATGAAACATCTGCCTCCCGGCAGGTTCCCCTCTCCTGCCGGCGGATAGGAGCCGGAAAGGCCCCATCCGTCAAACGAGGGATGCGGTGCACCGCTCAGACCGGCGACACTGCCTAGGATGCTTCAGCTCCGACTCAGATGGAAGGCCGGGGACGCGGGGGCGCCCCGCTGGTGGGCTGCCGCTTCAAGGCGGCCCTAGCGCTCGTCAAAGAGAAACGCGATTCATCCCTCGACGCTGCGC
>Ga0138256_10000887_pt1 | contig 32282 bp, 28 predicted proteins | sample KNB2016incub_MG_FD_105486 | JGI IMG/M metagenome (GOLD analysis project Ga0138256, IMG submission 105486) | Active sludge microbial communities from wastewater in Klosterneuburg, Austria - KNB2014incub_MG | ecosystem: Engineered > WWTP > Activated sludge > Unclassified | place: Austria... | reverse complement strand
TGTAAATTCTTTACAAACTCCTTTGAAATGGCGAGGCAAATGTCGTCTTCGTAAGAATAAGCTCCTCTGGCTCCATTATGTCCGCCATTCGCCATAATTCCATGGCCGGCATCAACAATAATAGTTCTGATTGCTTTCTGCTTTTTCTCAACCGGAGGTGAGTTTTTTACAAAAGAAAATATTGTAATACTGGAACAACAAACGAGGAAAATAATAAGGGTCCGTCCAATCATGGCTTTTCTGTTCTTTAGTGGCTAATAGAATATTCACAAATTGTTTTATAATCTTCATAGGATGCAGGTGGATAATGATTTACATTTGCTTCCTACCTGATGAAGCAACTGTACAAATTTAAGTCAAATTTCTTTTTTTACGGGATAACAGCGGCTCTTATGTTTTGCACAATAACGTGGAAAACTATTAGTTATGCTGCTCCTGTATCAGATTTTTGCAGTCCTTTAACAGTGACGGCAGATACAACTAAACCGTTGCTGAAAAATGATTCCATAAACAACATTACAGGTAGCTTAACAGATACTACAGAAAAGCCTGCAATTGATTCATCCGCCTTTACTCAAAAAGTAGATACGTTTACACTTAAAATCTCGAAAGATACCTTAGCTGCCCCGCTTAAATATGAGGCTGCTGACTCTGCTGTAATACTTATAGCGGAAAAGAAAGTATTGTTATACGGAAAAACAAAGACAGAATACCAGGACATTGTTTTAACTGCGCCGAAAGTAGAAGTAGATCAAACAACACAAATAGTTACGGCTGTAAATGCAAAGGATAGTACCGGAGCTGTTATTGAAACCGCCCACTTTAAAAGTGGCGAAAGCGAATTTACAAGTGACACTATACGATACAATTTTAAATCTCAGGTCGGACTCACAAAAAACACTTATTCCCAACAAGGTGAATTTTTAGTAATCGGTGACGTAGCAAAAAAAGTAAACGAGAACACAACATTCATAAAAAGAGCAAGGTTTACCACCTGTTTATTAGATGATCCTCATTTTGATTTCGTTACCCCAAAAATGAAAATAATAAATCAAAAGCTGGCAATATCGGGTCCTGCTCATCTGGAATTTGAAGGTGTACCGATTCCGATTTATATCCCTTTTGGCTTTTATCCATTAAGTCAGGGGCGCCATTCTGGGTTAATGAAGCCACAGTTTGCAAGTAATGAACAATTTGGTTTAGGACTTGAAGGAGTTGGCTATTACAAAGTACTCAGCAATTATTGGGATGTAAAAGTGTATGGTAACGTTTATTCCTATGGAGGCTGGTCAGTAAATGTAAATCCTACTTATCGCAAAAGATATCGTTACAGCGGAGCTTTTAATTTAAGTATGCAAACGACAAAATTTAATTTTAAAGGCGATCCTGATTTTTTAAAGAACAAAACATTTAATATAAATTGGAATCATAGTGTAGATGGAAAATCAAGACCGGGTACAAGTTTTTCTGCCAGTGTAAATGCTGGTTCTACAAGATACAATCAACTTACGCCGAATAATGTGCAATTGAATTTTCAAAATCAGTTAGGTTCTTCAATTGCTTATTCAAAATCCTGGGCAGGCAAACCTTATAATCTTACATTGAGTGCTAATCATAACCAGAATAATGTAACAAGACTTATCAATGTTAGTTTGCCAGATGCCGGATTCTCCGTAAGCACTTTATATCCGCTTCAGAGCAAAAACCAAGTAGGAACACCTAAGTGGTACGAAAAGTTAGGGATTGGCTACAACGGAAATTTTAGAAATCAGGTATCGTTTTATGATACAGCGTTTAAACTTAAAAATCTGATTGATACACTGCAATGGGGAGCACAACATAGTATTCCAATCACTTTGGCTTTGCCACCGATAATGGGCGGGGCAGTTATTGTTTCTCCTTCGGTTTCATACTCACAAGTTTGGATTGCACAAAAGTTTAGAAGAAAATGGAATACGGCTACACAAAAAGTTGATACAACTATTACAAAAGGTTTTTTTACAGACCATCAGGCAAGCTTTTCATTAAGTTTTAATACAGCGGTATTTGGAACTTATCAATTTAGAAAATCAAGAATTGTAGCGTTACGTCATGTAATTCGTCCATCATTTAGTTTAAACTATAAGCCTGATCTTTCAAAAAGTCATTTTTATACTGACACTGTTGCAACAGGTATTACAAGCCGCTTCAGCGAATTTGAAGGAGCATTATATTCGGGATACGGAGAAGGCAAAACAGGTGGTCTTGGTTTTAGTGTTGATAATAATCTTGAAATGAAATGGAGGTCAAAAAAAGATACTGGCGAAAATGCAATTAAGAAAATAAAATTGATTGATGGCTATGGATTTTCAACAGGCTATAATTTTTTAGCTGATTCGCTTAAATTGAGTATAGTCAGCCTTTACCTACGGGCAACTTTGTTTGATAAAATTCAAATAAATGCACAGTCTGCATTGGATCCTTATCAGACTGATCAATACGGCCGTGATATTGATAAATATGCATGGGAAGGTGGTAAATTTAAACTTGGCAGACTTACATATGGGAGCATTTCTATGAGTACAAGTTTTCAAAGCAAACCGAAAGACCCGAAGAAAGATGAATTACGAAAGAAAGAAGCAGAAAACCGTTTAAATGATCCCAATCTGATAGGTGATCAAAAAAGACTGTTAGAATATATGCAGCAAAATCCTGCCGACTTTGTTGACTTTAATATTCCCTGGCAAATTTCATTTGGATACTCCCTTTCCTTTACTAACCGTTTGCAGCCCGATCTTATTAGCTACAAAAAAGATTTTACATCTGGCTTAAACTTTACTGGTAGTTTTAATCTTACTCCAAAATGGAATTTCTCAACGAATGGAAATTTTGATTTCGATACAAAAAAATTGCAGACATTTCAAATGAGCATCAACCGGGAAATGCATTGCTGGCAATTATCAATTAATGTTACACCCATTGGTCTCTACCGTTCCTTTAGCTTCAGTATTAGTCCAAAATCTTCCGTATTGCAGGATTTAAGAATTAACCGTAGCCGGTACTTTAGTAATTTCTAAGGAGTTTTATGCTCTACGTAATAAATTTTCATTACGTCAGATACTTCCTGCTTTAATTGTTCAGAGTTCTTATCCTGAACTTGTACAGGCTCAAGAAAATGCATTTCAATTCTATGCGGCCAGAAATAAAAAGCCTTATCCAATGGCAATACTTTCTTAGTATTAAATATTACTGCTGGGATGACAGACTTCTTTGTTTCAACAGCCAGTTTAAATGCACCATCATAAAATTTCTTAAGCGGTTCGCTGGTTCTGTTTCTGGTGCCTTCCGGATAAATGCAGATATGAATGCCTTGCTTCAGTACGGCTTTCATTTTTTCAAAACTTTGTCTGCGGCTTTTATCATTATTTCGATTTACAATTACTGCACCTTTCATATAATAAAAACCAAACAATGGCACTTTAGTAAAAGTAGATTTTGCAATTGTTTTATTAGCACCAGGAATAAAAGGTGAGGAGAGGGGCACATCCATCAATGAATTATGATTACTTGTTACAATATAAGTCTCCCCAGACTTAAAGTTTTCTTTCCCTTTAATGCGAACAGAACAACCTGTAATTCTTAGCCAAAAGTTCATCCATAATTTTGAAATTTGAATAAACATTTTCTGTCCTTTGGGGTCAGGTATCAGCCAGCAAAGCATTGATGGAATAAAAATAATAAGGAATGTAAGCACAAAGCTTAGTAGAGCCCATGCTGCAAATATTCTACCAAGTATATTTTTAAGTATTCGCATAAATTATAAACTCCAGTCTATTGGGTCAATTCCTTTTGATACAAGGTATTCATTTGTTTTAGAAAAATGTTTACATCCAAAAAAACCGCCATAAGCTGACAAGGGAGATGGATGCACAGACCGAAGAATACAATGCTTCGATTCATCAATCAAAACTCTTTTCTCTTGTGCAAATTTTCCCCATAATAAAAAGACAACGTTTTTTTTCTTACTGGAAATAGTTTTGATAACGGCATCAGTAAATGTGGCCCAACCTATTTTTGAATGACTCATAGGTTCGCCAGCTCTTACTGTTAATGATGCATTTAGTAAAAAAACTCCCTGTTCTGCCCATTTAGTCAAATTCCCATGATCGGGAATAGTAATACCAATATCATCTTGCAATTCTTTAAAAATGTTTAATAACGATGGCGGTGGTGGTACACCATTTTGTACAGAGAAGCAAAGGCCATGTGCCTGACCTTTTCCATGATAAGGATCTTGCCCAAGTATAACAACCTTTACTTTTTCGAGTGGTGTCGTATTAAAAGCGTTAAAGATTACGGAGCCGGGTGGATAGATTACTTTCCCTTGCGATTTCTCGGTTTTTATATGGGCAGGAATTTGCTGAAAATAATCCGCACTGAACTCTTGCTTCAATGCTTTTTTCCAAGATTCTTCAATTTTAATATCCATTATTTAAAAAATATTTTACATAACAAAACCGTATCTGAGGCATAAATGGTTGGTATTTAAACACTTTATTCAATTAGTGTTTTTACCAGTATAAATCCTTTGTACAAATACCTTGTGGCAATTAAATGAATTTATTTTATTTGTACGAAATTACGAAGTACGTTACTTAAAGCAACTTTGTAATTACTAAGAATCCACCATCCCGTTAAAGGCCTTTTTAAGAATCCTATTCGTGTATAAATGAAAACAATTACAATCTCGGTTGTACAGTTTGTATGTCTTTGTACAATTGCTTTCAGTCAAAATAGGAGATTTAAATAACTTAATAGTAAACAGCTATTGTTGCTGATTGATCATGTAGAAAAATAAGCGTATCCGTTTTATCCGTACATATGAAACATTAAATCCGATCCTTTAAAAAACCAAAGTGAAATCCGGATTATGAAAACCAAAAGATCAATGCCTGTGTAAAAACTGGAATCCAAATCGTAAATGAAAAACCGAAATTCATATCCCAATTAAAAACTAGGAATCCTGTTGAATTAGAAAAGCCAGATCATTTCACGAAAACCTAAAACATGGTTTAAAAACTACACTGCGGGAGAAAGACCAAATTTATCTCCCAAATGCATCTTCTTGGTACTCTGATGGAAGAAGTAATTGAAAGCGAAGCCCTCAAAAGCTTCGTTTTTCTTTTTTAAGCACTTATATTCCTCGTATTCAGTTTGGTGGAGATTGTAAAAAAAAATATCTTTGCCGCTCTTTAATGAAAAAGACCCGGTAGCTCAGCTGAATAGAGCAATTGCCTTCTAAGCAATAGGTCATTGGTTTGAATCCAATCCGGGTCACAAAAGCGAAGTTCATACTTCGCTTTTTTATTTTATAGCTGGAAGGCGAAATCCATCTAAAAACACATTTACTCTAGCTTCAGGCAAATCTTTACTGCTATAGGCATACATAAATCCGATGTATTTGCCATCAGTCCATGCCTTTATCTTCCATTTATCTTTCTCTTCATCTTCCCAATAATCAAGTATTCCACGAGTATTTTCATTATTATTCAAACGATGACCTTTGCCGTATCCAGCTGATTTTTTTATAGAAAAGGATGATTTCAGATAATCAACATAGGCAATCAGCAAATCTTCTGCCGCTACAAGATCTGTTACAGGATTCAATAATAGCACACAGATAGTGCCATAGGTCACATCACCAACTGTACATTCTCCGGTGTAAACTTTGGAAGAGTCCGAACTGTAATCCAGTTTAAATTTTGATTCGCAATAATTATAAAATGAACAGCCTGAACTGCCAATGGGGTATTTTTTTAATGTTTGCGCCTGAGTAGAAACAGTAATGAATAAGAAAAAGAAAAATAGCCGATAAATTTTCATGTACTAAATATAAGATTCAATTTTTATTTCATTCCGGGAAATCGAAGGCCATTCAAAAAAATATCCACTTTTTTATCTGGCAATTCTTTTTCGCTGTGCATATGCATAATGCAGATAAAATTCCCGTTTGTCCAAGCTCTTACCTTCCATTTGTTCTTATCCACATCTTCCCAAGTATCATAAATGCCTCTTGTGTTCTCATTCTTATTCAATTTATGGCCATTGTCGTATCCTTTTGCTTTTACAATGCCATAATCCAGTTTCAAAAAGTCCAGATAGGTTTTGATGGTATCTTCCGCTGCATCAAGGTCATGTATTGGTTTTTTCAATTTTACACAATAAATGCCATACATCACACCTTCTTTCTCGCAATCATTTGCATAAACGGTTGATTCGTCCTCCATATCATACACATCAAAGCGACCCGGAAAGCAATAAACTTCAACTGTACAACCTGTATTGCTGATGGCAACTTTCGAGGCATCTTGAGCAGAACTATTCGCAATGGTAAATAATAATAAAAGAGGTAGAAGAGAATGGCGCATAATAATCAGTTTTTGGCTTAATCAATAATAATAATAGCTACGGTTTTGTAAAGATAAAAGTCATTTCCCATTGGTTGCACTCCTGCACAACTTTATTGAAATATCAAGTTAAGTTTCAAATCTTTTAAATTGCACTTCTAATTGCTTTCTATGTCATCTATTTTTAATTACGGATCAGATCATCTTACAGTATCAACCGCCATTGCCATTGCTTCTGGGAAAATAAAAGGAGTGCTTAGTGATATTGTTATAAAACGGATAAAAGAAAGCCAGCAGGCAGTACAGCAAATAGTAGATGAAGGAAGAACCGTGTACGGTGTCAATACAGGTTTTGGCATTTTGGCTAATACCGCCATTTCGAAAGAAGATACGGCAACACTTCAATATAAAATATTGCAAAGCCATAGTGTGGGTGTTGGTGATCCTATTCCGGTGGAAGTGGCTAAACTGATGCTCATTACCAAAGTACATGCACTGGCACAGGGTTTTAGTGGTGTTCAATTATCAACTCTGGAAAGAATTATCTGGCATATTGAAAATAATGTGATACCAGTAGTTCCGGAAAAGGGTAGTGTAGGAGCTTCCGGAGATTTAGCTCCATTGGCTCATTTATTTTTACCCTTGATAGGACTTGGCGAAGTGTTTTATAATAACAGGCAACAACCAACAGGTAATGTTCTCCAACATTTTTCATTAGCACCCATTCAACTCGGCCCCAAAGAAGGACTTGCCCTTATCAATGGCACACAATTCATTTTATCGTTTGCTATTAAAGGTGTGCAACGGATGCACAATTGCTTGGAAGCAGCTGATATTATCGGCGCCATGAGCCTTGAAGCCTTATCAGGTACAAAAGCTCCTTTTGATGAACGATTACATAACCTAAGGCCATTTAACGGAAATAAATTAGTAGCGCAACGTTTACGTTTATTATTGAAAGATTCCGATATCATGCAAAGCCATGTTGATTGTGGAAGAGTGCAGGATCCTTATTCATTGCGATGTATGCCACAAGTACATGGTGCATCAAGAAATGCTTGGCTTCATTTAAAAGAACTGACAGAAATAGAACTAAATTCTGTAACAGACAATCCGATTATCTTAAGTGCAAATGATACAATCAGCGGTGGCAACTTTCACGGACAGCCTTTAGCATTGCCATTAGACTATTGTTGCTTTGCAGCAGCAGAAATTGGAAACATCAGCGACCGCCGTTGTTATTTATTATTAGAAGGCAAATGGGGTTTACCAATGTTACTGATGAAAGATGTTGGACTTAACAGCGGCTTTATGATTCCGCAGTACACTACAGCGGCATTGGTAACAGAAAATAAAACACTTTGCTTTCCTGCCAGTGCGGATAGTATTCCTACATCGCTGGGACAAGAAGATCATGTAAGTATGGGCAGCATCAGTGGAAGAAAACTAAACCGTGTATTGGATAATCTGGAATACATCATGGCTATTGAATTATTATCTGCTGCGCAGGCAATAGAGTTCAGAAAACCGCTCAAGAGTTCACCAATGCTTGAGTTTGCACATGATTACGTTAGAAAATTTGTTGGCTTTGCCGAAGAAGACAGAATTTTCGCCGACGACATCAACAAAGTAACCACCATCATTAAAGATTTTTCTTTTGTAGAAAAGGTGAATGAATTTGCAAGTGCAAAAAAGATAGAGTTGAATAAAGAGTACGAAGTGTTTGCTTAAATCTTTCACGCAAAGACGCAAAGAAGCAAAGACAAAAACATTGCTTCGTAACATATTCTGTGTTCATTTGTGGCTAAACCAATTTGCGCAAGCAAATCTTTCGTGGCAAATAACTGCGCAAGCAGTTCCAATTTGTATTTAATTTATTCGTGACATTCGTGTAATTCGTGGCCGACAATCATGCTGCGAAGCAGCATTCATTATCTAATCGATTTGTGGCATTTACATACTCAGCACACTTTCCAACGCCAACTCCATCATTTCTTTCAACGCCTTCTCTCTCTCAGCAGAAGACATTTGCTCATGTGTAGGAATAATATCTGACACCGTAAGTATTGTAGCAGCCGACTTCTTTAAATATCTCGCATTTGCAAACAAAGCAAAGGATTCCATCTCCACAGCAGGGCAATCATTCTTTATTGCAATCTCCGGAGTGCCAGGTTTATCTCTGTAAAAAATATCACTGGAGTGAATAGCACCTTTAATAATTGTCATTCCTCTTTCATCTGCTTTCTCATTTATTGTTTCATAAGCATCGCCTTCGTGGTACATATGCTCACCTGTAAAGCCGAAAGCATGCAATGCATAGGTGGATTCGCTATAAGCTCTTTCCACATTAATTATATCAAACAATTTTAAATCCTTAGTATAAGCTCCGCAAGTTCCTACACGGATGATGCATTCCACATCATATTCATTATACAGTTCAAAAGAATAAATACCGATAGAAGGGCAACCCATACCACTGGCACCAACACTCACGGCTTTGCCTTTATAAGTGCCAGTAAAGTATAAAGCATTACGAACACTGCTCACCTGTTTTACATCCTGTAAAAAGTTATCAGCAATATATTTGGCCCGCAGGGGATCGCCGGGCATTAATACGATTGGGGCTATTTCTCCTTTCTTTGCACTGATGTGTACACTCATTGTATAATTAGATTTAGATGAAGATATTTATTTCTTTGAGATTTACGACTTTTGTGATGATTGCTCGCCAAGCCGCAAAGACGCAATAAAAGAATCTCCTTTGCGACTTAGCGACCCTGCCTACCGGCAGGCAGGTTTGCGAGAAAAAATTTAGAACTATGACAACACTTACAAAAAAGTACGACCCAGTTAAATACAAAACCCCAACCGGTACTAAACTTTCCTGCAAAGGATGGATACAGGAAGCTGCATTAAGAATGCTACTCAACAATCTCGATCCTGAAGTAGCAGAACGTCCCGAAGACCTGATAGTGTACGGTGGCCGTGGCAAAGCAGCCCGCAACTTCGAAGCATTGGATAATATCATCGCATCATTAAAAGTGGTGGAGAATGATGAAACATTGCTTGTTCAATCTGGCAAACCTGTTGGTATATTAAAAACACATAAAGATGCACCGAGGGTTCTTATCAGCAACAGCCAACTTGTACCTAACTGGGCCAACTGGAAACACTTTGATGAGTTAGAAAAGAAAGGCCTGATGATGTACGGACAGATGACTGCGGGGTCTTGGATATATATTGGTTCTCAAGGCATAGTGCAGGGTACTTATGAAACTTATTCAGCTATTGCAAACAAGCACTTTGGTGGCACATTAAAAGGAACTATCAACGTTTCCGCTGGTCTAGGAGGAATGGGCGGTGCACAGCCGTTAGCCATTACCATGAACGAAGGTGTAGCATTGATTGCCGAAGTAGAAGAATGGCGTATTGATAAACGCATCGAAACAAAATACCTCGACGAGAAATACACCGATATAGATGAAGCCATTAATAAGGCACAAGAATACAAGGCACAGGGCAAAGCAAAAAGCATCGGCGTTTTATGTAATGCCGTTCATCTATTGGAAAGATTAATTGAAAGAAATATTATCCCCGATACACTTAGCGACCAAACCTCGGCACATGATCCACTCATTGGCTATATACCGCATACCCTAAATAACGAACAAGCCAATGTACTAAGAGAACAAAATCCTGAGGAATATACAAAGCTCAGTTATGAAAGCATGTACTTGCATGTTCAACTGATGCTACAATTAATGGACAAAGGCGCCATCACTTTCGACTATGGCAATAACATAAGAGCAAGAGCGAAGGAGTATGAAGAAAAGAAAGGACAATTGGCAATAGACAATCTGCAATCTGCAATGGTCAATCTCCAATTGAATCGTTGTTTTGATTTCCCCGGCTTCGTTCCTGCATACATTCGTCCTCTCTTCTGCGAAGGCAAAGGCCCTTTTCGATGGGCAGCATTAAGTGGCGACCCTGCTGATATAGCCGTAACTGACGAAGTGATAAGGAAACTATTTCCGGAGAACACGGCACTGATGCGTTGGCTAAAACTTGCTAATGAAAAAATTGCCTTTCAGGGATTACCGGCTCGTATCTGTTGGCTGGGGCAAGGCGAAAGAGAAAAAGCAGGTCTTGCTTTTAATGAATTGGTACGTACAGGAAAAGTGAAAGCTCCGATTGTTATTGGTCGGGATCATTTAGATACTGGTTCCGTAGCATCTCCCAATAGAGAAACAGAAGCCATGCTCGATGGCAGCGATGCCGTAGCCGATTGGCCCATACTCAATGCATTAGTAAATACTGCTGGTGGTGCCAGTTGGGTTTCATTACATCATGGCGGCGGCGTAGGCATGGGTTATTCCATACACTCCGGAATGGTAATCGTAGCAGATGGAACTGATGATGCAGAAGCAAGATTAAAAAGAGTTTTGCGAAATGACCCCGGCATGGGAGTAATACGACATGCTGATGCAGGGTATGATATTGCTAAGGAAACGTTGAAGGATAATGATCTTGATTTTAAGAGTCGTTTGTAAACAATGGTTACAAGTAATTATACAATAAAGGGTAGAGGGCTTGAGTCAAAGGTTACTGCCTTTATCCGTGGGTATTTTGCAAGTGCATACGAAAGTAATTACAAAGGTGGCTTTGTAAGAGTGTACGACGACGACAGTATGTTTAACAAAACAACCAAAATTACATTTATAAGAGTCGATACTAACGATGCAGAGGAAGGTATTATCCGAATCGAAATAATTTCAGGCAACGGGAGTAAAGAGAGCTTTATTAGTTTTTTGTTTGGCAATAAAAAAGGCATCAACGAGTTTGCAAAAGCATTGCAGAATTTTTGCAAAGAGCACTTCATTGAATATACATCTGAGTAGGCTTAAGCAGTGATTTTTTTTCATGCCTTGGTTGGTCTTTATCCATGCACTAAGTATACTAATTAATATCTAACTTTAGAAAAAGGCTGGTTCCAATGAAATATTTATTACCTGCACTCATAATTGTAGTAACATCTATTTGCGTTTCTTATACATCCGAAACAAAGATTGACAATTGTGACACTGTTCAAAAAGGGGAATTTTATTTTTATCCCAAATCATCCAACAAAAAATACAAAATAATAAGGGATGATAAATTTCAAAAAGAGGTAACACTTAGCAATAATGACACTGCAATCCATAAAATCAATTGGATTGATGATTGCACTTATTCATTAGAACACATTTCAGGTGGAGTAAAACCGCCAGAAGGCATGAAGAGACCAAAAATTTATAATAGAATCATAATTGTCACAAATAATTATTACTTATTTAAGGCCTGCGTAGATTCTCTTAATTCAAAGTATTGTCTTAACGATACGATATGGTTAAAAGCAAAATAATATAGCCTCTCAATCTTCCACTCTGTGTTGGTATTTGCCTTCCTAACCCTAATTTAAAATCAGTTGTGGCAAAAGATACTTTGACAGGCTCAAAAGAATTTCAGATAGCTATCGGGATATTGCAAATTGTCGAATAGAATTACCGAACGTACAAGTGAGTGACACAACAGGCGATGCTATGAAAAACTGAAGTTGGGTAACAAAATATTTTTCTACATTTCAAACTCCCAAACCGTTCTGTAGCTGCGATGCTGCTCCATTTAGGTAAGAAAGGCATGGTAAAATGTATCAGCGGTAATGGTGGCACTGTCGCCGATTAAAAATAATTTTCCTTTCCGCCTTGACAGGTGTTCTCAAAAAGTAATACGCCGTGGTCGATGTTTTCTTCCACCGACCACTAGAATTAGAGACTCCCAAAATTTCGATTAATCACTTATTACAATGGTTTTATTTAAGACGATATCAAGTTATGTTTACCTAAACTTGCTTCAAATTGTAGTTAAAAATTTTTACCTTATTTTTAATGCAAACTAACTATTGCCAAAATTTTATTATAGTTCTAGCTTTTGAAAAAAAATATTAACCATTAAAAGATATATATATATGAAAAAATGTGTTTTGCTTTTGTTTGTCTCATTTTTTGCAGGTCAGATAAGCAGCTATTGCCAGGATATGATAGTTGAAGGAAAGTCGTATGCTATCAGTAGTACAAGACAAATTAATTCGGATGTAGAATACCTGCTACTAAAAGAGAAGTCAGTCAGAGTGGCAAAAAACGAATCTTTCATTCGTGTAAATAAGGTAGTAAGTAAAACCACTTTTGGCGAGGCCGAAATTAAAAAATTCTTAACCAATGGCAATATTTCATCCCTTGGAAAACTTGTAGAAAAAGAGATCTCAATAAGAGGAAGAAAAATAAATCTACAATATATACAAAAAGGTACTCTTCAAATATTGTTTCATATAGAAAATGATAAGGTAAAGTTTAAGGAATTTAATATTGATTTAGAAGATCATTTTAAGGAATCTACAAGTAAGAAAAAAGCTGATCCCGCAAATGAGGCATATGCAAGTTGCAGATATGGTTGTATTGATGATTTAGTGGCATGTTCTGTAGATCATGCAGCTTGTAATTGGCTATATGAAGAGTGTATGCAAGTTTGCGAGGATGCTCTTTTCAATTCGGGTCATAGTGGCAAGCCCCGTTCGCCCAAATCATACTTTTTGCCAATAAAGAATCTTACAATACTGGTTAAATAATATAAGGCAAATAATTTTTTTTTTGCTGAATATTTCCCCCGTTCTCTTGAGTCTTCTTCTCAATCAAAAAAATATAAACAATAGGCTAGTTTATAACTAAAGCCTCGCAGAGGCTATGCAACAAATAAAAATCTGCGAAGCAGATTAACCTACCTGCCGATAGGCATGTAGGTTAATCTCCGTAATCTGTGGCAAAAAAATCTTTACATCAAGGCTGTGACAGGTATTTGTGCGCAGCACAAAAAGTTCTATTTTCTCCTATTTGAATTAATGGCATAGTTTTTTAGGTATTACAGTATCTTTCATTAATTACGTAAAATCAATTTTTATTATGAAATATTTATTCATTCTTATTACAGCGGTTATTAGTTTTCAATGCAGTCCTAAACTATCTCCTGATGCCGGGTGGGCACATAAGCGATGGGTAGTTACAGAAATGAAAGGTGTTCCGGTGCAGCAAAGTGAAAGCCGTAGGGATGCTTATATTAATTTTGATGTTGCGGATAAAAAATTTAACGGTAATGGCGGCTGCAACCAGATTAATGGTAATTACACAATTAATAATAGCTCTATCAACTTTGGCGAAGTAATCAGTACAAAAATGAGTTGTACTGATATAGAATTTGAAAATGTTTTCTTGAATACACTCAACAGTGTAGATCATTTCGAAATAAACGGTGATGACATGTTGTTGAAAAGAAAAAAAGAAATTGTTCTGAAATTACGAGCCAGATAATGTATATGGCTTGTGAGAGAAAATCACTATCCGTCTTAGCAAATGCCCAAAAAATATTTACACTGTGCTTAGTGTTTGCCCTCCACCATCCACAAGCATAAAAAAATATTTGCAAGTCATTATAGAACCTGTGCCCGGTCAAAGAAAATTTAACTACCGTTAGGCAGACACTACCCACTCCTGATTTACATAAATCCAGGTACAATGAGCGGCAGCACTACATAAAGGTAGATGAAGACAAGTACACTAAATAAAATGCCCATTAGAAGTGGATAAAAAATAAGATTGCCTTTCTGTTTTGAACTTAGCGAATGTCCTAAAATACCATGTATAGCACCAACAAGGAATGTATACAAAATGGTAACAACCCAAAGAAGTGGTCTTGATGCAAATGTCTGCGGATTTAGAATTAAGTAAATGATAATTATTATTGTAATTACCGCAATTATACTATAGATTTTTTTTGCCATTTCTTATGCTTTAAGATTGTCTTAAAATGATTAATCTTCTTTTGGAATGTGTATTGAATAACTATTGAAGCTCATTAATGGTACGGTTGAATGTTCTGCAAATTGCTTCACCATGTCTTTATGAAATAACCTACTAATGCCGGTATTGCTTTTTTCAAACATTACAAGCAAATCAGCATTTTTATTATTTAAATAACTTACGAGTGATTTTGCTAGATCATCAGATACTAGTGTTTCATAATTCAAATGGGGATACTTTACTTGGTAACTTAGATTTTTTCGAAAATTCGTTGCTTCTGAATTGTATGATGATTCATCTTTATAAATGTGCACTATGGATAATTCTGCATTATAAATTTCAGCTATAGGGACTAGCCTAGTTATAGCAATGATATCATGCTGATTAAAATCGGAAGCATAAATGATATGCTTCAAGACGTCAAAATTTGCTTCCTCTGGTATGGCTAATATAGGACAAGGAGCTTTTAAAACTAATGCTTTTGTAGTGCTGCCAACAATAGCTTCTTTAAATATACTTTGTCCTTTTGTTCCCACCACTGTCATGTCGGCATCAGTTTCATTAATGGCTTCAATTATTCCATCTGCTGTAGAACTATTAAATTTTACACTGTAATGAATTTTTGAATTTGCATCTAATGAGTTAGTTGAATTTCCAACATATTTTTTTAAATTCTTAGTGATAGAAGCTATTTTTTCTTCTTCCATTTCTGTAAAGGAGGATACTGATGAAGAACTATTCATAATTGTTGGAAAATCTTCCACATTTAATATGATAAGCTCAGCATCGAATTTTTTAGATAATCCAATTGCAAATTTTAAAGCTTTTGATGCATTTTCAGAAAAGTCTGTTGGATGAATAATTTTTTTCACGACATTTATTTTTAAGTGACTAAATTAGGATAAAATCATTAACTAGTTAGTGATTGATATCATATTAAAAGATGACTATTATTATTGGGAGTCATTAAACACTTTTGGAAATTGTATTGCGTATAATAAGTATGTCTTGTCTCAGTGTTGGAATTCATTGTTTGCTCAGCCCCAAACCTCCGTCGAAGTTGAAAAACAAAAGATGAAATTAATAACTTAAAAGCGAACGTAGTGTTCAAAAAAAACTTCCCCAGCTCTCACACCGTGGTTGGTTTTTGTCTTCCATCAACTACATGAATAAAAGTAATCAACTATTCAAATGTCATTATAGCATCAGTAGCCGGTGAAAGTTATTCTTTTGAAGGGGCATGAGTTTTATCAAGAAATTGCTTGACATTCATCATAACTGTATCATATAATTTAACTCATCTTTAAGTTGTAATCAATTAATAAAAATTAAAATACAATTATGACATACACTACAGTTTCTAAGTGCGGTAATGACCACTCCACTTGGTTGAAAGAATTAGATTTTTACAATGAAGAGTTATCCTTGCTAGAGAAAAGACTGCTGGAAATAGCAGACAAGAATAATGGCAAAGAAGTAATGGCAGAAGTAGAACATTTTCAAAACCAGTTTATTGTTCAGCGTAACAATATGGATGTGTTGCAACATAATATTAATGAACATAACAATAAAGTGGCGGAGGATGCAAAAGCACATGCTGGCAAAATGGAAGTTAGCAAAGAGCATGACCACAAAGAGTTAAAGACTCAAATAGAAATGTTTGAAAAAGTGTTTAATGAGCTAAGGCATGAGTACAATCGCTTTCTCTCTAAATGGTTGTAATTTTTTATAAGTGGTGTTGCCGTTCGCTAGCTTATTCGACTTTGCTAGAATGCATTTTTGTCTAATACTAGTTCTTCGGCTACATCTCAAACTCCCAAACGGTTCTGTAACTACCGTGCTGCTCCATATAAGTAAGAAATGCATGGTAAAATGCATCGGCGGCAATGGTGGCACTGTCGCCGATTACAAATAACTTTTCTTTGGCACGGGTAAGAGCCACATTCATGCGGCGATAATCTTTGAGGAAACCAATATCGCCATCATCATTACTTCGCACCAGAGAGAGAATGATGTTTTCTTTTTCCTGCCCTTGAAAACTATCGATAGTGCTGATGCGAATTGGCTTTGGCAACATTTCTTTTGCAGCCGCTACCTGACCCGAATAGGGAGAGATGAACGCCGTGGATGCAGGATTGAGTTCTTCTGTTTGCAACAGCTTGAGGACAATATTTAATTCGCCGGGGTTTTGAAGACTGCTGCCGTTGGCACCATGCTCTTCATTATAACCAGAACCTGCAGTATCTATGAAAGTTATATGAGTGCCAGTATTTGCCAACTGCGCAGGAGAGAGCAATTGATTATTGTAAAAATAACTGCTGCTGAAACCAGCGATTGATTCCTTCATCCGGTATTGTGTGTTGAGCAGATGAATGATGGCGGTATGTTGTATGGCAGTTTCCAAAATAGAAATATTGAGCCCAAGCTTTGTGGCTTCCATACTTAATACCGTTGGTGGTAATTGCCAATGGTCGCCAGCAAGTACTATCTTATCTGCCAATGGGAAAATACACCATGCTAATGGTTCGATACATTGACCTGCTTCGTCCAACACCAACGTGGCAAATTCCAAATGATTAATACCTGCATCGTAAATGCCGATAGGTGTGCCTGCGATTACTTGTGCTTCTTCAAAAAGTTTTTCCTCGTTATAGGCTTGCAGTTTTTTTATTTCGCTCCGCAGGTTCTTTACTTCTTTAAATAAGAGTTGCCGTTGTTCTCTTTCTGCTTTGCCAAAGCTGCGTTTATATTTTAATGCCATTCTGCGAAACTCTTCGGCTCTTTGTTTTAATTGTTTAATTTCTTTTTGTTGTTTGCTGTTGGCGAGTCGGCCTTCGGGAGTATGTGCAAAGATGGCTTCGTCTGTTTTGCTGGCGTTGCCTACACGAAGTAGTCGTATGTTTTGTTGTATCAAGCCTTTTGCAATATTATCAACAGCGGTGTTGCTGGGTGCGGACACTAAAACTTTTTCGCCATTCTTTATTAATTTTACAATGGCTTCAATGAGTGTTGTTGTTTTGCCCGTACCGGGTGGGCCATGCACAATGATAATGTCTTCATTTTGCAGAATAGCTTTTACGGCTTGTTGCTGACTATCGTTCAACTGCTTGTTGCGAAAATCAACAGTGCTATTTTTTTCAGCAGGGGCAAGGTTAGTTGGCACTCCATCATGCAGTTGTTCGAAACGTTTGAACAAGGGTTTATTATTCTCCAGTTCGTTCAAAACTTTTTTCATGATGCTGGTGGTTCTTGTATCAGGAGCTAATTTGATACCGACACCATTATCTTCAATCCAATCCGGGAAATCGGGAGCGAAGAGACGGAATTCACCATTCTTTCCATCCAAATTTATGAGTACCCCTTTTACTGGTTCTTCACCAGTTATAAAACATTCGATGGCCGCTCCATCACGGAACATATTTGCTTCTGGTGGAAAACTGAGTTTGAAATTTACTTCGGGATAATCTGCATAACCAAAATTTTTGCGAGTAACAATAATAGGATGTAGGGCAAGGCCTTCAGACTTTAATGCTTTTAAAGAATGCTGCTGATCTAAACGATATCGCTGTGCCTGTTCTTTTTCTTCGAGGTCGATACATTTCAATAACCGCTGAATATCCTGATGCATGATGTGAAAATAGGATTGAAGGGAGAAATAAAAAAAACTTAGTTATTTCTATTATTCAAATTATTTTTTTTGAAAACCGATATGATCATTGAATTCAAAATGACATATCCCTTACTATTTTATAATATGAGTGTAATTTCTACAAATTACTATTAGTTTATTAACAGAATAGAATTGAAGGGGATAACTTTTGCTTATTAAAAAGAGGTTGAATTTTTAACTTTACGTAATAATTATTTCATAAAAAACCTGCAATGATTCCATTTTTTTTAAAATCCATTATTTTAAGTTTCTTCTTTTTTATTTCATTCAATTCTTTTGGACAAACAACTAATACCTATACAACGTCTACCACTTGGGTAGTTCCGTTAACAGTAACAAGCATTGTTATTAAAGTACATGGAGGAGGAGGAGGAACTGGCGGTCAGGATTGTGGAGCTGGTTGCAGTAATTCAGCGGCAGGTCAGACTGGATATGTTAATGCTTCATTCGCTGTTACACCCGGAGATGTGATAGGTATTTATCCAGGAGGCAAAGGTGTAAACGGAGGGAATAGTGTTTCTGGAACCGGGGGTGGAATCGGTGGAGCAGATACTTACCCTTCTCTTAATTTCAATGGAGGTACTGGTGGAAATGCAGGTAGTTCTGGATCTTCTGGTGGAGGCGGAGGCGGAGGTGCTGCATCTGTTGTCACCATCAATTCAGTAATAAGAATTGTTGCTGGGGGTGCTGCTGGTGGTGGTGGAATGGCTAACATGGCAGGTTCAGGACTTCCAGGAAATTCTACTACATCTTCTAACGGTTTGAATAATGGAGGGAACGGCACTACACCGGGTGGAGATGGTGGTGGTGGTGGTGCTAGTGGCGGCGGTCAGTTTGCTTCTGTGGGCGGAGGTGTTCATGCAGCAGGTGGGGAAAGTGCAGGCAACGGAGGCTTTCGGGGTGCTAATGCAATAACAACTGCCAGCCTTGTAACTACAAACGGAACAATTGCATGGGCAAATGGTGGACAGATTGCAATAACGTTTCTTTCAACCTTACCTGTACAATTATTAGATTTTAAAGCGTCTAAACAGATACGTAATGTAGTTCTTACTTGGAGTACAGCTTCTGAGCAAAATGCAAAGGATTTTATTATACAACGAAGTAAAAATGGCCAGCAATGGGATGATATCGGCTCTGTAACGGCAATTGGAAATTCAACCACACGTCAGGATTACGAGTTTACTGATCAGAACCCTTTATCTAATTCAAATTATTATCGTCTCCAACAACGAGATCAGGATCATAACTTTTTATTTAGCAAAATAGTCGTCTTACAAAATTCAGGCATCGTTGGGAATTTATTTGTATATCCTAATCCGGTTATAAATGGAATGATGACAGTTTGGTTGCAAGAAGCATCCGAAATAGCAATTTATAATGTTAGCGGGGCAAGAATGATGCAACAAAAATTTACGGCAGGTAAACACCTGGTAAATCTTTCGCACTTACCAAAAGGTAATTATTATATACGGTCAGGTGGCGAGGGTATAAAAATATTATTGCAATAAATAAAATGAAATCTTAAAATAAGAAGCCGGTTACAAAAGTAACCGGCTTCTTATTTTAAGATCCGTTCAATAGTATAACAACAACGAATTAGTTTCCTTGCTGTGCCATCATGGCTTGAAATTCTTCATATGTAGGTCCATAAAGACCGGGCACTGTATTTCCAGATGCTCTAAGATGCGCTACCAACTCTCCACGATGATGATATAGATGGTTGTATAAGAAACCTCTTACTACTGTTATTCTTGGCATTGGCGGCATAAGGTCTTGCCCACCCATTTGCATACTCCATATATTCATATAAGTGGATTCATCGCTATTTTCCAACACGGCTTTGGCTTTAGCAATATTTTCTTCAAGCTTGGCCACAATATTTGAGGCTTTGCTGATATCGCCTTTATCATATTTGTAAGTATCCATGCTGAATACATCCACATCAAAAGTGGCACCAAACCAATTATATACTTCCGCAATATGCGATGCCAGCTGCCCTATAGACCATAAATGCGGTTGCGGCCTGTAATCTAATGCTGAATCAGGAATTGCTTTTACTAACTTAAGGGTGTTCTCTGCCTCATGGGCAAATTCGGCTAATAAAGATTGCTTTATCATAATAAATATTTTTAGCTTACTAATATAACATTATTAGTTAAGCTAAAAGATAAGTTTTGGAGTAGTGGCAAATCTGCCTTTATAAATATTTCTATTTATCGATCAGGAGAATTAATTTTTATTACAAAGAATACTATAACTTTCCCCGATGGCAAAAGTTACACTAAATAGGGATACTGAATTTGTTGTAGGCGAAGAGAAGGTGCTTGTATATGTAATGGCAATTTTATTCTTCGGTCTATTTGTCTATGCAGTAATTGATGCCTTTCTTAAAGGATTTACTAATCTTACCTACACCAGCTATCTGTTTGCATTGGCATTACTGCCGGCATTGTATTTCTTTAAAAAGGGAAGAAGCAATGCTATTCATATCCGTATAAATAAAACTGGCATTTACCAACAGGAAAAACTGATAACGGGCTGGGCAAATTTTTTGAATGCCTATGTAACGCAAAAAGAAAAAACAATAAGTATACAGGATAATTTTTTACTGATTGTTGAATACTCAAAAGAAGGAAGCGATAAAGGGTTTCGAAAAAAAATACCATTAACAAATACACAGAATAAATCGGAGGAGCAAGTGCTGGAAGCGGTTAAATTCTTTTGGCTAGGTTTTCGTAGAGGGTTCTAATAATAAATCTTAAAACATGAATTTCTTCAACAACAATTTTCTGCTACGATTTGCGGTAGCAGTAATCCTGCTGGCTCACGGTATTCCCGGAATGATAGATGGTGGCGTAAACGATTTTGGAAAATTCTATTTAAATGAGTCCGGGTTTTCACCAATAGGTGTGCCACTTGCATGGGCTATAAAATTATCTCACATAGCGGCTGCCATTTGTTTGCTCACTAATCGCTTTATAAAACCAGCTGCCATCATTACTATTTTAGTATTGATAATGGGCATCATTATGGTTCATTTTAAAGAAGGCTGGTATGTAGTAGGCGGTGGCAGAAATGGTATGGAGTTCAACTTCTTGCTGATTTTCGTTCTGCTAAGTTTTGTATTTCCAAATGGATTTACCAAAAAGAATAAAATTTAATCAGTTTTTGTTCCCTCCAGCACATTTACACCTTTTGGCAATGGGTTGCCAGAAGAACGGCGAAAAGTAACCACTTGTCCAACATGCCACAACGCATCGGCAATTGGGCCATTTACAAGATTCCAGAAGGGATACTCCTGTTTGTTGTTTGTTCGTTCAAATATCATATCAAAATCTTCGAGGTTAGCACCTGGTTGTTTTAGTATTTCACTTGCCTGTTGAATTTGCAACAAGGTTTTTGTACGCAGCTCTTCGAATGTAAGTTTTTCAAAACCAGATGATCCAGTTGTTGATTTCTTACTCACTGCATTTAATAAAATAAAAGTAAGGCCATCAATATGTTGTAATGTTTCCATGCTTGTTCTGGCATCTTCCGAAGGTTTAAACGCAAGGTCTTTATCAGTCAACCCTTCTGTGGCCCAGAAATAACGAAAACCAAGTCCGTCAACCATTCTTGCAGCTACCGTTGCAGGTGTAAATGTTGCCGGAGCTTCTGGTATCTGATAATAAAAAGGCTTGTTCTGTGCTGAAGAATTTATAGTAATCATTGTTGCTAGTAGAAAGATAATTGTTCTCATTGCTCTAATCTTTTTTTAAATGTAGGGATTAATTGCTGCTAATAGCTGCCGTTGATGTAATTAAAAGCATTTCAGGAGAATGATGAACGGTTACACAGGTTGATTGAAAAAGACGAGATAACTAATTTCTATTTTACTTTTATGTCATTCAATCTAAATTAAAACAAAGCTTATGTTTAAATTCATAAAAGTTTATAGCCGCATTCCATTGCTGATAGTTTTCTTACTGGTTGTTGCAACTGGTAATGCACAATTATTACAACTGCCAGATGGTGGTGTAAATTTCAAAAGTAATGCGGGTAGAAAAGTAGGAATGACAGACATTGAAATAAACTGGAATGCTCCGGGAGTAAAAGGAAGAGAAGGAAAAATTTGGGGAACCAGTGTAGCTAATTATGGTTTTGAAGTATTGGGCTTTGGTTCAAACATGCCATCACCATGGAGAGCTGGTGCCAATGAAAGTACTACCATTTCCTTTTCAACAGATGTTACTATAAATGGTAAATCATTAGCCGCAGGTACTTATGGTTTTTTTATTGCATTATATACTGACTCCTGTACACTTATTTTTAATAAGAATACAAAGGGTTGGGGAAGTTATTTTTATAACAGCAACTTGGATGTGCTGCGGGTAACAACTTTACAACAAAAAGATATGAAGGAAAGTAAAGAGCGGCTTGAATATACTTTTGCTAAACAAACAGCAAACACTATAGAAGTGGCATTGGAGTGGGAGAGATGGAGAATTCCTTTTACTGTTACTACAGACGTGAAGCAAACAACGCTGGCTTATTTGAAATCACAAATGAGCGGCGCAATGGGTTTTGATCCACCAAGCCTTGAAACGGCTGCCGGTTGGTGCTTACAAAATGAAGTTAATTATGAAGAAGCATTGAACTGGGCCAACTCTGCTGTTGATCCAAATCTTGGTGGAGTAAAAACATTCAGGGCATTATCAACTAAGGCAGGATTGCTAAATAAATTAAACCGTCAGCAGGAAGCTGATGAATTAATGACTGTAGCATTAGATAATGCAACAAGTATTGAAATGCATGGATATGGCCGGCAGTTGCTGACACAAAATAAAGTGAAAGAAGCTATGCAGGTGTTTCAAAAAAATTACGACAAGTATAAAGGAGCATGGCCAACTAATGTTGGCATGATGCGGGGTTATTCAGCTTCAGGCAATCTGAAGAAAGCATTAGAACATGCAAAATTGGCGTTGGCACAAGCACCTGATGCAGGAAATAAATCTGCACTTGAACAAGCTGTTCAAAAGCTGACAGAAGGAAAACCTTTATAGACCTTTTATAAATAATTTTCATCTTCTAATTAATTCTTCTTAGAAAATAATATTTATATTTCAGGTATAAATATTATTTCTATGAAGCATCAACTGCTGCTTTCTGTTATTTTTATTTCACTTTTTTCCAGAGTCATTGCTCAAACGAAAAGTGAAACAACAGATAATGATCTCAATTCTTATTTTAAACCTGTAAAGTGGAGATGCATCGGCCCGTTTCGTGGTGGTCGTTCAGTAGGTTCTACAGGGGTAGTTGGTGCTTCCAATACATATTATATGGGCACCACAGGTGGTGGTCTTTGGAAGACAGATGATATGGGCATTACCTGGTCAAATATTTCGGATGGGTATTTTAAAACCGGTTCTGTTGGTGCAGTTGCTGTTGCCGAAAGTGATGCCAATGTTATTTATGTAGGTATGGGCGAACATGCTGTTCGTGGTGTAATGACCTCACATGGTGATGGGGTATATAAAAGTACAGATGCAGGAAAGACATGGAAGAAGATGGGATTGGAAACAACGCAACATATCTCCCGGATTGCAATTCATCCAAAGGATCCTAACATAATTTATGTAGCAGCACAAGGTGCATTATATAGTCAGTCGAAACAACGGGGCATTTATAAGTCAACAGACGGAGGTGTAACCTGGAAAAATATTTTATATGTAGATGAAAAAACCGGTTGTGCAGAATTATCAATGGATATGAATAATCCACGAATATTATACGCAGCCATGTGGGAGCATGGTCGGCTTCCTTGGAAAGTAATTAGCGGCGGATCTGGTAGCGGCTTATACAAATCAACAGATGGTGGTGATACATGGGAAAAAATGAAAGAAGGCTTGCCGCCAATATTGGGTAAAATGTCAATTGCAGTTTGTCGTTCGAATTCAGAAAAAGTTTATGCCTTAATAGAAAGTGATTGGGAAAAAGAAGCAGGTGGATTATATGTTTCAGAAAATGCTGGGAAAAGCTGGACGCAGGTTACAAAAGATCACCGGCTGATACAACGGTCATGGTATTATATCGAATTATTTCCCGATCCGTTGAATGAAAATACACTTTATGTGATGAGTGCACCGGCACTACGTTCTATTGATGGAGGAAAAAACTGGGAAGATATTTCTGCTACGCATGGAGATTATCATGATTTGTGGATCAATCCAAACAATTCGAATAACATGATTATTTCTGATGATGGTGGTGCTGCAATCACATTCAACAAAGGAAAATCCTGGAGCAGCCAGCAAAATATGCCCACTGCTCAGATTTATCGTATTAATGTAGATAATAAATTTCCGTATAATATTTATGGTGGACAACAGGATAATAGTTCTGTAAAAATTGCCAGCCGGGAATTAGGTAGTGGAAGTATTTCGACAAGAAGCTGGACAGCATCTGCAGGTGGTGAAAGTGCTTTTCTTGCATTTAATCCAGATGATCCTCAATTTGTGTTAGGAGGAAGTTATTTAGGAACCATTGAAATGCTTGATAATAATGCAAAAGCATCTACCAATATAATGGCAGCACCAATCCAGTACTTAGGAAGGGAAACAAAGGATATGAAATACCGCTTTAACTGGAATGCTCCAATCATCTGGTCTAAACATGAAACAAATACTTATTATCATGGTGCACAATATTTATTAAAGACAACTGATAATGGGAAGACATGGACAGAAGCATCTCCTGACCTTACTCGTAATGAAAAAGAAAAACAGGGAAAAGGTGGCGGTCCAATAACTAATGAAGCAGTAGGTGCTGAGAATTATGGAACCTTGAGTTATATAATGGAGTCGCCACAAGAAAAAGGAGTAATATGGACAGGCAGCGACGATGGATTAGTATATCTTACCAGAGACGGTGGTGCACATTGGCAAAATGTAACACCTGTAGGTTTACAGGAATGTCTTATCAACGCAATAGAGGTTTCACCATTCGATAAAGCAACAGCTTATATTGCCACTACCAGATACAAGTTTAATGATCATACACCCGGATTATATAAAACAACTGATTACGGCAAGTCATGGACAAAGATTACAAACGGAATACCTGCTGGTGCATTTACAAGAGTTGTAAGAGAAGATGATACAAGAAAAGACTTGTTATTTGCCGGAACAGAAACAGGTTTATACATTTCATGGGATGGTGGAAAAGCTTGGACATCTTTTCAATTGAATTTACCAATAACACCCATTACAGATTTACGTATTCATCAGGGAAATTTAATTGCATCCACTTCCGGACGATCTTTCTGGATATTGGATGACCTGAGTTTACTTCGCCAATACAAAAAGGATGTTGCCTCTTTTTCAATTTTGCAACCATCACCTGCTTATTTGGTAAATGGTTCTAGTGAGCTGGATAAAACGGATACTAGTTTTACTGGATTGGATAAATTCAATGGCGTAAATCCTGCAACCGGTGTTGTTCTGTATTATACATTGCCTTCATTAAAAGATGATGATATAATAAAAATGGATATTAGAGATGCCGAAGGAAATCCTGTTCGCAGTTTTAGTTCAAAAGGCGATAGTACTTATAAAAAATATGATGGCGGCCCGAACGAAGAACCTTTATTATCAAAATTAAAAGGTGTTAACCGATTTGTATGGGATATGCGATACAACACAATCCCAGGTGTACCGAATGTTTATATAGAAAGTAGTTACCGTGGACATAAGGCTTCTCCGGGAAAATATACTGTCTCAATATTTATGAACGGACAAAAAGTAATGACTGATGCCACAATCCTGTCCAACCCTTTATATCAAATTGATGCAGCTACTTATAAAGAATATCATACAATGATGAATGATATGGAACAAAAAGTTACAATGATGCACCAGTTAGTAAATAGTCTGAACACAAAAAAAATACAGTTGGAAGGCATTCTTAATTCGCTTTCAGGAGATGAAAAGTATGCTTCCTTGAAAAAAGGAGGAGAAGTACTATCAAAGAAAATGAACACTTGGGATGAAGACATGGTTCAGCGTAGATCAAAAGCCTATGATGATGTAGAAAATTTTGAGAATAAATTTACTGCGAATTATATGTTCCTTATCAACCAGACTGAAAGTGATTTACCCAGAGTTAATCAACCAAACATTGACAGGCTAATAGAATTAAATAAAACATGGGCAACTTTAAAAGTAAGAGCTGACGAAATATTGAATAAAGATATTCCCGCATTCAATAAATTACTGTGGGCAGCAGGGGTAGGAGCTATTTGGGAAAAATAATCAGGTATTATACTATTTACAGCACTATTTTTATCTTATTTATTTCAAGTAATCTAATGATTGATTTTCAACCTTTGCTTAGTAATGAACTTGTGAAAGCTAGGCCACTAATGCAGTCAGATTTTGATGATCTATACATTGCAGCATCTGATCCATTAATATGGGAGCAACATCCAAATAAAAACAGATATCAGCTCAATGATTTTAAAAATTATTTTAAAGGTGGTATTGAGTCAGGTGGTGCCCTTTTAGTTTTAGATGCAGGAACTGAAGAAATAATCGGTAGCTCTAGATATAGTGATTATATAGTAGATACAAACACTGTTTCTATTGGCTACACATTCTTTACTCGAAAATGCTGGGGCAAAGGTTATAATCAAGCTTTAAAGCAATTAATGCTTGATCATATTTTTCAATTTGTTCAAAATGTAAATTTTTATATCGGCGCTGTGAATAAGCGGTCACAAATTTCAATTGAAAAAATAGGTGCTATAAAAACAGGAGAAGTTGAAATGGCTTATTATGGAGAACCTGCAAAACTTGATTTTATCTACACAATAACAAAGGACCATTGGTTTCATCAATAAAGTAATGTATAACCAATGGTCCTTTAATTTTTATTTTTTATTCCCAATTTACCAAAGCGGCTTTTTACCGGAAGGTTTAGGTCCACCTTTTTTTACCTTGTTTAATTTGAAATGATGCGGATCATGATTACGGGCAGGTGCCAGTCGTTTTGATTTATTAAGAATTCCTTTAACTCCATCATCTGGTTTTGTTTCAGTTGTAGGAAACGGTATTGCTGTTTGTTCAACTACTTCAGGAACAACTTCAGGAGTTTCAATTCTTTCAGCTATATTTTTTCTGATGGTATCTTTTTGAATTTCAGATACTACCTCATTTTCCTTTTCAATAAGCGGCTCATTCTTAACTGGAGCCACCTTTTTGATTTCTGGTTTCTTAACAGCCGGTGACGCTTTTTTTGTTACAGGTTTCTTTTTTGCAATAGCAGCTTTTTTAGTTGTTGTCTTCTTTTTGGGAGCTACAGTCTTCTTTGCTGCAACTTTCTTTTTTGGAGCAGCTTTCTTCTTAGGTGCTACCTTTTTCTTTACTACTACCTTCTTTTTCGGGGCAGCTTTTTTGGGAGCCGTTTTCTTTTTTGGAGCTACTTTTTTCTTTGCCGCTACCTTCCTGCCGGTAGGCATGGCTTTCTTTTTAGGAGCAGCTTTTTTCTTAACTGCGGTTTTCCCTCCACGGAGGGCAGGCTTTTTTGTTACAGTCTTTTTTGCTGCTGTTTTTTTCTTTGAAGTCATAATATGGAAATTGATTTAGTCTAATTTAAGACAGATTTTTTAAAGAACCATTAAAATAATTCAACTTGTTTCAAGTTGAGTGTCTTCATTTCTTATCAGAATTCAAGAATCAGGCCAAGTGAGGGTAAAATATTGCCTTCTCTGTTTTCAAGAATAAATGGAATTGCATTACTTCCATTCTGGTTGATAGGCTGATTATCTGTTGTAGCAAAAGCCGTATTGCTATCGTTTCTTTTAAAAGTATACTGTGGGCCTCCTGCACTTTTGGAGCCATAAAAATTCTGAATATCAAAAAACAGATCTATCGTAAACCGTTTAAAATTCCATTTTTTATCAATTCGTATATCTGCTGCATGGTAAGCCTCCAAACGCAATGTATTAACCTGATTGTAATTAAATATACCTGTTCCTAATGTTAGATAATTTCTTTGACTTTCTATAAGATCAAAAGGAGTGTAAGGTGCAGCTCCCTGATAACGGAATTTGAGACCTAATTCCCAATTTCGATTTAATTTATAACCTGTAGTAATACTTATTAAATGCCGATTGTCCCAAGAGGCCGGCGCATATTTCCCATTTGTACCAGTAAACTCACTTTTGTATAGTGTATAGCTAAAGACACCAAAAAGCCTTTTAGTTAATTTTTGTTGGGCAAAAAATTCCAGACCAAAAGCTCTTCCAATACCATTTTGATTTACTGCTTCATTGCCTACAGCACCAAACTCTGTTCCTTTATTGGCAAGGCTAATGCCATCGAAAATACTAACAGGATAATCGGCATGTTTTTTATAGAACCCTTCTATTGTAAACCTGGTTGTGATAGAAGGTAAATATTCAACTCCTGCTACAAAATGATTACTCCGGATATATTCTCCCGGATTTGAAGCATTAAAACCAAAAGTATTGGCGTAAGCCAATTGAGTATAAGATGGTAAACGATAATAAATTCCGTAACTGCTACTGATGTTCAATTTTGGCGCCAATGCATAGCTTATACTTAATCTGGGACTTAATTGTTTAAGTGGATTCTTTTCGCTATTCTCCAGTGAGTTTGCATCTATTCGTACCCCGCCACTTAGGGACATCCGGTCATTGAAAAACCTTTTTCCTGCTTGTATAAAAGCTCCGTACCGAAGAAAGTTTTTAGTAGTATTGTTGTTGATTACCTGCTGGCTTTGAATAATATTTCCCTGATCATCCCTCAATTCTGGCCTTACTAGTTGAAAAAAACTATTCTCAAACTGAACATATTGAGCTACTGTTCCATAACTTATTTTCCATTCCCGAATGTTATTTGTGACATCAAACCTGAATTTATTTTCTGTTTCATTACTTCTAATTTTATAGGTACGGCTTATTTCAGAGGGGAAATTATTGTCTTCATATTTATCTGCACTGTTATCCAATGTATTTCTACTTAAAGCAAAATTATAATAGCCGTTTTTTGTTAGTCTTTTTAAAGAAACTCCAGCAGTATAACTCCACTGGTTTATAAGTGGATTACTATTAACTCCATAAATCTTCTCTGGTGTAGCATTTCTTGGTGCTGCAAATCTGAATTCATCAATGGCACCAACTCCCAAAACAGTCAACGTTGTTTTTTTATTGAGCCTGGTGGTTGTTTTAAATTGAAAATCCCAGTAATTAGGTCGGATTGGAATATCCAATGCCTTAAATAAGAGTTGCAAATAACTTCTGCGGGCAGAAGCAATAAAAGTGGTGTTACTGGATAATGGGCCATCGAGAGTTCCGGCAACTTCAGTTGCACTTACTCTAAAATTTCCTTGAAGCCTTTTGTTATTGCCATTCTTTTGTTTGAACTGAAAAACACTACTTAATGCATTATCATATCTGGCATCAAATGCAGAAGTACTTAATTTTACTTCCTGTATGAAACTTACATTTAATATTCCTTGCGGCCCACCACCACTACCTTGTGTGCTGAAATGGTTAATGATAGGAACTTCAATTCCATCAAGATAAAAAACATTTTCGCTGGGTGCTCCTCCACGAATGATGATATCATTTCTAAAATTACCACCTCCTGCACCGCCACCCACTCCGGGAAGAGATTGAATTACTTTACTAATATCAAAGTTACCTCCTGGATTAGCCTTAATATCTTCAGTTGTTAGCTTTTGAACACTTAAAGGGCTTTCTAAAGTAGCTGTCTTTGCTGGATTTTTTCTGCTAATTACAGTCACATCAGTAAGAGAAGTGACCATAGGCTCCAATTCAATTGATAATGTATTCTCGTTACCCGATGTAACAATTAGGTTTGTTATAATTTTTGTTTGATAGCTGATACCTGTTATTTGCAAGCTATAAGTTCCCGGTTGAAGATCCTGAAATCTGAAAACACCGTTGGAATCTGTAATTAATTTTTGATTACCCGGAGTTAGCTCAACCGTTACCAAAGGCACCATCTGTTGAGTATTACGATCTACTATCAATCCTGATAAATTGCCATTTGATTGTGCAAAACTGTTAAAAGTGCAAACAGCAAGAATTAAAAGTGCTCCGAGATTAATTAAATATTGCTTTATAGTATTCTTAGACATAATGAGATAAATATGCTGATTAAACATATTTGTTTAGAAAATGTTCGAAGATCAGTTCTTTTTTTTTAGAGTTATAAAGCATTATTTCTATGTGAAAGATATTGGATTATTTTAGTGCAATGAAAGCCGCTACAATAAATGAATTAAAACAAGAACTTTTGAATGAGAACCCTGCTAAACTGGTTGAATTATGCATCCGGCTGGCTCGTTTCAAAAAAGAAAATAAAGAACTATTGACTTACCTGCTTTTCGAAGCACATGATACTGAGGCTTACATTAAGAGTGTTATTCAGGAAATGGATAGCAATTTTGAGACCATTAATAAAAGCAATGCCTACTTTGTAAAGAAAACGCTTCGAAAAATACTAAGAATCACTAATAAATTTATCCGATACAGTGGTTCTGATATTGTGGCCACAGAATTACTGATACATTTTTGTAAAACGGTTCAGCAAATGGACAGGTCGATTACAACTAACCAGGTAATCATTAATATTTACCAAAACCAGCTGAAGAAAATAAACAAAGCTATTGCTGCCATGCATGAAGATTTGCAATATGATTATCTGAAAGAAGTAAAAGATTTAAGCGATTAACTTTTTACCGTAAGTAGCTCTTTCCATTTCTTAGTAATCTGCCTGTCTTCTTTGATATCCATTAAACTGCTGATATCATCAATGTACTGATGGGCAAAGACAACTGAAGGGAGAGGATTTCCTTTTACTATCTCAATTTCGGCAGCAGATGCGTTGGGTTTGGCAAAAGAAAACTTGTATTTCTCACCATTGATAACAGCATCAAAGCCCATACCCATGCGAAGAAATGGCCATTTAATATCTGTAATTCCTGATAGCGATGTCTGAAACTGAACTCCATCTTCGGTAATGAATATTACCTGATTATTTTTCCAGATTAAAGCACCAGGAGTTACTTTGCCAACAAGCCCTGCAATTTTCCAAACCTTTGAAACTATTTCCTGACTCATTATTGTTTGTTTTAATTTTTGTGTTTTCCTGTTGATAGCATTGCTACAGTTGATGGGCTGCCCCGCTTAGCCGAATATCCTTTTGTTTCAAAGCCTTGTGACAGGCACAAAAGATAGCAGGCGGGCGGGGAACTAAAGCTTGGATATGCACTAAAGCTGACAGCCACAATTATTTTTTGCTGATACGATACAAATTTCCGTTGTCTGTTACTGTGTACAGCATGCCATTATGATAAGCCACATCCCGGAAACGTTCCTTTTTATCTTCAAGCAATCTTTCCTCACCAACTACTTTATTATTTACAATTACCAGCCTTGCGATGTGAGCACTGCTAAGGCCGCCAATGAATAAATTATTTTTCCATTCAGGAATTGCATTGCCTTTGTAAAACGCCATGCCGGAAGGAGAGAGAACAGGATCCCAATAATAAACCGGCTGCTCCATGCCTGCTTTCTGTTGGATACCATCACCAACTTTTGGACCTGCATACTCAATGCCATAGGTAATAGTTGGCCAGCCATAATCTTTTCCTGCACGGATGATATTTAATTCATCACCACCACGAGGGCCGAATTCTGCTTCCCATAATTCGCCAGTTACCGGATGAATGTCGAGGCTTTGCGCATTACGGATTCCGTAGGCAAAAATTTCGGGCATTACGCCGGGTTTATTAAGAAATGGATTGCCTGGAGCAGGTTTTCCATCTTTTGTAATTCTGAAAATTTTTCCAAGACCAGAACTAAGCAACTGAGCCTGCACTCTTCCTTCGAGTATGGAACGTTCGCCGGTGCTTACAAGCAGGTTTCCATTTTTATCGAAGAGTAGGCGAGATCCAAAATGTAATTTGCTATTTAATGCAGGTGTTGCACGGAAGATGACAACAGGGTTTTCAATTATTCCTGCAGCTTCATTTAATTTTCCTTTAGCAACAGCCATCAAATTTCCAGAACCGGATTTTTCGGAGAATGACCAATAGATCATTTTATTAGTGCTGAATGATGGATCTAATGCAACATCGAGCATTCCGCCTTGTCCGCCAGATTCAACTGATGGAAATCCTGTTATCTTTTTTGCCAAACTACCATTTGCATTGAGGATTTGCATGAACCCAGTTTTCTCGGTAATGAGTAAACGGCCGTCGGGCATTGGAATAACAGCCCAAGGTCGTCCAAGTTTTTCTGCAATCATA
>Ga0138256_10000886_pt1 | contig 32325 bp, 26 predicted proteins | sample KNB2016incub_MG_FD_105486 | JGI IMG/M metagenome (GOLD analysis project Ga0138256, IMG submission 105486) | Active sludge microbial communities from wastewater in Klosterneuburg, Austria - KNB2014incub_MG | ecosystem: Engineered > WWTP > Activated sludge > Unclassified | place: Austria... | reverse complement strand
GTGACGCCGCGGATGCTGCGGTAGACGAGCCCGGTGATACCGCGTGTGGGCTGCTGCGACGCCTCGCCCAGCGGCCAAGGCGCGCGCAGGATGTTGTGGTGCAGGTTTTCCACCAGGTCGGTCAGGCCGAGCGTGGCGTCCACCGCCAGGCGGCTGGCGCCGCGCAGGTCGCTGGCCAATACGCGGGCGGGTTGCCTGGACAGGCGCTTTGCGGTTTCGATCATGCCGGCATCATGCCTGCTTCGCGGTGCGCCGCCGGTGGCCGCTGCCGGCGCCCGTCGGATCGCGCTGGCCGCATCCGCCCGGCACCACGACAAACCCCGAGCCGTGCCCCCGGCGGCATCGGCGACACTCCGCCGCTGTTTCCCGCGCCCGCGTTTTGCCATCGCGCCATCCCCGGCCTGCCCTTGCCCAACTGCCGACCCCTGCCCCCATGGCCCTGAGAGCCGCCTTCGGACGCCGTCGCGGCGCCGCCCGGGTCCGCGAGGTGCTGGGCGGCACCGTGGGCTCGCTGTCGGTGCTGGCGCTGCCGCTGACGCTGGGCCTGCTGGCCTTCGCGCCGCTGGGCGCGGCGGGGGTCGGCGTGGGGGTGGCGGCGGCCTTCGTCTGCATCGTGCTCGGCGGGGGTCTGTATGCCCTGCTGGGCCGCGCGGCGATGCCGGCGGGCGGTCCCACGTCGGCCACGGCGCTGATCCTGGCCAGCCTGGTGGCGCAACTGGCCGCCGACCCGGCGCTGGCGCCCGGCTCCGCGCCGGGTGTGGTGACGGTGGTGGCTTTGTGCGGCGCCACGGTCATGCTCAGCGGCCTGCTGCAGGTGGCCATGGCCGTGTTCGGCGTGGGGCGGCTGTCGAGGTTCGTGCCGCAGCCGGTGCTGGCCGGTTTCATGAACGGCGTGGCGGTGCTGATCCTGCTGGCGCAACTGCCGCTGCTGATGGGCCATGCCCCGGGCGGCGCCACCGGATGGCAGGCGATCCTGCAGTGGCAGCCCGGCGCACTGGCGCTGGGGTTGGCGACGGCGGTGCTGCTGTGGCAAGCGGCGCGGCGCTGGCCGCGCCAGCCGGTCATGCTGGCGGCGCTGCTGCTCGGCACCGTCTTGCACGTGGCGCTGGGGCAGGCTTGGCCGCAACTGGACTGGGGCGCGAGCATCGGCTCGCTGCCGAACGACCTGTCCTCGACGCAGGCCATGTTCGAGCTGCTGCGCGGTGACGGTCCTTCGCAGCTGGGCCGGCATGCCGCGGCCGTGGCCGGCACTGCCTTGGTGCTGGCCATCATCGGCGCGCTGGAATGCGCGCTCAACAACCTGGCGCTGGAACAGGAGTACTCGACCCGGCACGACCCCCGCCGCGAGCTGTGGGCCGTGGGCTGCGCCAATATCGCCGCCGGGGCCTTGTGCAGCCTGCCGGTGGTTGCGGTGCGGGCGCGCGCGGTGGCCACGCTGCAGGCCGGCGGTCACGGCCGGGCGTCGCTGTTCGCGGGCTCGGTGGCGCTGGGCCTGCTCTACCTGCACGGCCGGCCGCTGCTGTCGGCGCTGCCGCTGCCGGTGCTGGCCGGCACCATGCTGGTCATCGCGCTGAAGCTGATCGACAGCTGGAGCAGCCGCCTGCTCGCGCAGTGGTGGGCCGGCGAGCGTTCGCGCGACCTCTGGCTCAGCCTGGGCGTGGTGGCGCTGGTCTTCGCGACCACGATCTGGCGGGGCTTTGCCGCAGGCGTGGCGCTGGGGCTGCTGCTGTCGATCGTGGTCTTCTTCGTGCGCATGAACCGCACGCTGGTGCACCACCGCTGCACCGCCGCGGCACGGCCGTCGCGCCGCGTCTACCCGGCCGCGGTGGAGGAGCGCCTGCAGCCGCTGCGTGAACGGGTGATGCTGTTCGAGCTGGAAGGCGCGCTCTTCTTCGGCAGCGGCGAGCGGCTGCAGGCCGAGGCCGACACCCTGCCGCCGCACTGCCGCTGCATGGTGCTGGACCTGCGGCGCGTGGCCAGCATCGACGAAACCGGCGCCGTGGCGCTGCAGCAACTGGGCCTGCGCCTGCGCCGCCGCGGCGTGGAGCTGCTGCTGGCCGGCCTGGCACCCGGCTCGGCGCAGGCGCAGGCCTTGCAGTCCTATGCCGGCACCGAGTCCGGCTGGCCCGACGCCGACCGCGCCGTGGAGGCCGCCGAACGCCTGCTGCTGGGCGGCGCCGCCTTGCCCGGCGAAGTGCCGCTGGCCGAGTCCTCGCTGCTGCAGGGCCTGGACGCGGCGCAGCGCGAAACGCTGGCCGCGCTCATGCCGCAGCGCCGGCTCGCCGCCGGCGAACCGCTGTTCCAGCAAGGCGACGCCGCCGACGGCCTGTACGTGCTGACGCGCGGCTCGATCAGCATCTTCAGCCGTCCCGACGCCAGCGGCCGCACGCAGCGCTACCTGAGCATCTCGCCCGGCATGATCTTCGGCGAGACGGCCATGCTCGACGGCGCGGGCCGCAGCGCCGGCGCCGTGGCCGACGCCGAGGCCACGGTGCATGCGCTGAGCCAGCACGATCTGGATTGGCTGGCCCGGCAGCAGCCCGAACTGGCGCTGCAGCTGTACCGCAATATCGCCGTGCACCTGTCGCAACGCTTCCGCAGCACCGCCGACGCCTGGCATGCCAGCACGCGCTGAACGGCGGTCCGGGCCGGGCCGCCGCCGATAATGGCGTGCAGGCCGGCGGCCGCCTGCCCAACATGCAGGATGTGCGATGAACGACGTTGTGAAGGTGGAGGTGCAGCGCAGCGGCCGCCGCTTCGAAGCCGAGGCGGTGCTGGACCTGGCTGCCGACGTGCAGACGGTGTGGGACACCATCACCGACTATGGCGCGCTGCCGCGCTTCATGCCCGGCATCCGCGCCTGCCGCGTCGTCGAACGCGAGGCGCTGGCCGGCACCGGCGAGCAACTCGTGGTGGAGCAGGAAGGCGAATTCCGCTTCCTGCTCTTCGCGCAGTCGATGACGGTGCTGCTGAATATCGAGCACCAGCCGCTGAAGATGGCCGAGGCCAAGGCCGTGCGCTTCGACCTGGGGATGTTCAAGCGCCGCGCCATCGACGTCTTCGAGGGCCGCTACGAACTGGCGCCGCTGTCCACGCGCCGCGCGGCGCCGCGCACGCAACTGCGCTACACGGCGCTGATCGGGCTGCGCCTGCCGCCGCCGCCGGCCATCGGCAACGTGGCGGTGCGGCAGAACCTGGCCGCGCAGCTCGAGGCCGTGGCGGCCGAGGTGGCGCGGCGCAGTGGCCGCTGATCCGAGGCTACGCCGGCTTGGCCGCGCGCTGCCTTCCGAAACCGGCGTCCCGCGCCCCCGCGTTCAGCGGTTCTGTCCGCGCTGCGCCATGCGCTGCCCGTAAGGCCCGCGCAGCCGCTGGTCGGCCAGCGCCTTCTGCTCCGGCGTGAGCACGGCGTAAAGGCCCGTCAGCGCCTCGCTGCGCGCCTTGAAGTGGGCATCGCGAAGGGCCGTCATCTCGGCGTGGCGCGCGGCGCGATCCACCGGGGCAGCCTGCGGATCCTGCATCCGGGCCCGCATCTGCGCATGCATCGCCTGGCGTTGCTCGGCCTGCTGCTGCACGACCGCGACGAAGCCCTGCCAGGCGCTTTCCTGCGCCTCGGTGATCTTGAGCTCGGTCTTCAGGTCGGACAGGCGGGCCGCGGCCACCGCCGGAGTGTCCGGCCCGTGCATGCCGCCCCGCATGGCACCGTGCATGCCGCGGCCCATGCCGGGGCCCATGCCGCAGCCGCCGGCGCCGTCAACCGCACCCGCGGCCGGGCCGGGGCCGTAGCCCATGCACGAACCTGCGCCCGCACCAGGGCCCATGCCATGGCCCATGCCCTGACTCATGCCATAACCCGGGTGGGCCGAGACGGCGCCGGCAACTCCGAGCGCCAGCACGGCCAGGGTCACAGCGCCGAATCGGGTGGTGGTCTTCATGATGTGCTCCTTGAACAGGTGTCTGAAAGGCCGGGCTTGGTCAACCCGGCCGTTGCAAGGAACCCCTGTGCAACGGTTCCCATTAGACGGGCGCCGTGTAAGCCGCTTGTGTCGTGGCACCGGCCTTTTTGTCGCGCCGTGCGTCGGGCGGCGGTCTTGACATGCTGTGATACGTTTCTGCCGCCACCCCCGGCCGCGCCGCGGTGCAATACGGGTGCCGGAAGCCGCCATGGAAAGCACCGACCACATCCTCGTCGTCGACGACGACGCCGAAATCCGCACCCTGCTCACGCGCTACCTGGAAAAGAACGGGCTGCGCGCCACCGCCGTGGGCGACGGCCGCGCCATGTGGCAGGCGCTGGACCGCGGCCGCTTCGACCTGGTGGTGCTCGACCTCATGCTGCCCGGCGACGACGGCCTCACGCTGTGCCGCACGCTGCGCGGCAGGAGCGACATCCCGGTGATCATGCTCACCGCGCGCGGCGACGAGACCGACCGCATCGTGGGCCTGGAAATGGGCGCCGACGACTACCTGCCCAAGCCGTTCAGCGCGCGCGAACTGCTGGCGCGCATCAAGGTCATCTTGCGCCGCACGCGCAGCCTGCCGCCCAACCTGGTGCCGCAGGGTGAACACCGGCTGCGCTTCGCCGGCTGGACGCTGGACACCGCGCGGCGCCAGCTCGTGGCGCCCGGCGGCGAGGCAACGCCCATCGGCGGCGCGGAATACAAGCTGCTGCGCGTCTTCCTCGACCACCCCAACCGCGTGCTCGACCGCGACCAGCTGCTCGACCTGAGCCAGGGCCGCGAGGCCCAGCCGCTGGACCGCAGCATCGACGTGCAGGTCAGCCGCCTGCGGCATCGCCTGGGCGACGACCCGAAGAGCCCGCAGCTCATCAAGACCGTGCGCGGCGAGGGCTATGTGCTCTCGGTGCCGGTGCACAAGGAGGGCGGTTGAGCCCGGCTGCCCAGCCCGCGCAACCCGCCGCACCGCGCGGCCTGCAGCGCTGGCTGCCGCGCACGCTGTTCGGCCGCTTGCTGCTGGTGCTGGCCGGCGGCCTGCTGGTGGCGCAACTGCTCAGCGCCGCCATCAACGTGGCCGAGCGCGACCGGCTGCTCAGCAGCAGCTTCGGCATGCAGCCGGCGCAGCGCATCGCCGACGTGGTGCGCCTGCTCGACGACCTGGGCGAGGCCGAGCGCGCGCGCATGGTGGCCGTGTTCAGGGTGCCGCCGCTGGTGCTGTCGCTGCACCCCGCGCCGCTGATCCCGGTCCAGGCCGACACGGCCTGGCCGGCAGGCATGTTCGCCCAGCGGCTGCGCGCGGCGCTGGGCGGCGAACGGCCGGTGCGCGTGCAGTCCCGGGCCGCCGGCGCGGCGCCGCCGCCGCCGTTCGACCGCGGTGGCATGCGCCACGGCGCCATGATGCGCGGCGGCGGGCCGGGCATGGTGGGCGGCGGGATGGCACTGCTGCGCACCGAAGTGCAGTTGCGCGACGGCACCTGGGCGCGCTTCGACACCGCGCTGCCCGAGCCGCCGCAGACCCTGCCTTGGCGGCTGGCGCTGACACTGGCGGTGCTGCTGGCCAGCGTGCTGGCGGTGTCGTATGTGGCCGTGCGTTGGGTGGTGCAGCCGCTGCAGCGGCTGACGCAGGCCGCGCAGGCGCTGGGCGAAGACCTCGACCGCCCGCCGCTGCCCGAGGACGGCCCGCGCGAAGTGCAGCAGGCCGCGCGCGCCTTCAACACCATGCAGCAGCGGCTGGCCGCCTTCGTCGACGAGCGCACGCGCATGCTCACCGCGCTGTCGCACGACCTGAAGACGCCCATCACGCGCATGCGGCTGCGCGCCGACCTGCTGGACGACGACGAACAGCGACAGCGCTTCGAGTCCGACCTCAAGGAAATGGAGGCCATGGTCACGCAGACGCTGGAATTCATGCGCGGCCTGGGCGGCAACGAGCCGCGCGCCCCGGTCGACATGATGGCGCTGCTGGCCGCGCTGCAGGCCGAGCAGCAGGCCATGGGGCGCACAGTGGACATCCAGGGCCAGGCCAGCCGGCCCTGCCCCGGCGTGGCCTCGCTGCTCAAGCGCGCGCTGAACAACCTGGTCGACAACGCCGTGCTCTACGGCGGCCGCGCCACGGTGCAGGTGGAGGACACGCCGCAGGCGCTGGTGCTTCGTGTGCTCGACGACGGTCCGGGGCTGCCCGAAGCCGAGCTGGAACGCGTCTTCGAGCCCTTCTACCGGCTGGAGGCGTCGCGCAGCCGTGCCACCGGCGGCAGCGGCCTGGGCCTGGGCATCGCCCGCAATATCGCGCGCACCCACGGCGGCGAGCTGGTACTGCGCAACCGCCCCAAAGGCGGGCTGGAAGCCCGCTTGAGCCTGCCTTGGCAGGCCGGGTGAGCACCTGTTCGACTTCAACAACCAGGCTGAAGCCACGCGCCCGCCAGGCCGAAACGGCTGGCCGGGCTCAGGGTAGCGCTTTACAGGCGCTGGCGGTCTGCTGCACACCCCTCACCCGGCCGGTATCGACCACCGTATAACCGAAGCCGGGCTCGTATTTCTTCTCCTCGGGCTTGGTGTGCGCATCGTTCGGTGCGGCCTGCGCCGCGGGGTGGTGGGTGTGGAGCACGGACTTGCCCGCGAATTTCTGCGATAGCTCGGCGGGCGCAGCGACGGTGAACTCGGCACCCCAGTTCTGCTGCGCCGCGCCGCCGTATTTGCGCACGCAGTCGAAGCGCGATACCTCGCCGGCGTCGACCTTGGCGATCAGCTCCTTGAAGGGCGGCGTGTACGGCGTGCCGGCCTGCGGCGCTCTTGGGTGTGGCTCCAGGGTGTGGTTCCAGGGTCGTATCCGCAGCCTCGGCGGCCAGCGGCCGCTTATGCTCGCCCTCTGCGCAGCCAGTAATGCTGCCCCATGCCGTGCCGCCAATGAAGCCCGAACTCATACTCCACGGCATCCCGAGTTGCGACCCCGTCGAGCGGGTCCGCGCGCTGTTGCCGGCCGCGCTGGCCAGGGTCGTCGCACCCGCACGGACCGATCGACCCACCGCCACCTGCAGAGGACGCCCATGAACCTGACCGAGTCCCTGCTGCTGGCGCTGAAGGCGCGCGGTGCGACCGAGATCTTCGGCATCCCCGGCGACTTCGCCCTGCCGCTGTTCGAACAATTCGAACGTCTGGCGCTGCTGCCGCTGCACACGCTGTCACACGAGCCGGCGGTGGGCTTTGCGGCCGACGCCGCCGCACGCAGCCGCGGCGGGCTCGGTGTGGCCGCGGTCACCTACGGCGCCGGTGCCTTCAATCTCGTCAACGCCGTGGCCGGCGCCTATGCCGAGCGCGTGCCGCTGGTGGTGCTGTCCGGCGCCCCCGCGGCGCACGAGGCCACCAGCGGCTTCCTGCTGCACCACCAGGTGAAGACCCTGGACTCGCAATGGCGCGTCTTCGAGGAACTCACGGTCGACCGGGCGCGGCTGGACGACCCCGCCAGCGCTCCGGCGCTGATCGCACGCGTGCTCGACGCGGCCTTGTCACGCTCGCGGCCGGTCTACCTGGAGATCCCGCGCGACATGCCGGCACGGCCCTGTGCCGCGGCGCCGGTGCTGGCGCCCGCCGCCATCGACCCCGACAGGCTGGCCGCCTGCGCCGACGAACTGCTGGCCCGCCTGGCGGCCGCCGAGCGCCCGCTGCTGATGGTCGGGGTGGAGGTGCGCCGCTACGGGCTGGAGCCGCGCGTGGCCGAATTGGCGCGGCGGCTGGCCATGCCGGTGGTCACCAGCTTCATGGGGCGCGGCCTGCTGGCCGAGGCCGACCTGCCGCTGGTCGGCACCTATATCGGGCTGGCCGGCGACCCGGCCGTGAGCGCGCAGGTCGAATCGTCGGATGGCCTGTTCCTGCTGGGCGTGATCGTCTCCGACACCAATTTCGCCGTCTCCTCGCGCCGCATCGACCTGCGCCATGCGATCCAGGTCTTCGACGGCGACGTTTCGATGGGCCACCACGTCTACCACGGGCTGCCGATCGCGGCCCTGGTGGACGCCTTGCTGGCGCGCGTGCCCAGCCGCGGCTTGCAGCCGCCGGCGCCCAAGGCCGCAGCCGCGGCATCGCGCGTCGCGCCACCCGCGGCCGGCGACCTGTCCGGGCCCGACCGGCCGGTGCTGCCGCAGGACATCGCGGCGGCCGTCAACGCGCTGTTTCGCGACCACGGGCCGATGCCCCTGGCCAGCGACGTCGGCGACTGCCTGTTCACGGCGATGGACATCGAACAGACCGAACTGCTGGCGCCGGGCTACTACGCCACCATGGGCTACGGCGTGCCGGCCGGTCTGGGACTGCAGGTGGCCACGGGCCGCCGGCCCGTCGTGCTGGTGGGCGACGGCGCCTTCCAGATGACGGGCTGGGAACTGGGCAATGCCGCGCGCTGCGGCTGCGACCCCATCGTGCTGGTCTTCAACAACGCGAGCTGGGAAATGCTGCGCACCTTCGCGCCGGGTGCGCAGTTCAACGACCTCGGCCGCTGGGACTTCGCCGCCATGGCCGCCGGCATGGGGGGTGACGGGTATCGGGTGCACACGACGGCCGGGCTGGCGGCTGCGCTGGCCAAGGCGCAGGCCACGCGCGGACGCTTCCAGCTGCTGGACATCCAGCTCCAGCCGGGCGAGCTTTCACCTACGCTGCAGCGTTTCGTCCAGGCCGTGAAGCGACTGTCGATGCCCGACTGAGCACAGCGCCGGGCGGGCGCCTTGACCGCCAGGCCAGGCGGTCAAGGCAACTGCTGCAGCACCAGCGGCAGCACGGCTGTCGCGCCCGCGTCGCGCAGCCGGGCGGCGGCCACGGTGGCGGTCCAGCCGCTGCGGTAGCGCGCGTCCACCAGCAGCAACGGGCCGGCCGGCAGCGCCGCATCCGCCCGCAGCTGCAGGCTTTGCAGCAGCGCAGCCACACGCGCGCCGGAAGCGGCGTCCGGCGCCGGCGGCGGCCCTTCGGCGCTAAGAACGTCCAGCACGGGCAGCCGGCCCACGCGGGCGATGTGCGCCACCATGCTGGCGACCAGCCGCGCATGGTCGCGCGACGGCATGGGCACCACCGCCACCGGCCGCGCCGCCCAGCTGCGTCGCCAGCGGGCCAGCAGGGCCACCACGCCGTCGAGCACCTCGGGCGGCGCGTCTCGATCAGGCCCGGCGAACAGCGGGCGCAAGAGTTCACCCCACCCGGGGTCGTCGGCGAAGGCCAGCGCGCGGCCTTCTTCGCAGCCGGTGATGCGGCCCTTGAAGTCCTTCGCGCCCAGTCCGGACGGCCACAGCTTGCGTGGCTCGATGACCTGATCGCGCCCGCGCGCAAAGACACGCGCGGCTTCGACGGCAGCGCGGCTGGGCTGCAGCCCCGGGTGCGGCAACCAGCCGCTGCAGGCGCTGCAGCGGCCACAGTCCCGCGGGTCGGGGTCGTCCAGCGCGGTCTGCAGGAAGCGCATCAGGCAGCCGGCGCCGCGTGCAAAGCGCCGCATCAGGTCGGCTTCACGCGCGCGCACGCGCGCCAGGTCGGCCCAGCGCGGGGCGTCGAAATGCCAGGGCTGGCCGGTCAGGGACCAGGTGCCGCCTTCGCGCTGCACCACGTCTTCCACCGCCAGGATCTTGAGCAGGCCCTCGAGCCGGCCGCGCCGGATGCCGGTGGCCGTCTCCAGCGCCAGCAGCGACAGCGGCCCGTCCGCCAGCGCCGCCAGAATCTGGCCCACGCGCGCCTCGTCGGGCACGCCGGCGGTGGCGAAGTAGGTCCAGAGGGCTTCGTCGGTTTCGGCCGGCAGCAGCACCGCCATGGCATCGTCCAGCGCCCGGCCGGCACGGCCCACCTGCTGGTAGTAGGCCACCGGGGAAGCCGGCGAGCCGACATGGATGCAGAACGCCAGGTCCGGCTTGTCGTAGCCCATGCCCAGCGCCGAGGTCGCCACCACGGCCTTGAGCCGGTTGTCGCGCAAGGCGTCTTCCACGCTCTGGCGGGCCTCGGTTTCCAGCCCGCCGTGGTAGGCCGCCACCGCAAAGCCCTGCCCGGCCAGAAAGGCGGCCAGGCGTTCGGCTTCCGCCACGGTCAGCGTATAGACGATGCCCGAGCCCGGCGCCTGCTGCAGCGCATCGGCCACCCAGGCGTAGCGCTGCAGCGCCGTGAGCCCCGGCACCACCGCCAGGCGCAGCGAAGAACGGGCCAGCGTGCCGCGAAAGGTGCGCGCGCCGGCGCCCAGCTGGCGCGCCACGTCTTGCGTCACGCGCGCATTGGCGGTGGCCGTGGTGGCCAGCACGGGGGTCTGCGCGCCGATGCCCAGGAGCGTACGTGCCAGGCGCTGGTAGTCGGGCCGGAAGTCGAAACCCCAGTCGGAAATGCAATGTGCCTCGTCGATGACGACCAGCCCGGCGGCGGCCACCAGACCCGGCAGGCGGCGAGCGAAGCCGGGGTTACCCAGGCGCTCGGGCGACACCAGCAGCACGTCCAGCGTGCCGGCCTCGATCTCGGCAAAGACGGCGTCCCAGTCCTGCACATTGGTGGAATTGACCGTGGCCGCGCGCAGCCCGGCCTTGGCCGCGGCGCCGACCTGGTCGCGCATCAAGGCCAGCAGCGGCGAGACGATCAGCGTCGGCCCGCCGCCGGCCGCCCGCAGCGCCGACGTGGCCGCCCAGTACACCGCCGACTTGCCCCAGCCGGTGGCCTGCACCACCAGCACGCGGGCGCGGTCGTGCACCAGCGCCGCCACCGCCGCCGCCTGGTCGGCGCGCGGGCGTGCCTGCGGGCCGGCCATGGCGGCCAGCACGCGGTGAAGATGGACATCGGCCGCGCTCACGGCCGGGATTGTCGGGCCGCCGTGCCTGCCGGGCCGGCGGGTTGATCGCCAGGCGCGAAAATGCAAGCATCCCGACCGGGGCCTGCGGCCGCCGCGGCGAAACCCAGGGAGACTCGCTTGGCATCATGGAACGGCAAGGTATTGGTGGTGGGCGCGACCGGCGCCCTGGGGCGGCCCGTGGTGCAGGGACTGCTGGAGCGCGGCGTGGCGGTGCGCGCGCTGTGCCGCCACCCCGAGCAGGCCGATGACCTGGCTGCGCTGGGCGCCGAGGTGGTGGCCGGCGACCTCACCGACGCCGCGTCGCTGGCGCGCGCCACCGCCGGCGTGCAGCGCGTGCTGGCAGCAGCGCACGGCATCCTGGGTCGCGGCCGCTGGCGCAGCGAAGCGGTGGACGACGCGGGTCACCGCAGCCTGTTTGCCGCCGCGCGCAACGCCGGCGTGGACCGGCTGGTCTACGTCTCAGCCCATGGCGCCTCCCCCGATCACCCCGTCGACTTCTTCCGCACCAAGCACGCCATGGAGCAGGCGCTGGCGGCCAGCGGGCTGAGACACGTGGTGCTGCGGCCGACGGCCTTCATGGAACACCATGCGCACAACTTCAACGGCGCCGGGCTGCTGGCCAAGGGCAAGGCGCAGCTCATCGGCCCCGGCACCAAGCCGCGCAATTTCGTCGCCGCCAGCGACGTGGCCCTTCTTGCGCTGCGGGCCCTGATGGACGAGCCGCTGCCTTTCAGACAGCTGGACATCGGCGGCCCGGGCCACTACAGCAACCAGGAAGTGGCCGCCTTGTACGCACGCTGCGCCGACCTGCCGCTGCGCGTGAGCCACCTGCCGGCCGGGCTGGCCCGGGCGATCGCCGTGCTGGCGCGGCCGCTGCATCCCGGCCTGGCGCGCATCCTGAAGATGTCCAGCTTGCCCGACGACGCCTACGGCGAACGCTTCGACGGCGCACCGGCGCTGCAGCGCGAACATGGCATCACGCTCACGCCGCTGCCGCAGTTCATCGAGAAACGGGTGGCGCAGTGGCGCCAGGCCGGCCGCGCCTGAGCTGGCTCCTGAGCGGGCGCCCGCGCGTCTGGGATGGCTGCGGGCCCCGGGCGGCGCGGGCACGAGTGGCCTGTCAGTGCTTCGGCATCGTGCCGCTGCGGATAGCATGCAAGGCTCCGGTCACGGCCGCACGGTCGCAAGAGCCCCGATGAACGCTTCCGCCGAGCCGACTGCAACCCTGGCTGGCACTTCGGTGCTGGTGCTGGGCGCCAGCGGCTATGTCGGCACCCACCTGGTGCCTCTCCTGCTCGACCAGGGCGCCCGCGTGCGCGCCGCCGCGCGCCGGCTGGGCGCATTGCAGGCCCGCGGCTGGGACGGCGTGGAAACCATCGCCGCCGACGCGCTGGCCCCCGCCAGCCTGGACGCCGCGCTGCAAGGCGTGCAACTGGCCTACTACCTCGTGCATTCGATGGCCGGCGGGGCGGACTTTGCGCGCCGCGACCGCCAGGCAGCGCAGAACTTCGCGGCCGCCGCCGCGCGGGCCGGGGTACGACGCATCGTCTACCTGGGCGGCCTGCAGCCGCGGGGCCAGGCCTCGGCCCACCTGGCTTCACGCGTGGAGACGGGCGACGTGCTGCGCCAGGGCCCGGTGCCGGTGACGGAGCTGCGCGCGGGGGTCATCATCGGCCCCGGCTCGGCGGCCTTCGAGGTCATCCGCGACCTGGTCCTGCATTTGCCGGGCATGTTCACACCGCGCTGCGTGAGTTCACGCTCGCAGCCGATCGCGCTGGACGACGTGCTGGCCTATCTGACGCGGCTGCCGCTGCTGCCGCAGGCGGCCGGCGCCAGCTACGACATCGGCGGCCCCGAGGTGCTGACCTACAAGGACATGATGCTGCAGTTCGGCGCGCTGGTGGGCCGCCGCCCGCTGATCGTGCCGCTGCCGCTGCTCAAGCCGCGACTGTTCTCCCACGGGCTGCCGCTGGTGACCACCGTGCCCACCCCGGTGGCGCGGGCGCTGATCGAAGGTCTGGAACACTACGTGCTGGCCGACGACGCCGCCATCCATGAACTGGTGCCGCTGAAGCTGCTGAGCTATCGCCAGGCGGCGCAGGCCGCGCTGGACCGCGAGCGCCGCGCTGCTCAGGCCGCGCAGGCGAACCCGTCCAGCCCCCATGGCCCGCGCTGGACCGAAGGCGACATGGTCTATCGCCGGCAACGTGCCGACTTCGCCTTCTACGCCCGGCAGATGCGGGCGCAGGCTACGGCCGTGGCACCGGCGGCGGTGCTGTGGCAGCAGGTGCAGCAGATCGGGGGCGACAACGGCTACTACTTTCTCGACGTGCTGTGGCAGGTGCGCGGCCGCCTGGACCAATTGCTGGGCGGGCAGGGCCTGCGCAAGGGCCGGCCTGCGGCACACGCTTTGCGGCTGGGCGACGCGGTGGACTTCTGGCGCGTGGTGGCGCTGGAACCCGGCCGCCGCCTGTCGCTGCTGGCCGAGATGAAGCTGCCGGGTGCGGCCACGCTGGACTTCGAGGTGCTGCCCCAGGGTGAGCGGCGCAGCCAGGTCTGCGTCACGGCCACCTTCCACCCGGCCGGTGCGCCCGGGCTGGCCTACTGGCATGCGCTGACCCCCGTGCATGCGGTGCTGTTCCCGGGCCTGGCGCAGGCGCTGGCCCGGCGCGCCGCGCAAGCGGCCGCGGCCAGAACGGCAACCCCGGCGGCCTGACCTTCGACCATCGAACCGTCGCGGCCGGGCGCCGCACGAAGCGGCCCGGCAGCTCGAGCCTGGATCCCGATCGGGGAAACCGCACTGAAATCGTGGTCTACTGGGCAGTCTTGAAAGGACAACCAATGACCCTACGAAGTTTGGCATTCCCGGGCCTGCGCCGTGCGCTGGCTGGCACATCCCTGGCACTCGGCCTGTTGCTGCCGGCGGCGCCGGTGCTGGCCGCCGAGGGCCTGAACCCCGACGCCGACGAGATCCTGCGCTCGATGTCGAAATTTCTCGCCGGCACCCCGGCCTTCAGCGTCAACGCCGACGTGAGTTTCGAGTTCATGACGGTCGACGCGCAGAAGCTGCAGTTGAACAGTCGCGCCACGGTGCTGCTGGAGCGGCCGTCGAAATTCCACGCCACGCGCCAGGGCCGCTTCGCCGACACCGAACTGTTCTTCGACGGCAGCCAGGTCACGATCTACGGCAAGACCTTGAAGGCCTATGTGCAGCAGGACCTGAAGGGCAGCATCGACGATGCCATCCGGGCCGTGGAGGCGTCTTCGGGGCTGGCGCTGCCGGGCGCGGACCTGCTGTTTTCCGACCCCTATGCCGTGCTCGCCGCGGGTGCGACGAGCAGCGGTTATCACGGACTGGCCGTGGTGGGCGGCGTCAAGGCGCACCACCTGGCCTTCCGCACGCCCATCGTGGACTGGCAGATCTGGGTGCAGGACGGTGACCAGCCGCTGCCGCTGAAATATGTCGTCACCACCAAACGCCTGACGGGTGCGCCGCAATACAGCGTACAGCTGAGCCAGTGGAACCTGAAGCCGTCGATTCCCGCCGGCCGCTTCAAATTCGTGGCTCCACCAGGGGTCGAAAAGCTGAAAGCACTGCCGGTGGACAGCACCGGCGAGATCACCAGCACCGAGGGAGCCCGCAAATGAAGACCATCCGTTCGAAATGGGTGTGGCTCGCCTTGGGCGGTGCGGTACTGGCGGCCGACCTGCTGCCCGGGGGCGTGGTGCCCGGCGGTCTGGTGGTCAAGCAGGCGCAGGCCGTCGTCGGCCGGCCGCTCACGCCGGTGAGCGTGGCCGGGGTGGCACGGCGCACCACGCGGCGCGTGGTGATGACCTCCACCTACGTGGCCACGCTGCCGCCGGCTTGCACGGTGGTGGTCATCGAAGGCACGACCCTGCAGCAGTGCGGCGGCACCTACTACCAGCAATCGGGAACGCAGTACGTGGTGGTCCAGATCCAGGACTAGGCTTCGATCGCGCGGCGCCTGCGGGCACGGCGCGCCGGTCGCATGAGCCCGGGGCGCCGCGACCTCAGGTACCGCAGAAGGTCTGGTACGACGCCATCGCCTGCGCCGGCGCCGGCTCGGCATAGGCGGCGTGCCCTGGCAGGTCGTCGAAGGGACGGCGCAGCGCGGCGAGCAGGCGCTCGAAGGGCGCCAGGTCGCCGGCCGACGCGGCCGCGAGCGCTTCTTCCACGCGCAGGTTGCGCGGAATCACCAGCGGGTTGACGGCGCGCATGCGGGCCGCGCGCTGCGCGCCTGCCGCTGCGGCATCGGCGTGGTCGTCTTCGGCCGCGCAGCGTGCGCGCCAGCGCGCCAGCCAGTCGTCGGGCGCCTTCGCGTCGGCCGCGAACAGCGCGCGCAGCGCTGCCTCGTCGCCCGCCGCGGCATCGGCCAGCCGCCGCCAGGCCAGCGTGAAGTCGACCCCTTGCGCGTGCAGCAGCGCCAGCCAGTCTTCGGCCAGCGATTCGTCTTCGGCGTCGTCGCCGCCGCGCTGCAGGCCCAGCTTGGCGCGCTGGCCCTGCAGCAGCGCCGCGCGGTACAGCGCCGGAAAGGCGTCGATGACCTCGGTGACCTGCGCCACCGCCTGCTGCACCGCGGCCTCGTCGTCGCCGTCGGCCATCAATGGCAACAGCGTCTCGGCCAGCCGCGCCAAATTCCAGCGCGCGATCTGCGGCTGGTTGCCGTAGGCATAGCGGCCGCCGTGGTCGATGCTGCTGAACACGGCGCCCGGGTCGGTGGCTTCCATGAAGGCGCAGGGGCCGTAGTCGATGGTCTCGCCCGAGATCGTCATGTTGTCGGTATTCATCACGCCGTGGATGAAGCCCACGTTCATCCACTGCGCCACCAGCGAGGCCTGGCGCCGGGCCACGGCACGCAGCAGCGCCAGGTGGCGATCCGGCGCGCCGGCCAGCGCCGGGTCGTGGCGCGCGATCGCGTATTCGGCCAGCTGGCGCAGGCGCTCGAGTTCGCCGCGCGCGGCAAAGAACTGGAAGGTGCCCACGCGCAGGTGGCTGGCCGCCACGCGGGTGAGCACGGCGCCGGGCAGCGGCCCGCTCTCGCGCAGCACCGGCTCGCCGGTGGCCGCCACCGCCAGCGCGCGCGTGGTGGGGATGCCCAGCGCGTGCATGGCCTCGCCGACGAGCACCTCGCGCAGCATGGGTCCCACGGCGGCCTTGCCGTCGCCGCCGCGCGAGAATGGCGTGCGGCCCGAGCCCTTGAAGGCGACGTCGCGGCGGCGGCCGGCGCGGTCGATCAGCTCGCCCAGCAGCAGCGCGCGGCCGTCGCCGAGCTGCGGCGAGAAGCCGCCGAACTGGTGCCCGGCGTAGGCCTGGGCCAGCGGCGCGGCGCCCTCGGGCACGTGGTTGCCGGCAAACAGCGCGGCGCCTTCGGGGCCGTCCAGCGCGGCGGCATCCAGGCCCAGCTCCTGCGCCAGTTCGCGGTTCAAGAACAGCAACTCCGGCGCCGGCACCGCGGCGGGCGGCCAGGCCACGTACAGGCCCGGCAGATCACGGGCGTAGCTGTTGTCGAAGGCGAAGTTGGCAGGCATGACGTCGGGTGGCGGCAAGCCTGGGAGTGTGACGGGAAACAGTGGTCCACGTCGGCATCGGGGTGAGGCCCGGGACTCACCGCCCCCCCCCGCGCCGCAGTCAGCCGGGGCGCCGGCCAGCGGCGCCGCTGGCTGACGCTCGGTTGCCGCCCAGCGGCGACTCAGTTGCCGAACGTGACCCAGAAACTCACCGACGCCGCGTCGATCTCGTGCACCGCGCGCGCCTCGCAGAAGCCGCCGGTGCAGTCGTCCTCGGGTTGGTACAGGAGGTTGTAGCGCCCGGCGGCGGCGTTTCCTTCGTAGCGGAAGCGCACCAGTGCCGAACCCTTGACCCGTGGCACTTCAGAGAGATGGATCTCGAACGGCGGTGGCACCTTCGCGTAGCGGCCGCTGAGGGGTCGCCGCGCCTTCACGCCATTCAGCATCTCGAAGGCCTGCGAATACTGTCCTTCGACGTAGACGTCGCCGTCGCGAACGGAGAAGGACCCGCCCGACCACGACAGCAACTTGGCCGACGGTGGCGTCACACACTCGACACGCGTGAACGGGCCGTCGTAGATGCGCGTGATGGCGGTCACGGTGGTGTAGGTGAACGAGGCGCAGACCTCGCGCAGCGTCGGGAAGGGCGCCAGCGGCTGCACCTGCACGTCGCCGAGCGAGATGCGCTGGTGGGTCGGCCGGTCGGGGTCGATCGTGATGCGGCCCTCGAGCGTCTCGCCGCTGCGGGTGACGACGATCGTCGAGTCTCCGGGGTAGACGAAAAACAGCGTCATAGTGCCGTCGGCGCTGGTGCGGCCGGCCTCGGCGGTGTATTCGCTGCCGCCGGCGCGCGACACAATGCGCACCTCGGCGTCACCGACCGGCGCCCCGCCTGCGTCGACCACGCGCAGCCCGGCCCAGTAGCGCCAGCCCAGGCGCTGCAGGTTGATGCGGAAACGCGCTCGGCCGTCGGCGTCGAGCCGCTCCTCGATGTGCCGGCGCAGCGTGTCGACGTCGGTGGCACCGCGGGCCATGATCGCGAAGACGTCGCGATAGCTCAAGCCGACCACCGGCACGTCGACGGAATGGCCGGGGTTGTCCAGGCTCGGGATCACCGTCGCCGGCCGCACCAGCGAGGCCAGCATCGCGGCCGTGAATCCCTCGTGCGCCGGCACGTCGACACCCTGCTTGCGGCCGCGCAGGTACACCGTCGGTGCGTCGAACAGGTCGTAGTTGCCGCCCTTGCCCTGGAGGTAGAACTCGATGAAGAACGCCAGGTCCTCGTTGATCGCGCCGCGGCCGACGACGTCGAGCACGCCATGCTTCTCCGCGTATTTCTGGCTCTCCAGCCGCTCGTAGACGTCGTCGCCCACGCTCATGTGCGTCAGGTAGTGCGACAACTCGTGCGCGAGCGCGAACAGGTCCAGCTCGACCGCCATGCGCGGGCTGTAGCGCCGGAACGGCAGGTACGAGAAGCCCTTGTACCAGCTGCCATCCTCGCTCCAGCTCAAGGGTCGGCGCGCCGCGTTGGCGCGGAAGGTGTCGGCCAGCGGGGTCGACAGCTCGGCCACATAGCGGTCGATATAGTCTGCGGCCTGCAGTCCGCGTGCGACGCGGCGGTCGACCTCGCTGCTGTTCTTGTCGAGCTTGGAGATCCAGTAGTCGCGCGCTGCCGGGGCCGCGGCGGCGGTGCCGGCACGAAGTGCGGTGGCCGTGCCCGCCGCGGAGCGCGCACTCAGTTCGAAGGCGACGCGGTCGCCCGGCAGCATGCGCAGCGGCACCGGTATCCAGCGCGGACCGGTGCCGCGGCCGTCATCGATGGCCGCCGCGCCGAGCTCGCTCCAGGCATGCACGCTGGGCCAGGCGGCACGGCCGTCGAAGGCACCTTCGAGCACCACCTCGACCGGCTGCGCGCCATCGAATTCGATGCGCCAGCCGACGCCCTGAGACAGCGGCGGCGGCGGCGTGCCGCTCAGGCGCGTCAACTGCAGCGTACCGGAGGCACCCTCCGGAAACAGGAAGCGCGCACCGCTGACGGCATCTTCGACCTCGCCTCCGGCGGCCACCGTCACCGGCAACCTGTGCGTCTCGGCCGTGACGAAGCCTTGCCCATCCACGGGCGGGGCATCACCATCTCCGCCGCCACCACCGCATCCAGACAGCACCGCCAGCGACACGGCCAGGATCGCCATCGCTCTTGCCGCCGTGGCCGCAAAAACGCGCCTCCCGAAACCCCATGCTGCAATCGACACCTCACACCTCCCATGTCACGGCCACCGAACGTGGCGGAACCGCTTCCGCCCTCCAATCGGCACGCCATTGCGGAAAAGTGTCCCCATCGTCACGCGGGGTGCGGTTGACGACCGTCAACCGCACCGAGGCATTAGAGCGGCGTCTCCATTGCGTCGATCGCGCCATCGACGCGCTCGATCAAACCACGCGGCAGTGGCAAGGCCGGCGGGCGAATGTTGCAGGCCCGAGCGCAGAGCTGCCGGTCCGGCGCTGCCCTCGGCGTGGCGCTGCTCAATGACACCCTCCCCCGCGCCACGGACGCGCACCGCTATGCTCGGCGCCGATGAAGACGCTGCTCATCGTCCACCACTCCATGACGGGCGGCACGCGCCAGATGGCCGAGGCCGCCGCTGCCGGCGCCGGCAGCGAAGCGCCTGCCGTGCAGGTGGCCTTGCTGCACGCCACCCAGGCCGGGCCGGCCGACGTGCTGGCCGCCGACGGCTACCTGTTCGCCACGCCCGAGAACCTGGCGGCCATGTCGGGGCTGATGAAGGACTTCTTCGACCGCTGCTACTACGCCGCGCTCGACCGCATCAACGGCCGGCCCTTTGCGACCTTGGTCTGCGCCGGCAGCGACGGGCGCAACGCCGCGCGCCAGGTCGAGCGCATCGCCACCGGCTGGCGCCTGAAGGCGGTGGCCGAGCCGCTGATCGTGTGCACGCAGGCCCAGACGCCCGAGCAGATCCTGCGCGCGAAGCGGATCGGACCCGGCGACCTGGCGCGTTGCGCCGAACTGGGCGCGGCGCTGGCGGCCGGCCTGAGCCTGGGTGTGTTCTGAGCATGGGCACGGGTGCGCGTCCGGCCGTCTACAACCGCCGGACGGGCTTGCAGTCGGGCAGCTTCCTGAAGTCGGCCAGCGACAGCAGTTGCGGCAGCGCCAGCCGGCGCCAGCTCTGCCACAGCCGGCCCGCCGCAGCCGGCAGGGCGCTCACCACGCCACCCGGCGCCATTTGCAGCATGAACGCCTGATGTACGCCTTCCTTGGCGGCCGCCAGCACCTGACTGGCCAGCACCGTGCGGCCCGCCACCAGATAGGTCTGCAGATCGCCGAAGGCCACCAGCACCGGCTTGGGCGCGGGCTTGAACGGCGGCAGCGCGCGGCCGCCCAGAAAACGCGCCGCGTTGGCCGCGGCCAGCGCGCCCATGTCGATGGCGTTGTAGGCCTGCTTGGCCACGGCGCGCGGAAGCTGCGCCGCGTCGCCGGCGACGAAGACGTTGTCGAAATGGCGGCTCTGCAAGGTGGGGCGCACGTCCGCCCAGCCCTGCGCTGACCGCGCCAGGCCCGATTCGCGCAGCAACGGCGGCGGCGCCAGCCCGGCCGTCCACAGCGTGAGTTCGGAACGCAGCCGCGTGCCCTCAGCCAGGCGCACGCCCTGGGCCGACACGGCGGCGATGGCCGTGGCGGTGCGGAAGTTCACGGCATACGGTTCGCACAGCCGGCGCAGGTCGGCATCCAGCGCCGGCGGCAGCCCTGGCAGCAGCCGCGGGCCGGACTCGACCAATTCCACCGACAGGCTCGCGTCGCGGCGGTGGCGGCGCAGCACCTCGCCCAGCGCCTCGATGCCCGTGACGCCACCGCCGGCGATCACCAGGCGCAACGGTTTTCCCTGCCGCTGCAACGCCTGCAGCCGGTGCTCGATGGCCACCGCGTCGGCCACGCTGCGCAGCGGCAAGGCGTGGCGGGCGACCCCCGGCACCCGGTGCGTATTCCACAGCGCACCCACGGCCACGATGCAGGCGTCGAAAGCCAGCGTGCGGCCGCCCGCGGTGAGCAACCGGCCCTGCGCCGGGTGCAGCGCGGTGACGCGGTCGCGCAGGAAACGGTGCCCGGCCTGCCTGACGATGGCGGCTCGGTCCAGCCGCAGGCGCTGCGGCACCTTCACGCTGGACAGGATCTCGTGGATATTGGGCGTCCACTCGAAGTGGCGCGAAGGGTCGACAACGGTCACCGCATGGCGCGGCGACAACTTGATCGCGGCCGTGAGGCCGGCGAAGTTGCCGCCGACGATGGCGATGCGCTGCTGCGGTTCGGTCATGGCTTGGCCCGTGGCGGTGGGTGGATCTTGCCGAGTATGGGCTGCCCGTGCCGCGGCCGGAATCGGGCTGCAGGACCGTCCCGCGTTGCCGGCCGTTGGCACGACAGCGCCCACGACCATGGCGCCGCCGCCAGACCGTCAGTGTTGACCATCCATCGGAAACGGACTAGATTTGGACAATGAGCATTGTCCAAAGTTCATCTGCTGCCGCCGCACTGCGAAACATCGAAGTGCAGAGGGCGCTCGTACGTTTGTTCGTTCGGTCGGCGGCCATGGGTATCGTGTCCCAGCAGACGCTGAATGCGCCGACCCCCCAGGCCGTGGCCGCGCTGTTGAAGACGCTTGGCCAGTCGGGCCTGTTGCGGTCCGCGGCGGTCAACCTGGCACCGCTGCTGCACCAGGCACCGGCAGAACTGGACGTCGAAACGGCAGGAAGAATGACGGTCGAGCTGGAGAAAGTGAACGTCGCCCTGGACGAGTCACCCTCGCCGGCCACCGAATGGGGCGCCCTGCGCGAGACGCTGGGCGATACGCTGCTGGCGGCGCTGGTGGGCATCTCGGACGCGTCGCTGCGCCGGTACGCCAGCGGCCAGCGCGAGACGCCGCAGAAGGTGGCCGAGCGGCTGCATTGGCTGGCCCTGGTGGTGGGCGACCTGGCGGGATCGTACAACGCCTTCGGCATCCGGCGCTGGTTCGAGCGGCCCCGGCAGCAACTGGCCGGCCGCTGTCCGCGCGCCGAGCTCGGTGCGGATTGGAGCGTGGACGACGCAACAGCCGCCCAGGTGAAGTCGCTCGCCCAGGCGCTGGTCGGTGCCAACCCGCTGGCCGCATAGGGCAGCCCCGTGCGAGTCGGCTACCGGCACTGCGATTCGCGCTTCCCGTTCCTGTGGCAGACATCGGCGCAACCGCCGGCGCGCTGGCACGGCCCGGGCGAGGGACCAGCCCACTATTTCGCCGACACCCCCGTGGGCGCCTGGGCCGAATTCCTGCGCCACGAAGGCATCGTCGACGCAGCCGACCTGGCCGGCGTGCAGCGCTCCCTGTGGGTCGTGGAACTGCCGGCCGCCGGCTATACACCAGTCCAACTCCCTGAAGCGGCCCTGTTCGGCAACGAGGTGTCCTACTCCGCATGCCAGGCCGAGGCCGCCAGGCTCAGGGCCGAAGGCGCCACCCGGCTCGAGGTGCGCGGCGCAGCGCTGCTTCCGGGCGGCGCGCATGGCTGGACGGCCGACCCCGGCCTGCCGCCGGCCGCACCCCGCGACGGGTGGGTGTGGGTGATCTACGGCCCGTTCGCGGCCACCGGCTGGATCGCGGTGCAGGCCGGAACACCCCCTTCCATGGTGCTGCCACTGGTCAGGCCGCTGTAGCTGGCCTGGGCGAGCCGCGGCCAACGGCGCGAAGCACGACGGCGCGCCGCTCAAGACCGCCCCGGCACGGCCGAAAACGAAGAGACTGCCGCGCCGAGCGGCGACAAGCGAGGCGCCGTGAAACTTCAGACCGTGACCTACCGCACAGCCGATGGCTGGGACTCGCCGCTGCCGGCGGACCTGGACAGCGGCCAGACCTTCGTGCTGGCGTTTGCGGCACCCGAGTTCGGCGTCGATCCGACGCCGTTCAAGGAACTCGCCGCGGCGTTTCCACACTCGGTGCTGGTCGGGTGCTCGACCTCGGGCGAGATCGCCGGCACGCAGGTCCACGATGCCACCGTCAGCGTCGCTATCGCGCGCTTCGAGCGCACGCAGTTGCGGCGCGCCTTCACCGCCGTGTCCAGCGCCGCCGACTCCTTCGACGCCGGGGCCCGGCTGGCTGCGCAGCTGGCCGGCGGCGACCTGCGCGCGGTCTTCCTGCTGTCCGACGGGCTGTGCGTGAACGGCACGCCGCTGGTCGACGGGCTCGCCCGCCACCTGCCGGCCGGGGTGTCGATCACCGGCGGCCTGGCCGGCGACGGCAGCCGCTTCGGCCGGACCTGGGTGCTGGACCGCGACCAGCCCGAGGCGAACCGCATCTGTGCCGTCGGCTTCTACGGCCAGCGGCTGCGCGTCGGCCATGGCTGCGACGGCGGCTGGTCGGACTTCGGCCCCGAGCGTCGCATCACGCGCTCCGAAGGCAACGTGCTGTTCGAACTCGACGGCAAGCCGGCGCTGGACCTGTACAAGGCCTACCTCGGCGAGCGCGCCGCCGAACTGCCGGGCACGGCCCTGCTGTTTCCGCTTTCGGTGCGCCGCGAGGGCGACGGTCAGGAGTCGCTGGTACGGACGATCCTGGGTGTGGACGAGGCCCAGCAGTCGCTCACGTTTGCCGGCGACATGCCCCAGGGCGGCATCGCACGCCTGATGCGGGCCAACACCGACAAGCTGATCGGCAGCGCCGGGCACGCCGCGCGCCAGGCCACTTGCGGTGCGAGCGACGTCGACGACTCGCTGGTGATCTCGGTCAGCTGCGTCGGGCGCCGCCTGGTGCTGGGCGAACGCACCGACGAGGAGGTCGAGACCGTGCTCGACAGCGCCCCGCGCCGTGCCGGGCACGTGGGTTTCTATTCCTACGGCGAGATCTCGCCGGCCGTGCCGGGCGGCGCCAGCGAGCTGCACAACCAGACGATGACGGTCACGGTCTTCAGTGAAGACTGAGCGCTCGTGAAGGCATGAGCATGCCGCCCTTGCACCCCCTGCTGAAGCGGCAACTCAAGCGCCTCGGGCTCGAGGTCGAATGCGACGCACCCGACGCCGAACGCTGGCGCGAACTGGTCCGGCGCGTCAGCCGCGCCTACGAGGAACACGACCAGGAACGCTACCTGCTGGAACGCTCCCAGGACCTGGCCTCGCAGGAAATGGCCGCGCTGTACGCCACCGTGCGCGCCGACCGCGACCTGCTCGACAGCCGCGTGCGTGAACGCACCGAGGCCCTGGCGCTCAGCGAAGGCCGCCTGTCGAGCCTGCTGTCCTTGTCAGCCGACTGGATCTGGGAGCAGGACGCCGAACTGCGCTTTTCGTATTTCTCCGACGGCATCGAAGCCGCCACCGGAATCGCGCCGACCTGGTTGATCGGCAAGCAACGCATGTCCAGCGACGCCTTCGACGCGCCGGCCGAGGCCATCGTTGCCTATGAAGCCTGCGTGGACGGCCGCAAGGCTTTTCGCGACTTCACCTACGGCTTCACGCGCCCCGACGGCGTGCGGCGTTTCATCCGCATCAGCGGCGAACCGGTGTTCGACGACAGCGGCAGCTTCAGGGGCTACCGGGGCGTCGGCCGCGACGTCACGCAGTCCACGGTGGCGGAGCAGAAGGTGCATGAACTGGCGCGCTTCGACAGCCTGACCGGCCTGCCCAACCGCAACATGTTCCTGGGCGAACTCGACCGCACGATCGCGCGCGCTCGCCGGCACGCCACGGCCTTCGCCGTCTTCTTCATCGACCTGGACCGCTTCAAGAATATCAACGACACGCTCGGCCACGACGCCGGCGACGAGCTGCTGAAGACGATGGCCGCCCGCTTGCGCGGCGCCGTGCGCGAGAGCGACCTCGTCGCGCGCCTGGGGGGCGACGAATTCGTGGTGCTGCTCGAGGGCGAGGCCGACGCGGCCGACCTGAGCACCATCGCGCACAAGCTGCTGGCCGCCATCGGCGAGCCGATCACGATCCAGGGCTGCAGCTTCCTCGTCACCGGCAGCATCGGCATCGGCCTGTACCCCGGCGACGGCGAAGACGCCGCCGAACTGCTCAAGCACGCCGACGCCGCCATGTACCTGGCCAAGGACAGGGGCAAGAACAACGTGCAGTTCTATACCTCGGACCTGGCCGAGCTGGCGGCGCGCCAGTTCGAGGTGGAGTCGGCGTTGCGCTTTGCCCTGACGCGCGGCGAGCTGCTGCTGCACTTCCAGCCCAAGATCGACATCGCCAGCGGCCGCATGCTCGGCGTCGAGGCGCTGGTGCGCTGGAACCACCCCACCCGCGGCCTGGTGCCGCCGGGCGACTTCATCCCGCTGGCCGAGGAACGCGGGCTGATCGTGCCCATCGGGCGCTGGGTGATCCAGGCCGCGTGCCGGCAGATTCGCGACTGGCGCGATGCCGGGTTCAGCCCGCCCCCGGTGGCAGTGAACCTGTCGGCGCGACAGTTCGCCAACGACAGACTGATCGGCGACCTGGGCGACGCCTTCAGCCGCTACGACGTGGCGCCGGGACAGCTGGAGGTGGAACTCACCGAGAGCGTGCTGATGTCCGACCCGGAACGGGCCAAGCAGGTGCTGGAGCAACTGCACGCCATGGGCGTGAAGATCTCGATCGACGACTTCGGCACCGGCTATTCGTCGCTGTCGTACCTGAAGCGCTTCCCGGCCCAGGCGGTGAAGATCGACCGTTCGTTCATCAGCGGCCTGCCCTCGGACGGCGACGACACCGCCATCACGCACGCGGTGATAGCGATGGCGCACAGCCTGGGGCTGAACGTCGTGGCCGAAGGCGTGGAGACGGCGGCGCAGCTGGCGCTGCTGCACAAGCTCGGCTGCGACGAGGCGCAGGGTTTTCTGCTCGGCCGGCCGATGCCGGCGGCTGACCTGGCGGCGCGGCTGACGATGGCGCCCCGGCCCGCGGTTCACGCCACCTGAGCCGACCCAGCGGCGGTGGCACGGCACCTTCCGCCGTGCAGGCGCTCAGTTCCGCGCACCGTTGACGACGGTGATCTGGTCGTTCAGCGTCCAGTAGTCGTACAGGTACCCGATGCCCAGCAACCCGAGCGTCAGCAGGTACAGGATGCCGGTGACCCACTTGCCCAGGTACATCCGGTGCACGCCGAACAGGCCGAGGAAGGTGAGCAGGATCCAGGCCACGGAGTAATTGATCCGGCCCGGTTGAAACCTGAAGTCGGCCTGTCGATCCATGGCCGGGATCAGGAACAGGTCGATCAGCCAGCCCACGCCGAGCAGGCCCAGGGTGAAGAACCAGATCGTCCCGGTCACGGGCTTGCCGTAGTAGAAGCGATGCGAGCCGGTGAATCCGAAGATCCAGAGCGCATAGCCGACGGCCTTCGAGTGCGTATCGCTGCCTTGCTTCATGCCAGTGCCTCCCACGAAAAGAAGCATAGATTGTTTCGCGGTGAGTGCCTGGCCCCTGGCGAAGTCGATCGGTGCGCGGCGCCGGAACAGACCTCGGGGAGGCGGCGCACGATGCCGCTGCCCGCCGGCCGCGGCGAGCGACGATCCGGGCCGCGGCATACTGGGCCTTGAACAACGCATCCGTCCCCGTCCTTGGCCCACGACCCCAGCCCGCCGCAGTGGCACTGCCTAGACCGCGAGGCGACCGCGGCGCACCTCGACAGCGACCTCGGCGCCGGGCTGAGCGCCGAAGCCGCCGCGGCGCGGCTGGCGCAGACCGGACCGAATGCGCTGATCGAGGCCGGCCGGCGCCACCCGCTGCTGATGCTGGCGTCGCAGTTCACCGACTTCATGATCGTGGTGCTGATCGCCGCCGCCGTCATCGCCGGCGTCGTCGGCGAGCCGCAGGACGCCGTGGCCATCGTCGTCATCGTCTTCCTCAACGGCATCATCGGCTTCGTCCAGGAATACCGCGCCGAACGTGCGATGGCGGCGCTGAAGAAGATGGCCAGTCCGCAGGCGCGCGTGATCCGCGACGGCCGGACCGACACCATAGCAGCCACGCATCTGGTGCCCGGCGACCTGGTGGAACTGGAAGCCGGCAACATCCTGCCGGCCGACCTGCGGCTGACCGAGTTGTCCGCGCTGAAGATCGACGAATCGACGATCACCGGCGAGTCGCAGCCGGTCGACAAGCAGACCGCAGCCTTGGCAGGCGCCGACCTGCCACTCGGCGACCGGTTCAACCTGGCCTTCAAGGGCACGGTGGTGACCTACGGCCGCGCGCGCGGCCTGGTGGTGGCCACCGGCATGAAGACCGAGCTGGGGCGCATCGCCGCGCTGCTGTCGGGCGAATCCGGCAAGACCCCGCTGCAGAAGCGGCTGGCGCGCTTCGGCCGCCACCTGGCCGTTGCCGTGCTGGCCATCTGCGCCATCGTCTTCGTCGCCGGCTGGTTGCGCGGTGAGCCGCCGCTGCTGATGTTGCTCACCGCCGTCAGCCTGGCGGTGGCCGCCATCCCCGAGGCGCTGCCGGCGGTGGTGACGATCTCGCTCGCGCTCGGCGCGGCGCGCATGGTGCGGCAGAACGCGCTCATCCGCCGTCTCCCCGCCGTGGAGACGCTCGGTTCGGTGACCTACATCTGTTCCGACAAGACCGGCACGCTGACGCTCAACCGCATGCACGTGGACTGCGTGCACGCGGCCGGCCAGACCCTGCCCGGCCTGCCCGACAAGCCGGAGTTACCGTGGCGTGAACTGGGCCTGGCGATGGCGTTGTGCAACGATGCCGTGGCCGGTCGCGACGGTGAACTGAAGGGCGACCCCACCGAGACCGCGCTGCTGGCCGCGGCCCAGGCCGCCGGCGTCGACAAGGAGAAAGCGCAGCAGACGCTGCCGCGTTTGGCCGAGATCCCCTTCGATGCCGAGCGCGCGCGCATGAGCACGCTGCACCGCGACGGCGACAACGTGCTGATGTTCGTGAAGGGGGCGCCCGAACGCGTGCTGGCGCTGTGCACCGACCGGCTCGACGCCGGCGGTGCCGTGGCGGTCTTCGACGCGGCCGCGTTGCAGGAAACGGCCGAGACCCTGGCGGCCCAGGGCCTGCGCGTGCTGGCGTTCGCGCTGAAGCGCCTGCCGCAGGTGCCCGAACTCGTCGAGGCCGAATCGCTGGAGCGCAACTTGAGCTTCATCGGGCTGGTCGGCATGATCGATCCGCCGCGGTCCGAAGCGGCCGCGGCGGTGGCAGACTGCAAGGCGGCCGGCATCATTCCGGTGATGATCACCGGCGACCACCCTGCCACGGCGCGGGCGATCGCGCAGCGGCTGGGCCTCATCGACGCCGGCGCCAAGGTGCTCGGCGGCAGCGAGATGGCGCAGATGTCGATGGCGGACTTCAAGCGCGAGGTCGAGACCGTGCGCGTCTACGCGCGCATCAATCCGGAACAGAAGATCGAGATCGTGCGCGCCCTGCAGGACCGGGGCGAGTTCGTCGCCATGACCGGCGACGGCGTGAACGACGCACCGGCGTTGAAGCGGGCCGACATCGGCGTCGCGATGGGCCAGGGCGGCACCGACGTGGCGCGCGAGGCTGCGCACATGACGCTGCTCGACGACAACTTCGCCACCATCGTGAAGGCGGTGCGCGAGGGGCGGCGCATCTTCGACAACATCCGCAAGTTCGTCAAATACACGATGACGAGCAACTCGGGCGAGATCTGGACCATCTTCCTGGCGCCCTTCCTGGGGCTGCCGATCCCGCTGCTGCCGATCCACATCCTGTGGATCAACCTCGTGACCGACGGTCTGCCGGGGCTCGCGCTCGCCAGCGAAGGGGCCGAACGAAGCGTCATGCAGCGCCCGCCGCGGCCGCCGAAGGAGAGCATCTTCGCGCACGGCCTGTGGCAGCACATCCTGTGGGTCGGCCTGCTGATGGGGGCGGTCACGCTGCTGACGCAGGCCTGGGCACTGCACAACGGTTCCGCGCACTGGCAGAGCATGGTCTTCACGGTGCTGACACTGTCGCAGCTGGGTCATGTGCTGGCCATCCGCTCGGAACGCGAATCGCTGTTCACCCAGGGCGTGTTTTCCAACCGGATGCTGGTCGCCGCGCTGGCCCTGACCTTCGCGCTGCAGATGGCGGTGCTCTACGTGCCCTGGCTGCAGCCCATCTTCAAGACCGCGCCGCTGAGCGCGGCTGAGCTGGCGGCGTGCCTGGCGCTGTCTTCAGTCGTGTTCCTTGGCGTGGAAGCCGAGAAGGCGCTGATCCGGCGCGGCTGGCTGTACAAGGACGCCTAGCGGGTGCGGACGCGCCGGTGAATTCGCGAACCCGGGCGAGCGTGTGGATTCGCGCGACGGCCTTGCGCGAGCTCCACGGGGCCATCACGATCGGCGATGTCGCACACCGCTCCACCCGCTGATCCATGGCCGCATCCCCCGAGTTGCCCGCCGACCCCGGCGACGCCGACTTCGACGCGCTGCAGGAAGACCCTGCGCGCTGGATCGGCGTGGTCGCAGCGCTCGGCGCGCGCTACTCCAGCGCGCCGGCGGTGCCGGCCGGCGAGGGCTCGATGCTGGTGGCGCTTCTGGGCCGCGAACTGGTGCTCAAGCTCTACCCGCCCTTCCTGCGCGACCACTTCGAGTTCGAACGTGCGATGCTCGGGCACCTGCAGGGCCGGCTTTCGCTGCCCACGCCTCGCCTGGTGGACAGCGCCGAGCACGCCGGATGGCCCTACCTGGTGATGACGCAGCTGCGGGGTACGCCGCTCGACCGTGTCTGGCCCACGTTGCAGCAGCACGAACGCTGCGCGGTGCTGCGCACCATCGGCCACCTGGCCGCCGAGGTGCAAACGCTGCCGCTGGGCCCGCTGCCGGCGCTGGCGCCACGCTGGGCCGACTTTCTGCAGGGCCAGCGCGACCGTTGCCAAGCGCGCCAGCAGCGCACCGGCCTGCCAACGCACCTGCTGGCGCAGCTGGAAGCCTTCCTGCAGGGCCCCGTGCCCGAGGGCCCGGAGGTGATCCTGACCGGCGAGTACACGCCTTTCAATCTGCTGTACCAGGGCGGCAAGCTGTCGGCGATGTTCGACTTCGGCGACGGCCTCGTCGGCCCGCGCGAATACGACTGGCTGGGCCCGATGTGTTTCCTGGCCGCCGGTGACGCGGCGCGCATCGACGCGTTCTTCGACGGCTACCACGGCCGCCCCTTCGATCGCGGCCGGCGCGAAGCCCTGCTGCGGCTGCTGCTGCTGCACCGCTACAGCCACCTGAAGGCGCAGATCGCCCTACCCGGCTGGCAGGCCGCACCCGACTTCGCCACGCTGGCCGCCCTGATCTGGCCGTGATGCCAGATTCGCCCAGCCCCGCAGATCGCCGGCCCGCCATGAAACTCATCGGCATGCTCGACTCCCCCTCAGTACGCCACGTCGCGATCTGGCTGCAGGCGCTCGGGCCGCGCTTCGAGAACGAACCGGTGCCGGCGTTTCGCGGCTGCGCCGCGTTCGAGCGGATCAGTCCGGTCGTGCGCGCGGTCGGGCTCGCGCTCGAGGCCGAGCTCGCGCGCCGGCCGCCGGCGCGCTGACGCGGGCGATGCGCGCCGGTCTGCCCACGCGCGTCGGCTGGCTGCTCGCGCTCGCCGGGCTGGGCGCGCTGGTCGGCCTCGCGGTGCGCGCGCTGGGCGGCGGCGATGCGGGCTTTCTCGCCATGCCGGCGGCGGTGATCGCGGGTTGGCTCGTCTTCGCCGACCCGCGAGAATGCGAGCCGCGGCATGGGCGCGGCGACGCCGCGCCGGCGCCCGAAGCGCCGTCCGACAGGAGAACGAGCTTGGGCAAGCGCATCGCGTGGATCGCCGTCATCGTCGTCGCCGCGCTCGCGGCCTACCTCGCGCTGTGGCCGGTGCCGATCCGGCCAGTGGCGTGGCAGGCGCCGGCGGCGCCGGGCTACGCGGGCGCGCATGCCGTCAACCAGCGTCTCGCCGGCCTGCAGATGATCGACCTCGGCGGCGAGGTCGGGCCCGAGCACGTTGCGCTCGGGCCGGACGGCCGGCTCTACGTCGCGGTGGCAAGCGGCAACATCCTGCGCATGGCGCCGGACGGCGCGGCGCGCGAGGTCTTCGCCAACACCGGCGGGCGCGTGCTCGGCTTCGCGTTCGACGCGGCGGGAAACCTCGTCGCCGCCGATGCGGTCAAGGGGCTGCTGTCGGTGACGTCCGACGGGCGCGTGACGCTGCTCGCCGACAACGTCGGCGGCGAGCCGATCCGTTATGCGGACGCCGTCGTCGTCGCCGCCGATGGCCAGATCTTCTTCACCGACGCGTCGACGCGCTTCGGCCCCGCCGGCTGGGGCGGCACCTTCGAGGCGAGCGTTCTCGACATCATCGAGCAGTCGGCGACCGGCCGCGTGCTCGTCTTCGACCCGGCGACGAAGGCGGTGCGAGTCGTCGCGCGCGGTCTGAGCTTCGCCAACGGGATCGCGCTCGCGGCCGACGGGCAGGCGCTATTCGTCGCCGAGACGGGCCGCTACCGGATCTGGAAGATCGCCGCCGACGCACGCGATCTCGACCTGGCCGCCGGGCCCTCGGCGCAGGCGCACGTGCTGCTGGACAACCTGCCCGGCTACCCCGACAACCTAATGCGCGGGCTGGACGGTCGGCTCTGGGGCGGCTTCACGAAGCCGCGCAGCGCGGTCGTCGACGGCATGGCCGGCAAGCCCTGGCTGCGCTCGGTGACGCTGCGCCTGCCGCGGGCGTTGTGGCCGGTGCCGCCCGCCTACGGCCACGTGTTCGCGTTCACCGAGGACGGCACGGTCGTCGCCGATCTGCAGGACCCGGCCGGCACCTACCCCGAGACCACCGCCGTCACCGAGACCGCCGCGCGCCTGTACGTGCAGAGCCTGCACGCCAAGGCGCTCGGCTGGCTGCCGCGCTGAGCACGCAAGGAACACCCCACCAGGTGCCGCAACATCCGCATCCTGTTCAACTTCCAGCCGCGCGCCAATGACGCAGTCTTCGAGCGGGCCTTCCCAGGGTCATCGGCGCACGCGCGCAGCCAGCGCATGCCTGTCAAACGGGATCCGATGTCGCGATTCCTTGAGCCGTGCAGGCAATGCGCGCTGGCCGTCAGGCCCTTGAACAAGGTGGTGTCGTGCTGCGCCAACGGTATTGTTCCCACGGGCCCGACACTACCGTGAGGCGACCCGCGGCAACCTTCTTCGTGGAGGCCAGGCGCTGCAGCACCGGCTTGCCCAACGTGGGGTCGTCGACTGCAGCCCGGGCATCGAAGCAATGGGGCACTGGCCTGCAACCGTGATCCTTCGCGCATCGCTATCGAACTGCAAATCGCGCGAACGCTTACAACACCCGTGTCAGGCGGCACGCTGAAGCAGAGTCGTGCTGCGGCCCAGCATCTCGACAGGCTCCATTCCCGGCCCGAAAGACTCCACTCCCATTGATCACATCTGATCAGTGGGAATAAGGCTTGTCGGGCCCCCCTGGGAAGTGCGCCCACTTCTGATCCTCCAACCACCTGCCGGAACTGAGCAAGTTTGATCGCTCGCCTTGGACTCCAGGAACATGGTCTGTCGGATCTGCAACAGACCCGAATCTGAGCGATTTCCAGCGACCTGCAATGACCTGCAACGTCGAGATCTGTGCAAGCTGAGAGCCGGGTAGCTGCCGCTGGTGGGCGGCTCTGACCGGCCATTATGGAGAGCTCTCCATAATGGCCGTTGAACTAAACCGCTGACGCGGTGGTGACGTGCCGCGAGTTGCACGCGGCGATGAGTCGTACCTTGGCCCCGGGGACTGTTCCCCGAACCACGGAGACTCTCATGACACCACTGCGCCAACGCATGATCGATGCGATGGTGTTGCGCGGCTTTGCTGCGCGCACCCAGGAGACCTACCTGTCCGCCGTCGGGCAGGTGGCCAGGCACCACCACTGCAGCCCTGCGCTGCTGACCGACAAGCAGGTTCAGGCGTATCTGCTGTACCTGCTGCAGGAACGACAGCGCTCGCGCTCCACCGTCAACATCGCCTCCTGCGCGTTGCGCTTCCTGGTTTGCGATGTGCTGGGCCAGGATCAGCGTCGAGCGCAGATCCCCATGGGCCGCAACCCGCAGCGGCTGCCCGAAGTGTTGTCGCGC
>Ga0138256_10000885_pt1 | contig 32328 bp, 31 predicted proteins | sample KNB2016incub_MG_FD_105486 | JGI IMG/M metagenome (GOLD analysis project Ga0138256, IMG submission 105486) | Active sludge microbial communities from wastewater in Klosterneuburg, Austria - KNB2014incub_MG | ecosystem: Engineered > WWTP > Activated sludge > Unclassified | place: Austria... | reverse complement strand
ACGCGGTTGACTAGTGAGAATGCTCTCGAATTGTTTAAGGATTTTGATGTGATCGTCGATGGTACGGATAATTTTCAGACGCGATATCTGGTCAACGATGCCGCGGTTCTGACGGGCAAACCCAATGTTTACGGGTCGATATTCCGGTTTGAGGGCCAGGCGAGCGTGTTTTGGGCAGAAAAGGGAGCGTGTTACCGCTGTCTTTACCCCGAACCGCCGCCGCCCGGTCTCGTGCCGTCATGCGCCGAAGGTGGTGTTTTGGGCGTGCTACCCGGAATAGTCGGAACGATTCAGGCAAATGAGGTATTAAAGGTGATTCTCGGTGCCGAGGGCATACTGCTCAACCGATTGCTGCTTTTCGATGCATGGACAATGAAGTTCCGCGAATTGAAACTCCGCAAGAATCCCGATTGTGCACTTTGCGGGCCAAATCCCACCATCAAAGAACTCATCGATTACGATATTTTTTGCGGTTTGAACGCTCCGGTCGAGGAGGAACTTCCATACGAAGAAATTACGGCAACCGACCTCAATCGTTGGATAAATGGCCAGGTCGATGTGCAGGTCATTGACGTTCGCGAGCCGCATGAATTTGAGTTTGCGAGCATCCCAGGAGCACGGCTTATCCCGCTTGGGCAGATCGTCAATCGCATTTGCGAGATCCCGAAAGGTAAAACCACCGTCGTCCAGTGCAAAGGCGGTGTCCGCAGCGCAAAAGCGATCGGGTATCTCAAAGATGCAGGGTTTGAAGGCCGGCTGATAAACCTAAAAGGCGGCATAACGGCGTGGTCGGATGAGGTTGATCCAACAGTTCCAAAATACTAAGGAGGCACGATGTTTGAGGTAGATTTCACATTAAACGAACCATTTCAACTGGAGTCAGGCGAGATTTTGCATGAGATTAGGCTGCGGGCGACGATTTATGGCCGGCTGAATGCTGACAGGTCGAACGCCATGCTGGTTTTTCATGCCCTGACCGGCAGCTCGCGAATTGATGAGTGGTGGAACGGGATAATGTGCGACGGCGGTGTGCTCGATGCCTCAGATACGGCTTTTGTTTGTGTTAATTACCTTGGCTCGAACTACGGTTCAACGAGCGCGAGCGAATTGAAGAAACGACTGGCCAAACACGGGCGAACCGAACTGCCGATTGTGACCGTCCGCGATATTGTGAAGACAAACGTGCTGGTTCTCGATTACCTGGGAATTGAACGAGTCAAGGCGGTCATAGGGGCCAGCGTTGGCGGTATGCTCGCGTTGCAGACCGCCGTTGATTATCCGGAGTTGGCCAAACGTACCATCTCGATTGGGGCCACGCCGCTTTCTGCCATGGGCCTGGCGCTCAATCATTTACAAAGGCAGGCGATCAGGCAAAATGATCTCGAACTGGCGAGACAAATTGCGGTAGTGTCGTATAAATCGCCTCGCCGCTTTGGCCAGCAATTTGGACGAAAACCAAACCGGAATGGTGAAAATCCACATACGAAACGGGCTGACCGATTCGATGTCGGTGGATATCTTGACCATCAGGGAGCAGCATTTCTTGACCGTTTTGAGCTGGATAGTTATGACTTGATAACTAAGGCGATGGATCTATTTGACCTTTCGAATGCCGAGATTCGACGGATCAGGTCTAAGGTGTCGCTGGTGGGTATTTCGAGCGACTGGCTTTTTCCGGCGGCTGACGTTAGGGCCCTGAAAAACCGCTTTGTGCAGTTAGGCGTCGATGCAGATTATCACGAAATCGAATCCGAGGACGGGCATGATGCATTTCTAAGCGATACAGCGGAAATGTCGCGGGTATTGCGAGATATTTTTGAACCAGTCTCTAGCGAGGCTCCGGTGCATTTCATGGCGAATCGGCAATTCTCTGCCTTACCCGCCGGTTGTTATAAATAGAATGAATAAAGAAACTGTTGAACAAAAACTGCCATTTTGCCTATTCAGCGGCAAAACCGCGTTGATAACCGGGGCATCGCGCGGCATAGGCCGGGCGACCGCCCTGAGATTTGCCGAGGCGGGAGCAAATGTCGTCATCAATTATCTCAATCGCGAGGCCGAAGCAATGGACGTCGTACGCGAATGCCGGTCATTCGGCATTGGGGCGATTGCTGTTCAGGCGGATGTATCGAAACCGGAGGAGGCTGAGCGGCTAAATGCCGCTGCTCTAACGGAATTTGACGGCCTGGACATCGTCGTCGCAAATGCTGGTATTTGGGAGGGCGACCCGGTCGAATCCATGTCCGAAACCGTCTGGGACCGTGTCGTTGACGCCAATCTAAAGGGAACCTGGACGGTTTGCCGTGCTGCGGTTCCGCACTTTAAGGCAAACGGCGGCGGTTCAATTGTAATTGTTTCCTCGACTGCGGGACAGCGGGGCGAGGCTGGATATTCAAATTATGCGGCGTCAAAAGGCGGGCAGATATCGTTTGCCAAAGCATTGTCGAATGAACTAGCGCCAAAAATACGTGTCAATGCAGTTGCACCGGGCTGGGTTGATACCGGCCTGAATGATCCGGTCTTTGACGACCCTGATTTTGTCAGCCGCGTCGTTGACGGCATACCGCTAAAACGTGTGGCGACGGCGGACGACGTTGCCCTGTCAATCGTTTTTCTCGCCTCGGATTGGTCGCGACACATCACCGGAGAAGTAATTAATATCAACGGCGGCGCGGTGTTGTGCGGATAGGAGACATTGCCCGCGAATTGAGCAAATAAAGCGAAAAAGCAGATTTTTGTTATTTTCGAGCAATTGCGCGGGACAAGATTTTTTGCGTTCAATTTTGCTTATGACTTCCATTTGTTTTAATTTTAACGTTTAATCGTGAGCGATAATTTTCATCCGACGGTAATGAAATTTGGCGGCACGTCCGTGGGGGATGTTGCAGCATTTCAGCGTGTTTTTCACGTTGTTTCAACCCAGATCGAACGGCGGCCGGTCGTCGTTGTATCGGCGATGACAAAGGTTACTGATGCCTTGCTGGCAGCATTCGAGGTTGCCAAAAAGGGTAATCCGGAAGCGGCGGCCGAATCGCTGGGACCGCATTTTGAGCGCCATCTAGAAGTTGCGCAGCAGTTTGAGATCACGGCAGGCGGCCCATTTCAAGCGGAACTTGATTATGCGCGCATGGAGATTGCGGACCTGCTCAAGCGTGTTTCCCGCCGCAGCCTTCCGCTTTCGATGCTAAAGGACGCGGTAGTTTCCTATGGAGAGCAGCTTTCATCACGGCTCTTGACAGAGGTATTGAAGGCAAAGGGCATCAATGCGAGGCAGATCGACTCTCGACGCCTGATCGTGACTGATGATGAATTTGGTGCGGCCCAGCCAATTTGGGATGAGACAGAAAAGCTGGTAAAACTCGAGCTCGAGTCGCTAATTGCGGCCGGTGAGGTGCCAGTTCTGGGAGGGTTTATCGCGGCAAACCGCAGTGGTGAGACGACAACGCTTGGCCGCGGCGGCTCTGATTATTCCGCTGCTCTCGTCGCGGCCGCGCTTCGTGCCGTCGAATTACAAATTTGGACGGACGTGACGGGAGTCATGACCTGCGATCCGCGCATCTGCGGCGAAGCCCGCACAATTCCGGTACTTTCATATGAGGAAGCAGCGGAACTTGCGTATTTTGGTGCCAAAGTTTTACATCCGAAAACAATAAAGCCCGCGATCGATCACGCCATCGCCGTGCGTGTTTGTAATACGTTTGAACCTGGCGAGATCGGGACCATGGTCCTTGCCAGTTCCGATGAAACACCGACAAAAATTAAGTCAATCGCTCACAAGAAGAATATTACGATCCTTCGGATAACCTCGGCCAGAATGCTCGGCAGCTACGGGTTTATGAGTGCTTTGTTTCAGGTTTTCGAGCGATATCGAACGGTCATTGATGTTGTATCGACTTCCGAGGTCTCGGTGGCCCTGACACTCGACAATGTAGCGTCGATCGAGCAGATCGTTAACGAACTGGAGCGGCTCGGTGAAGTCGAGATAGACCCGGGCTACGCTGTTGTCTGCGTTGTCGGCGAGGGCCTGCGTGCAAGCACGGGCCTCGCGGCGAAAGTTTTTTCAACCATTTCTGACGTGAACATAGCGCTTGTTTCGCATGGTGCCTCGAGCGTAAACCTTACGTTTGTTATTAAGGAAGAATCGGCTCCGGATGTTATTAAGAAACTTCACCGCGAATTTTTCTAAAAAAGCTGACCCTGCGGCTGATTTTGATTCATCAGTGCGAGACAGGCGGGATTGATCGAGCGAAATTCGGCAAAAACGGGAGAAACCTGTGCAGTTATTTGAGCTTACGAAATCATTGATGAATGTCGCTTCGGTTTCGGGAGATGAAAAAGCCGTCGGCCATTACTTGCGAGACTATCTGACCGCTCTCGGGTGGACCGTCGAATTGCAGCCGGTTTCGGCAAATCAGAATAATGTAATTGCATATCTGAACAACAGTCCGCGTGTTTGGCTATCGACGCACATGGACACGGTGCCTCCGTTTATTGCGCCGACGGAGGATGATGAGAAGATATACGGCCGCGGTTCGTGTGATGCGAAAGGGATCATCGCGGCGCAGATCACGGCGGCGGAGCGGTTGAGAAGCGAGGGAATTCAGGACATCGGGCTGCTTTATACGGTTGAGGAAGAGCGGGCTTCAACCGGTGCAAAAATTGCGAACGAGCATCCGCTCGCAAAAAGTTGCGAGTACATGATCAACGGCGAACCGACCGACAATGATCTGGCTGTTGGCTCGAAAGGTGCATTTCGGGCAAAGATAAAAACCAAAGGCAAGGCTGCGCATTCGGCATATCCCGAACAAGGCGATTCTGCTATCGAAAAGCTGCTCGATATTCTCGAAGACGTGCGGCATACGAAATTTCCAAGCGACGAGTTCTTTGGCGAGACGACTTGCAATATCGCGACACTCGACGGAGGGTTCGCTCTAAATGTAATTCCGCCAAATGCTGAAGCAGGAATTTTAATCCGGCTGACAACGTCCGATCAGCCAATCCGTCAGGCCCTTGAGAGTCTCATCCGCGACCGGGGCGAACTCGAAGTCCTGTCCTACAGTTTGCCGGTAAAGATGTTGGCCGTCGATGGATTTAAGCAAAAGGTGGTACGGTTCACGACCGACATCCCGCACCTCGGCAATTGGGGCCAGCCGCTGCTGCTTGGCCCGGGATCGATCCTAGTTGCACATACGAAAGATGAATTTGTGTTGAAAAAAGATCTGGAGACTGCGGTTGGGCTTTATGTGGATCTTGTGAGCAGGTTGTTATGAAATAACCACATACGTACATAGGGCCGGCAGTAGTGGGCAGCGAACGCTCGTCAATGATATTCATCGACTTTTACCGGATGACTAGATCTATGTGGCCAATGTTTCTATGTGGTGAACAGTCATGAAAATAGCACTTATCGGATATGGGGCAATGGGGCGGCTCATTCGCACACTCGCTGAGGAAAAGGGACATGACATTTCAGTTGTCATCGACGCGGCGGACGTTGACCTTTCTTCGCGGGAATTGGCTAAGAAATTGTACGGAGCCGACGTGGCGATAGATTTTACGACAGCTGAGGCGGTTCGGCGAAATGTCTTGGCCTGCGTTGCAGCCGAGGTACCGCTAGTAGAGGGAACGACCGGTTGGAATGCGCAGCGGGCAGAAATTGAACAGATTATAAGATCAGGCGGCGGAGCCTTCGTTTTTGGGGCAAATTTCTCAATTGGCGTGAATTTGTTTTATCGGATTGCCGGATTTGCTGCGGAACTCTTTGCCAAGTTCCCGCAATACGAGTCATTTATCGAGGAACAGCATCATTCACGCAAACTCGACAGCCCGAGCGGGACGGCTCTGAAATTAAAGGATATCGTCGCGGAGCATATCAAAAAAGAATTCAGTGTTTCCGCGACCCGCGCGGGAACTATCCCGGGAACACATAGGGTTGGCTTTGACGGGCCGTCGGATCAGGTATTGCTCGAGCATACAGCTCGATCACGCCAGGGGTTTGCCCTCGGTGCATTGGTCGCGGCTGAATGGATCGTCGATAAAAATGGCTTTTTTGACTTCGCCGAGGTGATGGACGAGATTTGTCATTGTGCCGGCTGATCAGGCGTTTTCAAAAAGCAGCGATAGGAATATACTTAAGCCACTTTTGGCGGCATTGGATCTAAAAATATGACTACCAGGTTAGATTGGCTGCGCGGTTGTGCGACCGCGTTAATTACTCCCTTTAGAAAGGATGGATCGATCGATGACGACTGCTTTCAAAAGCTTGTTGAGCGGCAGATAAAGGGCGGCGTCAAATTGCTCGTCCCTTGCGGAACGACCGGTGAGAATGTCACGATGTCTTCGGATGAGCAGGCTCACGTTATCCGCCTTGCCGCCGAGGTTGCTAAGAAACACAAGGCCAAGGTGATCGCGGGAACGGGGACAAACAATACTGCCGCTGCGATTGAACATACCCGAAGGGCGCGCGAAGCCGGTGCCGATGCGGCGCTTGTTGTCGCTCCGTACTACAATAAGCCAACGCAGGACGGCTTGTTTGCCCATTATTCCGAGATTGCCAAATCGGTCAAAGGATTTCCGGTTGTGCTTTATAACGTCCCGTCGCGGACTGCATCAAATATTTCGGCGGAAACGACCATTCGGCTAGCTGAGGAGCATGACAACATCGTTGCGACAAAAGAAGCGTCCGGCAATTATTCGCAGATTATGGAAATCATCGCCAAAAGGCCTCGAAATTTTCGGGTCTTTTCGGGTGACGACGCATCCGCTTTGCCGCTGATATCGCTCGGAGCAGACGGTTTGGTGTCGGTATGTGCCAATGAAATTCCAAAAGAAACTGCGAAAATGGTCGATCACGCCTTGAATGGATCATTTCATTTTGCGCGAAAAGCACATTACAAGATACTGCCGCTCATCGAGGCGAATTTTATCGAATCTTCGCCGGCGGCATGTAAATTTATTATGTCGGAGATGGGCGTTTGTGAGGAAAATCTTCGGCTGCCTCTCGTGCCGGTAACGGCGGCAACCCGCGCGAAACTAAAGGCTGTTATGAAAGAGGTTTTAGGATGAGACAATTTCGCATAACGACTAAACTAGTGATAATTGGATTCACGCTGCTTTCGGCCGCGGCAGTCACCGCTCAAGATCGTGCCCGGACGGCTGCGAAGCCAAGGACGGCCGAGCAGGAAGTGCGGAACATTATTACGCGATGGGCCGATGCGGTAAAACGGCGGGACATTGAAACGCTCGATCGAATGTACGCGAGCGACTTGTTTATTACGGATTACTCGGGCTCTACGCGTGGAAAAAGAGAGGAACTGGATATATTGAAGCCATCGGCGACAACGCGCACAGTTTCGGTGCTTAACGAAAATGTCGCCGTCCGCACATATCCAAAATCCAACACCGCAGTCGTGACGGCAATAGTCCGAATGATCTTCAGGACAAACGGCCGCGATTCGTCAACGGCAATGCGGTACACCAGTGTTTGGGAGAAGCGAGCCGGCCGATGGCAACTGGCAGTGCTGCAAACGACACGCCTTCCCGGTAGATAATTCGATATTAGCTGGAAAGAGATGAGCGACTTCAAGAATGTTGGCGGTACGTCGGGCGGGCTGATCGAATTTGTGATCGGGCTTGTAATGACGATATCGGGCGGGTATATGCTTATTAGCCGAGTTATCGTGACCAGCGGCTTTTGGAATTGGGGCGGCTACAACACGTTTGGCTTGTCGCTTGTGCCTCTCATCTTTGGCATTGCATTAGTATTTTTTAATGGCAAATCGATCATTGGCTGGATCCTCATAGCTGTCAGCGTTATCGTTATCGCGTCGGGCATTTTGATGAATTTGCAGATTTATTTTCAGCCCACGAGTTTGTTCAATACGGTTATTATGTTGGTATTGTTCGCCGGCGGCCTCGGGCTGATCGGCCGCGCCGTTGTATCCCACGGCGACTGACCATAAAATGAGCTTAAAAGCCCAAATTGAATCGTTAGCCGCCAAGAGCGAGTTTGCAGATGCCGACCGCGAACTTTACGAGGTATTTAAAACCGCGCTTCGGTGCGGTGACATTCGTTCGGCTGAGAAGGGTGCGGACGGTATTTGGCGAGCCAATACATGGGTCAAACAGGGAATTTTGCTCGGGTTTCGCATGGGCAAGATGGTCGAAATGTCGAAACCGACCGAGACCTTGCAATTTTTTGATAAAGACACATTCCCGCTGAGACCGATGGAGCTGAACGATGGTGTGCGTATTGTCATGGGCGGCTCAGCCATTCGAGATGGCTGTTACGTTGCGCCGGGCGTCGTGGTGGTGCCGCCGGCCTATATTAACGTTGGAGCCTACGTTGACGAGGGGACAATGGTTGACTCGCATGCGCTTGTCGGTTCCTGCGCGCAAATTGGCAAGCGGGTGCATTTGTCAGCAGCCGCACAGATCGGCGGAGTGCTTGAGCCTGTCAACGCGACGCCAGTGATTATCGAAGACGACGTTCTTGTTGGCGGCAACACCGGCGTTTACGAAGGTACGATTGTTCGCGAACGAGCGGTGCTTGCCAGCGGTGTCATACTTACCCGTTCGACACCGGTCTTTGACCTCGCAAACGAACGCGTGATCAAGGCCGAGAATGGCAAATCGCTCGAAATTCCTGCCGGTGCTGTCGTTGTCCAGGGTTCGCGGGCGGTGACGAGCGGCTTTGGCAAGGATAGCGGCCTATCGATCTACTGCCCAATTATCGTCAAATACCGCGACGAAAAAACCGATTCATCCACCAAACTTGAAGACTACCTTCGTTAATCCCAAAGTCGTTATGAGAGAAGAAACCTGGCTTTCCGATCGTGCCCGGCGGGCGATGTATGAGAACGGCTTTGAACCGGAATTTTCTGACGCGGTTTACGAACAACTCAAGCAAATTGGACACCTCGATGCAGATTGGGATAGGTCTATCCAGGATTTGCGACATTTGTTATGGTCGTCGATCGATAATCGGACCTCGCGCGACCTGGATCAGGTCGAGTGGGCGGAACGGCTGGAGAATGGCGATATTCGCGTACTTGTCGGCATTGCCGATGTCGATGCCCTTGTCGCTAAGAGCACGCCAATAGACGAGCATGCGCGGCAAAATACCGTCACAGTCTATACGCAAAGCAAGATATTTCCGATGCTTCCCGAGGAACTCTCGACCGATAAAACGTCGCTCAATCAGGGCGAAGACCGGCTCGCTGTCGTTGCCGACATGACGATCAAAGCAAATGGCGATGTGCCGGAGAGTAATTTTTTTCGCGCGATCATTCACAATCACGCCAAGTTTTCATACGAAGAAATCGGCGGCTGGCTGGACGAAAAAGGCGAAATGCCGCAAGATATGCGGGATTCGGCTGAGCTTAAGAGTCAGATCGAACTCCAGCATGAAGCTGCAAAACGCCTTGCTGCATATCGCGAGAAAAAAGGCGCTCTGGAATTTGAATCGATCGAATCGTCGGCCGTTGTCGAGGACGGAGAAATTAAAGCACTGATTTCGGTTCGCACCAATTCCGCAAAAAAACTCATCGAGAATTTCATGGTCGCTGCAAATGTCGAGATGGCGGAATTTCTTGAAGCCCACGGCTGGGCATCTCTGCGTCGAGTGGTAAAGGAGCCGCAGAGATGGGATGGCATCCGGCGGATAGCAAGCGAATTCGGCGCAGTTTTGCCAGAAAGCCCCAATCAGCCTGCACTCGCCGCTTTTCTGGATCGACGCCGTGCGGCCGATCCTCAGCATTTTCCTGACCTTTCCCTTTCGATCGTAAAGCTGATAGGCAGCGGGCAATACGTGGTCGAGCGGCCTGGCGAGGATGCAGGCGGACATTTTGGCCTGGCGGTGAACGATTACGCCCACTCGACGGCACCGAATCGCCGGTTTACGGACATTGTTATTCAACGTCTGGTTAAGGCGCTGATAGCAAAGCAGCCGCCGCCATACACCGATGACGAGCTAGACGCGATAGCCGAACACTGCAATGAACAGGAAAAGGCTGCCCGAAAGGTCGAGCGAAAGATGCGAAAGATCGTTGCCGCGACCGTTATGCAGAGGCATCTCGGGGAAAAATTTGACGCTATCGTTACTGGAATCACACAAAGCGGAACATTTGCCCGGATACTTCGTCCGCCGGTCGATGGCAGAATCGAGCAGGGACAGAACGGACTCGATGTTGGGGACAAAATCAGGGTCCGGCTCGTCTCGGCCGACACTAGGAATGGATTTATCGATTTTGCAGTCGAATAAGACTTTTGAGGTCGGGCTTAAATTGGCTAAGATGAATGCATGGCTGAAATTGAAATCGAAGAAGATCAAAAGCACGGACTGAAGGGCAGCATTTCCGGTCTTGGACAGGCTATTATCGGCGAAATCGAAGCCCTCGCCGGTGTGATAAATGCCGATCCGCTGGCCCAGGCCGAGGGCGAATTTAATATTGAGGTTGGTGCGATTAGAGATGAGCTCGAGGAAGGCCTCGAAAACGACGACGCTGATGCGCCGGCAAAACCATAGGCGGCAGTTTTTATTACGCAAAGTGGATTGCTCATGTATAATAATTGAGGTATGGAAGACAACCTTTCAGAAATGAGTTTGCGAGATTTTCGGGAGTTCGACCCGGGCGTTTTGGATCAAAGCATTCCGCAGGTCACCGGTTTTGGCCATGTGCTAGAACTACGTGACGATTCGATCGAGGTTCCCACCCGACGGACTGAGGAATTCGACGATGAAACCTTTGCGACGGTCAGTCTCGACGAGTTGCTGATTGATCTAGGCTTTGAATAGACGGCGACCAGGCGGAAACGTATAAGACTGTTCGTCGCACGACGAGAGCCGCCATTCGAAACGGCGCGATGGCCATTGTCGCGTTGTCGCAAGGTCCGGACTATTCGCATTCCTGCAATAACAAGAAATACATAGCTATTAATGACCCCAAAACAGCAAACAGATTTTGTATTGCCGAGGCGAATGCGCGGCTTGCAGCCGACGTTGATACGGCAGTTTTTTGAGCGGGCCTTGCCTGACTCTATTAACTTTGGCCTGGGCGAGCCTGACCTGCCGACACCTCAATTCTTACGGGACGAGGCGGCACGAATTTCACGCGATGAACAGAACGGCTACACATCGCATCCTGGCATTCCCGCGCTTCGCGACAAAATCGCCGAGCAGTATCCGCACCTCGAACTGCCGCGAACAGGCGTCGTCGTCACTTGCGGTTCGCAAGAGGCGATGACCGATGCGTTTATGTGCACGGTTGACGAGGGCGACGAGGTATTGGTGCCCGACCCGAGTTTCCCGGCGTATGACGCCTGCACGCGCATTGCTCAGGGTACGCCGGTTTACTATAAAATGCCGGCGGAAAAGGATTTTGGATTTGATATTTCAAATTTCAAATCTCAGATTACCGAAAGGACAAAGGCCGCGGTTGTGATATCTCCGTCGAATCCGACAGGTAAAATTCTGACGGAACAGAATTTGCGAGAGATTGCCGAGGTGCTGGATGGCACGGGAATCTGGCTGATCTCGGACGAGATATATAGCGACCTGTATTTTGGCGAGCGTCCGCATTCGGCTTCGGAATATTACGACAAAACAATTATTGTCAGTGGATTGTCGAAATCACTCAGCATGACGGGATGGCGTCTCGGCTGGGCAGCGTCGAAAGACGCCAGCATAATGGAAGCCATTCAGGTGCTGCATGGCTTTACCACGGTCTGCACGTCAACCATTACTCAAAAGGCATCCCTGATCGCCTGGGACGAGGAGGCCGAGACCGCCAAACAAACGGCACGAGATATCTATCGGCGTCGCGGCGAATTTTTGGTTAACCTTTTCAAAGAGAAACTTGGCCTGCACGCGACGGCTCCGGAAGGAGCATTTTACACGATGCTCGATGTCCGGAGTCTAGGCGACGATATGCAGATCGCCGAAAAATGCCTGCAAAACCGAGTTGTCACCGTGCCGGGCGTTGCTTTTGGAAGCGAAGCAAAGGGATTTTTGCGGGTCTCGTTCTGTAACAGCGAAGAAAGAATGGCCGAGGGTGTTGACCGGATGAAGGTCGCCTTGGGGATATAATTTTTTAACACCACAGATTTAGGACACTTCTGAAATGCGGCGAACAACTCGCCGCATTTCTGCATTTTCGGGCTTTGGAATATAATAAAACTTTTGCTTTTGTCATATGCCAAGAAAATATCGAGTCGGAATTTTAGGTGCCACAGGCACGGTTGGACAGCGTTTTGCACAGTTGTTGGACGGGCATCCGCAGTTTGAGATAACGGCCATGGCGGCCTCGGACCGGTCGGCGGGGAAGCCCTATTCTGAGGCATGCGCCTGGAAATTGCCGGGAAAGATTCCGGCGGCGGTTCGTGATATCGGTGTTACACCGATTGAGCCGCCTTTGGATTGTGACATTGTCTTTTCGAGTTTGCCGTCGTCCGTGGCTAGGGAAACTGAGGAGGCTTTTGCGAGGGCCGGGTATCCGGTAATCTCAAATTCATCGAGTTATCGCATGGATGAGGATGTGCCGCTTTTGATCGCCGAGATTAATGGCGATCATGTTGGGCTGATCGAAAAACAGCGTGAGAATAGGGGTTTTTCAAAGGGATTTATCGTGACCAACCCAAACTGCGCTGTCGTGAGCTTTGCTCCGCCTCTCGCGGCACTGCACCGGAAATTTGGGGTAGAATCTGTTTTTGTGACCACGATGCAGGCGATTTCGGGCGCCGGATATCCTGGCGTGGCATCGCTCGATATTACGGACAATGTTTTCCCTTACATCGCCGGCGAAGAGCCAAAGGTCGAAATCGAAGCGCAGAAAATACTCGGCATATTAGGTGCCAATGGCATTCAAAAGGCGGATTTTACCGTTTCCGCCCAGTGCTTTAGGGTAAATGTTATTGACGGCCATACTGCCTCGGTGCGCGTTAAGCTGAGGCAAACATCCACGCTCGAGGAGGTTGTTGAGGCCCTGAAAACCTTTCCATCGCTCGCATTGCAGTCATCACCCGATCAGTTCATCGAGGTTACTGATGAGCCGTCGCGGCCGCAGCCAAAACTCGACCGCGACAACGGGAATGGCATGGCGATCACGGTCGGAAGGATTTTTCCTGATAACATTTACGACTATCGTTTTGTTGCCCTGAGCCACAACACAGTTCGCGGTGCGGCCGGGTCGGCAATTCTAAATGCTGAGCTGCTTATTTCAAAAGGCATCATCTAAAATGGCCGTCAAACAGGAGCCGGACGCAAGCTTCACAAAACGCGTGCTTATCGCCGTCGTTGTTGTGTGTCTATCAGTTCTTGTCCTTGCCGCAGCCTATTTTGCATTTGACGTAATATTGTTAATATTCGCTGCCGCGCTGTTGGCAATATTCTTGCATGGGCTGGCGGATATTATCGAACGATGGATACCGCTAAGCCAAGGTTGGCTGGTCATTATTGTATCTACGCTGCTTGTTCTCGTGGTTGCGGGTTCCATCGCTTTGCTCGCGCCAAGTGTGGCCGAGCAAGTTACGATGCTGCGCATCGAGGTCCCAAAATCAGCCCAGCGAGCCGGCGAGTATCTCAATCAGTTTAGTTGGGGCCGAACGCTAATTGCGCAGATGCCGAGCGCCGACGATGTCATGAAAACAGCCGATCCGGCCACGGTCTTGACGCGGGTTGGCGGCTATTTTTCATCGACCCTCGGAGCGATCGGTAATTTATTCGTCGCCATCTTGCTCGCGATTTATCTGGCGAGCGAACCACGGTTTTATTCTGCCGGGCTTCGGCGGTTTTTTCCGGTCGCGATGAGGCCGAGAGCCGGCGAAGTTCTCAATGCAATCTACGAAACGCTGCGTTGGTGGCTAATCGGCAAAGCCGGTTCGATGTTATTTATCGGCATACTCACTTGGATTGGTTTGTCCATTCTTGGCGTGCCGCTCGCCCTGACTCTTGGGCTGATTGCCGGCCTTTTGTCATTCATCCCGAATTTCGGGCCGATACTGGCGGCGATTCCGGCGCTGTTGCTCGCATTTATCGATAGCCCGGTCAGTGCGATTTATGTACTCGGGCTGTATGTCGGCGTACAGTTGATCGAGTCGAATATTGTAACGCCTCTGATCGAGCGTGAGACCGTTGAATTGGCTCCGGCATTGACAATTGTTTTCCAACTGGCTTTAGGAGCTATGATCGGCGGGCTCGGCCTTGTTCTTGCAACTCCCTTGCTCGCAGTTCTCGTAGTGATTGTCAGAATGGTGTATTTTGAGGATGTACTGGGCGATCGCGACGATGATTTACCTGTCGAAGGCAAGGCATCACCGCGCACCGAAGCTCCGGACACTTCTCTGTCGTAAGGCCGCGGTTAGTAAATTATGATTGAACGCTATACATTATCCGAAATGGGCGCCGTTTGGTCGCTGCAAAATAAGTTTCAAAAGTGGCTCGATGTCGAGATCGCCGTGTGCGAAGTGCATGCCGAAGATGGGACTATTCCGACCGACGCTCTGAACGAGATCAAAACAAGGGCGGCTTTTACCGTTGAGCGAATAAACGAGATCGAAAAGACCACGGACCATGACGTAATTGCTTTTACCACTAACCTCGCGGAGAACATCGGCCCCGCGTCGCGATTTGTTCACTATGGCCTGACATCCAGTGATGTGGTCGATACGGCAAATGCGCTTCTTCTGCGTGAATCTTGTGACATTTTGCTGTCAAAAGTTGACGCCTTGCTTGAGGTATTAAAGCGCCGGGCATTTGAGTTCAAAGACACGCCGCAGATCGGACGCACTCATGGGATTCACGCCGAACCGACCTCATTCGGCCTCGTTTGGGCACTCTGGTATGAGGATATGCAGGCGAACCGCCGGCGACTGATTGCCGCGCAAAGGGCAGTCGCCCAGGGGAAAATTTCCGGTGCAGTCGGTGCTTTTGCACATCTTTCACCAGACGTTGAACTCCGTGTCTGCGAAAAGTTGGGCCTGGCTGTGGCAAAGGTTTCCACCCAGGTCATTCAGCGCGAATCGTATGCTGAGTACCTTTGTACTCTCGCGATCATTTCGTCGTCGCTTGAGAAAATAGCTCTTCAGGTAAGACACTGGCAGCGAACTGAAGTGCGTGAGGCACAGGAGGCGTTCAAAAAAGGGCAAAAAGGCTCGTCCGCAATGCCGCATAAACGAAACCCAATATTGTCCGAACGAATTTGCGGTATGGCCCGCACCGTTCGGGCAAATGCGATCGTCGGGCTGGAAAACGTTGCGCTCTGGCATGAACGCGACATTTCCCACTCATCTGCGGAACGAATTGTGCTGCCCGATTCGTCGGCAACCCTGGATTATCTGCTCGCCAAGGCAACCAGTTTGCTCGATACCCTGGTTGTCTATCCTGAGAACATGCTCAAGAACCTCGACCTTACCCGTGGCCTCGTATTCAGCGGCCAGCTAATGCTCGCCCTCACGCAAAAAGGCGTGTCCCGCGAACACGCATACGCGTGGACGCAAAGAAATGCGATGAAGGTCTGGGACGAGGGCGGTGATTATCCCGATTTGGTAAAGAAAGACGCGGACATTTCATCGCACCTTTCGGCTGAAGAAATTGCCCGCGTCTTTGATTTGAACCATTATTTACGGAATGTTGAGAAGGTTTTTGAGAGGGTTTTTTAGGAAACCGATTCATTCTTCCTATTCCTTTCCCTCAGTTCTTGTGCTTCTGAAACTATTTCCTCTAATGTCATCCCATGGAAAAGGTAATGGCGCCACTTAGTATAATCGCCGGAGTCATTTGCCAACATTTTTATGAACTCCTGAGCGTCCGCCCGCCCTAAATTGGCAATCAATGCGTCCATGCCGTCTTTCCGAATTTCAGTCTCGCTTCTCATAACTAAGTGACGATCTCTGCAAATTCAATGGGACCAGCCAACACGAGGTCACCTATCAAACCCGACTTTTTCAATATACCATCGTCGGTCGAAATAAAATAGCTCGATTTCGACGCGACCGCACAAGCAATATGGAGCGAATCGATCTCTCTAAACCCAAGGCCTTGAAACCTAATCGCGTTCGAAACGATTTCAACCGAAGGGCCGATATCAACAATCGACAATTCCTTCCATGACTCGGCATCCAACCGTCGCTCTAGGAAGGGATTGCGAAATACCTCTATGTCGATCACATACGACCAGACTAATTCAACATCGCCTTCAACAATTCGATCGCGAATGGCCACAATCGCCTCTGTTTCTTTCCGAATCCGCGTTTGGCTCTGGTCATCAAATGCCCGGTTAAAAACACAATTGTCGAGAAAAACCAGCATCAGCTAATAAACTTACTAAAAACGCGGACATTTCATCGCACCTTTCGGCTGAAGAAATTGCCCGCGTTTTTGATCTGCGACACTATCTTAGAAACGTAACTAGTGTCTTTGAAAGAGTTTTTAGTTAGACCAATTGTCCGCCAAATTCCCGATAATTGGAAGTTTAAAAATCTTACCTTGATAGGCTTGAATTGCGGTGAAAATTATCGCGATGAAAATGCCGATATAAACCACAAAAGCAAGAAGCCCAAGGACCGAGGCGAACAGGCCGGAATCGGCAGCAATGGCGATGCCGGCAAGAATATTTACCGCAACGGCGAGGATGACGCCGACTACGGAGAGTAGTACAGATTGAAAGGCGTGAAAACGAGGTAGTTTGTTTGTCTTGTCGGTGACAATAACGACAATGCTGTAAATCAGTCCGAGTGCGCAAACGACGTTGCCAACATAGCAGAGCAGGGCTCCAACATTTTGATCAAGACCAAGGGCAGTTTTACCACCGGTGTTTTGCATACTTATGTGATCTCCTTAGAGGTTTAGTTTTAGAAATGCTTGACGAATTTAACGTGAAATCTAACACAAGACTTTGATAAATACAAGAAATTGCGTCAGAATCTAAAATTTATTTCGGAGCGATCAAATGAAAGCAAAGGTATATGTAACTCTCAAGCCCAGTGTTCTCGATCCGCAGGGCAAAGCCATCCACCATTCAGTCGAGTCGCTAGGCTTCGTCGGCATCGGCGACATTCGCCAGGGGAAATATTTCGAGATCGCTCTCGACCCTGCAATTATTGAGGCCGACGCCCAATTGTCAATAGAACGCATAGCTAAGGATGTTCTTGCAAATCCGGTGATTGAGGATTATCGGGTGGAGATAAGCAGTTGAGCGATCGAATCAAACTTACGGATGTTTCCGTTGTGCTCGCCGATATGCGAGCCAAGGGAATTATCGGCGAGTATGCAGTCGGCGGAGCGTCCGCAATCGCTTTCTATGCAGAACCGATAGCAACCAAAGACCTCGACATTTTTTTTCTTTTTGAGCCGCCGCAGACCGAGCTCATACTTTCCCTCGAGCCGATCTATGATTATTGCCGTGAAAATGGCTATAGTTATGATCACGAATTTATATCAATCGGCGGATGGGATGTGCAGTTTGTCGAGGCGGGTCATGATGAGCTATGGAAGGACGCATTGGCAAATGCACGAAAGTTTGTCTTCGACGGAAGCAGTATTGACGTGCTGCCGCCGGAACACCTCGCTGCAATGTGGGCAATCGTCGCGCGTCCGAAGGATATATTGCAGATTCTGCATTTTGTATCCTACAACGTCCTTGAGACTGAAAAGTTGAGAGCGATTCTTACCAGATTCGATATGATTGAAACTTGGAGGAAAATTCAGCTTGGCATTCCGAATGAATTTAGATACTAAAACAAATTCCAGGGTGGCAATGTTCGTCGAACAAAAGCGAAAATATCGCGAGTACGTCAGAAATATGTCGCTCCCTGACAGGCTTCGACGACTGGAGGCTCTGCAGGAACAAACTTACGAAATTCTGCGCATCCGCGAGGCGAATGGCGGCAAGGCGATACCTGAAGATTGGCAGCGTTGGGCCAGGGCTCAGCAATCAATAAAAAAATGAAATTCGGAGTAGTAGTTTTTCCCGGTTCTAATTGTGACCATGATGCTTATCACGTGCTGTCAAAGCATGTGGGTCAGCCCGTGGATTTTATTTGGCATCAGGAGACTGATCTGAGCGGGTACGATGCTGTGATCGTGCCGGGCGGGTTTTCGTACGGCGATTATCTGCGGGCCGGGGCTTTAGCAAAGTTTTCGCCTGTGATGCAGGCGATCAAACGGTTTGCCGCTGATGGCAAGTTTGTCTTTGGCATCTGTAATGGTTTCCAGATACTCTGCGAAGCCGGACTGCTGCCCGGAGCTCTGATACGCAACGCCGGGCTTCATTTCATCTGCAAACACGTCAACCTGCGGCTCGAAAATCAAAATACTCCCTTCACCTCCGAGGTCGATCCGGACAAAGTCCTCTCAATCCCCATCGCCCACGCCGAAGGGAATTATACCTGCGACGATGAGACCTTTCATTCGCTGGAGGAAAACGGTCAGATCGTTTTCCGTTACTGCGATGAAAACGGCGAGATCACTGATGAATCAAACCCCAACGGCGCCCGTTCAAACATCGCCGGTATCTGCAATCTCGACCGCAACGTCCTCGGCATGATGCCGCATCCCGAACGGGCCTGCGAAGAAATGCTCGGCTCCAACGACGGGCGTGATATCTTTCGCTCGCTGACAAAAGCGATGGCTCTGGTGGAAGCGGCAGCATAACCTAACAAAAGAAATAGTTTTTATAGCCAATAGTTGTTGATAGCGCGAGCGGTCTGATGGTAACTTATAGAAGTTTTTCAGACTACAACCTATGAAACGATGCCCTGAATGCAGGCGGGACTATTCCGACGATACTTTGCGGTATTGTCTGGAGGATGGAAACGCACTTGTTCAAGGGTTGGTACCCTCACCAGACGAACCCGCGACGGTCATCTTGTCAGAACCGGCAGCGATAACGACTGGGTTCGCCACGGACGAACCGCAGACCGCGATTCTTCACTCGACCGCCGCACCGGGCGAGGCTCCGACTCGTGCGCAGATCCATACTACGGAACAAACCGCCATTCTAAGCACAGGAGCAGAGGCGGAGCCTCGGGAATCTTTGGCTGGACTGTCGGAGAAGCACAGCTTCTCCGCAAATAGAGCGGCGAAGCCGCTGGCGGCTTTGGTCGTGGCCGTATTGGTTCTGATCGGAGGATTCTTTGGATACAGATATTTCGCGTCAGCCAAGCAGATCGAATCGATCGCGGTAATGCCGTTCGTAAATGAGAGCGAGAATGCGGATGTTGAGTATTTGAGTGACGGAATGACGGAGACGCTGATCAGCAGCTTGTCGAATATCCCCAATCTGTCGGTAAAAGCAAGAAGCACGGTTTTTTATTACAAAGGCAAAGAGGCTTCGCCGAAGATGATCGGTGACGAGTTGAAGGTGCAGGCGGTTTTGTTGGGAAGGGTTTCCCAACGCGGTGATGATCTGAAATTGAGTCTGGAATTGGTCAATACCGAGACGCAGGATGTGATCTGGAGCGAGCAATACAATCGCAAACAGTCCGACCTTGTTTCATTGCAGAGCGAGATCGCAAAGACCGTTTCGGATAAGCTTCGTTCGAAACTATCGGCGACGGATCAGGAGCGAGTAAGCAAGACCAACACGACCAGTTCCGAGGCACAGCAGCTTTACTTAAAAGGGCGTTTTCATTGGAACAAACGAACGACCGAGGACTTTCAAAAAGCCAGAGAGTATTTCCAGCAAGCGATCGCTGCTGACCCGAACTTCGCACTCGCATACGCGGGAATTGCCGACACGTTGGCATTGATGCCGTATTACGGTGCGTTCAGGCCAAGTGAATATATGCCGTTGGCAAAACAAGCGGCACAAAAAGCCCTCGAAATTGACCCGAATTTGGCGGAAGCCCATGCATCGCTTGGTCAGATCTTAACCAATGTTGAATATGATCTTACGGGAGCCGAGAAAGAACTAAACAGGGCCATCGAACTCGACCCGAAGTATTCGTGGGCTTATCTATGGCTGTCAGAGGTCTATTATTATCAGGGAAAAGGCGATCAGGCGTTAGCGGAGATAAACAAAGCTATAGAACTTGACCCGTTGTCATTGATCATAAATAACAACAAGGGCAGAATACTTGAATTTAGAGGAAAGTCTGACGAAGCAATTGCTCAGTTTAAGAAAACCATTGAGCTGTTTCCGGACGCTCAGGGTCCTCGCAATAATCTCGCGGACATTTATGAAGCAAAGGGAATGTATTCCGAGGCCGTTGAACAACGCCTTATCCAGCTAAAACTACAATTTGGTGTTACTCCAGAAAACATTAAAGACCTCCAACTAGCTTTTGAAAACAACGGTTATAAGGGTTTTGTCCAAAAGCAAATAGACATTCAGCTGGACAGTCAGAGAACAAACTTCGAAAAAGACAAAAGTGCTTATCTGCCGGCCTTTCGAATTGCTGTTGACTATGCCCGTCTCGGGGACAAGGATAAAGCGTTTGAATACCTGAACAAAGCCTATGATCAACGCGAACCACAGATCGCAGAACTCAAAATTCGATTACCACTTAGTTCTCTGCGAGACGACCCGCGATTTAAGGAATTGGTCAGGAAGATCGGGTTTCCGGAATGAAGTTTAAGATCGCAAGTTGCGACCTTAAAAAACGAAACGAATTTAATGAGAAGGAAACACGTCTCGAATTTTTATGGAGTCAATTTGGCACCTTAGACGAGTCAAGCAGAGGATAACCCGAAGCACCTGAAACGAGAGATCGGCTTTCTTGGACCAAAGAAGAAGAACCAACGATGAAACGCTGCCCGCAGTGCGGAAGAGAATACGACAACACGATGATGTTCTGTCTCGATGACGGAGCTGAGTTGCTCTATGGCCCGGCGTCGATGGACGAGCCGGCGACGGCGATCTTGTCGGAACCGCCTGCGTTAGCGGGCGGTCAATTGCATCGGGAGAATCCGACGCGGCCGTTTGTTCACAATACGGCGGAGGCGGAGCCTCGGGAATCTTTGGGCGACCTTTCGGAAAGGCAAAGCCTTTCCGCTCATCGAGCGGCAAAGCCGCTGTTGGCTGCGCTCGGGGTCATCGTCGTCGCGGGGATCGGCTTCGGCATTTACAAATTCCTGACCGGAAAGCAATCCGGGGCGGCGCCGTCGTTCGAGTCGATGAAGATCACAAAGCTCACCGACACCGGCAAAGCGGGAACCGCGGCGATCTCGCCCGATGGCAAGTACGTCGTGCATGTAAAGGAAGATGGCGACAAGCAGAGCCTTTGGGTCAGGCACATCGCGACCGGCAGCAATGTGCAGATCATCCCGCCCGCCGAGGTGGGATATCGAAGAATGACATTCTCGCCTGACGGCGGCTATATTTTTTTCGGCAGGAGGGATAAGGGTGAAGCGAACGAGCCACTATACCAGGTGCCCGTACTTGGAGGCGACCCCAAAAAGCTGAACTCGCGAGTCGACAGTCCAGTCACTTTTTCGCCTGACGGCAAGAAGATCGCCTTTGTCCGCAGGGTGCAGGACGACGGCACAATGCTTATCGCAAACGCGGACGGCACTGGTGAGCAGCCGCTGGCGACGCTTAAGAGCCCTCTCTTTTTTAAGGCAAGCGGACCGGCGTGGTCGCCGGATGGAAAGGTGATAGCTGTTGCTACCGTCGGCTTCGACGACACCGGCCGCTACCAGTATCTGGTCGAGATACGGGTCGAAGATGGAGCGATGAAACCCGTCGGTCCCCCGAAGTGGGCGGACTGCGGGCAAGTTGCCTGGCTTGCCGATGGCAGCGCTTTGATCGCAAATAATTTCGAACTGGGCTCGAACATGGCTCAGGTGTATCAGATCTCCTATCCGGCTGGCGAAGTGCGCAGGATCACTAACGACCTGCTTTCCTATCACGGTATCAGCATGACGGCTGATTCCAGTTCGATAGTGGTGGTTCAAGAGGACCGTGTGTCGAACATCTGGTCGGCGCCGGATGGCGATGTTAGTCGCGCAAGACAGTTGACACGCGGTGCCGGAAAGTTTGAAGGAGGCAACGGCCTCCACTGGACTCCGGACGGAAAGATCGTTTACGGCTCAATAGCGGGCGGCCTTACTCCGAATGTCTGGCTCATGAACGGAGACGGAAGCGATCCACGACAACTGACAAAAAGCGTCGGGAGGTTTCCGTCGGTCTCGCCCGATGGCCGCTACATTGTCTATAGTACGTCGAGGGGCGGAGCTCTTTCCGTCTGGCGGATCGATATTGACGGCGGCAACCCTAAACAGTTGACCCAAACCGGCATTATTCCCACCGTTTCACCTGATGGACGGTGGGTCATTTATTCAGATACGGTTGCCGGGGAACAGAGGTTGTGGAAGGTCTCGATCGATGGCGGTGAACCCGTGCGGCTCACAGACCACGATTCGACACAGCCCGGCGTTTCCCCTGACGGAAGATCGATCGCCTATCTTCACCGTGAGCATGCAAACTCGCCGTGGCGAGTAGCGATCATTCCCTTTGAAGGAGGGCGGCCCAGGTTCCTTGATCCATCGCCTGGCGTCAGCAATCTCCAGGCATTCACTGGCACTAATGCTGTGCCGATCCACCGGTGGCTGCCCGATAGCCGCTCGCTCGCGTATATCGCCACCCGCGACGGGGTTTCAAACATCTGGAGTATGCCGGTCGATGGCGGCGCACCAAAACAGTTGACCAATTTTACTTCCGATCAGATCGCGAACTTCGACCTCTCCCGCGACGGCAAGCCAACCCTCTTCTCACGCGGCTCCACGACCAGGGACGTTGTCCTGATTAGCGGATTTAGGAAATGAATCAATGGTTTTACCACAGAGACAAAGAGACACAGAGAGCACGGAGGTTTCAGATACCTTTTTATCGGCGATAGACGGAGATTCTCAGGGTTCATAATTATTCGTCAGTGACCTTTGTGTCTCTGTGGTGAGGTAGGGTCAACAGACGTGTGCGGGTTACTAAAATGAAGGCCTCGCCATTTCCGGCGAAGCCTTTTTTGAAACCTGCCTGTTATTCCTATATCAATTACTTCTTTCGGCCGTGCTGATCTTTACACCACCGTTTGTAGTGACAACGCGGATTGGTGCACCGCCGCCGTTTAGGTTGGTGTTGATGCGGCGGGCACGAGAATATCTGTCGGAGCCTTTGAGATTTTCAGTCGTGACACTGAGGCTCGGGAGATCGCTCTTGTAGCCGCCATTGACGGTTCCGGTTTCGACGTTTGCCGCGTAGTTTTCGGGAATCGTCAGGTTAACGCCGCCGTTTGTGGTCTGAACGTCGAGGCCGCTGCCTTTCCATGAGTTGCCGGAGAGTGTGACATTGACGCCGCCGTTTGCCGTGCGTCCTTTGACATCGCCTGCCGCGTTGTTGATATTCACGCCGCCATTTATGGTCTCGAAATCGGCGTTGCCGTCAACTCCGCTCAGCGAAATGCCGCCGTTATGGGCCTTTAGCCTCGTATTTGTCGCCCGCGGAACGAGAATCTGATACGAGACCGACCAGTTTCTATCACCTGATGGGCCATCCGCACGAATTTCGCCGGATGTGTTTATCGTTATTGCTGCCGCCGCCGATTTCGCAGCATCCTCGGATATGCCCCAAGCCTGTACGCAGGCCCTCACAAGAACGTCGCTGCGGTCTTCGCCCTTTACGGTGATTCCGCCGTTTTGGCCGGCATCGACACGGATCGAACCGGTCGACGCGACCGTCGTTTCGCGAAGGTCTGAGGTCGAGACTTTGTCTCCGTTTGACCAGTTGTTGTTTTCACAAAAAGCCCTCGATTTGACCTTGAATTCGGTTGAGTGTTCCTTTGACTTCTCTTTGTCCTTTGATTCCTGGCCAAAAGCGCTGACGGCGGTAATGCCGATGACGGCAGCCAATGTCGCGGCCGCTATATATTTTAGATTTCGGGAAATGTAGTTCATCTTTACGTAGCCCTCCGATAGATTTTGATTAAGAAATGTTGATTTCTATTACGAAAACACCATATGGAGCCACTTTGTGACAGATTGTTTTAACTTATTGTCATTCAATTGATGAATCTCTTGCCACCAACCTCGCAAAATATCCGGTTTTGTCCCACGCGTGTCCCACGCCTACGTTGGGACAAAGAACTCTATTGTTTTCAATGTCTTACGGCGATATTTCGACCGAATTTCAGGAATTTTTAAAAACATTGTGAGACATTGTGTCGCAGGGAATCGGCCGCGCAGCTTGGAGCCTTGTCGTGATGACTGCCGATATATTTTCAAAGAACCGTCGCAATCCGGATCCGTCGAGTCGGGTGCAACAACATTGCAAGGATAGCACAAAAACTTAGAAAAATCAAGTTTTTCATTTGTTTGGTAGTGGGTAGTAGTGTCCTAAATCTGTGGTGTTAAGAAAATGGAATTGCCACTAGCTTTAGCTAGTGGACTGATTTCTTATAAATTCTCCCGGCTTTAGCCGAATGTTGGGCTAAAGCCCAGAGTCATTTCAATTTCGATAACCACTAGCTAAAGCTAGTGGCAATTCATCTGAACAGTCGAACCCTCGCAATTGTCTTTGACCGGTATTCAAATCCGAACACCCCAAGATCAGGACACTACCTAGTGGGTCGCCCCACCACGATTCGTTTACATATTTTCGGATCGCGAAGCCGTCAAACGCAAGAGCAAACGTCGAAACAAAAAACAACCGCGACCATCATCGCGAACGAAATAAGGCGATTATTGTTCAGTTTCATAAAGAATGTCCTTGAAAAAAATATCGTGAAATCAGCTACTAGCGAGTATAGCGGAAACCATCGAAAAACCCGTACGATGTTTCGGTTTTCGGAAAAGCAGGTTGACATGTCGATGAATTGCTGATACCACTTGGCTCGTTAGCAGAAATGCAGCAAATATCAATTTCCTCGGTTGTTTAGCCTCCCAGAGACCAAACAGCCGTTCTGTCGCAAAACATTCCTGCTCGTCCGTATGAGCTGTAAGGAGTATCGATGAAAACAATAGCGACTGTTGGATTGTGGGCCACCAGCATAGTTCTTTTGACGGCACCTCTTTTGAGTGCCCAAGAAAAAACCCGAACCCTTGAATTTGGTGCGTATCGAAAATACGATATTTCTACCGAGCCTATTGCCATTATTAAGAAGGAGCTTGGTAATCGACCCTTTAATGAAAGTCCTGGTGAAAGCAAGGTCATTGGAGGTGCTGACTGGCTCTACGGACTCACTCTGACTTTGAAGAATATTTCAAGCAAATCGATCCAAGCTAGTGAGATTCATCTTATTGTTCCGCAACAGGCTAATATGTCTGGGGTTAGGAGAATGTTCTTGCGATTTCCAACGGAGTCAATTCTCGACCCGGACGCAAAAACTTCGCATCAGATGCTTAAACTTTGGAGGCCGGGTCATGTTATAAGCATGAAAATACCGAATAGTCAGTTGCAGCTATTAGATAGACTTAGGGGGAATGGAGTATATGATATCGACACGGTTTCCATCGCCCTCCAGAGGGTCGATTTCGATGACCACACCGGTTGGTATCAGGGCTTGAAGATGCACGAAAATCCGAACTTGCCGGGCAACTGGATTCCCGACCGACCGATGAGTAGTAATAAGGGATTCAAATTAGAAAGCGCTTTGAGGTGGTCTAATTTAGCCGCACCGATCAGCACGGAAATCGTTCTAGGTATCGGGCGAAGGTAAAAGACTTCCAAGATGCTCAACTGGGACGCTGGGCGTGGGACGTTTTTCTGCAAGTTCAGCGCTAACTCGTTTTCTTTGAGGCGGTGTTATGATACTCGCCTCATTTTCTCATGCCATGGTCGATCTCGACCATGTTGCCGTAGCCGCCGGTAAAGTCCGATTGATAATCGTTTATGTGACGTTGATGGCGAGACCGTCGGCACTCACTCTCCAGTCGAGCACGGTCGCGCCGCTTTCTGCTGAAAGAGAGGCCTCGACCTCACTCCGGCGGCCGTCTTCGCAGAAAAAGGCCATGCAGCCGCCGCCGCCGGCCCCGCATATTTTGGGGGCTATCGCACCGTTCGCGAGCGCAATGTCGATCAGGTGGTCCATCTGCGGCGTAGTAATATTCGGAGAGAGGCGTTTGCGGTGAGGATGGGCATCGACGAGAATCTGACCGACCTTGTCCCAATCACCCGCGATTAGGGCCGCACGCATATCAATTGAGGTGTCGCGGATTCCGTCAAAAATTTCAAATATTTCACGATCGCCGTCGATGTGACGTTTTGTGATTTCCCAATTGTTGGTGCCGGAGTTGCGTGGTTCGCCGGTATAGCAGACGACGATTCTGCGTTCGAGCTCTGCTATGTCTATGTTGAGAGGTTCGCGTCGTATTCCGTCCGGGCCAAAATGGATACTCGCGACTCCGCCGTATTGCGCCGAATGATAATCTTGAAATCCAGTCGGCACGCGGATGACCTGACATTCGACATTTGCGGCGATCTGAATGAATCGATCCGGCGCGTAGCGGTCACCGACAAGTTTATTCAGGGCCCCGATGCAAGCTATGTTCAATGTCGATGAACCGGCAAGCCCTGCACCGGCCGGGGCTTCGGATTTGGTTGTCATGTGAAAACCAACCTCGGGCCGGAAGAAATATACGAGTTTTGAAAGGAGCTGCAGCCGCGGTTCGGTGCGTAGATTTCCGATTTCGCGCAGCGATGTTTCGAGGATTTCCCCTTGATCGACAGATTCGAGAATTATTCGGTCGTCGTCGCGGGTTTCGATACGGCAATGCGCGAGCATGCTGATCGCAAAATTAACCGTTGCCGCTCCTTCGTGAAAAAGAAACAGTGGTGGAATATCAATTGTGCCGCCCGCAAGATCGACCCGTGTAGGGGCGGAAGATGTAATAATCATTTGGATGTATTTGTTTATTCGGCAGCCAGCCATCAAATGGTTCAGGCGCGCGGATTAGATTCTTTTTTCGGTATTGTTCGCCTCTTTTATGTCGGCTTCCGGCGAAGCGGTTTTGTTTACTTCTTTGTCGTTTTCAATTTCGTCCCGGCTGGGTTCCCTGGTCAAATGCAGACGTTCCGTCAAATCATGAAGCGTTGTTAGTCCAACCTCCTCAACGGCGAGCAATTTTTCTTCGATCTTCTGGATCGTTTCCGGGGCGGCGTCCTCGACACGTTCGGATATCCAATAACGTTCGAGTACGTAGAAAATGATGATACCGAGCATGACGACAAAAAACAGTGCAAATCCAACCTGTTTAAAGTCGCCAATGATCGAGGTAATGGCCCCACTGAAAAAGTACCCAAGCCCTGACAAAAGCAAAACCCACAAGGAGCAGCTAATCGCGCTAAGGCCGAGAAATCGAGGGAACGGCATTTTTCCGACGCCATAGGAAAGACATACAGCCACTCGGATTCCGTAGATATACTTGGATATTATGATCGCCGAGCCGCCAAATTTTTCTACCAATTTTTCGACACGCGGCTGAGCGACTTGGTAGAAACGATAATCCTTTGCGTTTTCATGAAAGACGCGGCCGATCGCATATCCGACCGAGTCGCCTGCAATCCCGCCAAGTGTCCCGGCCAGAAAAACTTTGCCAAAGCCCCATTCCCCAAACAATCCGCCGTGGGCCATCGTGCCCGATATCAACAGTGTTATGTCGCCTTCGACGGTACATAATGCGAAAACAGCATAAATACCGTATTGTGCGATTAAATCGTAAAGTTGATGATCCATACGGACGACGCAATTGGCTGCATTCAGAGAGTGAAGCGCCATTGAGAGAGTATCTTTACCGCGTCATACAGTCAAAAGAACCCGCTCGGAACATCCTGCGGCTTTATCATCGCCGCGATGTTGACACACTTTCGGTCTGTGTCTAAAATCGCCTTAGTTTAGAGTGATTGTCGTAGATAGACTATGGTCGATTTCCCTAATCCGGTTCGGAGGTTCGTCGGCATTGAGATATCGAACGCCGCGTTAAATGCGGTTGTCATCGGTGAGAACGATGACATAGTAGAAACTCGCGCAGCCTTGCTTCCTGATCCTGATTCTTTGCTGCCGCACCTTATCGAGCTGATAGACGGCCTTAATAAGGGAGTGGGAGGATTTAACCGGATTGGTATCGCGGTTCCGGGCCTGGTGGATCGGGCAACCGGCCGCGTGGCATTTTCGGCAAACATACCGCGCCATTCCGATTTTGATCTTGCCAGCGAAGTGAGATCGGCAACCGACTTTCCGGCCGTGATCGAAAATGATGCCAATGCGGCAGCATTTGCGGAATTCCAGCTCGGGGCGGGGCGCGGAAGTCGAAATCTTTTCTACGCAACCCTTGGTGATGGCGTCGGCGGGGCATTTATTTTTGATGGCGAAATCTGGCGCGGGGCCTCAGGGTTTGCGGGCGAATTCGGTTATGTGCCGATCAATTCCGAGGGTGCCAGGCTCGAGGAGGTCGCCTCGGCGGCCAATATTATTCGCCGGACCCGCAACCGCTTTAGTCAGGACAGTACTTCTTCGCTCAACAAGATTGGTGAGGAATCCATCAACCTTACAGATATTATTGCCGCCGCCGAGAGAGAGGACGATTTTGCTCAAATGATGCTCGAACGAACAGGCATGTACGTTGGTACGGCAATCGCGAGCGTTATCAATCTGCTGAACGTGGAAACGATCGTTGTCGGCGGAGCGATCATGGAGGCAAAACATTTGGTGCTCGACGCTCTGGTTGAGCGAGCCCGGGAATTATCGTTCGCACCGTCATTTGAGTCCACGTCAATTGTTGAAGGCGAGCTTGGACAAAATGCCGCCGCAATCGGGGCGGCACTGGTATGCAAACAGGAAGGTTAATTACGAATAATTGAAAATATTTATTCGGCTTATTAATCTAACTAATCTAGCCTCAGATTGCATCACTAGACGGTTTTGGGCTAATTTCGTAGTTTGCAATTTGCGGATCCACTGAGTTTTAGTAGAATCGTAAATAGTTTTACGGTAAGCAATCTTTGATCCGATACACCCGCTCGAATGTTTTCTCCGCCCGCTATGGGACAGTGTGAGAAACCACGAGGTCTCTCGGTTGTAATTTTTTCTCTGTCATTAGAGATTTAGAAATGGCACAATTTTTTCATAAGAGTGCAAATAACATCGCCCGCATCAGCATGGTCGCGGCGGTGGTTATGGCTGCGGTCGGCGGGTTCGCCTTTACCCAGATTTCGCGTTCGTCATACCTGACGGGGCAATATTTGGAAAAGCAGCAGCCGGTACAGTTCAGCCATAAGCATCACGTCGGCGATGACGGCATTGACTGCCGCTATTGTCACCAGACCGTTGAGACCACGGCGACCGCCGGAATGCCCGCCACACAGACTTGCATGAACTGCCATAGCGAGATTTGGGCGGATAGTCCGTATCTGGAGCCTGTCAGAGCGAGTTTCCGCGACAATAAACCAATTGAGTGGGAACGGGTTCACGACCTGCCGGAGTACGCTTATTTTAACCACAGTATTCACGTTGCAAAGGGCGTCGGCTGCTCAACATGTCATGGCCAGATCGATAATATGCCAGCTGTTTATCAGCAAAATACGCTGCAGATGGAATGGTGCATCGCTTGCCACCGCGAACCGGAGAAGTATATCCGGCCAAAATCCGAGATTTATAATATGCAGTGGCAGGATGGCGATCTAGACGCGGACGAGCGGAAGCAGTTAAAGATCGATAACAAGATACGCGACAAGGAAATGATGACAAGCTGTTCGACTTGTCATAGGTAGTTTAGGTTTCTTTTTTGATTAACAAAATAATGGCGAGTTCGGAAAATAAAAAAACTTTTGCGTCGTTGCGGGAGATGATCCTTTCGCAGAACGGAAAGGAATATTGGCGCAGCATCGAGGAGCACGCTGATACTCCGGCATTCAGGGAGTTTATCGCCGAGGAATATCCGCATGAGATCGAGGAATGGGATAACAGCCTCAGCCGCCGTAATTTTGTAAAGGTCATGGGCGCATCGCTCGCCCTTGCGGGTTTGAGCGGCTGCGTTATTCAACCGGCTGAAAAGATCGTTGCCGACGTCCGGCCACAAGAAGGCCGCCTTCCCGGCCGCGCAAATTACTTCGCGACCGCCATGTCTCTTGGCGGCGTTGCGACTGGATTATTGGCAAAATCGTATGAGGGCCGCCCGGTTAAGATCGAGGGGAATCCGGACCATCCCGGCAGCCGCGGAGCGACCGATATTCTGGCCCAAGCGTCGCTTCTGGGCATGTATGACCCTGACCGGTCGCAGGAAGTTACCTATCGAGGGGCGGCAAAAACCTGGGAAGGGTTTATGGCCGAACTCCGATCTGCCGTTGAGCAGAATCGGGCTGATGGCGGAGCAGGTATACGGTTTTTGACTGAGACCGTAACCTCGCCAACCTTGATAGATCAGTTTGCAAAGATCAAGGCTGAACTCCCGAACGCGAAATGGACTCAATACGAACCGGTCAATAGTGATAATGCTCTTGCCGGGGCAAAGCTTGCGTTCGGTTCGCCGGTGCAAACAATTTACAAATTTGACAAGGCTGAGCGGGTCTTGTCGCTCGATGCGGATATTTTTTCCGGTTTTAACGTCGCCTATATCAAGGATTTTGCAAAGGCAAAGGCTTTTTCTGAAGAGCACAAAGAGATTAGCCGCTTATATTGTGTTGAAACAACTATCTCATTAACCGGGGCGAAAGCTGATCATCGTGTCGCCATTAAGCCGAGCCAGATGGCTGAATTCGCCAAGGCGGTTGCAAAGGCTGTAGGAGTCGCCGGGGCAACTTCTGCGTACACGGAAAATGCTCAATGGATAGCCGGATTGGCAAAAGATCTTCTCGAACATAAAGGCCGCTCACTTGTGGTTGTCGGCGAAAACCAGTCACCAATTGTACATGCCCTTGCTCATGCCATGAACGCGGCGCTTGGCAATGTCGGTGAAACCGTAGTCTATACCGATCCAATGTCGCCGGGAACCGAAAAGACTCAGGTCGAGCAATTGCGTGAGTTAATTGCCGATATCGATGGCGGGCGCGTCAAGATGCTTGTGATCCTTGGGGGCAACCCGGTTTACAACACGCCGGCAGATTTAAAATTAAGTCCGGAAAGGATGAGCAAGGTTGGGATGCGTGTGCACCTGAGCATGCATGCGGATGAAACCAGTGAACATTGCCATTGGCATGTTCATGAAAGCCATTATCTTGAGAGTTGGGGCGATGCGCGTGCATATGACGGAACTGTTTCCATCATTCAGCCGCTAATCGTGCCGCTGTATGACGGCAAGTCTGTTCACCAGGTTGTTCAGCTTTTTCTTAAGGAAAATTTTGATAAGAGCAGCCGCGACATCGTCAAGGAATATTGGCAAAGAACCGATATTAAGGCCGGAGCAACGGTCGCCGCGGCTCCAAAAGTCGAGCTAAAGACGGAAGCAGGCCATACCGCGCCGGCTTCTGAAACAGGCACAACGGATAGCCACGCCGGAGATGCCAAGGCTGAAGTTTCAAAGACGGCGACGGCTAAGGTCGAGCCGACGCCTGCAGTAAAGGCAGCGGCCGTGGTGCCCGCGGGAACTGCTCCAAAAAGTTTCGAAGATAACTGGCGCAAGGCCGTCCATGATGGCTATATCCCAAATACTGCAGCGGCCCCGAAATCCGTAACTGCCACTACTGCATTTTTAGGCCAGCCGGAATCGAAGCCGGCTGCGAACGGAAACATCGAGATTTCTATTCTGCCTGATCCGTGCGTCTATGACGGCCGGTTTGCTAACAACGGGTGGCTGCAGGAACTGCCTAATCCGTTGAACAAGGTGACCTGGGAAAATGTGGCGTTGATCAGCCCCAAAACTGCGGAACGGCTGGGAATCAATCAGGACGCGGATAAGCGGGAAATGGTCGGCGGCGAACAGGGGATGACCTTTATTAATACCAAAGGCGGAAACCTCTTTTCGGACCTCGTTACGCTTAAATATCAGGGATCTGACATTAACAAGCCCGTACCGATGTGGATATCGCCGGGCCAGCCGGATGATGTGGTTACGCTGTTCATGGGCTATGGCCGGACACGGGCCGGTAAAGTAGGTACTGGCCTCGGCTATGACGTTTTCGGTATTCGACGTACCGACGCGATGAATTTCGGCTACGGCGAGCTTAAAATGACCGGCGAACGGGGAACCGTCGCCTCGACCCAAACGCACTTCAATATGGAAGGGCGCGATCTGCTGCGGGTTTGGGATCTGGACGAGTTTGAAAAGAATCCCAATATGGGACATCAGCATAACGAGTATGAAATGTCGATGTTCCCAACCGAAGAGCACCAGGTCGTTTACGCCAAGAACCATAAATGGGGGATGACCGTCGATCTGAACTCGTGCGTCGGTTGTAACGCCTGCGTTTT
>Ga0138256_10000883_pt1 | contig 32371 bp, 32 predicted proteins | sample KNB2016incub_MG_FD_105486 | JGI IMG/M metagenome (GOLD analysis project Ga0138256, IMG submission 105486) | Active sludge microbial communities from wastewater in Klosterneuburg, Austria - KNB2014incub_MG | ecosystem: Engineered > WWTP > Activated sludge > Unclassified | place: Austria... | reverse complement strand
GTCCAGCGACTCGTCGAAGCGCGCGCCTTCGTCGACCAGCGAACGCTCGAACAGCACGGCGTGAATGGCCAGCCGGTTGGCCGACCACAGGCTGCGGGCATCGACCGGTTCGTCCAGCACGCCGACGGTGTGGCCTTCGGCATCGGTCAGGCGAACGCCGGTGTGGGCCACGCGCTGCCCGGGGTTCGTCTGCAAGGCGGCGTGCAGCCGCGCCACATGGTCGACGTCGAGCGTGTCGTCGTCGTCCAGGAACAGCAGCCAGCGGCCCTGCGCGGCCTGCAGCGCATGGTTGGCCGCCACCGCGCGGGGCAGCGGCCGGTCGGCGTCGACCAGCCGAAAGTGCAGGCCGTCGGCAGGGTCGGGCAAGGGCGGGTGTGGCTTGCCGCTGGCGTTGACGACCACGACCTCGAGCGGACGGCGGGTCTGCGCCACGATCGATGCCAGCGCGCCAGCCAGAGAGGGGCGGGCCATGCTGCGCACCAGGATCGACACGGCATCGGCAGCAGCATCGGACGGCAATGAAAGGTCGGTGGCCAGGGCGGCGCCGGCAAGGGGGGCTGACATCGGGGGATTATCGACAGGCCGCAGCAGGCGGCTGGCTATCATCCGCCCCCCTCCCGCCGCTGCCATGGTCAACGCACCCGCATCCCTCAACGCCGCCCAGATGGCCGCCGTGCACCATCTGGCGGGGCCCTGCCTGGTGCTGGCCGGTGCCGGTTCGGGCAAGACCCGGGTCATCGTGCACAAGATCGCGCGGCTGCTGCAAACGGGCCTGGAGCCGCGCCAGATCGCCGCCATCACGTTTACCAACAAGGCCGCGCAAGAGATGCGCGAACGTGCGCGGGCGCTGATCGGCCCGCGAGCCGCCAAGGAACTGGCGGTCAGCACCTTTCACAGCCTGGGCGTGCGCCTGCTGCGCAGCGACGGCGCGGTGCTGGGGCTGAAGCCGCAGTTCTCGATCCTCGACAGCGACGACGTGCTGGGCGTGATCCGCGACGCCGGCAGCTGCAGCGACAACGCGCTGGCGCGGCGCTGGCAATGGACCATCAGCCTGTGGAAGAACCAGGGCCTGGACGCCGATGCTGCCGACCGCGCTGCGGCCAGCGACGACGAGCGCGTGGCCGCGCGCGTGATGCGGCTGGTGCAGGAGCGCTTGTCGGCCTACCAGGCGGTGGACTTCGACGACCTGATCGGCCTGCCGCTGAAGCTGCTGCAGCGCGACGACAGCGCGCGTGCCAAGTGGCAGGATCAGTTTCGTCACATCCTGGTCGACGAGGTGCAGGACACCAACGCCGTGCAGTACGAACTGCTGAAGGCACTGGTTGGCGCCCACACGCCGTTCACCGCGGTTGGCGATGACGACCAGAGCATCTACGGCTGGCGCGGCGCGACCATCGACAACCTGAAGCGGCTGCCGTTGGACTATCCGCGGCTCAAGCTGATCCCGCTGGAGCAGAACTACCGCAGCACCGGCAGCATCCTGCGCGCGGCCAACGCGGTGATCGCCGGCAACCCCAAGATCTTCGAGAAGAAGCTGTGGAGCGAGTTCGGCGCTGGCGAGCCGGTGAAGCTGCTGGCCTGCGACGGCGAAGAGCACGAGGCCGAGCGCGCGGTGGCGCGCATCCAGGCCATTCGCGCCCAGGGCGGTGAATGTCGATTCGCCGACTTCGCGATCCTGTACCGCGCCAACCACCAGGCGCGCGCGTTTGAACAAAAGCTGCGTGCGGCGCAGATCCCGTACAAGGTATCGGGCGGGCAGAGCTACTTCGACCGCGCCGAGATCAAGGACCTGTGTGCCTGGCTGCGGCTGCTGGTCAACAGCGACGACGACCCGGCCTTTCTGCGCGCCGCCACCACACCCAAGCGCGGCATCGGCCACCAGACCTTGGCGGCACTGGGCGAATTTGCGGGCAAGTGGAAGCTCAGCCTGTTCGAGTCGCTGTTCTCGCCCAGTCTGGGCGCGGCGCTGAAAGGCAAGGCCATCGATGCGCTGCACAGCTTCGGTCGCGAGATCAACGATCTTGAACAGCGTGCGCGCCACACCCGCGGTGCCGACTCGGCGCGCGCGCTGCTGCTGGCCTGGCTGAAGGATATCGCCTACGAACAGCACCTGCACGACGGTGAAGACAGCGAGAAGCTGGCCGCCGCACGCTGGACCAACGTGCTCGATTTTGTCGACTGGATCGCGCGCCGCTGCGGCGGCGAGATCACGGCCGACGGTAGCAACGACACCAGCGAGGGCCAGAGCGTGCTGCAGGTGGCGCAGACCATCAGCGTGATCCTCAGCCTGGCCGAGCGTGGAGACGAGCAGGACGTGGTGACGCTGTCGACGCTGCACGCGGCCAAGGGCCTGGAATGGCCGCACGTGATGCTGGTGGGCGTCAACGAAGGGCTGCTGCCGTTTCGAAGTGCTGACGACGACATGCCAGCCGAGCGTCTGGAAGAAGAGCGGCGCCTGATGTATGTCGGCATCACGCGGGCGCGGACCACACTGCTGGTCAGCACGCTGCGCCGGCGCAAGAAAGGCCGCGACACCGTGCTCGGCGTGCCCAGCCGTTTCATCGCCGAGATGAAGCTCGACGAGGCCGGGCCGCGTGAAGACCCGCGCGAGAAGCTCAAGCGGCTGCGTGCCGAACTGCTGGCCAAGGCCGCAGCCATGCCGCCGGCCTGACGCAGTACCCGATCAGGGGGTGGGTGCGGGTTTCCACGGGGCCGTCGTTCGGGATGCGGAAGGGGCGTGTTGCGCGGCATGACCAGGCCGCCTAGCATCGACGTGGAGTTGTTCGTGGCTACCGCTTGAGATCGCTTTGAAGTCTTGACATCAGCGAGATTGCCCATGCATCTGACCCGATTGCCGATCTGCATCTTCGGCCTGCTGCTGGCCGGCTGCGGCGGCGGCCGCAGCAGCGACGACAGCGCTGTGGCGCAGGCCTCGTCGGGGCAGGTGGCCGCGACGGCAAGCTACAAGGTCAGCCACTATGCGGCTTCCCGGTTTGCCGAGCAGGCCAGCTTCGGCCCCACGCCGGCGCTGGTGGCCGAGCTGCGCAGCAAGGGCTTCGAGCGCTGGATCGACGACCAGTTTGCGCTGCCGCTGCGGCCGATCGACACTGCGCCGGTCGAGCGCTACACCACGCGCACGCCGTCGCAGGCCGAGCGCGACCACCTGCGCGTGGCCTTCGCCGCCAAGGCCTACGCGGCGCCCGACCAGCTGCGCCAGCGGTTGCTGTGGTCGCTTTCTCAATGGGTGGTCGCCGGGCTCAACAAGGGGGAACCTGCGGGGCACACGCACTGGGTCAATCTGCTCGAGCGCAATGCGCTTGGCAATTACCGCACGTTGCTGCGCGAAGCCGCGTTGAACCCGCACATGGCGCACTTTCTGGACAACGACCAGAACCGCCCGAAGAGCGCCGAGTGCGGCTACTGCGCACCCAACGAGAACTTTGCGCGCGAGCTGATGCAGCTGTTCACGCTGGGTGTCTTCAAGCTCAACGGTGATGGCACAGCTCAGCGTGATGGCCGCGGGCGCCTGATCGAGACCTACACCCAGCGCGACGTCGAAGAGCTGGCGCGCGTGCTGACGGGCTGGATGCACGACCCCGAACCTGCCAACCGACCCGAGCAGAACTGGGGCAACTGGGGTCGGCCGATGGTGGCCAGTACCTGGCCGCCCAATCGCGACAGCGGGTCCAAGTCGGTGCTGGGCAAGTTCTTTCCAGCCGCGCAATCGGGGTCGCGTGATCTCGACGACGCGCTGGACCTGCTGATGGGCCATCCCAACATCGGGCCCTTCGTCGCATTGCGCCTGATCCAGCACCTGGTCAAGAGTGATCCCTCGCCGGCCTACGTCGGTCGTGTGGCGGCGAAGTTTCGCAACAATGGCAGCGGCGTGGCTGGCGACATGAAGGCGCTGGTCAAGGCCGTACTGCTGGACGCAGAAGCCCGTGCCGGCGACGACCCGGCACGCAGCAGCGGCAGCGACGGCAAGATGCGCGAGCCGGTGCTGCATTTCAGCGCGCTGTTTCGGGGCCTGGGCTGCCAGCGCGCGCCCGTGGACAGCAACGGCTACGCCTGGCAGGCCGGGAACCAGCCCTTCTTCAACCCGAGCAGCGTGTTCAGTTTCTACGCGCCGACCGACCGCGCGCCCGGCAGCAACCTGCTGGCGCCCGAGCAGAAGCTGCTGACGGCCAACGAGTTCACCTCGCGGTTGAGCCAGCTGGCCTGGGTGCGCTGGGACAACAAGCTCAAGCGCAACAACCCGGCGGTGTTGGGCAATGCCGGCTGTGACCTGCAGCCCTTCGTGCAGGCCTACGCCCGCGGCGTCAAACCCTTCAACGACCTGCTGGGCGAACGCTTCTTCCGCGGTGCCATGCCGCACACGCTGCGCAGCAACATCGAGCAGCAGATCGCGCGGCCGACCTGGGATACCACCGAAACCGCCTCACCGGACGAAGGCCCGGTGCGCATGATCGGCCTGGCACTGTCCACACCGTATTTCGGAGTCATCAAATGAACCGCGATCGACGTCGGATGCTGGGCGGCGCGGCCGGCCTGGGTTTGCTGGGCGCCGCCGGCCTGCTGGCCGGTGCGGGCCAGGCCACCGGCAGCGACTACCGGGCCCTGGTGGTGCTGTTTCTGACCGGCGGCAACGACGGCCACAACCTGCTGGTGCCCACCGATGCGGCCTACAGCGACTATGAACGCGCGCGGCAGAACCTGGCGCTGGCGCGCAGCAGTCTGGCGACCTTGCCCGGCAACAGCGCCGGCCACAGCTTCGGCCTGCATCAGGCACTGGCGCCGCTGGTACCGCTGTATGCCGGCAAGCGGCTGGCCTTCATCGCCAACGTCGGCCCGCTGGTCGAACCTGCCAGCGCTCGCCAGGTGCTCGACGCCGCGGTCGACGTGCCGCCCTTCCTGCTGTCGCACAGCGACCAGGTGGCGATGCAGCAAGGCTGGACGGTGGCTGACGACATGAGCGGCTGGGCCGGCCGTGCGCTCGAAGTGCTGCCGTCGTCGCTGCGCCATCCGCTGAACGCCGTCACGTTGAACAACGGCCGCACGCTGGTGCAGGGCAAGCGCAGCGCGGTGTCGTTCCTGTCGCAGGACGGATCGCGTTACTGGGGCATGGCCGATCTGGCGCGCCCGCAGGACGAGGTGGCGCAAAACATCAACCGCATGGCGCAATGGCAGTTCGCCAACGCCTATGAAGCCGAGTACGCACGCAGTTTCGGCAATGCGGTGGCCGACTCCACGCGCTTCACCCAGGCACTGATGCGCAGCACAACTTCGACCGGTGACTTCGGCAGCGGCTACCTGGGCGACCGCATGCGGCAGCTGGCCTCGCTGCTGCCGGTGTTCAAGAGCGATGGCCTGCGGCGCCAGGTGTTCCTGCTCGAATGGGGCAACTTCGACACCCACACCGGCCAGCGTGGCAGCGGCGAACAGTCGCAGGACACGCAGCTGGGCCAGGTGGCGAAGGCGGTCTCGGCGTTCGACGGTGCCATGCAGGCTGCCGGGTTGACCGAAGACGTGACGCTGCTGCTGATGTCCGACTTCGGCCGCACCTTGCGTCCGGGTTCGGGTGGTGGCAGCGAACATGCCTGGGGCAACAACCTGTTCGCGCTGGGCGGCGCGGTTGACGGCGGCCGGGTGCTGGGCAGCTTTCCGACGCTGACGCTGGGTGGGCCTGATGACGGTGACAGCGGTCGCAACGGCCGCATGGTGCCGAGCACGGGCACCGACCAGCTGGCCAACACCCTGATGCAATGGCTGGGCCTGCCGGCCAACCTGGTGCTCGAGGCCTTCCCGAACCTGGTGAACTTCAGCCAGAAATCCATCCCGCTGCTGCGGGCCTGACCCGCCTTCGAGGAGCAGCCCGTGGCCGACATTCACCTGACTGCAGGCGCTGACCTGTACGTTCAGCCCACGAGCGACAAGGACCAGTGGAATCATGTCTTCGGCGAAGGCGGTGACGACGTCATCCGCCTGATCCAGGGCATCGCCATCGGCGGGCCCGGCAACGACCGCTTCGAACCCATCTCCATTGCCGGCGAGCCCTGGCACGGCATGCAGATTGCATTCTGGAGTGCCGGCGACAACCTACGGGTCAATCTGGTCGAAGGCTGGGCCGAGGACGGCGAAGGCGGACGCGACACCTTTGTCGGCGTGCGCGAAGTGCACGGCAGCGGCGCCAAGAATGCCTGGGTGCTGGGCAACGCTGAAGACAACTACTACTGGCCCAACGGCGGCACCGACACCTTCATCGGTGGTGGCGGTTTCGACGGCGTCTCGATCAACAGCTGGTTCGAGCCGGCGCCAGGTCAGCCATGGCGCCAACCGTTCCTAGAGGATCTGTCGATCCAGGTTTCGGTTGACGGCAGCAGCGCCGTCATCACGCCACGCGTGGGGCAGGGCTTTCGCATCGAAATCTCGCAGGTCGAGTACCTTGAAGTCGCGGTGTCGCTCGACAACACGCTGCCCTACAGGCGCTACAACGTGGCCGATTTCATCCGTCCGCAGGACATGGCCGAGCAGGCCGTGGCCGCAGGTGCTGGCCTGCGCTGGAACACGGTTGCTGCGCCGGGCAGCGCCGTCGCCCTGAGCTACAGCTTTGTGCAGCAGGCGCCGGCCAGCGGCGTTGGCGCGGCCGGCTTTCGGCCCTTTACGCCGGCTGAGCAGCAGCTGGTGCGTGAGTTGCTGGCACAGACCGCAGCATTGACACAGCTGAGCTTCACCGAGGTCAGCGAAGCGGGCAGCGCGGTGGGCCAGCTGCGCTTCGGCATCAGCCAGCAAAGCGCCACCAAGGGGCAGAGCTGGCAGCCCAACCAGGCCGGTGCCGGCGATCAGGCCGGCGATGTCTGGATGGACCGGGATTCGATGCTCGACCTGACGCCCGGCAGCGAGGGCCATGCCGCCTTGCTGCACGAGATCGGCCACGCGCTGGGTCTGCGCCATCCGCGCAACGTCGACCGCGGTGATGCCTGGTCCGTGCAGCTGCGCGAGCAGGACGACCGCACGGCCCTGACCGTGATGTCGCAGTCGCCGTCGGCCGACGGTCTGTTTCGCAGCGACTGGGGCCTGCTCGACGTGCTGGCGCTGCAGCAGTTGTACGGGGCACGCGCGTCGCACCCGGGCAACGACTTGTACCGCCTGGGCGAGCGTGAATCGACCAGCCAGACCACGATTGCCGACACCGGGGGCGTCGACACGCTGGACGCGTCGGGCCTGAGCAGCGGCACGCGCTTGAGCCTGGGGCCGGGCAGCCTGTCCAGCGTGGGCGTCACGGCGGCTGGTTTCAACGGCGTCGACAACCTCGGCCTGCTGCCCGACACCTGGATCGAAAACGCGGTCGGCTCGGCCTTCGACGACCTGCTGATCGGCAACACCCTGGACAACCGGCTGACCGGTGGCCTGGGCAACGACTGGATCGAAGGCAGTGCCGGCGTCGACACCGCGATCTTTGCCGGCCTGCGCAGCGACTACGAGCTGAGCACCGGCTTTGGCAAGGTCTTCGTCAAGGCGCGTGATGGCAGCTCGGGCTTCGACACGCTGGTCGACATCGAAAGGCTGGAGTTTGCCGACCAGCAGGTGCAACTGCAGCCGCAGGTGCTGGGCGCGGACGGCAGCTTCAGCGTCGACGAGGACAGCAGCTTGGCGGCGCGCCTGCCCGACCCCAGTGACCTGGACCGCAGCGCGGTCAGCTACCGGCTGCTGGCCCAGGGCCAACATGGCAGGGCCAGCATCGACGGCGACGGCCAGTGGCACTACACGCCGGCACGCGACTTCTGGGGCAGTGACGCCGTGGCCTACGAGATCGTCGGCGCCGGCGGCAGCAACCGTTACCTGGCGCACGTGAACGTGCTGCCCGTCAACGACGCATCGCCGGTGGGCCGCGATGCCAGCTACATCGCCGCCGGTGGCGCGTTGATGCAGGGCCACCTGCCCGCGGCCCGCGACGCCGACGGCGATGCGCTGAGCTACAGCCTGGCTGCCGACGCGCGCGCCGGGTCGGCGGCGGTTTTCGCCAACGGTGATTTCGTGTTTCAGTCGCGTGCGCTGCAGCTCGGCAGCGACAGCTTCAGCTACACCGTCAGCGACGGCATGGGCGGTGCCGCCAGCTACACCGTCACGGTCAACCTGATGCCGATGTTCCGGCTGGTCGAAGGCACGGCGGGCGCCGACACGCTGGCGGGCGCCGACGGCGGCGACGGTTACTCCGGGCGCGAGGGCAATGACCGCATCACCGGCGGTGGCGGCAACGACCTGATCGACGGCGGTTCCGGCATCGATACCGCGGTCTATGCCGGCAAACGCGCCAACTACAGCTTGCGGCTGGAAGCCACGCACCGAAGCGTGCTCGACAACCGGGGCAGCGAGGGCAGCGACATGCTGGTGGCGGTAGAGCGCCTTCAGTTCACCGACATCGGCATCGCCTTCGACCTGGACGGACATGCCGGCACGGTGGCGCAGGTGGTGCGCGCCCTGCTGGGCCCGGCGGCGCTGAAGCTGCCGCTGGTCGCCGGTTACGGCCTGCGTGCCATGGACGCTGGCAGCTCTTACGCCGACCTGGTGGCGTTGGCCATCTCGGCCACGCCGCTGGCGTATGCGAGCCACCGCGAGTTCGTGCAGTCGGTGTACCGCAACGTGTTCGGGGCCGAGATCGACACCGCGTCGCTGGCCGAGTTCGCCGGTGTCCTGGATCAGGGCCTGCTGGACAAGCCCGCGCTGGGTCTGGTCGCGGCGCAGTACGTACTCAACGTCGGCAGTGCCGAACTGGTCGGACTGGCAAGCAGCGGCCTGGACTACATGCTGCCGCCGCCATGACCGGCGGTCGACGCAAAACTGGCAGTCGGATCCAGCTGCGCCTTGGGGTCGTGCTGCTGGCTTTGTGGCTCGGCGGCTGTGCCGTCGGTGTCAAGGTGCAGCCCTGGGAGAAGGGCGCGCTGGCCCGGCCCGAGATGGGGTTCGAGCCCGATCGGCTGGAATCCGCCTTTTCCGAACACATCTATGCCAGCAAGGAGGCAGCCAGCGGCGGCGCTGCCGCTGGCGCCAGCGGTTGTGGCTGCAACTGAAGGGCCCTGGACGCCGGGCCGCCTGCTGGCCGCAGCGCTGGCCTTGCCGCTGGCAGCCCCTGTGTACGCCGAAAGCCCGCCCGAGCGTGCGACGCTGAGCCTGAAGGTCCTGGACTATCTGGACAGCCAGCCCGGCAGCGACCGCGTGCGCGTGCGGGCGCCGTCGCTGCAGCTCACGCTGCCGGTGGCCGGGCGCTGGGCTGTCGGCGCCAGCGTGATCTCGGACGCCATCTCGGGTGCCTCGCCCGCCTATCACAGCTCGGCGCTGGGCCGCTTCAGCGACGAGCGCAACGCCGGTGACCTTGCCGTCACGCACTACTTCGACGACAGCACGCTGACGCTGGGTGCGGCCTATTCCAAAGAGTCCGACTACATCTCGCGTGGCCTGACGTTGCAGGGCAGCACGGCCAGCGATGACCGCAACACCACCTGGAACGCCGGCCTGGCGTTCAACCGCGACCACATCGACCCCGTCAATCGCATCGTGCGGGGTGAGCGCAAGCAGCTGCGCGATCTGGTGATCGGCGTGACGCAGGTGCTGGGCCGGCACGATGTTGCGCAGATCACGCTCGGCCATGCGCAGCAACAGGGCTACCTGTCGGACCCGTACAAGGCGCTGGACCAGCGGCCACGAACGCGCGACGCGACTCGACTGCTGCTGCGCTGGAATCATCACCTCGAGCCCATCGGCGCGACCCTGCGCTGGCAGTACCGGGCCTGGCACGACAGCTGGGGGCTGAGCGCGCACACGCTGGGGCTGGACTTCGTGCAGGCCCTGCCGGCAGGTTTCACGGTCACGCCGTCGCTGCGCCTGTACACCCAAAGCGCGGCACGCTTTTATGTCGATGCCGACCCCGACGCCGGCCCCTTCGTGCCGCAGCCGCCACCAGGTGCCGTATATTCGACGCTGGACCAGCGGCTGTCGGCGTTCGGCGCCCGCACGCTGGGCCTCAAGCTGTCCCGCCAGTTCGGCCCCGACTGGGTGGTTGACATCAAGTTCGAGCGTTATGCGCAGCGTGCGTCCTGGCGCCTCGGCGGCAGCGGCAGCCCGGGCCTGGCCGAGTTCGACGCGCGCAGCTGGCAACTCGGCCTGAGCCACAGCTTCTGACTGGGCGGCGGTTGGCGATGAACATCTTTCGCATCGGTTTTCGCGCCATGGCCAGCGACAACGAGGTGGTGCTGGCAGCCGCTGACGAGGCCGGGGCGCAGACCGCCGCGCGACAGGCCATCGCCGAGGTGCAGCGCATCGAATGCAAGTACTCGCGCTATCGCGCAGACAGCATCGTGTCACGCCTGAACGCGGCCGCCGGCCATGGCCCGGTGGCCTGCGACGCCGAGACGCTGGGCTTGCTGGACTATGCCGCCGCCTTGCACCAGGCCAGTGGCGGGCTGTTCGACATCACCGCCGGTGTGCTGCGGCGGGCTTGGAATTTCAAGGAACCGAGGGTGCCATCGGCGGCCGAGCTGGCGCCACTGCTGGCTCTGATCGGCTGGCCGCGTGTGCAGCGTGATGGCGACCGCGTCATGCTGCCTCTGCCTGGCATGGAGATCGATTTCGGTGGCTTCGGCAAGGAATACGCGGCCGATCGGGCGGCCGCCGCGCTGGCGCAGCAGGGCGTGGTGCATGGCTATGTCAACCTGGCGGGTGACCTGAACGTGCTGGGGCCGCGGCCGGACGGCCGGCCCTGGACCATCGCGATCCGCCATCCACGTCAGGCTGGGCAGGTGGTGGCCACCCTCCCGGTGCACCGCGGTGGTTTGGCAACCAGCGGCGACTACGAACGTGCTTTCGATCTGGACGGTCGCCGCTGGTGCCATGTGCTGGACCCGAGCAGCGGCATGCCGGTGACGCATTGGCAATCGGTCAGCGTGCTGGCCGCCAACGCCACGGCGGCCGGGTCGGCGGCCACACTGACCATGCTGATGCAGGCCCAGGGTCTGCACTTTCTGCACAGCAGCGGCCTGGACTTCCTGGCCATCGACCATCAGGGCGAGCTGCACATGCCGGCCGAGCCCTTACAGTCAGCGCAACATGCTGTGAACGACCGCCAGACGGTCGGCTGAGATTTTCACGATGGCCACGTTCAGGGGCACCGCCAACAACGACCGCTGGACCGTCATCCAGGCGGGCCGGTTCATTCTCGACGGCCTGGGCGGCACCGACACGCTCGACCTGGGACAGGAGTCACGCTCGGCGTTCCGCATCGCCCAGCGACCCGACGGCGGCGTGCAGATCGACAGCCTGTCCACCGCCAGTGGGGGCGGCCTTCAAGCGACGCTCTACAACATCGAGTTTGTGCGCTTCGACTACGCCACAGACATCATCGACCTGCGCAACTACTTCGAGCCGACCGAGATCGACGGCACGGCCGGTGACGATCGATTCATCGTCACGCGTGCCGGCTTGAGCTTCGATGGCCTGGGCGGCGTGGACCTGGCGGTGTTTGCAGGATCGCACTCCGCCCATGCCGTGGCGCGTGACGGCGACGTCTGGCGCGTGAGCGACGGCAGTGGCGGTGAGACCCGCCTGCATGCCGTCGAACGCCTGCAGTTCGACGACGGCAAGCTGGCGCTGGACTTGGACGGCAACGCCGGCACCGTGGCGCGCGTGCTGGGCGCGGTGTTCGGTGCCACGGCGGTGGTCAATGCGGCCTACGTCGGCATCGGGCTGCAGCTGGCCGATGCCGGCACCTCGCCGCAGGCGCTGGTGCAACTGGCGCTCGATGCCAGGCTCGGCCCGGCCGCCAGTGCCGGTGAGGTGGTCGACCTGCTGTTCGGCAACGTCATCGGCCACCTGCCGTCGGCACCGGAACGCCAGCCCTTCATCGATCTGCTCGACAGTGGCGCCTACACGCCTGCTGCGCTCGGCCTGCTGGCCGCCGAACACCCGCTGAACCTGCAGTTCGCGCTGGTCGGGCTGATGCAGACCGGCATGGCCTACGAATGAACCGGCGACACGCTCAGGGCTTGCTGCTGGGCGCCCTGGCGGCACCGACGCTGGCCGCGCGCGGGCAGACGGCGGCAACGCTGGCTCCCGACGTCGACTTGCCGGGCAGCAGCGTGGCCGCGCGCTTGTCCGATCTTCGCGGCAGGCTGGTGTACCTCGATTTCTGGGCCTCATGGTGCGGGCCCTGCCGACTGAGCTTCCCGTGGATGAACCAGCTGCACGCGGCGCACCAGGCGCGCGGGCTGGTGGTGCTGGCGGTCAACCTCGACGCCCGGCGCGCCGACGCCGACGCCTTTCTGGCGCGTCAGCCGGCCCGGTTCTCGCTGGCGTTCGACGCCGGCGCCGAGTCGGCGCGTCGATTTGCGATCAAGGGCATGCCGAGTTCAGCGCTGATCGACCGTCAGGGCCTGCTGCTGTTCATGCACCGCGGCTTCAGGCCCGATGACGGGCCCGCGCTCGAGGCGCGCATCGTCGCAGCCTTGGCATGAACGCACCCGAGCCCTTGCCGGCCCCGGCCGTGGTGCTGATGGCGGCCACACTGGTGGCGGCCTTGCTGGCCATCGCCTCGGCACCCTGGGCGCTGGCCCAGCCCTGGCTCAACTTCGCTTTCAAGCCTATGGCCACGATCTTGATCATCATCCAGGCCTGGCCTCGCGGCGCCAACACGCCGGTGCTGCGACGCTGGCTGCTGGCCGGTCTGATGCTGTCGCTGGCCGGCGACGTGGCACTGCTGTGGCCGGCGCAGGGTTTTCTGGCCGGACTGGCGAGCTTTCTGCTGGCGCATCTGGCCTACCTGACGGCGTTCACGCGGGTGCAGCGCCTGGCGGCGCGCATCGGGCCCTTTGTTGTCTACGCGGTTGTCGCTGGCGGCGTGCTGACCGTCTTGTGGCCGGGCGTGCCGTCACCGTTGCGTGGGCCGGTGCTGGCGTACGTGCTGTGCCTGAGCGCCATGGCGGCGCAGGCGGGCGTGCTGTGGCGCGCGGCGCCGACGGACCCTGCAGCGCGCCGAATGGCCCTGGGCGGCGCCTTGTTCGTGGTCAGCGACGCGCTGCTGGCCGTGAACCGCTTTGCCGTGCCGCTGCCCTTGGCCTCGCTGTTCATCCTGGTCCCGTACTGGGCAGCGCAAGCCTGCATCGCGTCAGGGCTGGCGCGCGCCCCGAGGTAGGTCTCAAGTTGCGGCTGCCGCGGCCGATGACCGTCGGACGAAGAAGGAGAAGAGTCTGATGACGGAGGAACGGCGCAATCTTTACCGCATCCTGCACGTGCAGCCTGAGGCGCCGCTGGAGGTGATCCGCGCCAGCTACCGCACGCTGATGAGCACGCTGCGCGCCCACCCCGATCTGGGCGGTGATGCCCAGGTGGCGGCAGGCATCAACCATGCCTATGCGGTGCTGACCGACCCGCAGCGCCGGCACGCCTACGACAAGTCCTTGAAACTGCCCTGGGTCGGGCGCACGGCCGCTGCCGCAGCGGCCGTGGCTTCGGTGCGCCCGGCCGATGTGGTGCCGACGGCGCTGGATGCGGCCACCTGGCAGGCGGACCGCGCCTGCCCGTTCTGCCGACGGCCGTTGCCGGCGGTGGTGCACATGGACACGCGCTGCGTCGGCTGCGACAGCCCTTTGTTCCGTCGCCCCAGCATGGACCGGGGCGAGCTGTTCGGGCGCCGCGGCAGCCCGCGCAACGCACGCGCCATGGCGGCCACCTTGCGGTTGCCTGCACGCCCGGGCGACCACGTGGCACGGCTGCGTGACCTGTCGCTCAGCGGCCTGAGCCTGCTGTCACCGGTGCCGGCGCCGGAGCGAAGCGCGATGCGGGTACTGACTTCGGGTTTCGACGGCGTGGCTGTGGTGGTGAGCTGCCGCCGCGTCGGCGACAGCTACCAGCTGCACGGCGAACTGCTGACCTTGCAGTTGCTGCGCAGCCAGGGCGTCTTTGTCTCGGCGAAAGTCTGACGGCTACGTCAGCGAGCCGAACTCGGAAAACAGCTGGTCGGTCTCGGGCAGCTGGCCGACCGGAACGAGGTCGCAGACAGCCGCGAACTCGGAACGCAGAGCCTGCACAGCGGCATTGCCTTGGGCGCGCTCGACCGACGATTCGGACAACCATTCGAAGATCTCGACCACCGTGCCGTCAGCGGCCCGCATGTGGTATGCCGGGCGGTCACTGACCAGCGCCTCGCCGCGCAGCACGTCCCAATGTCGCCCCACCAGGGCTTCCAGGGCTGATTGCATGCCCGGTTTCGCCCGGTAGCCCACGATCGCGTACCTTCCCATCTACCGCCTCCTCAGCGGGCCGCGGACAGCGCCCCATGCACGCCCGGCCTTCGCTGCTGCCGCGTTGTCGTTGGCGACAGCCACCATGGTGCCGCAGTGTGGGGCCGGAGGAAAGGCGCCCATCACGGGGTGTGGTTACCCCCATCAGGGGGCGCGCAAGGTGCAAGTCCGGGGCTTCGCCTCGGCTACATGCCCTTGAACAGGCCGGTGTAGCTGCGGCTGACCTCGAGTTTCTCGGGGTGTCCGCGCACGCTGACGATCTGGCGCCCGCGAAAGTCGCGCGTGATGCCGGAGATGGCCTTCACGTTGACGAGGCTGCTGCGGTGGATCTGCCAGAACTGCTGCGGGTCGAGCTCGTCGACCAGTTCCTTGATGGGTTTGCGGATCAGCGCCTCGACCTGCGCGGTCTGCACGCGTGTGTATTTTTCGTCGCTGACGAAGAACAGCACCTCGTCGACCGCGATCATCTGGATCGTCTGCCCGACATTGGCCTGGATCCACTTCAGGTACGGTGCCGCCTGGCCCGGGTGCAGGCGGGCCGAGAGCTGGTGCAGCAGTTGCTGCAGCGGTTGGGCCGGGGTTTCGGGTGCCGCCTCGCCACGGCGGCGGGCGTCGAGCCGGGCACGCAGCCGTTGGGCGGTCAATTGCAGCCGCTCCCGATCGGCCGGCTTCAGCACGTAGTCGACCACGCCTTGCTCGAAGGCCTCGACCGCGTATTGATCGTAGGCGGTGATGAACACGATCTCGGGCAAGAGATCGTCGTCAGGGCCCGCATCCTGCGGCGGCGGCAGCTGCGCGATCTGTCGCGCCGCGTCGACGCCGGTCAGCCCGGGCATGCGGATGTCCAGGAAGACGATGTCGGGCCGGTGCTGCTCGACCAGGCTGACCGCTTCCAGTCCGTTGCGGGCTTCGGCCACGATGTCCAGCTCGGGCCAGACTTCGGTCAGTCGGGCGCGCAGCTGCTCGCGCATCAGGCGTTCGTCGTCGGCCAGCACAGCACGTGGGCGGCGCGGGATGTCGTCGGCACTGCTCATCGCGGGATCGTAGACCATGGCCGACCTGAGGGTGTCATCACTTGCCGTCATCAGGCGGCGTCGCCGCCCAGGCTGCGATAGGGCACGGTGATCGCCACGCGGGTGCCACCGCCCGGATTTTCGGCCACGGTCAGCGCGCCCTTCACCCCGTACAGCAGTTGCAGGCGTTCGCGGATGTTGGCCAGGCCCACGCCGGTGCCTGCGGTGGCGGCACGGCCGAAGCCCAGGCCCGTATCGGCCACGCTGACCTGCAACTTGCCGTGCACGATTTCGGCCCTGACGGTCAGCTGACCACCGTCGGCCTTGGGTTCCAGCCCATGCTTGATGGCGTTTTCCACCAGGGTCTGCAGCATCATCGGCGGGAACTCGGCCGACAACAGACCGTCGGGAACCTCGATGTGCGCGTTCAGGCGTTCTTCCATGCGCACCTTCAGGATCTCGAGGTAGGGCCGGATCACCTGCAGTTCGCGCGAAAGGTCCCGCACACCGCCGTTGGCCCCGTCGGAGGTGGCCTCGCGCATGGTCGGCATGCTGGCCCGCAGCAGTGCGATCAGGTTCTTCTGCATCTGGCTGGCGCGCGCCGGGTCGGTCTCGATCAGGTGGTCGATCGACGCCAGCGTGTTGAACAGGAAGTGCGGTTCGACCTGGGCCTGCATGGCGGCCATGCGCGCCTCGACCACCTGGCGCTTCAGCGACTCGGCTTCGGCCGTCTCGGTGGCCTGCGCGGCCTTCACCTCGGCCTGCACGCGGCCCTTGTAGGTGGCCTTGATGATCGCTGATGCCAAGATCCACAGCAGCGACAGGTCGGTCAGGAAGTCCCCCCAGCGTACCTTGCGGATGCGCTTGATGCGCGCCGTGGGGCCGGTCAGGGCGGCGTCGGTGATCGCGTCGCGGGCGGCTTGCTCAGCCTCGCGCGCCGCCTGCTGCGCTTCTCGTGCGACTTCGGTCGCGGTCTCGGTGGCCTCGCGCTGGGAAGCGATCGCATCCTCGATCGCCTGACGGGCTTCCTGCACCGCTTCGCGCACGGCCTCCTTGTCCATGCCTGGCGGCAGGCTGATGCTGATGCTTCCCGCGGCCGATGCGGCGGACGCAGCCGACCCCGACGCTGCCGCAGAGGCCGCGCCGGATGCTGGCGCAGTGCGCGGCGTGATGCGGATGCCGCGTTGATCGATCGAGATGTCCAGACCCTCGGTCTTGCCGGCGCCGCTGGCTGGCCGCTCGATCTTGATCGCCGGTCCACGCGGCCCAACCGGCGCCTTCGAAGGTTCAGGCGGGACCGGAGGCGTGGGCGTGCGGCGTGCAGCGCCTTCGACCGTCTCGGTCACGCGCCAGCTGAACGGGGGCAGCTCCTGCAGGATGGCGCTGCTGACCAGCAGCGCCACCGCCAGCACGATGAAGCGCTTCCAGCTGATGCCGACCAGCCAGTTGGCATAGCGGTGAAAGGCGCGCAGAAACGCCTGGGACAGGGCTTGCCCGCGCTCGATCATGCGTTGCCGGCGGGCGGCGTCGAGGCTCATCGGCGGGTCCTGGGGTTGGGTGGCATGGGGGCACTGTACGCAGTGCCATCAGCCGCGCGCCAGAACGGATCGATGCGCTGCGCCAGCGTGCGTACAGGCTGCAGGCATCGCCGACGGGCGGATGGGGTCGCCCTGGCCCGGCGGGCGGGCATCGCTCAGGTGTCGAATAAACGACTGCGTGCGGCGCTGGTGATGGCCACGACGCAAGGGTGGCTGATGCGACGTTCGACCGAGATCGCAAAGAACTCTGCCACCAGTTCGTCGCAGTGCCCGAGCAGCTGCACGCCCTGTTGCGCCTCGGTCTCGGCCGCCAGCACCGACGGTGTGACGAAGATGCCGCGCCCCTCGCGCCCGAAAGCCGCCATCAGCGCCAGGTCGTCGAACTCGCCGACCACACGCGGACGCAGCCTTTCGCGCGTCAGCCAGGCGTCGAAGGGGCCGCGTACCGACGACGCTGGGCCCGGGATCAGCATCGGTGCGCCATCCAGGCAGCGTGGAAACTTACCCTGCAGCTGGCTGCGCAGGCCAGGGGTGGCAAAGAAGCTCATGGTCGAGCGGCCCAGCGGGTGGTTGAAGGCCTTCACACTGACGCGCCGTGTCAGCGGCTCGTCGGCGATCACCAGGTCGACCTTGCGCAGTGCCAGCAGGCCCAGCAGCTCGGCAAAGCTGCCCTCGCTGCAGACCATGCGCACGGGCTCGGGCAGCTGCAGCGCGGGCTCCAGCAGCCGATAGACCACGGTCTTGGCCACCGAATCGGCCACGCCGACGCGAAAGTCGATGCTGCGGCTTGCACCGCGCTGCTCGCGCAGCGCGGCCTCGAGTTCGCTGCCGAGGTGAAAGATCTCGTCGGCATAGCCCAGGGCCACGCGCCCGTCCTCGGTCAATTCGAGCTTTCGCCCACGCTTGCGGAACAACGCGCGCCCCAGGCGGTCTTCCAGCAACTTGATCTGCCCGGACAGCGTCTGCGGCGTGGTGTGCAGCTGTTCGCCGGCTCTGCCGATGCCGCCGGCATGCGCCGCCGCCCAGAAGTAATGCAGGTGCTTGAAGTTCATCGTGGATCCCCAAATACTTCGAATTTCCCGAAGTGAATGATCTTAAAGCTCGAATTTACGAGAAACAGCCCCATCTCTACAGTGCATATCCGTCAGCGCCCTTGCTGACCGCTTCCGAGGAGACATCGATGCGCATGAGCACCAAGAGCCGATTTGCCGTGCAGGCCATGACCGACCTGGCGCTGCGCGAACGCGCCGGCCCGGTCGCGCTGGCCCAGATCGCCACGCGTCAGGGGGTTTCGCTGTCGTATCTGGAGCAGTTGTTCAGCCGGCTGCGCCGTGCCGGCCTGGTGGACAGCACGCGCGGGCCCGGCGGCGGCTACAGCCTGGGGCGCAGCGCGGCGGACATTTCTGCGGCCGACATCGTGGCTGCGGTCGAGGACGAGCAGCATGCGCAGTCGGAACAGGCCGAGCGCATGCAGCTGACGCGCGAGCTCTGGTCCGACCTGGATACGGTGCTGCTGCGCCATCTGGCCACGGTGCCGCTGAAGCAGCTGGTCGACGAGCAGCTTGCCAAGGGCACCACGGTTGACGAGCCGGCACCACGGCGCCCGATTGCCCAACGCCCGGGGGTGCGCCCGCTGCGCAGCAACGCGCCGAACTCAGTATTCGCGTTCGGACAGTCGTTCGTCGGGCGAAACTGATGCTGCGGCCTGGCCGGCGCGACGCGCTGGCCGGGCTGGTCTCAGGTGTCGGCCTCGTTGCGGGCGTTCCACAGGTCGACCAGCATCATCACGACGCCGATCATCACGACCACGATCAGGGCGACTTCCTTGACCTTGAGGATCAGGCTGAGCAGGAACGCGATCATCATCGCCGCACCCAGCAGGCCGAAGATCAGTTTCATGGCAGGGTCCTCGCAAGTGTCGGAGTGATCAGGGTGACGGGGCTGAAGAGGCTGCAGTTCATGTGCTCGCCTCGTGCACGGTCTGCACCAGCCAGTTCGCGGTGCGCAGCAGGCGGGCGTCGTCGCCGCGGCGGCCGACCAGCTGCACGCCCAGCGGCAGGCCGTTTTCGCCATGCAGCAGTGGCAGGCTGAGGCAGGGCAGGCCGAGAAAGGTCCACAGCGTGCACATCACCGGGTCGCCCGTGCTGTCCAGGCCCGCAGGCGCCGTACCGAGTACCGCCGGCGTGAGCAGCGCGTCGTAGTGTTCGAACACGGCGTCCAGACTGTCCAGCAGAAGCGGTATGCGCGCCAGTGCATGCCGGTAGGCCACGGCCGTGACCAGGCGCCCGCGCTCGATCTGGCCCTGCAGCGAAGTCGACAGCTGCTCGCGGCCACGCTCGTACTCGATTTCGAACGAGCCTGCGATCTCGGCTTCCATCACGGTGCGGTGCCAGCCCAGCACGTCGGCCGCGCTGGCGGGCAGCTCGAATGGCGCAACACGTCCGGCCAGCAGATCGACCAATTCACCGTAGGCTGCCTGCGCGTCGGGCGCCACCTGATCCCAAAACGGCGTCGCCACCCAGGCCAGCGTAGGCTGCAGCAGCGCTTCGCTCTGCGCCAGGCGCAGCAGGGGCGGCGTGGCGCGCGGCCGGGTCAGCGGGTCTTGCGGATCGTGACCGGCCAGCACTTCTGCCAGCAGCGCTACATCTCCCAGCGTGCGCGCGAAGACACCGACGGCGTCGAGCGAAGGCGATTGCGTGAGCACGCCCGTGCGCGGGATCAGCCCGGCGCTGGGTTTGAAGCCGTAGACCCCGCAGAACGAGGCCGGGCGGATCACCGAGCCGTTGGTCTGCGTGCCAATGGCCAAGGGCACCATGCCCGCGGCCACGGCCGCGGCCGAGCCGCTGGACGAGCCGCCCGGCGTGTGCGCCGGGTTGTGCGGGTTGCGCGTCTTGCCTGGCGCGTAGGTGGCCAGCTCGGTCGTCACGGTCTTGCCCATCACCAGCGCCCCGGCCGCACGCAGCCGCGCCACCACGGCAGCGTCGTGGCGCGGCAGGCGCCCCGCATGCAACACGGTGCCGTCTTCGGTCGGCATGTCGGCGGTGTCGATGATGTCCTTCACCCCCACCGGCACGCCGAACAACGGGCCTTCGGGCTCGCCCAGTGCATGCGACGCGTCGGCCGCTTCGGCCTGCCGCAGCAGGTGCGCGCGGTCCAGGTGTGCCCAGGCCTGGACCTGGGCGTCGACGGCGTCTACACGGGCAAGCAGCGCGGTTGCCAGTTCGGTGGCCGAACATTCACCGGCCACTAGTTGTTGGCGCAGTTCCAGCGCGGTCAGGCCGGGCAGCAGATCGGGATCCATGGCGTCAGCGGCTGTAAAGAACTTCCGGCAGCCAGTTCACCAGCCCGGGGAAGATGTAGATGGCTGCCATGGCCACGAAGACCATCGACACGAAAGGCAGGCAGCCTTTGAAGATGGTCGATAACAGCACATAGGGCGGCGCCACCCCCTTGAGATAGTAGGCCGACATCGCCATCGGTGGGGTCAGGAACGAGGTCTGAAGGTTCAGCGCCACCAGGATGCCGAAGAACAGCGGATCGACGCCGAAGTGTGGCAGCAGCGGCAGGAAGATCGGCACGAAGATGATGATGATCTCGCTCCACTCGAGCGGCCAGCCGAGCAGGAAGATGATCAGCTGCGTCAGAAGCAGGAAGGTGACCGGGTTGAGATCGAGCCCGAGCACGAAGTCCTTCACCATGCTCTCGCCACCCAGGTAGCTGAAGATCGACGAGAAGGTCCAGGATCCGACGAACAGGTAGCAGACCATGGCCGAGGTGCGTGCCGTCAGGTACACCGCCTCGCGCAGCTTGTTCCAGGACAGCGCGCGGTAGGCCCCGGCCAGGATCACCGAGCCCAGCGCGCCGATGGCGGCAGCTTCGCTGGGGGTGGCCAGACCGAACAGGATGGCACCCAGCACCGACATGATCAGCACGGCCAGCGGGACGAAGGCCTGGGCCAGCAGCTTCACGACCGCGAAGAAGGGCATCACGGACTGGTCGGCAGGCAGCTTGGGCATCAGTTTGGGGCGCATGATCGCGACCACCACCACATAGCCCATGTAGAGCCCGGCAAGCAGAAAACCCGGCAGCAGCGCCGCGGCATACAGCTTGACCACCGAGACGCCGGCGGTCGCGCCGTAGACGATGAGCATGATCGACGGCGGGATCAGGATGCCCAGGGTGCCGCCGGCGCAGATCACGCCGGCCGAGATCTTCTGGTCGTAGTTGGCCTTCAACATGGCCGGGAAGGCCAGCAGACCCATCAAGGTGACCACCGCGCCGACGATGCCGGTTGCGGTGGCAAACAGCGCGCAGGTGACGAGCGCGGCGATCGCCATCGCCCCCGGTACGCGCCGCAGTGCCACCTGAAGGCTCAGGAACAACCGATCCAGGATGTTCGAGCGCTCGATCATGTAACCCATGAACAGGAACAGCGGCACTGCGACCAGGATGTCGCTGTTCATCACGCTGAAGGTGTTCTGCGTGAAGAGGTAGAAGACGCGGTTGTCGAAGAACGCCTGGTCGGGCGTGAAGTAGGCGTAGTAGCCGAACATCACCCCCATCGCCATCAGCGTGAAGGCGATCGGGAAGCCCAGCATGATGATGAAGATGAACAGGCCCAGCATCAGCAGGGCGAGCTGGGGATTGCTCATAGGTGCCTCCTGGTGGCAGCGCGGCCGCCCGAAAGGGGCGTGATCGAAGCAGCCATGCGACCTTCGCTCATGAATGGATCCCCTTGGCCTGTTCGCTGGTGTGCAGTTGCACCAGCTGTTCTTCGAGCTCGATCACGTCGTGCAGCCGAACCGGCCATTGGCCTTCTCTCAGACACAACAGGCAGCGCAACACCTCGGCAATGCCCTGCAAGGTCAGCAGCACGCCGGCGGCCGGGATCAGCATCTTCAAAGGCCAGATCGGTACGCCGACCGGGCTGTTGACGCTGACCTCGCGGATCGCGAAGGACTCGTGTCCATAGCCCCAGCCGGCGATCACGAGCGCCAGCACGCCCGGGAAGTAGAAGATGAAATACAGCAGCAGCTCCATCGTGGCCTGGTGGCGAGGTGCCCAGCGCCGATAGAAGATGTCCGCGCGCACATGGCCACCACGAGACAGCGTGTAGGCGCCGCACATCAGGAACAGCGCGCCGTACAGGATGTAGCTGAGGTCGAAGGCCCAGCTGGTCGGGTCGTTCAGCACATAGCGCACGAAGACCTCGTAGCTGACGCCCAGCGTCAGGATCACGATGCACCACGCAAACGCATGGCCCACCGACTTGTTGAGCAGATCGATCGTCTTGATGACGCTGCGAATCATGTTTGCGCCTCCAACAAAACAAGGGAGGCCCTGGGCCTCCCTTTGTGCGACAGGGCGGATCGCCGGATCAGGACATGCCGGGGATCTTGCCGTGGATGTGCTCGTAGCCGACCTTGAAGTCGGCCTCGTTGAGGAACATGTACTTGGCCACACGCTTGGACCATGCCTTCTGGCTCTCGACCACCTTCTTGAAGAAGGGGTCCTCGTCGGACAGCTTCTTGGTGATGATGTCCCAGGCCTTGATCTGCGCGTCGAACACCGACTTCGGCGTGCGGATCACATTGACCTTGTCCTTGTTGATCAGATCGTCGAGGTCGCGTGAGTAGTTGTCCATCGCGGTCCACCAGTTCGACGACGATGCGGCCTCGGCGGCGTAGCGCAGGATCGCCTGCAGGTCCTTGGGCAGCGCGTCGTGCTTCTTGCGGTTGAATGCGATCTCGAAGAACTCCATCGCCTGATGGAAGCTGCCCATCATGTAGTTCTTGGCCACGTCCTGGGCGCCGAAGCGGCGGTCCGACGTGGGGTTGTTGTACTCGAAAGCGTCAATCACGCCACGGTCCATCGCGGGCACGATCTCCCCGCCGGGCAGCTGCGTGACCTTGCAGCCCACTTCCTGCATCAGGTCGGCGGCCAGACCCACGGTGCGGTACTTCAGGCCCTTCAGGTCGGCGGCGCTCTTGACCGGCTTCTTGAACCAGCCCAGCGGCTGCGTCGGCATCGGCATCGCGAAGTAGCCGACGACGTCGAGATTGATCTTCTTCAGCAGCTCCTGGTACATCTCGAGGCCACCGCCTCGGTAGATCCAGGCCAGCGTCTGCGGCGCGTCGCAGCCATTGATCGGGCCCGAGCCGAACAGTGAGGCCACCTTGCTCTTGCCATACCAGTACACCGGCACGTCGTGGCAGGCGTCGAGCACACCCTTGCTGGTGGCGTCCATCACCTCGAAAGGCTTGACTACCGCACCGCCGACCAGATAGTCGATGCGCAGACGGCCGCCCGACATCTCGTTGACGCGCTTGACATACTCTTCGGCCATCTCGTTGAAGATGTCCTTGGCGCCCCAGGCGCCCTGCATCTTCAGCACGATCGGCGACTGTGATCTCGCGATCATCGGTGCGGTCAGCGCGACGGCACCGGCCGCGGTCGAGGCCGCGGCCCCCAGGAACCTGCGGCGGGCCGGTTTGGCCTCGGGGGAGGCGGTCGGTTGGCGTGAACTGTCGGTCATTGGGTTTCTCCGGTTGAGCTGAATCGGCGTCGACGCCGCAGGGGAACCGGACCACTATGTTTCGATGTGCGGCCATCGACAAGCCGGAATTTCCCCATGGCGCGCAGACGGTGAATTCGGTGCGCGGTCAAACGATCTCAGGGTTGACCCCAGTGCCCATGATTTTCAAGGCGACACTTTGTCGCTCGTACGGCTTCAAGGCAGAGTGAGCGGGCGGCGAACACCTTCGACCTGAACCCGCAGGCGAACGCGGTCGGCCACCAGCGGCACGCCGAAACTGGCGCCGAAGGCACTGCGCAGCAGCTCGCCCTCGAAATCCCCACCACAGCGCTGTGGTGTCGCCGGTTCGGGCGGCGTGCAGGCAAAACGCCGGGCTTGCAAGGTCAGCGAAACGCCGATGCCGCGCAGCGTGAACTCACCCGTCAGCGCCACCGGTTGCCCCAGCGCGAAATTGAAGCGCTCGGCCACGAAGTAGGCCTGGGGATGACCGGTCCCGTCCAGCAGGTCGGCTTGCCGCAGGCGTTGGTCGAGCAGCTTCAACCCGGTGCTCAACGTGTCGATGTCGATCACCAGGCCGACGTAGCCGCGACCGGCCTCGGCATCGAGCATCACCTGGCCGCGCAGCGGTCCGAAGCGCCCGCGCAAGGTGGAGGTGTCGAAGTGCCGGACCTCGAACTGAACGAAGGTTTGCTGCGGGTCGAGGTCGTACAGCACCGGCGTTGTCAGGCCCACACCAGGCATCAGGGCCAGCACCGCGCTCAGCGCAAGACAAGGGGCCGGGCGGTTCATGACGATGGCGCCGCGTCGGCGTCCTCGTCCTGTTCCGGGTCCTGGCGGATGGACTCGACCTGCACCTGCAGCCGGATCGGCCCGTGCAGGTCGAATGCCGGGTCGAGCGCCAGCCCCAGTGTCGACGGATCGAGTTCGGTCTCGAATTCACCGCCGCACACCTCGCGCAGCAGCAGAGGATTGAGATAACAGTTGAAGTGAACGGTCTTCAATCTGATCGGCAGATCGATCGAACCCAAGCTCAGCCGGCCCAGGGCCGCGCCCGGGCGGTCGCCGTCGAAGCGCAGGGCGACGATCTCCACGTTTGCCAAAGTCGCGCCAGTTGCGCCCAGGGCCCGGCGCAGCGCAGCGTCGAGTGCCGGCCGGCCGGTGTTCACCGAGTCCAGCCGCAATTCGACGCGGCCCTGGCCCAGGCGCGCCTGGCGGTCGAACCGGATGTGGCCGGACACCTTGTCGAACCGGCCACGCAAGGTGCTCAGGCCCGCGTGGTTCCAGGCAAAGTGCACAAAGCTGTGGGTGGGGGTGAGCCGATAGACCTGCGCTGCCGCCAGCGCACCGGCATCGCACGACAGCGCGCCGCACAGCACCAGCACCGATTGCGCGACCCAACCCCGGGCTGGCTTCACGGGGCGGCCAGGCCAGTGAGTTGCAACTTGAATCGCACCTGCACCTCGTTGGCCACCACCGACACGTCGGCCCACTCGCCTTCGCCGAGCCCGAAGTCCAGCCGCTTGAGCGTGAAGCTGCCGCTGGCCACGCCCTGTCCCGGCCCCGGGCCGAGGGCCAGGCTGACGGGCACCACGAGCTCCTTCGTGCGCCCCTTGATCGACAGCGACCCGCCAACCTCGAAGCGGCCGCTGCCCAGCACCTTGACGCCGCTGCTGCGGAACTGCGCCTGCGCAAAGCGGCCGCTGTCGAACCACAACGGCCGCGCGGCTTCGGTCTCGGTCTCGGCGGCGCCGAAACTGATGCTGCGTGTGTCGATGCTGAACGCCACCTCTGCGGCCTGCGGCTGCCGCGGGTCGAAGCGCAGTTGGGCCTGCCAGCGCGCAAAGCGCCCTTGCACCGGCACGCCCATCTGCCGCGTCACGAAGCGGATCTCGCTGGCTTCGGGCAGCACGGTCTGTGCGTGACCACCGACGGCGGACAGCAGCAGGGCCAGGAAGATGCTGGTTTTCATCGCAGCCATGGTGCCATGCGACGCAACAGCATGTCGCTATCGACCCACTGGTGCTTGATCGTGGCGGCCACGTGCACGACCACCAGAGCGGCCAGCAACCAGGCGGCGCGCGCATGCCAGGGTTTGAGCGCGCTGGCCAGTTCGCGATCCTGCGGCACCCAGTCGGGCAAGGACAGCACACCGAACCAGACCAGCGGAAACCCCAGCGCCGAGCTGTAGGCCCAGCCGAGCAGCGGCACCAGGAAGAACAACAGGTACATCGCCGCGTGCACGGCTGCCGCCGCACGAACCTGCCAACGCGGCATTGGTGGTGGCGGCGGCGGCGCGTGCGTGGCGCGCCAGGCCAGGCGCAGAAGGCACACCGCAAACACCATGGCGCCGGCCCACTTGTGCCAGTTGTAGAGCTTGAGCTTGTGCACGTCGGTGGGCAATTCGGTCATGTACAGGCCAAGCGCAAAACTGGCGGCCAGCTGCAAGGCGATCAGCCAGTGCAGCACCACCGCGGTCGGCGTGTAGCGCGCGTAGCGGGCGCTGCCATCTTCGGCGGACTTTGCCGCAGTCACGGCGCCTGCCACAGCGCTGCGCTGCGCGCCGCCAGCGCGGCCTCGAATGCAGGGGCCAGCAGCCCGTGGCGCAGCGCGAAGTCCAGCGTCACCAGCGCCGCGTCGGCGGTCATGGTGTCGCCGGCGGCCAGCGCCAGCGCGTCGGCCACTGGCAGCAGCTTGAACGCGTGAACCTCGCCATCCTGGTTGACCGGGTGTTCGTGCGGCTGCAGTTGCAGGTCGTAGACCTGGATGCGTTCGTGCTGCAGGCCTTCAGGGATGTCGCGCAGCAAGTCGATCGCCCGGCCCGGCGTGGCGCGGCGCATCACCTCGGCAGGCAGGCCCGCTTCTTCCCAGCCTTCACGCAACAAGGTCTCGAACGCGGTCTGGCCCAGGGGCACGCCGCCACCCACCAGGTTGTCGTGCGCGCCGGGATCGGTGGCCTTGTCGAAGGCCCGCTGCGCGATCCACAGACTGGCCGGCCGGCCGTCGGCGCCGGCCAGCCAGCCGTTGCAATGCGCGCCGAAGGTCAGCGTGCCCCAGAAGCGCGACGACGCGCGCTCGATGCACGCCAGCAGGCGCAGCGAGGCCGGGTCGACCAGCGGGTAGGTCTCGTTGCGCCAGGCCTTGATCAGGCCCTGCGCGCGCAGCGCGGCATTGATGTCGGCCAGCGCATGGTCGCGCTGGTCGGCATCAAGGCTCAGCACGACGCGGTCGGCGGCCACATGCAGGCCTGCTGCCAGCCCGTGCAATGCCGGCAGATGCGTGCTCGCCACCGACCCCACCGGCAGTCCGTCGATCACGAAGGGCACGCGCGTCACCCCGCGGCGACGGGCCGCCTCGATGGCACCCCAGCCGGGGCCGGCGCGTGACGCGTCGGTCGAAGCGTCGTTGCCCATGGGCCGTGTCAATCGCCGCTGCCGAAAACGGTCAGCACGCCGGTGTAGCCGTACAGGTGGTGGCGGGCGATCTCGCCGCCGGCAAAGAAACCCACCAGCGGCACCTCACCCAGCGCATGCTGGATGATCTTGAGTTCGGCCGAAGGCCCGCCGAAATGCGGGCCACCGCGGCCGGCACAGCTGACGTAGATGGCGCCGCGCATCTGTGGCGCGGCCCGACCCTCGATCTCGTCGCGGATCTCGGCGCAGATGCGCACCAGGTCGCGTCGAGCCGCCTGCACATCACGACCGCAGAACGCCAGTCGCATGCCCGTGTCCACACGGTCGGCCAGTGCCACCGCCTGACGCGCGGGGTCCAGGCCGATCAGGTGGCGCACGCGCACGTCGGCACCGAACTGGCCGCCGCGGTCGAGCGCGGTGTCGGCGGCGTCGACCAGACCGGCCAGCGTGGCGCGCAGCTTGGGGACCGCGCTGCGGTGGTCGGCCAGGTCGGCGATCTGCAGATCCTGCAGCAGCAGCGGCAACGCCGGCTGACCGTCCAGCGCCTCGACCACGTTGGCCTGGCAGCGGGTGATGGTGCGTGTCGGCCCGACCGGTTGGCAGCCCTGGGTGACACGCGACACCAGTGCCACGTCGGCGCCGAAAGCCACGCCCGACAGACCACCGCGCCACACACCGTCGGCCAGCGTGACCGTGGTCGTGCGCGACGCGGCCAGGCCGCCGAACAGGTAGCCGCTGTGCGTGCGACCGCTCATCTCGGCGATCAGTTCAGCGACGTCGGGCGTCGACGGGTCGGCGTGCACCAGCGCGGTAAAGGCATCGGCGCCGGCCAGCGGCCGTGCGCCCGAGAAGACCTCGAACTGTGTGCGCGGCAAATCGCACTGCATCAGCCCCAGCGCCGGCTCGTCGAAATATTCCACACCGGTGGCCGCCACGCCCACGCCCACGCAACCGGCCCAGGCCAGCATGGGCCAGCGGCCGTGCAACTCGTCGTACAGCGCCTGGGCATGCGGCGCATAGGCGTCGGTGAAGTACACCAGCCCCAGCGTGCGCTCGGCGGGCTGTGCCGCGGCCTGGGCGTCGATCTGCGCCGCCGACAGCGCCAGCGCGGTGCGCCAGTCGGGGTGGGTGGCGTGGCCGGTGATGAAGGCAGTCATCGGCCGCCGGCTGTCAGCGTGTGCGCCGGGCGCCCGCCTTTGGGGCCGCTGGCGCAGCCGCTTTGCGCGCCGGCTTCGCCTTCGCGGCTGCCGGGGTCAGCGGCTGCACCACTTGCTTGAACGCCGCACCGGCCATCTGCTTGGCGGCTTCGACCGGGCTGTCCTTGATGGCATTGGCCGCCAGCTCACTGAACTGGCGGGTCAGTGCCGACCACCATTGCAGCGGGTCGACCATGCCGGCGGCCGGCGCCGTGTCAGGGGCCGCGGCGGCCGATGGGGTCGGTGAAGGTGCTGGGGCCGGCGCCGGCGCTGCTGCGCGCTTGGTCGAAGAGCCCGACGGGTCGAGCTTCATGGCGTCGCGCAAATCGGACATCGGCAGGTTCATCGTCTTCAGCGTCGCCAGCGTCATGCGCTGGACTTCCAGTGCCTGGATGGTCGCGCCCAGCATCTTGGCGTTCTGCTCCAGCCAGAACTGCACGGTACGAAGCTCCTGGATGCGCTTGTCGACCTCTTCGGCGTCGAGCGTGGGCGCGATCCACTGGCTCATGCTGGGCAGCCCGGCACCGGCGCCTTTCATCAGGCCTTGCAGAAAGTCGAAACCGGGAACCATCTTGGCGAAGTCAGGGGTGGTCATCGTCGTTGCCTGCAGGGTGGGGCTGGGTGCATTGTGCGCTGGCCACAGGGCCGGCTGCCGATCAGTCGACGGCGTCGGTGCTGTCGCGCGTGGCGGCCACAGGCGCGTCCACTTCGGCCGGCCCGCCGTGCCCCAGTGGCCCGACCACGCGCTGGTTGATGGCGCCGAACACGCTGGTGCCGTCGGCCCCCTTCATCTCGATGTGGATGGTGTCGCCGAAACGCATGTACTCAGTTTGAATGGCGCCGCCGTCAATCATTTCCAGTGCGCGCTTCTCGGCGATGCAGCTCCAGCCCCGCGCCGGGTCGGCATTGCTGACCGTGCCGCCGCCGACGATGCTGCCGGCACGCAGCGTGCGGGTGCGCGCCAGGTGCGCAACGATGACGCCGAACGGAAAATCCATGCCTTCGCCGGCATCGGGCAGGCCGACGCGGCGGCCGTTCCAGTTCGATTGCAGCGGCAGGTGCACACGTCCGCCGCGCCAGGCGTCGCCCAGCTCATCGGGCGTCACCGCCACCGGGCCAAAGGCGGTGGCCGGTTTGCTCTGCACGAAGCCGAAACCCTTGGCCATTTCCGACGGCACGCGGTGGCGCAAGGTCCAGTCGTTGACAAGCAGCAGCAAGCGCACCGCATCCAGGGCCTGTGCCGGCGTGGCGGCCATCGGCACATCGCCGGTGACCACGGCCAGCTCGGCCTCGAAGTCGATGCCCAGATCTTCGTCGAAGAACACTGCGTCGTCGGTCGGGCCCAGCATCGCATCGCTGCCGCCCTGGTACAGCAGCGGCTCGCGGCGGGCGTCCTCGGGCATCTCGGCGCCACGGGCCCGGCGCACCAGCGCCACATGGTTCAGGTAGCCCGAGGCATCGGCCCACTGGTAGGCCCGCGGCAGCGGCGCCATGCATTGGCGTGGATCGAAGGCGAAGGCGTGGCGCGCCTTGCCGCTGTTCAAGGTGGCATACAGGTCCTCGAGCTGCGGCGACAGGAAGTTCCAGTCGTCCAGCACCTGCTGCAGCCGGCTGGCAATGCCGCTGGCGTGATGGGCCAGGGCCAGGTCGCGCGAGACGACGACCAGCTGGCCATCGCGCGAGCCGTCCTTCAAGGTGGCGAGTTTCATGGTGGCAGGGTGTCAGGGTGGAAGAAGGGCGATGGCCGAGACATGGCACCATTGTCCTGTGATGCCGAATGTCGATCGCCCCGCCCGCGCCGTCGCCCTGTGGCTGCAGCGTTGGCGCTTGCTCGCCGGGCTGGCGAGCACGGTGCTGCTGATGCACCTGCTGCTGCTGGCCGGTCTGCGGTCAGGGCAGGCGGCACAGGCGCGGCCCGCGGCAGCGGTGGTCAGCGTGCGCCAGATCGTGCAGTTGCCAACCCCACGGCCGTTGCCAGCACCGCCGTCCGCAGTCGATCAGGCGGCGGTGCCTCGCCCGCCAAGACCGCCAGCGCCAGCGCCAGCGCCTGCGCAACCGCAACCGCAACCGCAATCGCAACCCCCGCCGGCTGACACGGTGGCGCCCGCGCAGACCCCAGCGATCGAATCCGATCCGGCGCCACCCGCCGAGCCCGCCGAACCAGCCCAGCTTGCCGCCGCCGGGCCTGCCGCGACAAGCCGCACTGCGGCCGATGAAGGCGCCGCCGACGAGAAACCGCCGACCTACGCCACGCGGCTGCCGCCTGCGGCGCTGTTGCAGTACGAACTGCGACGCGGCTTGATCACCGGCCAGGGGCAGCTGGACTGGCGGCCAGGCCCGGGCAGCTACGAGATGCAGCTCGAGGGCGGCGCCTTCGGACTGCAGGTGTTGTCGTGGGCCAGCCGCGGCGGCATCGACGCCGCGGGCCTTGCGCCGCAGCGCTACGTCGACCAGCGTCGTGGCCGCGCAGCCCGGGCGGCGAACTTCAGGCGCGACCTGGGTGTGATCAGCTTCTCTGGCGGCGGCGCCGACCATGCGCTGTGGCCCGGTGCGCAGGACCGCCTGTCGTGGATGGTGCAGCTGGCGGCCATCGTCGAGGCCAACCCGAAGCTGCGTCAGCCGGGCCGCCAGGTGTCGATGCTGGTGGCTGGTGCGCGCGGTGATGTCGATGTCTGGACCTTCGGCATCACCGGCCATGAGGCAGTGAACGTGGTGGGCGGCCGCATCGAGAACACCTTGGCCGTGCGCCGTGAGCCGCGCAAGCCCTTCGACACCCAGGTCGAGGCCTGGTTCGACCCGGCCCGACATCATCTGCCGGTGCGCCTGAAGCTCAGCACCGCCAACGGGTCGGATGCGATGGAGTTCATTCTCAAGCCTTGATTTCTGCGGGTCGACACCCACCTGCCGGGCAAGGAGTGTTACGTCATGCAGATGCTCTACAACTCGGACCAGTTCATCGTCGTCCAGTTCGACGAGATCGTGGCGCCCGCCGATGCGCAGGCCACGGGCAGTGCAACCGGCCCCGTGGTCGGCCGCGGTGGCTATGAGATCGTGGACAAGGCCGCGCGCAAGGAGATCTACATCGAGGGCCTGATGGCCGAGAGCTTCAAGAGCGGCGTACAGGCCATCGTCGATGGCAACCCCAGCCCAGAGGCTTTTGACGAATTCATCGGCCGCTACACGGTGCTGGCGCAGCAGCCGCTGGTGGCCCACTGAATCGAAGGCTACAACGCCATTGAAGGCCGTTGTGCCATCGCGGCGCGCCAGCGCTGCAGGTGCGGGTGCTCGTCGCCGGGCTTGACACGAACCACGCGTGCGAAGTCGACCGCCACCACCGCGCTGATGTCGGCGATGCTGAAGCCGCTGCCGGCAAGGGTCTGGCGGTCGGCCAGGCGCGCATTCAGCGTGTCGAAGAACAGGCGCAGCCGCGTCAGCCCGCGCTGCGCCAGCTCGGGGATCTGCGCATGGTCCACCGGGCCCGGCAGCGCGCGGTTCTTCATCGCCGGGGCACTGTTGCGCAGGGCTTCGGCGATCGGCAGCAGTCCCTCGAACTCGACGCGCCAGTTCCAGCTCGCGATGTCGGCCTTTTCCGCCGGTGTGCGGCCCAGCAGCGGCGGCTCGGGGAATCGCGCTTCCAGATAGGCGGCGATGCCGGCGTTGTCGGTCAGCACCAGCCCGTCTTCAAGCCGAAGCGCCGGCACCGTGCAGTGCGGGTTGATGGCCCGAAAGGCGTCGCCCAGCTGCTGCATGCTGCGCAAGTCGATCTGCACGGTTTCGTGCGTCACGCCCTTTTCGGCCAGCAGGATGCGTGCGCGGCGCGGGCTGGGGGCGGTGCTGCAGTCGTAGAGGGTGATCATCATGCGGGCCGATTCAGGTGACGTGCTTCAGGTGACGTGCTTCAGTGAGCGCGCCAGGCTTGCATCAGCGCATCCCACTTGGCGCTGGCCGCGACCAGGTGGCGTTCTTTCACGTGGCCATAGCCGCGGATCGCATCGGGGATGCGCGCGATCTCGGCCGCCTGCGCCAGCCGGTCGGCCGACAGGCCGCGCAGCAGTTCGTCGATGCAGGCGGTGTAGCGCTCGATCAGCGCGCGCTCCATGCGCCGCTCGTCGGTGCGACCGAACAGGTCCAGCGCGCCGCCGCGCAAGCCCTTCATGCGGGCCAGCCAGCCGAAGGCGCTGCGCACCCAGGGACCGAACGGCCGCTTGATCAGTTCGCCCTGGGCGTTTTTCCTGGCCGTCAACGGCGGCGCCAGGTGGTGCACGATCTTGTAGTCGCCTTCGAACATGGCGCTGATCTTCTCGACGAAGGCGGGGTCGGTGTGCAGCCGCGCCACCTCGTACTCGTCCTTGTAGGCCATCAGCTTGAACAGGTAACGCGCCACGGCTTCG
>Ga0138256_10000882_pt1 | contig 32372 bp, 23 predicted proteins | sample KNB2016incub_MG_FD_105486 | JGI IMG/M metagenome (GOLD analysis project Ga0138256, IMG submission 105486) | Active sludge microbial communities from wastewater in Klosterneuburg, Austria - KNB2014incub_MG | ecosystem: Engineered > WWTP > Activated sludge > Unclassified | place: Austria... | reverse complement strand
GAAGCGGGTTGCCATTGCTTCCTGAACGTCGGGCGTAGTTTCTCCAGTCGACGCCCACGCAGCGACGGCTCCGCCATTTGTTGCCTCAAGTAGGGTTTCACCCAAACTCTTGTTCTGAACATGAAGAAAGTAACCGTTGAAACAGGTTAGCATCGTAAAGATGGACTGATTGGACGCATTTGTGAGCGCCGGCACATTATTGTTCGAAAAGAAATCAGTGCTTGCCCATGCTCCGGTGGTGCCGTGTCCGGCATAATTTACCACATACTTTCCGGTATTGATCGAGCTGATCAGGACTGATTGCGGCGTACCCGGCGGCGGCGGCGTATCACCCCGGCCAACCATGCTCGACGTGATGGTTCCCGGCAACTGATTCTTCAGCCGGGTGCTTATAGCCTCAAAATCGTAATTATTTGAGGCGTCATACCAGTCATAGGCAAAGAGCGCTCCGCGTGCCTGCGGCGTTGGCGTAGCCGCTTCCCATGCGGTAACTTTTGCCATCGCATTCGTCACTGTCTGACTGGTCCTGGCGGTAATTCTGCCGATCGCCATTTCAGCCAGGCCGTCACCGTTAAAATCGGTTAGAGAATCGTCCGAGCCGGCTTCGCCGAACACGGTCGTTACGATCCGCGTCGGGACAAAATTGTTATAACCAAGCCCCTCGTAATTTCTAGCATCATACGATGCGTCGCCGATCAGAAGCACATAGCTGGGCGCGTTTTGCCAGCTATTCTTCGCATAAAGCAGGAAAGTCTTGATAGACTGCGCACTGGTATCGCCATAATTGAACTCGTCGTAAATTTCCGACACATCGATCAGCTTTACCGAAATACCCTGGCCAATACGATAATTTGCCCACGCTTGGGCCTCGGCCATAAAGTTCTTATGAGAAATTATGAGCAAAGTGGCCGAGTTCGAAGGTGACCGCAGCACCGCCGGATCATTTGGCAATACCGATGCAGCGGCCTGGAAAGCCGGATCAGCCAGCGCGTACAGCGAGCGGCCGCGGTCAGACGGCATCCTTACACTAAATGATCCATTTTCAGGAATAACATTCAGATTGGTCCATTCGACCGGGTTGGACTCGTTGGTCATATCGAAAATACGAATGTTAGACGTTGTGAATCCTGTGAGTTTCGAAAGGCGGTAATTGTTCGTATAAAACTTGAGTTTATCCTGCATCGCAAGCTGCTTACGCGGAAAGCCGATGCTGACGGAATCAAAAAGACTAAAGTCGCTCTGAACGCCGAGAGATCTGAAAACGATCGTGTTCGCACCTTCGTTAAGATATGAACTCGGAATGACATACTGTTTTGAGAACGGGTTGCGTGATGATCCGGTGGCCGAAGCGAGCAGATGGCCATTAATTGTAACTTTGACAGTATGCTGGTCAAACGAATATCCCTGAAACTTCAATTCAAGGGTCACGTCCGGGACCGTAAAATCAACACCGGACAGTGTAAAGTTATAAGGCGAATCACCATAGGTACTAATTGCTGTCCCCCAATAATTTTCGGCGTCGCCGTTAAATACCTGATTTAGATAGTTAGTTCTCTGTTTCTGTGAAAATACCTGATTATAATTAGGCGAAGTTACAGTGCCGGCTACCGGCCGTGCCGGGCGGCTGAGAATACGCTTTCCGGCCGTATTGCCCGCAACCAGGTAGTAAACTCCCAAGTCAGTTTCAGGCGTATCTACCCCTTTGCCGTAAAAATTGATATAGTCGGCGTTCGGCGCAATGCTGATCGCTTGCTCAACTCCTTCCCTGTAAAGTTGCCATAGGCTTGAATCGCCGTTGGCATTAAAGCCAGCAGCAAGCAATTCCGCCTTTGTGACCCTATAAAATCCTTCGCGCCTAACGCCGATCTTGACACCCGGTTGGGCAACAACCCATGCGTGCGTTGCCGCATCGGCGGACGTCCGGTTTCCAGCGACTTCGTTGGCAAGCGTCTTCGGCAATTGAAGACGCTGAGACATGACATTTGCCGAATACTTCGCGTCTAAAACCTGTCTGTTAAATTCATCCGATGACCTTCCCGCGACCGCTGACAATTGATCCACCGTTTCAACGGCTGCCGCTTCCGAAAACGCGTTCCTGCCGTCGAGGCCGTACGACCGTACGGAATAGACCGACCCGGGCGTTCCATTAGGGTCAAAAAAAGAATATTTTTCGCCGGATGTCCTGTGTTCGCCATAGGCTGCGGCAGAACCAAGGATCATCGCCGGATTAACGATAGACGAAGTTTCGCCGTCAACCCGAACCACGTCGAATCCCGCATTTTTCTCCTCAACGGCCATCTGCCATTCAACGAAAACACCTGAACCGTCAGAAATTGCCCTAATCCCGCCAAAGCGGCTTCCCGTCTCGTCCGCTTTTGTTTTTGAATTGCGGATCTCTCTGGTTCGCTGAGCTGCCGCGGGCATCGCGAGGCCGACCAAAACAGCGGAGACGATGCATAGTGAAATGATTCGTTTCATCGGTAAACTCCCAAAATTGTTCAAAAAGGGTTGAGCGCGAAAATGATCAACGTTTAATCTACTATTTTTCAACGCAACTGCCAATACTTTTCTCACACGCGGCGGAAACTTTACACTGGCCGCCAGGGTTCAGACACAGACCTCTAGCTGGTAAAACCGTCTAATTTTCATAGGTTTATACACCAATGATCGGTCGCTGCTTCCGGAAAAATGAAGAAATATTAAGTGCTGATCAAGTTGTTTTGACCGCCATGGACGAAGAATTAAGCAATTGCCGAAGCACAAACGGCAGTATTCCGCCTGCCTTGTAATACTCAAGTTCTATCGGCGTATCTATTCGAAGGGTCAAAGGCACATCCTCCGAGCTCCCGTCGGTCCGGTTTATCCGAAGTTTCACGGTCTGCATCGGCCGTACATCAATGCCTTCCAGGCCCAATACATCGTAAGTTTCAGTGCCGTCGAGGTTTAACGTCGCGGCTGACCGCCCTTGTGTGAACTGAAGCGGAAGCACTCCCATTCCAACAAGGTTTGAACGATGGATACGTTCAAATGATCGAGCAATAACAGCCTTAACACCCATCAACATCGTGCCTTTTGCCGCCCAATCGCGCGAACTGCCGGTCCCGTATTCTTCACCCGCAAAAATGATCTGCGGAACACCCGCCTCGATATATCGCATTGCGGCATCATAAATCGACATTTCTTCGGCGTCAGGTTGGTATTTGGTAATTCCTCCTTCGATCGGCGCAACCATCAGATTTTTGATCCGAACATTTGCAAAGGTGCCGCGAAGCATCACGCGGTCATTGCCGCGGCGCGAACCATATGAATTAAAGTCTCGCGGTTCGACCCCAAGTTCCTGCAGATAAATGCCTGCCGGAGAACTGGCCTTAATCGCTCCGGCAGGTGAGATATGGTCGGTCGTCACCGAATCACCAAATATCGCCAGCGCCCTTGCACCGGAAACGTCGGAAAAGCGGCCGGTTTCCATTGAAAAGCCTTCGAAATATGGTGGTTCTTGAATGTATGTTGAGCATGCATCCCATTCATAAATCTGGCCCGCACTCGATTCAATATCGTTCCACAGCGGATTCTTTTCAGCGAATTCAGTGTAGAGCCTGCGGTAAGTTTCCGGATCGAAAGCGGCCTCTAAATGTTCTTTCACCTCATCAAGCGAAGCCCAGATATCTTTGAGGAATACTTCGTTTCCATCGTTATCTTTCCCGATTGGCTCGAGATAAACGTCTTTTAGGACCGTCCCGGCAAGCGCGTATGCGACAACAAGCGGCGGCGACATCAGAAAATTGGCCTTTATGTTCTGATGGACCCGGGCTTCAAAATTCCTGTTTCCCGACAGGACAGATGCGGCTATTATGTCGCTCTCGATTATCTCTTCTTCGATCGCAGGCTCCAGAGGCCCGGAATTTCCGATGCATGTCGTGCAGCCGTAGCCGACCAGGTTGAAGCCGATCTGGTCGAGATAAGTTTGAAGTTCGGTCTTTTCAAGATATTCCGTGACGACCCGCGAACCCGGAGCAAGTGACGTTTTTACATAAGGCGGAACACTCATTCCTCTTTCGACGGCCTTTTTTGCAACAATTCCGGCCGCGATCATAACCGCCGGATTAGAGGTGTTGGTGCAAGAAGTAATAGCAGCAATCAACACGTCGCCGTTGCCGATATTCGTTGATACCGATTCGGACAAATCGGCCTCGTCACTCATGTCGATCCGGTCCGGAGTCGGCCGGTTGTTCATCATCTCGACCTCGGTGATCACATTTGTATTCTTGATACTTATTTCATCGCCGAGCACCGGAAGCGGAATCGATCGGGGATTCTGATCACCGCCACCAGTTACAACCTTTGCCGTCGAGCTGCCTAACGTCACCTGATACCTTTTTTCAAGGTCCTCTGCCGATTTACCGTAGCCGCCATCCGCAAGAGGCTTACTGAAAAGCTCGACGAACCGATCGTCGAGGCTCGAAAGTTCGATCCTGTCCTGCGGCCGCTTCGGGCCGGCAACCGACGGTGTGACCGTTTCAAGATTAAGCTCAAAAACAGTCGTATAATCAACTTCACCCGCTTTCGGGATTCCAAACATTTCCTGAGCGGTATAATAATTTCTTATGGTTTCCGCCTGTTCCTTGCTTCGGCCCGTCGAGCAAAAATATTCGAGAGTCTTTTCATCCACTCCAAAAAAGCCCATCGTTGCCCCGTATTCAGGGGCCATGTTCGCGATCGTTGCCCGATCCGTGGCATGAAGTGCTGCGGCCCCTTCGCCAAAGAACTCGACGAACTTGCCTACGACATTCGCTTTTCTCAACATCTCGGTGATCCTCAAAACAAGGTCCGTGGCCGTTGCTCCTTGTGGAAGTTCGCCTGAAAGGTTCACGCCGACAACGTCGGGAGTTAGGAAATAGACAGGCTGGCCAAGCATTCCCGCTTCGGCTTCGATCCCGCCAACGCCCCAGCCAACAATGCCAAGCCCGTTGATCATGGTCGTATGTGAATCGGTTCCGACAAGCGAATCAGGAAAATACACGCCGGCCCGGTCGAATACTCCTTTTGCAATATATTCAAGATTGACTTGATGAACTATGCCGATACCGGGAGGGATAACACTGAAACCGCTGAACGCCTGAGTTCCCCACTTTAAAAAGCGGTACCGCTGTTCGTTCCGATGGAATTCAACTTCCATGTTCCGCAAATATGCTGCATCGCTTCCTGAAAAATCTACCTGTACCGAATGATCAATCACAAGATCGACCGGAACCAGAGGTTCGATGACCGATGGATCTTTCCCCATCCGCACTACCGCCGAACGCATTGCCGCCAGATCAACGAGAAGCGGAACGCCGGTGAAATCCTGCAAAATGACACGGGCTACGACAAAAGGTATCTCGTCGGTACGTTCAGCATTTGAGGCCCAACCTGCCAAGGCACGCACGTTCGATTCACTGACCTTTCGGCCTTCATCAAAATTCCGGAGGACAGATTCAAGCACGATTCGGATCGAAACGGGCAAACGAGAGATGCTGCCAAGGCCCTCTTTCTCAAGTTGGGGAAGCGAGTAATAAACGCCTTCGCTGCCGTCGCCGGTGGTGAATGTTTGCCGGGTGTTGAAAAGATTGTGTGTCATATCGATTGGCAAATTATTTTTCAAAAGGGGAACGAAACGATCAATTGACTAACTCAACCAAACAGACATTTTAACATATTCCAGCGGGGTGATTCTAATTGGGTGTTGATTGGAACAAGCCGGAACTCTCACTATAACGCCGCAACTCAAATTCGGGATGCCCGACCATTGCGTCCGGTCCTCAGATCAGTCAGCCAATCAAGCCAGCGATATTTGAGGGCTCGCGGTGCAATAAACTCCGAGATGCCCGTCGTCTGATGTTCACGGCCGTCACCTGAGAACGCAATTGAGCTAAGGAACCGCAAGTGATAAAAGCTCGAATCAATGATCTTCAAAGGCCTCGCCTCTATTCGCAGGCCGTCGTCAGATTCCATGAAAAGCCGTGTTGGGTATTTTATTCCGAACCGGTCGCGTACAAAATCCTGTTCAACCGACGTCACCTCCCGGCGAACCAGTTCGCCGCCTTTTATCAGCAGCAAGCGGGTTTGCGGATCATCGTCACCAATTTCCGCGTACCGGTAAAAAACGACTGTCGCATCGGTAAAATGTGCCCTGCCCCAAGACCAATGTTTTACGGTGTTGGCAAGCCAGCGATTGTCTAGATTGTGATCGTGATACCCCGTTCCGCGAAAGCTTCGTGTCTCGATCGTCTTTCCGTTCCGATCAACGACGGTAATCTTGCCGCTTACATCTGCCCGCGGGGCAACCATATTCCAACAGTGCGCGGCCTCGTTGTAACAAAACGGGGCCGATCGAAAATCGGACTCGATCGATACCCATTCAAGCTCAGCGACCAACCGCCGTCCACGCGAAATCGGCAGATCGACCGACACCAAATAGCCGGAACCATAGGAGGTGGAATCATAACGAAAACTGCTATTCCCGATCCTACATTCGGGCGACTCTGCCTTGGCCGAAAATTCGGCTTCGTCAAATTCACTTTCTGCCCGATAAATTCGCTTGCCGCCGGCAAAATATGTAAATGAGACTGCCGGAAACCTGGATTTAACTTGTGAACTGCCATTCTCAGGCCTGTTGTAACGCGGCGAATAGATAAAATTGTCCAGAAACGTGATGGCGACCGCTTCGGTCCCGTCGTCCGAAAGCGCGTCAAAATACCACCACTCGTATGATTTCGGGTCTTTTTGCGGGTGCCACCCATCGCCGGTTATGCTGGATGAGAATGCAAACCTTTCGTTGGAAGAAGGTGTCGTGTTCAATCCGTTCGTCCTCGGCCGCCTTAAATGAATTTTTATTTCAATTGAGAATCGCAGAAAGTGATAAATATGGCAAACTTTATGCCGGTTTTTGAATCACTAAGTGATAAGTCTCTTCCCTATCTTATGCAATTAAGGGGTGGTCAAATGAGAAAGTCATTTTCGGCTTTATTCTTGATTTTTGTCGCAATGTCCGTTCTCGCAGCGACGGGTTGTCCAGAGCGGTCGTCGATCGCGGATATCGAATCGAATCCATCAAAATTTGAGAACAAAGAGATATCAATTGCCGGCACCGTAAAGGATAGTTACGGCATCTCGGTGCCGGGGACAAATATTCGCGGCGGCACCTATAAGATAGATGACGGGACCGGGTCGTTTTGGGTCGTCACTACCGATTCCGTGCCAACAAAGGGAACTAAGATCGGCGTGAAAGGAAAGATAGCTAGTGGTGTCAATTGGAACGGCCGGAATTATGGGCTGGGAATGTACGAATCCGACAGGCGAATCGTAAAGCGTTAGTTTCCGGGGACGTCGGCATAAAACGATAGCGGCGCTTTTTTTGAGCGTCCTTCCTGCTTTGCATGTTAAGGGCGAATCGGCTAATTTTGGTGTTTCAACGCGAGCAGCCAAATGCCAAAGCCGTCCACTCTTCAACTTCAAATTCTCGACAGGCTGTTTCATTCACTTCATGAACGAAATATTGCCGCAGTTTCATCTGCTCCCGCAGCGAATCTGTTCCTAACATTGCCGGCGGCAGATAACCGAATGCAGATCCGTTCTTTTGGTGAGGCGATACTTAGGTCCGCAGCCGCCGTGGAGCAAACATTTGGCGGGATAATGACACGGCTTTGGGACGATCCGTTCGAGTGGACACTGCCTGAAGAACTTTCGACCGCTGAAAAGATCAAGGAGTACATCTGGGAGGTCGAAAAGACCCGGGTGAAGGGATTTGCCTTTCTAATCTCGGACGACGAGCTTCTCAAGCAAATTCCGGCCCCGGAGTGTATCAAACCCATTTTCGAAATACTTATTGAAACACTCGCACGGGCCGAGAATCTTCATGGGCGCGCAAATGCGATAAGAGAACTTCTCTAGCACTTGGAGTCCGCTGCCGGGCGAAACGCAACTTTTTGCATTGTGAACTTTTTCGTGCAAGAATTCGTTTGTAGCTCAGTCGGCGTTAAGAGGTTTGTCAATAGGTAATGCACTGTCCCCGCTGCGGACAACTTCAAGTTTCCAGCGAAACCAAATTCTGTTCGCGATGCGGCTTTCAGCTTGCGATCGTCGCTGAACTTTTGGTGAATGGCGGAGCACTGCCGCAGCTTGCCGCGATCCAACAGAAAAAGACGATCTTCAACAAAAAGAACGGGGTCATTTTCAGCGCCGTGTGGTTCATTTTCTTCACAATGTTCCTAACATCGGTCTGGGGCATTTTAGATGTGGAAGAATTGGCGGGCCTTTGCGCGGTTACAGGACTTTTTGGCTCGTTGTGTATCCTGATCGCTTCGCTCGCTTTGCTGCCGTCCTCGAAGTTAGGTAAATCGTTTCCGGTTTACGACAATCAGGGAATGGGCCCTGTTCCGGTTCCGGCACCGGCAACGCTTCACGGACATCAAAATTTAGGTTCCTTGCCGGCTCACAGCCAGCAGCCTGCCGAAGTTTATAGCGCTCCGCACGGATCTTGGCGGGTGCCCGAAACTGGCGATCTTGTTGAGCGCGGCAGCGTCATCGAAGGAACGACAAAACTTTTGAAGAAGGAAGAAAAACAGTAACCCGCCAGATGCACTGCCCAAAATGCGGACAACAACAGATCTCGGATGAAACCCGCTATTGTTCCCGGTGCGGGCTGCCGCTTGGCGCTATTGCTAAGATCGTTGCCAATGACGGGCTGAACCCGGAGCGGCAAATCCCGTTTGCCGGAATTGACTCGCCAAAACGACGAGGGGTAAAGAAGGGAGCATTTCTTTTTCTGCTATCACTTTTTATTGTCCCGATCCTTTCCATTCTCGCCATAGCCACAAACTCAAAGCCGATTCTCCCCGCTATTGCTGCAATTGTATGCGTTTGCGGCGGACTACTAAGGATTATCTACGCGTTACTCTTTGAATCGAGCTTTCCGGGCGGCACGACTTTGGAAGACAATCTCGTTGCCGATTCGAAAGAATCTCTCAACAGAAAACAGCAAGCTCCCGAGTTGTCCGCATCACATTCTGAACCGGCGGCCGTTTACGCGGCGCCGGGGATCGGCGGTTGGAAAGATACGAACGAGCTTGATCGTCCGTCCAGCGTTACCGACAGCACAACCAGGCTTTTGTCGCGGACGGCGGATGATCAATAGCCGATCGCGGCCCCGTCGCTTCTTGAATCGATAGCTCCCAGCCGCGTTCCATCTTTGTCGATCATTATTCCGGTCGCTGATGCAATGTTTCTGGGCCTGTCAACAAACTTGTGTCCGTAAGAGGCCAATATCCTCTTTGTGTCGATCGACATTCCATATTCCTCAAACCAAGTTTCGTCGGGCATCCACTGATGGTGGATCCGCGGGGCGTCGATCGCTTGCTGGATATCCATACCAAAATCGATAACATTAATGATCGTTTGAGTCACGGCTGAAATGATCCGCGGGCCGCCGCGTGCACCGACCGCGAACCAGGGCGTGCCGTCCTTTCGCAACACAATGGTCGGCGTCATCGCCGAAAGCGGCCGCTTTCCACCCTCGACCTTATTGCGCTCACCCTGAATAAGCCCGTACATATTTGGTTGGCCCGGCCGAGCAGCAAAATCGTCCATTTCGTCATTTAGTAACACTCCGGTTCCTTTTGCGGTAACCCGTGAGCCGTAAAGGTCATTGATCGTATAAGTATTGGAAACGACCATTCCGGATGGATCTACAACCGTGAAATGGGTTGTCTCGCTGCCTTCGGCTCTTGATTGGCCATATTTTATCTCGGAACTTGGGACCGCGTGAGTTGGGTCAAACTTCCGCATTCGCTGAGCGGCGTAGTCCTTGCGGACCAGCCATGACGCCGGAACGTCGGCGAAATCAGGATCTCCCATGTATTCGGCCCTGTCGGCGAATGCGAGTTTTGACGCTTCGGAGTATAAATGCAGGGCGGCAGCTGAATTATTGCCGAGTGAACCGATGTCGAAAGGCTCAAGCATGTTAAGGATCTGCATCAAAACGATCCCGCCTGAACTTGGCGGCGGCATCGAGATTATCTCATTCCCGCGATATGTACCGCGTACAGGCTCACGTTCCTTAGCGACGTAATTTCTAAGGTCCGCCATCGTGATGAGCCCATTGTTCGCTTTCATATCGGCCGCGATAAGCCGGGCCGTTTGGCCGGTATAAAACTCTCTTGCCCCAAGCCTCTGGACCCGGCCGAGCGTTGCGGCCAGGTCGGCCTGTTTGAATAGGTCTCCTTCCTTGAAATATTTCCCGTTATTTAGAAATATCCGATCGCTGTCCGGATATTCCGCTAGATACTTCTTGTAATCCACTAACAATTTCGCAAGCCGGTACGAAAGGACATAACCATTCTGAGCAAGCCTTCTCGCGGGCTCGACAAGATCATGCCAACGCACCTTGCCGGATCCGTACTTTTTGAATGCGAGGTCGAACCCGGCCAGCGTTCCGGGCACACCGGCGGCCCGATAGCCGATCGTTGATGAACCTTCGCCTTCGATTAGTTCCCCGTTTTTATCGACAAAAATATTTCTATTCGCCGCGGCCGGGGCCATTTCGCGGTAATCGATCGCGGCCGCTTTCCCGTCCGGTCGCCGAATTATCATGAAGCCGCCGCCGCCGAGGTTCCCCGCTTCCGGATAAACGACCGCGAGTGCCAAACCTACGGCAACCGCGGCATCCACGGCGTTTCCGCCTTTTCGCATGATCTCAACGCCTACTTTTGAAGCGAGCTCATGCTGAGAAGCGACCATCGCATGACGACCGCGAACCGGAGCGGGTGATGAGGCCAGTACCGGAAGATCGATCGCAAGCAAACTGACAAGGAAAATGAATACTGCAAACTGTCTGAAAGTAAGGAGCATATCGTCGAACTTTAACAGATTTTTCGTGTTGGCGAAAAGCCGCGGGCCAACCCGTGCCATAAACTGGCGGACCGCTTTCAAATTCTGCCCAAAAACGCTATATTTTTGATTCACCGGCATTTGCATAGGTACGACCGCCGGTGTTCTCGACGATGATAGACAGCGATAGTTGCCGGAATGTTTCTTTCTCGCCTTACACCCAAGCGGCTGGTGCGGGAATCGCGTGGAATTTATGCGCGTGCCGGCTCACGCTTGTCTGAAATTCGACTTTTCGCCTACCTTTCAGTCCTCGGCCCCGGCCTGATTGCTGCAAATGCGGGAAATGACGCAAGCGGTATAGCGACCTATTCCAGCGCCGGAGCTGCGTATGGATATTCGCTTTTGTGGGCATTTATTCCGATGACGATCGGATTGATCGTCGTACAGGAGATGTGTGTTCGGATGGGCGTAGTGACCGGACAGGGACTCGCCGATCTTATTCGCGAACAGTTCGGCGTCCGATGGACGGCGTTCGTGATGCTCGCCCTATTAATTGCCAATACCGGCGTAATCATTTCCGAGTTTGTCGGCATTGCTCAGGCATCCGAACTATTTGGCGTCCCGCGTTTTATCACGCTGCCGCTTGCCGCGGGGTTTATCTGGTGGCTCGTGGTTAAGGGCTCGCAAAAGCGAGTTGAGCGTGTGTTTCTTGCGATGTCGCTAGTGTTCTTCACCTATATTCTTTCGGCGTTTCTGGCAAAGCCATCCTGGACTGAAGCCGCAAAAGGATTTGTCGAGCCGACATTTAGCGTAGATACGGTCTATTTATTTACGGTTATGGCATTGATCGGGACCACGATCACGCCATTTATGCAGGTTTTCGTCCAATCGGCGGTTGTCGAAAAAGGGATGGATGTTGACGACCTGCCTATCGCCCGAGCAGACGTAATTTTCGGAACGGTGTTCGCCTGCGCTATTGCCGCCTTTATCGTAATTGCGACAGCGGCCACCTTACATTCCCAAGGTGTTTACGAGGTGGATTCGGCCGGGACAGCCGCCCGCTCACTTGCCCCGATCGCGGGAGAGTATGCTAAGTACCTATTTGCCATAGGCCTGTTCGGCGCGGCAATGCTTGCAATGGGCGTGCTGCCGCTTACAACCGCATATTCGATAAGTGAAGCACTTGGATTTGAGAAAGGCCTGTCGCGGTCATTCCGCGAAGCCCCGATCTTTCTCGGAGTCTTTTCGATCCTTATCGTTGTGGGTTGTCTGGTCGCACTATTGCCCGGCATTCCGCAGATCAAGCTCTTGCTTTTCACGCAGTGCGTTAACGGCCTTCTTTTGCCGATAATTCTCGGAGCGGTAGTCATGCTTGCCAATAATTCAGAAATAATGGGCCGCCATAAGAACACGCTTTTCTTTAACATTGTGGCATGGACGATAACTGCCGTTGTTTCCACCCTGTCGCTTATGTTGATTGCAAAAACAATTGCTGATATGTTTTAGCGAAACTCGCCTATGCCGCCGTCTGAGATTCAGAAGCGTACTCTATTTTTTGTAATTTTCGCCGGAACGGTTGTTTTGGTGCTCCTTCTTCTTCCGTTCATCGAATCCTGGCTTCAAGATTTTGTTCTCGCCCGGCTCGGGCTGGCCGTTTCACCGGAAGGACGAGTCATTTCCACCGACGGCGTTACCCCAAGAATGGTGACCGAGACGCTGGTCGGGCTGATATTGAACCTTTTTCATATTGCCAAGATCCTGCTGTGGATGGCACTGGTTATCTCGACCGTCCGCTTTCTGGCATTATTACTGCTCAAGACGGCATTTCGCGGGTCAGGACAGTCTGAGATCTCGTCTCTTGTCAAGACGGTGATCTCGATCATCGTTTACATCGTCGCATTTTTCATTGTTTTTCAGTCGCAATATCCAAATGTTCAGCTCGCTCCGCTATTTACAGGTTCGACGATCATAGGGATCGTCGTCGGCCTTGCCCTTCAGGATACGTTGGGAAATCTGTTTGCCGGCATTGCACTCCAGGCGGACCAGCCGTTTCAGGTCGGCGATGTCGTGTCGCTTTCAAACGGCAAGGGCGGCGTTATCGAAAGTGTCTCATGGCGCGGAGTAAAGATCCGCACCTTTCAAAATAAATTGCTGGTGCTAAGCAATTCGGTAATGGGCAAAGAGGCGATAGAGGTTGCACCGAAAGACAATCTCAACGCGCGAATCGTCTTTTTCAATACGCTTTATCAGAATTCGCCCGCAAAGACTATGCAGTCAGTTCGGGACGCGGTGAGGCAGGTTGAAAATGTTTCTCCAAAGATCAGGCCCGTTGTCCGGATCCGAAACCTTGGCGACAACGGAATTGATTGGGAAGTAAAATACTGGGCCGAGGATTACACGAAATTCAATGATACCGACGCTCTCATTCGGCAGCGAATCTGGTACGTATTTCACCGAGAAAAGATCGACTTCGCTTATCCGACGCGTACCGTGATAATGCAAAACCAGTCAATCGAACCTAGCGATGACGATCATTTGAATGTCACGGTTGAAAGGCTTACCCGCATTCCGGTATTTGAGCCCCTTTCCGGGGAAGAATTAGACAAACTTGCCCGTGCGTCAAAAAGCCGTGTGTTTGCACCCGGCGAAGCAATTGTCCGCCAAGGTCGGGAAGGCAACTCGATGTTCGTAATTACCCGCGGTACAGTTGAGGTTCAGATCATGGCCGGCACTGAAGTGCGGACCATCAACACATTGCGAGAGAATGATTATTTCGGCGAAATGAGTTTGCTGACCGGCGAGCCGCGAACGGCGACGGTCGTTGCGGCCGGAGAAACCGAAGTGGTACAGATAAACAAATCGGCGCTCAAACCGATCTTTGAGGCCAATCCGGGGCTGGTCCAATCAGTATGCGATGTGATCGACGAACGGCGGGCGACTTTGGACCAGGCCGCTCCGACGGAACAAAAAAAGGGAGTAAGGCCCGAAAAAGGCGTTCTGTTGTCGATCAGAAAATTCTTTGGAATAAAGTGAGTGCCGTCACTGAACGTTCTTGTCGTAAATATCGTGCAGCACTTCGGTAATTGGCTTTCTATCGGCGAACGGGTCTTTCTTTTCCTTCCGGGATGAATCAGCCCGCTGCCGCGGCGGCCCGTCGTTGCGGGCGGTAACGGACAACGGGTTGAAACGAACGTCGTTATGAACGGCATCCGCATAATTCGCCGTCGGGCCGCCGTCAATCGGCGAGCCATGGCCGTTTTCCAGTAATTCAGTCTTCGCAGCTGTCTGCGATGCGCTTTCAACGTATGCCGCCCGGCTTTCTTCCAGCAGGGCCCGGCCGCGCAATCGCCTTGCGCGCTCGAGAGCTCTTATCGAAGCAGACGTAAGCGGGGCTTCGGCGGAGTCGCGTTCGATCTTACGGAGTACCTTAACGTAATTTCTAAGTTCCGGCGTTGCATACACGTAGGACGATTCTTTGCCGGTCTCGCCTTCCACGACCTGAGTCAGCGAGTTTATGGCTGATTGGTGCTCGCCCGCCTTGTTGTACAAGGCTCCGAGTGCGAAGTGGACCAGCGGCGGCGTCCCGGACATTCGGCTCGCGATCGCTTCGCCTTTTGCTATTGCGTCGCGCACCTCAAAGCCAAACCAGTTTCTTCCGTCGTCGCGAAGTATCTCGTTCGCGGTCAAATAAAATTCGAAGATGTCGCGTGTCTCGTTTCGCGAACCTGATGAAAATATCCTAAAGATGAAGTATGCAAATATTGCAAAGAAGAAGATAACAAAGATCGGAAAGTTTGCGACGAGCATCATCGTGCCGACAACCCCGAAGGCAAGAATATACTGGCCCTTTTCCTTGATGGCCCCCTTCTGCCGTTTTTGAAGGCTAGTGCTGTTCACAAAGTTCTATCTGACTGATCAGCCGGCTTTACCGGCCTGTCCGGCTGCGTCCCCGTTACCGTCAGCTTCTTCATCCGCCAACTTCTCCGCATTAGTTTCGGCCTGATCCTCGGCAGCAGTTGAGTGTTCAGCCGGACGGGCCGCTTTTTTGCTTGTCTCCTCTTTTCTGAGACCATAGCCCGCCATTACGTCTATCACCTTATCAAAGGCCAAATATGGCGAATTAAAAATGAACGAAAAGGTCTCGCCGAGCGTGATCGCCTCCAGATGGACCAATTCCGCGAATTTCTTTTCTAGCGGCAGATCAGCAAACTCCTTTGCATATTCCCGTTCTTTCTTTTCATCCTGACTGCCGTCGGATGCTTCTTTTTCTTTCGTCATTATTGTGATCTCTCCGGGTTCAACGATCTTTGTCTGACATGCAAGCCTTTCACCAAGAGTTCCAGGTTCGTTTTCAAAGCTCTCAGTCTCCGCCGCGGTCATTGCCGAAAGATTTTCCCCGCCTTTACCGATCGTTACTCTGCAAAAGTGAGTCTTCTCACCGGGCATGCACCTTGACTCAAAACGGACGCCCAGCCTTTCCGCCGCACTATTAAGATATGTCCCAACCGGAACAATGCCTTCCCTTTCTTCCCGCTCAAATTTGATCGTCGCTTCCGCCATTGCATTTTCAATCGACTAACTGCCGGTGATCGAACCGATCCGAACACGCGGCTGGGCTCCCGACGCTGCCGTATGTGTTTCTGACTCGGACTTTTGGCACTCAGAACAAACTCCCCACATTCGCAAACTGTGATGCGTGGGACGAAATCCGAGTTTGTCGGCCATTTCATCCTGCATAGTTTCGATCGCCTGTGAAAAGAACTCAATTACCTTTCCGCATTCAGTGCAGATCATGTGGTCATGATGAGCATGATTGAAATGATGTTCGTAATAGGTCTTGTTGTCCCCAAATCTTACTTCACGCGCAAGGCCTGCCTCAGTCAGCAGTTTGAGCGTACGATAGACCGTCGTATGCCCGACCGCCGGATCATCCTTTTGAACAAGCCAATAAAGGTCCTCGCTGGTCAGGTGGTCCTCGGTACGCAGAAATATTTCCATGATCAGATCCCGCTGGGCCGTGCGTCTCAACCCCGCCTTTTGGATATGTTCAAGAAATATCTCGCGTTCCTGCTTAAATTCTTCTTTTTTCCGTGCCATCGTAACGAGTTTGATTTTATCACTTGGCGGTTGCGAGAGCTAATTTTAATGTGTTCTGTATTTCAGCTGCCTTCCCCGCGTCGATTCCCTTCCTTACAGAAAGCCGCAGTGCGATTTGGCCAAGATCCGTATAGATTCTTCGTTCGACGTTCAACCCGGCTGCTTCAAAAGCAGTTAAGTGACGATCGATCGCCTCGACATCTGCCCGAGCGAACGGCCCGGTCAATGCATCCGCCGGTGCATCTTCCGAAAGATTTCGAACTGTGCTTTTTAGAAGCGGAAGCAAGGCCCGCAATGCCGCATCTTCCGCCAAGCCGCAATGAGCAAGTGTCTCGGCGGCAGATGAAAAAAGCGTTGTAACATGCCCGGAAGCAAGCACTGCGGCGGCATGATATAGGGCCTTAAAGCGGGTTTCGATCGAAAATGGAATGCCGCCAAGATTTTCAGCGATCGCCCGTGCGGTTTCAACTGCCTCTGCATCACCCTCCAAGCAAAAATAGGCGCCGGTAAAGCTATCGGCCCCGCGGACCGGATCGCTTACGGAAATTAGCGGGTGGATCGATCCGGTGCGGATGCCTAAATTTGACAGTGAAACAAGTTCCGACGACGACAATGCACCGCTTGTGTGCAAAACGACCGCTTTGTCCCTGACTATTCGCCCTACGATCGAAGCCGCTGCCGTTCGGATCTCCGTATCACCCGTCGCTATGACAATAATGTCAGTATCCAGTGGATCGTGATCGTCGATACTTTGGATCATCGGTTTCGGCACGATCAAATCGGGCCAGCCGACCTGCGGCGTTGTTCGAAAGACGATATTCACGATGGAATAATCGGCCCTTGAGAGTGCAATTGCCAGGGCTCCACCCATGCGCCCGGCTCCGATGATAGTAACGCGGTTCACGAGACCACTATAACGGAACATCGACGGGTTGAAAAAAGTGGGTCGGCCAATAGTCGGGAATGCCTTCGGGGTTAGACGAGCAAGAGGTTTGATTCGTCGGCAAATTCTTCGGAAGACTGGCTTTTGATCTTGTCGTTCGGAAGGGCCCTGTCGGCCGTGTTTTGTCTTGCCGCGGCGGACAGCGGATAGTATTCAGAGGCCAAAGGCTGTCGAACGACTTCAGCGAGTACCTTGAGCTGCATGTCTTCAAGCCTCGGAATCTCGCTATCCGACCGGAACGTCGATACCATTGCTTTGCACGCCGCCGCAAGGCCGGCATCTCCCGAAGAGTCTGCAAGCTTTTCGATCGCGGCCGTAATCTCACCGCTGTTCCGTTTTATCATTGACCTGAAGGAGCTCAATCCCTCATGGATCGTGTCATTTAGTGCCGCAAGCAGGAATTCAGCGCCAAGCGATCGCCGAAGTGAAAATCCGCAATGGCAGAATGGCTGTTTCTCAAAAAGGTCCCGTTTGGAAACCGTGCAATCCAGTCCGGCAAGCTGCCGCTTGTAATTGCTTGCGGCGATCGCGTGTTTAGGGTCAAAGCCCGCAAGTTTGGAAAGAATATCAAATTCTGCCCATGCTTCGCTTTTTGTAAGCTCGATCAGTTTTACACGATGTTCCGGCCGGTTCATTATCTCGGAGTGCTTTGCTTCAAAATACGCGGCATACTCACGGCGGTATTTATCCCACGCATAAAGCAATTCCCGGTCGCCGTCTTCGCTGTGTTCGAACAATGACGCGTCCAGGAGATGAAGGACCCTTTGCCGTAATCGTTCGATCTCCTCAGAGTCGGTTACTTCGGCCACCGAGACATATTCGCGTGCTGACTCGCGGACCTCCGCGTTCCTGACAAAACTGGTCAACAGACGCAGTTCCCTCTCACCGTTTTCCAATTCAGATTCTGATCCGGAGAAGGCCTCGACGATCCGCGTCAGGCATTCTTCAAGCGAGACGCTCCCTGATGCCGCGGAACGCAGCATTTCGGCTATCGAACCAAATGTCTTTGCGGCCTTTGCGGAAAGCTGCCACACACGAACATTCAGGGTGTCTTCCGGCAGATCGGCAAATCGCTCAAGTACCCGATTCCCGTCCCAGTCGCTGGCCCAATTCGCAAACGCGGCCGTCAATTGCTGTCGGCCCTCCGAGCTTTCCAGCGACTTGAACGCCGGATCCTTAACAAACAGGCCCGCCCATCGCTTCAATTCCTCACTCGACGACGAGCTTTCGACCGGCCTTGCGATTCCTGCAATGTCGTCCCAAATTATCCTGAGGTCAAGTGAGCGGCTGTTGATGCGGTTACCGGTTGTCGTCACAAACTCGATAAATCTTTCCGCGACCAGTGCCGTTATCAGCATCTGCTGGGCTTCGCGACCGAGGCCAAACGGCGGTTTGCTCAATCTGGAATATACTTCGTCAAGAGAGATCGACTGTTCGGTGCCGCGATCTACGCTGTCGAGGACCTCTTTCGAAAAGGCAAGTGATCCCAGGCGTTCGCGGGCCTCGGGGACAAAGGATGTTCCTTCGAGACGGACGAGGCCAAGCGGAAATGCGTATGTCTGGGCCCGGCTCTGAGTATCGGCAAGATCCCGCCTCGTGCCGTTGTACAGGTCGGTTACGATCGATGCTACATCGTCATACTCAAGTGTTCGGGTAAAATACGGGTGAGACGGATATCTCGTTTCAAAAAGCGGCTCGAGCATTGAACCGAAGATCTCTGAAAGGCTTTGGGCCGAACGGGCCTCTTCGGTAAAATTATAGTCGAACCCGTCGATGACGAGATTTGCATCATCAAGAAAGCTTCGTGTTAAGATCTTTTCCGCGGCTATCGAATGGGCGTGGACCGCGGCCCTGATCTGCTCACTGAACTTATCGCGAAGCTCCGCGTTAGTGCTGAGTACGTGGTAGCTTCGCAATTTTTCCAACTCATCGTGTCGAAGCGGGTCCGGTTTCCAGATGATCGCGGCCGCTCCGCCTTTGCGGTCAGTTCCAGCTTCTAAATTTCCGTCCAGGTCGATCTGAACTTCCCAATCGGACCAATCGGGAGTTTCCGATGAAACGCCTGTGCCTGTTTCAGCTGTCGAAGGCCAAACGATCCTGCCGCGTCGCGTGGCTCCCCGCCAGATCAGTTCGGAATTGATAGGGCCGGCGTTAGCTGATTCATCGCTCGATAAAGATTCGGGAAATCGTTCATTGAAGACCCGCCGAAGAACGTTTTGTACCGCATCCGCCGGTGCTCGCGTGACGGCCTCCGCCAAGGCGTTGTTGAGATTCTCTTTGCTTGCGACCTTAAAGCTATATCGGGCCTCGGCCCCGTCGTCAACTGTTACCCTAAAATCATTCGGCAGTGCCTCGGCGAACGTACGAAGCAGGTCATTTACCGAACCAACAGCCTTTTCCGGCTCCAGTTCGTCGAAAATAAGCTCCGACGCGCAGATCTCGCTCGCCGTGCCGCCCTGGCCGTCAAGTGAAAGCAGCAGCAATGCCTTCAGGATAAGCTTTGCCTGAAGCCGCTGCATCACCGGTATCTTGTTTACGACAGTCGTATTGATCGTGTCGTATGCTGAAAACGCTTCCTGCAGGTCTTCGATCTTGCGAAGGCCGTTCTCGGCATTGTCGTAAACCTCGTCGAGAGCTATAAGAGAATTCGCCGGGCGGCCGAGTATCCTTTCACCCGCTTCGGAAGCGAAGCCAAGCAACGCAAATTCATGCACGTAAAGCCGGACATAGGGTGCGACCTCCAGTATTGCCGGGTGCAGCGGATATAGGGCGCTGAATTTTTGTTCACTCCACCGAAAGCTCGGCAGCACCTCGCGGAAATATCCGTAGATCTCGTGTAAAACTGATTGCTTTTGAGCATCCTTTGGAAATACGTGGGCATTAACGACTTTATAAAGATGCGCCTGGTCCAGATAATCGATCGAGTAAGAACGAACGATGCCGGCGTTCGAGCCGTCTGCACCCGCAATATCGTCATCAAGAGCAACGCCGATAAAAACATTCCGTTCGCGTGCCGCATCGGCTATCTCGCAGAGATGTTGGCCGTCATCCCGCGTCACACGCGAACCACGTTCGAGGGCAGTGTCGATCAAAAGGATCCATGGCGTATCGCCGCTTTTATTGGCGGCCGCCGACATAACTTCGTCGAATGTCAAAAGCCCGCCGACGGTGTCAATGCCAAATGTTTTCTCGACCGCGTCCTTAAATTCTTCGAGAAGCGTGGCGTGGGTGCCCCGCTTTAGATGTGATACAGGATAATGTCTTCGCTGAAGACGCTGTGCGCTGAACTCAACATGAGATTCTGACACACGGCCGCGAAGGTCCGGGCTCGATGCCAATGCACCAAGAGTGGCAAGGAAATGGCTCTTCCCCACACCTCTATAGCCTGCCAATGCGTTTGTAACGCCTTTGCCCGGCTGCACACTCGAGATCCCGTCCAGCCACTTCGCCATCAGGTCCGCAGTGGCGTCAGTAAAATGATAATTGGCTAAAGTTTCCGACGGATCCGCTGTAAAATCACGAATACTCCGAAACGGCCGGACCTCTACGATGTCCTTTACCTTTTCTTGAATGCGTTTCATTTAGGGGTCGAAATAGCGGCGGGAGGCAAAAACAGTTGGATTTCGCGCCTGCGGGAACCGATTGTACTGAGCATTAGCACGGCCATTCCTTGAATGACCGGAACATTTTACCAACTTTTTACACGAAACAAAAGGTTTTTTCTGCACATTGGCGGCGAACGCAATATTTTTTGACTCGAATTTTCCGCAATTCGCAACTTTTGACATTTTTCCCGCATCCTAATGTCGTTGAATTCTAACTGGTTTAGGGTTAAGGTTTAATCAAAAGTGGATGACAGATCTTGGAGGCAAGTAATGCAGATGCATTTTGTTAGTCGTTTTTTTTCGTTTTTCCTCCTTTTTACGCTCGTGACTGGTTCGACGGGTTTGTTTGCGACAAATGCGGCAGCCCAGGCCAAGTCAGATACAAAAGTCGCAAAAGCCTCGTCAAAATCAAAGAGTAAGGCTCCGGTTGCCGCTCCGTCACCGGAGCCCGCTCAAACCAAACCCCTTTCAGAGAAAGAGGACCCGAATCAGATCGGTAAGCGAAAGATCAATAACGGCACCGACAAACTGTTTGGCTGGCTTGGCGGCTCTCAGGAAAAGGAGATCGCACTCGGCCGTCAGCTTGCGGCCCAGGTCGAGCAGCAGGCGAAACTGGTTGAGGACCCAATGATAACGGAGTATATCAACCGTGTAGGCCAAAACGTTGTGCTTCATTCGGATGCGAAGGTCCCGTTTACCATCAAGGTCATCGACAGCGATGAGGTAAACGCATTTGCACTTCCGGGCGGATTTTTCTTTGTGAACAAGGGATTGATACTTGCCGCTGATAATGAGGCCGAGCTGGCCGGGGTCATGGCCCATGAGATCGCTCACGTGGCGGCCCGACATGCGATGGAGAATCAAGGAAAGGGGACGTTGATCAACTACGGGGCTTTGGCCGGGATCATCTTTGGCGGCCCGATATTAAGCCCTATCCTTCAAAACGGCGGTGGGATCCTTGCCGGCCTCGCCGGATTAAAGTTTACTCGTGGGGCCGAGAATGAGGCTGACAGTCTTGGGGTCCAGTATTTATATGCCTCAGGTTATGATCCGCTCGCAATGTCCACGATGTTTGAGAAGCTCGCGTCAACGAAAAAGAAAAAGGCCGGTTCGATACAGAAACTGTTTTCTACTCACCCGCAGTCGCTTGACCGTCGGGATGCCAGCCTCGCCCTTGTCTCACGATTTCCAGATAAAGATGAATACGTGATCAGCACCTCGGAATTCCAGCGCGTCAAGTCGCATTTGCTTAAACTCACAAACGCAAAGGCGGGCATCGTCACGGATTTTGACGAGGAAGACAATGCGAGGCCCACGCTGAAGAAACGCCAGCCCGATGCCGCGGAGCCTGATACGGACGGTTCATCCTCAAGCTCGAGCAGCTCTAGTTCAGACGGCCCGCCAAAATTGAAGAAGCGGGATACCGAGCCAACGCCTGCCTCGACTCCGAAACCGTGATCGAGGGCATTTAGGTACAAATGAAAAAAGCGGCATTTGATCGGCCGCTTTTTTCATTTTTGCAATATCTTCTTCAGCCGTTCGGCGTCAGTAGGATTTGCGGTCAATCGCAATGCCCGTTCCAAATGGGGCCGGGCCAATGCCGCGTCACCTTTGCGAAGGTATAGTGTCCCGAGATGTTCTTGTATCGATGCTGATTCAATATCAAGCCGCGAAGCTTCTCTTAAATGCAATTCCGCCAGCTCGAGTTTGCCGAGCTTAAAGTATGCCCATCCAAGGCTGTCAATGTAACTCGGATTTTGGGGGTCGATTCTGAGTGCCTTTTTTATAAGATCCACGGCCTCATCAAGCTGTGAACCGCGTTCAACTAGAAAATAGCCTAGATTATTAAGTGCGATCGGACTGTTTGGCATATCCGCTAGTAGTTGCCGAAGTGTCTGGTCCGCAGCTCGTTCATCACCCGATGCATGCTGCGCGCTTGCCAAAGTGACCTTGGCAATTTGCTTTCGTTCCCTTCCAACGGCCAGTTCAACCGCTTGATTTGCCGCCGCAACGCCTTCGGCGTACTTGCCGGAACGAACGTAAAGTTTTGCGACGAAAAGCACATCGGCGAACCGGTCCCTGGCCGGTAGATCGGCTGTGGGTGCATCGTTCAAGGTCTCTGGAATGCTGGACGCGGGCACGGCTGCTGGGTTCCGCCCGTTTATAAGTTTAACGGCACTTTCAACCTGCCCCAGCATTGTTAGGATCGACGCTTCGGACCGCAAAAGGCTGATGTCGCCGGGCTTTTTTATCCTCAACGATCGAACCAGGGCCAAGGCCTCATTCCATCTCCACTGGCTCTGCAGCAAAGAGATCATCTGATCGTCAGAAAACGGATCGTCCCGTCCGAATGCCCGCCGCGAACGCTCGATCACCTGCTTTGCGTCCGCCGGCCTATTCGCCAATTTCAATATATGTATTAGTTTTTCAAAGACGAAATATGCAAATTCCCTATCTTCGACACCAATCGACGCTGCAGAGATATTGCGGGAGGCCAACGCTCGTTCAAGCGCCGCGGCCGAATCGGCATATTGGTCCAAATTGAAATAGATATCTGAAAGAGCGATAAATAATGATGACGAGGCTGGGCGGTCCGCGGACCAGATCAATCCTGAATGCAGTTTTAGCAGTGCAATGGCGTCTAACTGCCGTCCAACTTTGGCTTGGAGCCTAGCCAACATCGTCAACAATGCTGTGTTCGCTGGATTGGCGGCCACGGCTTCCTCTAGTGAACTGATCACTGATCGTGCCGCCGGGCCGTCAACCGAATTGACAAGTTCACTAAACATTACTGCCGCTTCAGAATTTGACGGATCGTCTGCCAAAATGCCGCCTAATATCTTAGCGGCCTCATCTGCATCCCCGATGGATGCTGTAACGCCGGCTAGTTTCAAGGTCGCCGCCTCCGCCGATAGCTCAGCTCCGTTCATGAGCCGCGCGTAGAACTGAACGTCTAAAGGTGACGCTGCCGATATCCATTTTTTTAATGCGGCAATTTGCTCGGCCGATCGGCCGCCTGCTTCCTCAAGGGCAGCACGAAACGCCCACCCTTCAGCATTCCGAGGGTCAAGTCGCGTAACCTCCCGCCATTCCTGGTTTGCCTTGTCCGCAAATTCTTTTACCAATTTGCCGTTATTTATCCCGCTTTTGATAGTGAAAAGCCTTGCAAGCACTCGGTGTCCGCCAAAATTTTGGTCATCGATCTCAGTTGCCTTTGATGCCAGCCCTATTGCCGTCTCAATATTTCCCGGAGGCAGTGCGACGGCTATCTCGGCGAGCGCGGTATATGCCTCGGCGATCGTTGGATCAATCGCGATCGCATCCTGAAACATAGTCTTTGCCAGCTTTAACGCATTTGCTTTGCCGGCCATCGTTTGAAATCTTTGCGACTTCCAGATGTGCCGCTGGCCTTCTAGCAGTTTTAGCAAAGCCCGTTCTCGATCACTTCGTTGTTCGGCGGCTGGAGCCAATATCTCCTTTTGCCCGCGTTCGTCGAATGATCGGCCTTCCGGCGTTTGTGCCAAAACCGATTGGTGCGCAGAGATGCCAACCATAACGGCCGCGAACGCTATCAGGCAGGGACGAATGATCAAACGCATATTCCTATATTTACACAATAACTAAAGGCGGCCTAAATAAACCGCCTCTCTAGTTGATACATGGATACTATTTACGTCTTATTTTTTTTCCGGAGGTACTTGGGCCTTTGGCTGGGCCGCTGCCTGACGTTGTGAGATCACGGTGGTAAGGGCCTGCGGGATCTGGTTCACAAAGATGTCTCCTTGATTCTCGATGATCTGGTCGATCAGCTCGAACTTGGATTCGTCAAACTTATTGGTCATTAGAACGACATTCTTATCAATAGTTAGCGGATATATGCCAAAAAGCTGATTTTTGAAGTTCTGGAAGAACGAAGCCGCCTCAGGCGGAAGGACCTTTGCTCGCTCCGGGTCCGCGGCAGGTACCTCGGCCCCGATCAACTGCAGTTGCTCCTTCGATTTTTCAACCCATTCACTATTCGGATATTCACGGATAATGCGCTGAAAATATCGGGCTGCCTGGTCGGTTTCCTCCTCGACCAAATAGGTATTCGCCAATTTAAAAAGAGCTTCATCCTGAAAACTGAAATTCGGATATTTGTCCAGAATTTCACGATAACGCGATTGGGCCCCTTTCAAACCGCCTTTGCCTTGTCCGACCGACTGCGTGTAGTAATAGTTCGCGATCAGCAAATTATGTAGGCCCAAATTATCCTGAACCTCATTCAGCCGCTTTTCTGCCTCCGGCCGCAATATAGAATTCGGATATTGCTGCATCAGCGCCTTAAGTTTCACTTCGGCGCGCTTTGCCTTTGTCGCGTCGCGGTCCGGCAGGCCGATCTGCCGCATTTCAGATTCTGCAATTTTAAGGATCACCCGGTCAGCAAGCGGATGAGTTGGAAAGAAGGTAAGCCAGTCCTGATAGGACGCAACGGCCTGGATCAATGAACTTGTCGATCCCTCGAGATAAAATGAGTCAGCAACCGCCAATTTTGACATCGGCAGGTACGGTGAATCCGGATAGGTCGTTATGATCGTCTGAAACAACAGACGTCCAACATCATAGTTCTTCTTCCTGACCTCTCGGGTCGCAACGATAAAAAGCTCGCGGTCCCGGCCCGGTGTCACCCCGCCAATAAGCTGTTCGTATTCATCATTGCCGCCGCCGCCGAAGATTCCCCAAAACTTCTTCTTTTTCTTTACTTCCCTGGGTTTGCCTACGTTAGATTCAGGATTTGCCCGGGCACTTGCCGTTTCAACAAAAACGGCGTCCGCCCGGGTTTGCAGGTCCGCAACCGAGGCTTCGAGCTGGTCTATCTCCGACCACTCGTATTTCTCTGACCGGTCGATCCGGCCGCGAATTGTATTAACATCTGACTGAAGCCGCGACGCCTCTTTCTCGATGGACGTAAGTCTCGACAATGGCGTGTCCAAGACGGCCTTGTCATCTTTTGCCGACTTTTCGTCCTTTGACTCTTCCTTTAGAACGCCGATCGAACTTGCCGCGGAACGCCTGATCGTTTCCAGCTTCTGTCTCATGACCTCGATCCGCTGAGACGGAGAACCGTCGCCCGGTTTAACCTGCGATATGGCCGCCGGTGCGAGAAATGAAACCATCGACAGAACAATTAAGATGTATCTGGTATTTCTGAAATACATAATTTTTAGCGGTCAAACCCAGACCGTGCCTTTTTCCAACAGTTCCCGGACCGCTTCCGCGGGAGACGCCTTTCCATAAACGGCTGAACCGGCAACGATTATTTCAGCACCGGCTTCGACCACATCATTAATATTGGCCGCATCAACACCGCCGTCGATCTCGATCCTGACCGGCAGGCCGACGCGGTCGATCATATCTCTAAGCCGGCGGACCTTTTCCAGGGACGACGGAATGAATGCCTGGCCGCCAAACCCCGGATTGACCGACATTATCAATACGAAATCAGCAAATGGCAACGCCTCTTCGAGAAAAGAGAGTGGTGTTGCGGGATTGATCGCTATTCCCGCTTTGCCGCCCGCCAGCCTGATGGATGTCAAAGTTCGATGCAAATGAGGATCAGCCTCGACATGGACCGACACCATATTTGCCCCGGCCGCCACAAACTGCTCCGCATAGCGGCCCGGATCGCTGATCATCAGATGGCAATCGATGACAAGTTTCGTCACCTTTCGCAAAGAACGGACCACCGGCAAGCCGATCGTTATATTCGGGACAAAATGCCCATCCATCACATCTACATGCAGCACTTTGGCCCCGCCTTTCTCTATCGCCTCTATCTCTTCAGCTAACCGGGCAAAATCGGCCGATAATATTGACGGTGCAATTTCAAACATTACCTGATTTTCTTCCACTTTGTTGCCAATAGCTCCAGTTCGGTTGCATTCAGCGCCTATGGCCGCTGAGGGTTTCGGATTCGTGTTTCCTTAGTGCCTGACTTGGCAGGAGTCGGCTGGACCTTTACACCGGTACCGGGCGAAGTATTTTTATTACCCTTTTCTACTGGTGCTTTTGCAGGCTCTTTGTCTTTCTTGTCTTTATCATCGGATCTCGAATTGGCCTTATTGCTTATTTCCGAATTACTGTTGCCTGCGTCGAGGTTCGCGTCTCCCTTCTTTTTGGCATTTGCATTAGAATTCGAGTTCGAATTTGATCTTGCCTTTTTAGGCTTTTCCGAGATCATGTCCTTGATCTTCTCGGTATCGTCGGTTTCAATGTCCTTTATAGGTGTTTTTTGCGTATCCTCACCCTCGACGCCTGCCTTACTCACTACCACAAATATCAGCTGGCCGGTCTTTACCGTTTCGCCTGCCTTTGGAAGCTGCTCCAATACAGTATTCAATTTCTCGGTACTTGGACGGTCTGCACGCCGCTTAATCTTTAGCCCAAGCGCGGCCAATTCTTTTTCGCTCTCAAAAAAATCCTTCCCGGTGATCTCAGGAACAGAGATCTCCTTTCCGGATAGGGACATATAGACAACGCCGGCCATGGCGGCCAAAAACGCGGCTAACAGCCCCGCCACAACTGCGAGTTTACCAAGTGCTGATATACCGGTCTTTACAAATCCCACTGCTGCAGGCTCCTAAAATACAAACTCAGAGTCTAACATTGTTCACCGAACTCACAAACCATTAAGGGCCGGCCCGGCGGAATATCGCGACAAAGAAACCATCTGTACCATCCCTGTGCGGGAGCGTCTGAATGCGGCCATCTCTTGTGATGAAACCCGCCGGAACGTCGGGCCGGACCGCGGTAAATTCCGACTCGATCGAAAGAAATAGGTCCGCAACTGTTTCGTTCTCTTCCATTTCCATCGAGCAGGTAGAATAAATAAGCGTACCGCCCGGCTTCACAAGGTTTGATGCGTTTTTTAATAACCGGCGTTGTTTTTCTGATAATTCGACAAAATCGCCCCGTTCGATAAAGTATCTCAATTCCGGATTATGTCTGATCGTACCCGTGCCCGAACATGGGGCATCGACAAGAACAAAATCGAATACACCGGCATCAAACGGCAATTGCCTTTCGGCGTCATACTGAATTATCGAGATATGATCAAGTCCCTGCCGGCGGCAATTCTCACGCAAAAAGCGGACACGGGCGGTGTGAATATCACCGCCAACTATGATCGTATTTTTCGGTGAACGACTCGCGATCTGAGTCAGTTTGCTGCCGGGGGCCGCGCATATGTCAATAAATTTTTCACCCGGCTCAAGATCGATCAACGAACCTACCAATTGTGAACCTTCGTCCTGAAAATAGATCTCGCCACGGTTAGCGGCGGCCCTGATCTCAGGCGAGATGACCGGTGAAATAAAGCACCCGTTTACGAATTGAGACGGAATCGCATCTGCAAAGGTCAGACACTTGTCTGACAACATAGATTTTCTGAAAGCCGCCGCCGGCGGTTCATTGTTTGCGGCGGCAAGCAGCTTCGTCTCATCCAATCCCCATCGATCGGCCCATTTTTCAAGCAGCCATCTGGGATGGGACGTGCCGAGTACGATCCGATCCAATTCGTCCCGGCCCTCCGGTTTCAACGCCTCACGAAGCGAACGCCGCAAAACTGCATTGACCAATCCCTTTGCAGATGTTTTTTTTGCTTTCTGTACCAGGTTCACGCTTTCATTTACCGCGGAATGATCTGGGACCCGATCAAGAAAATGAAGCTGGTACAAGCCCAACTGGAGAGCAATCCGAACGGCCGGGTCCAATTTTTTATCTCCGGTCAGGTTATCAATGAACCGATCGAGATAGATCTGCCGTCTCAAAACGCCAAGGGTCAGGTTGTGGCACAATGCCCGGTCGCCGGGCGGCAGATTTGACTCAAGCTCATGCAAGAGGATCGATGAAAATGCACGGTCACGCGATATTCGGGTAAGAATGTCAAATGCGGCAACCCGGGCTGGTGAGATCTTCATTTTGGAAAGGACTTCGCTTCTGTTTGGTCGTGGTGACGCAACGAACGATCAGGCCCGTCGCCCTTATTCAGGCTTGCATCCAGCGTAACCCGTTCGTCAAAAACAAAACATTCGCCATCCCAGAGCTGCTCATTTTCCGGGACCACTTCAAGATATTTCAAAATACCGCCGCTGAGCTGATAAACGGTTGTGAACCCTTTGGCCCGCATATAAGGAGCAAATTTTTCGCACCTGATCCCACCAGTGCAAAACATTGCGACCTTTTTATGTTTTGCTGGATCAAGCTCATTTTCGACAAATTCGGGAAGGTCACTAAATTTTGCTGTTGACGGGTTGATCGCGTTCCTAAATGTGCCGGTATGAAATTCGTAGTCGTTGCGGGTATCGATCAGCAGAACTTCCGGGTCCGAGATAACATTATTCCAATCCTTAGGATCTATATGAGTCCCGATTCCGAGGGAAATATCCACCTCGCGTTTTAGGGTTACGATCTCCGGTTTGATGCGAACCTCGTGTTTTCGAAACGGTGAACTTTCGTGAAACGACGATTTCGGATCGATCACGGTCTCGAGGATCGATTCCACTTCGGCAATGAACGGGCCGATGTTTTCAGGAAGGCCGCACAAACTGGCATTGAAGCCCTCGGCAGCAATAATAATTGTTCCGAAGATATTGAAATTGAAAAGAGAATCGCGAAGCCTGGGTTTTAATTTTGCCAGGTCTTCGGCCCCGCCCAAGTGTTTGAACTCATAAAAATTGATGATCTGATAAGTATTTGACATCTATATTCGGAAGGACCGGCCGGGTTTATAAACCAAATTGCTCCCCTGGTTCAATGCGGACACCGTTTAGCAGTTCGCGGACCGACATTCGACGTTTTCCTTCAATTTGTATTTCAATAATGTCGAGCACGGTTCGTTGGCCCGCGGCGATCGCCAAATGATCGCCAACTGATTCGATCACAGTGCCCGGCGAAGCATCTGTTTCAATATTCGCTTGTTCCTTTGCCGACCAAACAACCGCCTTCTTCCCACGCAAAGTGGTGAACGAACCCGGAAACAGTTGAAAACCGCGAACCCGGTTTGCGATATTTCTCGCCTTCATTTGCCAGTCGATCGCTCCGTCCTCGCGCTTCATGATCGGAGCGAATGTTGCATTCTCATTGTCCTGCGGGACAGGTTCGATCTGATCCAGCCCGGCAAGCGTTTCGGAAAGGACATCGGCCCCAAGTACGGCGAGGCGTTCCATTAATTCCGGTGCGGTCTCGTCGTCTCCGATATATGTTTCGCGAGCTGCCAGAATGTCGCCGGTATCAAGCCCTGCGTCCATCTTGATCGTAGTGACGCCTGTTTTGTTGTCGCCATTTACGATCGCCCAGTTGACCGGTGCTGCCCCTCTATATTTCGGCAAAAGCGAAAAATGCAGATTGACGGCGCCGGACGGAAAAGCACTAAGAAAAGACTGGGGCAAGATCCGTCCGTACGCAACGACTGCCGCGGCCTCGGCACCAAGTGCGGTGAACTCCGCCGCGGCTTCGGGCGTTCTTATTTTAGTCGGTTGAAATAAGGCAAGTCCATGACGGAGCGCCATTTCCTTTACAGGAGAATGAACGATCTTATTGCCGCGTCCGGATGGGCGGTCCGGCTGAGTATAAACACCCGCGATATCGTACCCGTCATCCAAAAGCCGCTGCAGCGAACAGGCGGCGGCGGCCGGTGTGCCCATGAAAACTATCTTCATTCCTACTACGCTGCAGCCCGTTTTTTATTGAATCCTAAAGTAAATGTTGATCACTTATCTCATCTGGCAATGGATAATATTCCAGCGGACATTTTGAATTAATAGCCGCAATGGTAATTCGAGCCTTCGTAAATGTTCACCCATTTCCCTTGTTCACGCCGATACGCGTTAAATCCGGCCCCCTCAAAGGATTGAATATAAGTGAAGACCTCGGCGCTGCCGTCGTTGTTGATATCTAAAACATCGAGCAAGCGTTCATGATAAACTCCCTCATCTACCGTTGCGATCTCTCCGCTCATCACGTCTTTTTGATCAATAACCCGGAAATCGGTAAATCCAAAAGCAAACTTCCCGTCGCTTCCCTTATCGGCGATAAAGAAAAGCAATGCACGAGATGTCGGGCTGACATCGGCCCAAAACGTTCCGACCAATTCGGCGATGCCGTCCGCGTCAACGTCAAGGGCTGTCAGGTTGTGATACTTAAGTACTTTCGCAGCGGACGAGCCTACTTTCTGCGCGGCATATTCCGCCCGGACCAACGCTTCGATCTCGAACCTTTCCGCCGCGGTCGGCAGCCGCCGTACGCCGCTTCCTTTTGTTTTTGCGGCAAAATTCGTGGCCAACGCCATTACATTGCCCTTCAATTTTGCCTTCGGCGATGAATATACTATAGACGCGGTATTGGCCGTACATTCCATCTTCGGATCGGAACTCTTGATCGTGGCAGTTCCAGATGCCGTTCCGCCGAAAATAAGCTGATACGACGTCCCGGGCCGATAGTATGCCTTATGAAACGCGGCGATCTTTTGGGCCTCGGAAGCCCCGTCAACCGCCGTCGATATCTTTCCATTATCAAGATATCCGATCGGCTCGACGACCGCTCCGTCATTCATCACGGCAAATACAACAGGCTTCGGTTTGGCAGCCGGTTTTGGTTTCTGCCTTTGAGCAAAAGCCGGTGCCGCGGCAAGAGCGGCACCGAATACCAAGGCAAGACTTTTCTTTAACATTTTCATAAGCCTTCAAACTCGCTGAGACACCAGCTTGCCCTGCATGAATTGAAGCAAGTATTCCCGTCCGCCTGCTTTTGAGTCAGTCCCGCTCATATTGAATCCGCCGAAAGGGTGTACCCCAACAAGTGCTCCCGTACACTTTCGATTCAAATACAAATTGCCGACATGAAACTCGTGCCTCGCCCGCTCGAGCCTTCCCTGATCGGTCGAGTACACGGCGCCGGTCAATCCAAATTCAGTATCATTTGCGATCTCTAGCGCGTGATCATAATCGCGTGCCTTGATCACCGCAAGCACGGGAGCAAAGATCTCTTCCTGCTCGATCGTTGCACCCGGTTCGACATTCGCAATGACCGTCGGCTCGATAAAAAAGCCCTCCGTGTCATCGCCGCTGCCGCCGACAAGGACCTTTCCACCTTCACTGACACCTTTGTTTATGTAACTCAACGTCGAGTCGAACGACCGGCGGTTTATGACCGCGCCAAGATTTGTTTCGGGATTATCGGGCGAGCCGATCTTTAAATACTTGGTCAGCTCGACAACTTTTTCTAAAATTTGATCGTGAACTTTTTCGTCAACGATCAATCTTGAGCAAGCCGAGCACTTCTGTCCCTGAAATCCAAAAGCCGCAGCGACCGCTCCCTGCGCGGCCGAATCTAGATCGGCGTCATCCGTGACAATGATGGCATCCTTTCCGCCCATTTCGGCCACGACGCGTTTTATCCATCGCTGTCCCTTTTGGTTCTTTGCGGCCACCTCATTAATATGCAGACCGACGCCTTTAGACCCGGTAAATGAAATGAACCGCGTCAACGGATGCGTGACCATCGCCTCGCCCGTGACCGCGCTTCCGGTGAGAAAATTAACGACACCCGGCGGAAGCTCAACCTCTTCGAGTAGTTCAACAAACTTTGCTGCGATGGCCGGCGAATCGGACGACGGTTTGATCACAACTGTGTTGCCGGCCACGACCGCAGCCATTGCCATTCCAGCCATAATAGCCAGCGGAAAGTTCCATGGCGGAATCACAGCCCCAACACCGAGCGGAATATATTCGAACCGATTGTCTTCGCCCGGTGCTTTCGTAAGCGGCTGCGTCTCGGCCCATCGCAGCATCTCTCGTCCGTAAAACTCAAGAAAGTCGATCGCCTCG
>Ga0138256_10000881_pt1 | contig 32414 bp, 24 predicted proteins | sample KNB2016incub_MG_FD_105486 | JGI IMG/M metagenome (GOLD analysis project Ga0138256, IMG submission 105486) | Active sludge microbial communities from wastewater in Klosterneuburg, Austria - KNB2014incub_MG | ecosystem: Engineered > WWTP > Activated sludge > Unclassified | place: Austria... | reverse complement strand
CCGGCATTAGTATGCACCCCACTCCAAACATTATGAAATGAAGAACTAATAAAACTATTAATTGCTCGATATGAATCCAAAACTTGCGGGGTTAGATTAGGTTGATCATTATAATGTGCAAAGGTTGGATTTTTATTTCCAGCAGTAAAGGATCTAACTAAATCAACATAACCAAGATGTACATCATCTTGATCAAAGAAAGGTTCCCATCTTCTATCAAAACTGCCTACATATCCGTAGTCAAAAAAGTTATCTTTATGTACGATGTCCTCTGTTTTTCCTTTGGTATTCTGGTAGCCAAATTGTAAGGTATAAGTTGCATTTTGTATAGGAGAAGCTTTTTTAGATTCAGTACCTTCTCCAGATTCTTTTTGACTAACATCAACTATTTTACCTAGTCTATGTCGAAACCTTAAATTCCCTCTATATGTGGTGACATCAGACATTGGATTATGATCCCAATTGAATAAACGCCAAGATCCGGTTCCAATAATATTATCCGTTGGTATAAACCGATCGGTTACATTTGCATAAGTACCAGACAGTGTCACATCGACATTTTCAGATGGACGGATATCCAATTTCCCTGTAAAGTCTAAGGCTTTGTTTTGATCATTCTTATTGTATTTAGAAAAATCCACTTCGTTATTTTCAATGAACGCACCATTTACTGCCGGGTCACCTTTGAAAAGAATAATAGGGTCTTTTACTAATCGATCAATGGTAGATTGTTTTGCGAAATATTCACCAAAAGCTGGAGGATCATCATCTTTTTGATAAGTATATTGACCTGATAATCTAAATCCCAATACAGAACGATTTCCTTTTTTATACAATGGTCCGCTCAGATTGGCATTAATAAAACTATATCCATATGGATCCAAATATTGAGATGTCTCACCTTCTATACCACCAGCTAATTCACTGGCAGGACCTTTCGAAGTCAATGATATGACACCGCCTGTTACGTCACCATATTGTGGTTCAATACCACCTTTAATGATCTGGATTTGCTCAATATCTGAAGACGATGGGGGTCTACCCGTAAATCGTATTCCATCCAGATAATAAACTGTACCATCGGTACGTCCTCCCCGAATATTAAGATCTCCACCATCTATACTGGATACACCTGCTGATGTAGCTGCAATGGCATTGATGCTCCTGGATCCAAGCTTGGCTATGGCTTCTGATGTAATGGTTTTATCACTGGTAGTTTTATCTGTTTCAATCAACGGAATTCTGAATGATGTAACTTCTATAACATCTAATTCTAATCCGTTAACTAAGCTGACATCCAATGGATTAACTTTCCCTCCCAATACTCTTACATTGTCAATTCTTCTTGAATTAAATCCAGTATAACTTATTTCAACAGAATAAGTTCCTGGGTCTACTTGAATACTATAGTTTCCATCATAGTCTGAAACTGCTCCAACGATCAAATTCTGACCCTTTAGGACTTTAATAGAGGCATTAAGGATAGGTTCTCCTGAATCTTTGTCCTTAATTTGGCCAGCGATGGATGTTTGGCCTTGTATGCCTGAAACAGCAATGATACATGCGAAAAAGAAAATCACTCTTCTAAACATAATGTGGTTTTATTATTAGATGATTTATATAAAAAGTCTGCAATGTTAAGGATTTCTTAAGTTTTATCAAAAATTCTTTAAAATATACTTTTACAAAAGCTTTAACACTTACCAGAAAAAATTATTGAATCAAGAATTAAATATATAATAATCAGCAAATTATAAATATATCATTTTTTGATATATTATATATTAAATATTCTAAAACTCAAAAAAATTATTCCTTAATTTCTCATTTTAAAGGAACTTCTTTAACCCAATAAAATGAAGATAACAATAAAACGGAAACAGTACCGTTAAGCTGCTTCAATCTTAAGTAATTTAAGAACTTTAACACTTTCATTCCATGTTGATGCTCTAAATTATAAATATAATAATTTGATTTATAAATACTTAAGATACGAATTCAACAATTTTATTAAATAATACTTGAGCTATTTTTTCTTTGGATTGAAAGGTCCAACCAGCAATATGTGGTGTCAATATGGTATTTTCCATGGCATAAAGTTCGTTATACATAGATTTTTCAGATTCTGAATAAGAATTTGGCTTTTCGTTTTCAAAAACATCAAGCGCGGCACCTAGGATTTTACCATTCTTTAATGCTTCGATTAGATCAATGGTATTAACAACTGATCCTCGGGATGTGTTAATAAGGTAAAATGGGTTATGGATTTGATCAATAAATTGCTTATTACAGAAATATTTGGTTTCCGGACTTAATGGAAGATGAAAACTAATAATATCACAGTCCCGAATGTCCGATAGTTCCTGCACTTGATACATATTATCGTGAACTCTAGTTACGGTTTTGTATTTATCATAAACCTTAACTTCACATCCAAATCCCTCAAGAATATGGGCTAATCGACTTCCAGTATGGCCACAACCAATAATCCCAACTTTCTTTACACTTAATTCTTCACCTCTGTTTTTTTCCCTCAACCAATGCATGTTTTTAACCTCCTTGTTTGCCCTTGGAATATTTCTTAGCATTCCAATCAACATGCCCAAAGCATGCTCTGCTACTGCATTACAATTAGCTTCTGGTGTGCTAAGAATGTGAATATGTTTGTTTTTTGCATAATTGAGATCAATAATATCGAGGCCTGATCCAAGTCTACCGATCCATTTTAATCCGGATCCCAAATCCATCATTTCACGATCAACAAGTATCTTACTATTAATAATCAATCCATCATAATTTTCAATGCATAATTTTACATCATATATTGAAATATCAGGTTGATAATCAACGACATAGCCAATACTATTCAACTTTTCAATTAAAATAGGATGTACATCATCTGTAATTAATACACGCATATTATAAAACTTAAAGCTATGCAAAACTAAAGCATTACCAGCTTACAGAATGATAGCTTCAAAGGAACAAGTGAATTCCTACCAAATAAATAAGTATAAAAATTTACTGACCCGGAGGAGGTGCATCAGGGATAATAGGCGCAGCCGCTTCAACTCCAGTACCAGCCATGATCGCAGCGAAAATACATAATATAAATAATGCAGCAGCTAGATACCAAGTCAATTTTTCAATAAAATCAGCTGAACGGGCAGCTCCAAACATTTGATTCGCACTTTGTCCACCAAAAGTAGAATCTACACCACCCCCTTTTGGATTTTGGATTAATACAACCCCAATAAGGAGTACACAATCAATAGCTATCAGTATGGTAACCAGCGTTAGCATGGGTTAAGATTTTAGATTTTTAATAAGCAGTGCAAAGGTACTACTTTTTTCAGGATATTTCAAAGTCAATTTTTCATACATTCTTATTGCCTGATCTTTATGCCCTTGTTGAGTCAATAAATCAGCTAATGTCTCTGAAATAACCTCTTCACCTAAATTTTGGCTATCTTTAATGGAACGTTCAATTTCTAATATTTGAACTGATTTTGGAGCTCTTTTAGCTTTTTTAACAAGTTTTGTCTTAACTTTTGCAGGTTTTTTAAGAAGATTTGTCTCTTGTTTTATAGGTTTTTTAGTTTCAGATTGATTAATCAAATCCAGCCATGTGTAAAAATCTGAGCTCATCTCATTTATGGATGACTTTTCAGATTTTGAATTTGACTTAATAGTTTTTGAAATTGACGAACTTAAATTGATTTTTTTAGGTCTGCCTCGCTTTTTAATTGTTGTTATTTCAGGATTATCTAAGGGTAAATTTGATTTTGAATTGGTTAATTCTTTTGAATTTTCAATGTCCTCATGATTAGCTAATTCAACATTATTCTTAAATTCTTCTTCATTTTGAACAACATTTTTAGGAATAGAAGTCACATTAGGAATTTCGATAGTTTCATTTATATCATCATTCCTATTTTGGATTGATTTTTCAATTTCAGTTTGTAGCACTAAAGTTTCCGTTTGAATAGCATCGGAATTGATCTCATTGTTTATAATGGTTTCTAATTGATTAGTTTCTGTTTTTCGATTCCAATTTTTTGAAACAATAAATGTAGGGTCAGCAAGTCGCACTGAACTTACTATTGGAGAAAAATCATCTTTCCAGGAAGAAGCTGAAAGTGGGTAATTCACTTTAGCTAATTTTATATCATCATTTATTTTTTCTGAATTCATTTTAAATATAATTGGATAACAAAATAGGATTTACCAATTAGTAAATGCTCGATTAAAAATATCATCTAATAACTTTTTATTGATCTTCTTCAACAGTTCATCTTGTACTGAATTGAAATTAGTGGCTGCATCAAAATCCTCATAATATGAAAATCTTTGATTCCAGTTTTGTTTCTCAAATTTCATATTAACCGATTCAACCTCTATAGTAACATTAAGACGATTCAATGCAGCAAAAGATCCAGCTATTGGCGCTTGTGGACTAACAGCGAATTCTCTGATCCCTAATTTAAAAATTAAATCTGGATTTTTATTATCAGATATCAATCTAGATTCTTTTCTAATTTTTGAATTGAGCTCATCTGCAAAATCCAAAGGATAATTAACCGGTGCGGCAAAGGTGTGATCTACTATGGGTTCTATAGAAAAAGTGTTTATGGAAGGGTCAATGCTGATTCCTCGAAATGAATAACACGAACTAAAAAAACACAAAAAAACTAAACTAATCCATTTCATATATCAATAGAGAATTGTTTAATTTTACGATACAATGTACGTTCAGAAATTCCCAATTCATCAGCAGCATCTTTTCTTTTACCATTAAATTTTTTGAGTGCTTTATTAATCATATCTTTTTCCATTTCATCAAGAGATAAGTGCTCTTCAATCAATTCAACCGTTTCGAATTCTTCTTTTTGTTTAGGTAAAATCATAGGTCGATCTAATTGTGATTCATTTCCCCTTGTGGAATTATTAATATTCCAATTTTGTCCAGAACCATGAATTACATTGGAATTAGGAATCATGGATACCGTAGCATTAACATTATCCATTACTGGTGGCATCTCCAAATCATTTGCCTGTACCATTTGAAAAAACATATTTTTCAGTTGGTTAAGATCTTGTTTCATGTCAAAAAGGAGCTTATAAAGAATCTCCCTTTCTTGATAGCTCATGTTCTCATTGGATCCTTCATTTGGTCCAACGGACGGCAAGTAAGTATTATGTATGTCAGGTATAATTCTTGCAATTTCGGATGGTGTAATTATTTTCTTATCAGATAATACTGACAATTGTTCTACTGCATTTCTCAATTCTCTGATATTCCCGGGCCAGGCATATTGCTCAACTAAAGCTCCAGCTGCTTCATCTAATTCTATAGGAGAAGTCCGATATTTTTCTGCAAAATCTTGTGCAAATTTTCTAATAAAAATTTGAATATCCTCCCTCCTTTCTTTTAATGCCGGTACTCGAATGGGCACTGTATTCAATCTATAATATAAATCTTCACGAAATTTCCCTCTTCTTACTTTATCTAATAAATTAACATTAGTAGCCGCTATCACCCGAACATTTGTTTTCAATACTTTGGATGAACCAACTCTAATAAATTCACCAGATTCCAAAATTCGCAGCAAAAATGATTGGGTATCCTGTGGCATTTCTCCGATTTCATCTAAAAATATAGTGCCTCCATCAACGGTTTCAAAATATCCCTTTCGATCTGCAGTAGCTCCTGTGAAAGATCCTTTTTCATGACCAAATAATTCCGAATTAATGGTTCCAGAAGGAATTGCACCACAATTGACTGCGATAAATTGATTGTGCTTTCTTGGACTTAATTGATGGATAACTTTAGAAAAAACTTCTTTCCCAGATCCACTCTCGCCTGAAATCAAAACAGTCAAATCAGTTCCTGCAACCCGTATTGCAGTATCTAAGGCTTGATTTAGTTTTTCAGAACGACCATAAATCCCGAAGCGTTGTTTTATTGTTTGAATATTTTCCACAGAATTAGATTATTTCTCCAGATAAAGTAGCACTGGTCGCTGAAGTAACTTTTACATTAACATAATTACCTGAGTAATAATTTGGTTTCTTTTCAAAAATAATGATTTTATTTTGTGAATTCCTTCCTTTAAACATTTTATCAGAACGCTTTGAGTCTCCTTCTATCAATACTTCAAAAGTTTTACCTATATCCAATTGGTTAAGCTGAAAACTAACGTCTCTTTGTAATTCGATAATTTGACTTAAACGACTTTTTTTAAGTTCTAGTGGCACATCATCCGTTAATTTTTTTGCCGCAGGTGTACCTGGTCGTTCAGAGTAATAAAACATATATGACATGGTGTATTTAGCCCATTCAATTGCACTTAATGTTTCTTTATGATCTGATTCAGTTTCTGAACAAAAACCAGTAATGATATCAGATGATATTGCACAATCCGGAATAATTTGGTATATTGCTTGAACACGATTCATATACCATTCTCTATCGTATGTTCTATTCATTAATGACAAAATTCGACTACTGCCAGATTGTATAGGCAAATGTATATACTTGCAAATATTAGGATACTTTGCAATTGTATATAAAACTTCATCAGTTATATCTTTTGGATGTGAAGTCGAAAATCTAATTCTCAATAATGGATTAACCAAAGCTACCATTTCCAATAATTCAGCAAAATTGATAATCTGATCCCCTTCTGGGTTTAGCCATTTGTAAGAATCCACATTTTGTCCCAATAAAGTCACTTCTCGATATCCTTTTTGAAATAAATCTTCAGCTTCTGCAATGATAGTAAAAGCACTCCTGCTCCGCTCCCTTCCCCTGGTGTAAGGAACAACACAAAACGAGCACATATTATCGCATCCTCTCATAATTGAGATAAAAGCAGAAACTCCATTAGAGTCTAATCGCAAAGGCGCTATATCAGCATAAGTTTCCTCCCTTGACAGAAATACATTCACACCCTTTTCCCCATAATCAACCTTACTTAATAAATTAGGTAAATCTCGGTAAGCGTCTGGTCCTACAACAATATCTACTAACTTTTCCTCTTCAATAAATTTTGCTTTTAAACGCTCAGCCATACATCCTAATACACCGACTATTAGATCTGGCTTTTCCTTTTTCAAATGTTTAAAATCTGTTAACCTTTTTCTGACTGTTTCTTCAGCTTTTTCTCGTATAGAGCAGGTATTTATCAATATAAGATCTGCTTGTATCAATTCACGGGTAGAAACCATACCTTCTTGATTTAATATAGAGGCAACGATCTCAGAATCACTAAAATTCATCGCACAACCATAACTTTCGATATAAAAATACCTTTTTGGAACTGAAGAAATGATCTCATATCCGACCAAAGCTTCACCTTGACGATTCTCATCCAATTGTTGGTGTTCTAATTCAGGACGATACATGGTTCTGTTAATTTTAAAAAATTTGGATAACAAAGGTAAGTGATTTTATATAAATGACAAAATGGCAGAAACTAGTAATTAATTCAATAATTTGTAAAATTCATTGCTTAGGCTTAAAATATAATTAAAAACCTTTACTTTGCCTTCAATAAAAATTCTCTTTTGCACTTTGGACTCATTGGCAAATCATTAAAACACTCTTTTTCAGAAAGATATTTTAATGTATTATTTAAAAAACAAGGACTTGTAAATTACAAATATAGTTTATATGAAATAGACAATATAGAAAAGATTAGATCTCTATTCGATCACGATTCTTTGTTGAAAGGAGTCAATGTAACCATTCCATATAAATCTTCAGTTATCCCATTTTTAGATGAATTAAGCCCTGAAGGCCACTCGATAAAAGCTATTAATTGTATTTTGAATCAAAACCATAAACTTATTGGCCATAATACTGATGCAGAGGCTTTTGAAGCTAGTTTAAATCAGTTTATACCTCCAAATTTTGATAGCAAGGCTCTGGTTTTAGGAACCGGAGGATCATCTAAAGCAGTTTGCTATATTTTGGATAAAAAAAACATAAATTATCAATTAGTATCACGAAATCCACCATATTTTGAATACCAAAATATTACTAAAGATATCTTGAATCAACACAAACTTATTATCAATGCAAGTCCTATTGGAATGTTTCCTGATCTCACCTCAGCTCCAAATATCAATTATTCCTGGATAGGGACTGAGCACTTTTTATTTGATTTAGTTTATAATCCTGAAAATTCACTATTTTTGAGGCGAGGTATTCTTCAAGGATCTCATATTCAAAATGGATTAGAAATGTTATACCGTCAAGCCCAATTAAGTTGGGATTTTTGGAATCATTCTTAAATTATGAAAGATCAACTAGACCCCAAATTAAATTTTAACAACACTGAAATTGCATTTTCGTACAAGTCCAATAGGGAACTCATTCATACTTATCGACTTTTTCAATTTATGAATAAGCCAACTTTGGTTAAATTAGGTACCTATTTTGGCCAATTAGCTTCCCAATTACCTTTTGGAATTGCTGATCCAATCATCAGAGAAACTATATTTAAGCAATTCTGTGGAGGTACTAGTTTATTAGAATGTCAAAAAGTTATTGACCGATTAAATCTAAAAAAAACGCTGACCATTTTAGATTATGGTGTAGAAGCTAAAGAAGTTGATGAAGAATTTCGCAAGACTTTAGATGAAAATCTTAAAGCGATTGAATTTGCATACAGTAACTCAAATGTTCCGGTAATTAGTACTAAATTAACTGGATACATTCCAATTTCCGTTCTAGAAAAAATACACGCGGGTGAATCATTAGATCAAGTTGAACAAATAAAATTTGAACGCTTAGAAGAACGTTTTAGTATTCTTTGTAAAAAAGCCTTTGAAATGGGCGTTTCCATTTTTTAGATGCAGAAGAAAGTTGGATTCAAAAGCCTATTGATGATTTGGTTAACAAATATATGGCCATTTATAATAAAGAAAAACCAATTATTTACAATACTTATCAGATGTATCTCTCGGATCGATTAGATGCTTTGAAAATACAGTTTGAACAGGCGCAGCAACAACATTTTATTCTGGGTGCTAAAACTGTACGAGGTGCATATCTTGATAAAGAAAGAAAGCGCGCACAATCAAAGAACTACAAAGATCCAACCAACTCGAATAAAGAAAAAACAGATGACGATTATAACAAAGCAATAGCATTTTGCTTGAATTACCCTGATCAAATTAGTATTTGTAATTCAAGTCATAACTGGGCTAGCAATTTATATATGGCTGAATTGATGGATCAGAAAAAAATTGCAAAAGATCATCCACATTTAAATTTTTGTCAGTTATTCGGAATGAGTGATAACATTACATTTAATCTCGCTGCAAAAGGCTATAACGTAGCTAAATATTTGCCCTATGGGCCTATAAAAGATGTTATCCCATATTTAATTAGACGAGCCCAAGAAAACACAAGTGTGACAGGAGATATGAGCCGTGAACTTCAATTATTAACAACAGAAATGAAACGAAGGGGTCTCATTAGTTAATGAGATATCTATATTTCGTGGATGGTTTGATTCAGTATTGTTTAATATGCTAGAAACACGGGGCGTTATATTAAGAAGTATTAAATATAAAGAATCAAGCTTAATTTTAGATATATATACAGAGCACAAAGGATTACAATCCTTTTTAATAAATGGTGTTTTTAAAAAGGGTAACCAAAGACTAGCTGGTATTCTTCAATTATGCAATCTTGTTGATCTCATCTCATATTTCAATGAGCAAAAACATCTTCATCGAATTAAAGAAATCAACTTAAATTATATATATAGTGATTTGAGTTTTAATTTAACTAAATCAGCAATTGCAACCTTTATTTTAGAAATTTGTAAAAAATGTTTAAAAGATCAACAAACGAATGTTGAATTATTCAATTTTATTCATAGATGTTTTATTTTGTTGGATAAGCAAAGTCCCATTGATCCCAATTTTCATTTAAAATTTCTGGTACGCTTTATTCAGTTTTTAGGTGTTCAGCCCACTAATAATTATTCAACAATAAACAACTCATTTGATATAAGAAATGGTTGTTTTGTAGCTTATGATCAAATATTAATTCATGCAGTTGAACCTGAGTTGAGCAAATTATTTAGTTCTCTATTTAATGAAAAAGATTTTGGCTCGGGTTTTACAATTCCTATAAATTATTCAGATAGGAAAAAACTTTTGGATCTATTAATACTTTATTACCAATTTCATGTAGATCAATTTGGCCAATTAAAATCACTTGATGTCTTAAGAACACTTTTCTAAATTTTAGAAATCGTATGATGTATGTTTTGATTAGAGGCTCTAATTACAGGAAGTATAGTAGCTATAAGTCCACATACCAATCCAATAAAAAGTACATAAATTTCATCAATACAAAAATAGTGTCCTTGAATTCCATATTGGTCTGCTAAATGATATTTTGTAGCTGAAAAAAATAGAATAATATGTCCCAAAATCAATCCTAAAATAATTCCAGTAAAGCTCAAAATAAATCCTTCAAAAATTAGTAATTGCGCTATATAAGTTCGACTTCCTCCACCAATTCGTATTAAAGCAATTTCAAATTTTCTTTCATTTAAAGCTTGTGACAAATTAATAAAGATAGCAATAAATGCTAAAATAGACAATATGATTCCAATTAGATTTAATAGCTCACTTGCAGAGCCTGTTAATTCATACAACCTATTTAATTCAATAGCAGGATTGACAGCCATTACATTCGTGTTTTCATTTATACTTCGCCCAAAATTTAAACTTTGTATGTTAGTTCCTTTGAACTTTACTAACAAGCTTGTAATGGTTTTATCATAATTCACTAATTCTTGATTTGATAAAACATTTTGCTCGTGATGTATATGTTCATGATCTACTTCATGCTCATGTAAGTCCCAATAACTTGAAATACTGATAAAAATCAATCGATCCTGTATACCACCAGAATTTTTTAAAATACCATGGACGATTAAATCATTATCATGGTGATGTTCATCATCAATACCTACCAACCCATGACTCGATTGTAACGTATCACCAATATTTAATTTATATTTTGAAGCCACTTCAGAACCTAATACCAATTGAAAATCATTATTAAAAAATTGTCCACGTTCAATGCGTAATGAATACCAATCAAAGTATTCTTTCGTCACACCAACTATTCTATATCCTTGATAACTATCGCCAATGGCAATAGGCAATGCCCGCTTAATGATTGGATGATTTGGGTTTAGAAATGGCTTAATCTCAGAAATGCTAATGTTCCCTGTAGGAGCATCGATATGCATAATATTACATAATACAGATTGTAATGGACTACCTTTGGCACATAAGATTAAATCTACATCTGAAGCATTTTTTTCAAAGTGTTGACTCATTTGTTTATTAATCAATAGTATGATGACTAATAAACTAACTGCCATTCCAATCAATAAAATATTAAAAATAAATCTTGAAGGATGATGCATTAAATTCTTCCAAGCTAAATACCACTTACTCATTTCAATCGTATTTTATTTTGGAATTTAGAAAACAATCTTTCATCATGACTCACTATAACTAAAGCAGCATGATGCTCATGACATTGGTTTTTTAATAATTCGATAATAATATTGGTATTGGTATCATCTAATGCTGAGGTGGGTTCATCAGCAAGTATGAGTTTAGGATTGTTTATTAATGCTCTGGCAAACATCAAACGTTGTTGTTCCCCTTGTGATAAGCTATATGTTTTTTGGTGTGCTTTATTGATTAATTGCAATTGACTTAATTGATCATATATAACATTTACATTTTTTTTATGCCCAATAAGTTCCTGTGCTAAGATTAAGTTTTCTAAAACAGATAGTGATTGAATAAAAATTGGTCTTTGCAAACAAATTCCTATGTTGGTCCCTCTAAATAAATCTAAATGGGAGGATCTCAAATTTGTAATATTCTGATTAAAAATATTAACCGTACCCGTTAATGGTTTAATGAGTCCAGCCAAAATATGAAGCAAAGTTGTTTTTCCACAACCTGATGGTCCATGAATTAGAAATGCATCCTTTTGACTTACGTCAATATCAGGAAATGTTATTACATTTTCCTTACCATAACGTATAGAAAGATTTCTAGTGGAAAGCATGAATCAAATCTAAGATCAATATAAATAATTGGAATATAAAATTATCTCGTCAAATACATATTACGTTTAGAGTCTAAATCTCTAAAATAAGGATCAAACAAGTCCTTAATAAAATAAATGCCCTCACCTGTGGATTTCATTTCAGGCCCAAGACTTATGTCTACATTTGGAAATTTATTAAATGAAAAAACAGGAACTTTAATAGCATAACCTTTTAATTTATGCTCCATTTCAAAATCTTTTAATTTATGGGTTCCTAACATGACTTTGGTAGCAATATTTAAATATGGAACTTGGTATGCTTTTGCTATAAATGGTGTTGTCCTCGATGCTCTTGGGTTTGCTTCAATAACATATACTTGATCACCTTTAATTGCAAATTGAATATTAATTAAACCTCTTATTTGTAATCGAATTGCAATTCTTTTAGCGTATTCCTTCATCTTCTCAATACTCGCTTCAGAAAGACTATAAGTTGGCAACACTGCTGAACTATCTCCCGAATGAATACCGGCAGGTTCAATATGTTCCATAATTCCCATAATGTGTACATCTTCACCATCACATATAGCATCAATTTCTGCTTCCTTCGCACGCTCCAAAAATTGGTCTATCAATACTTTATTGTCGGGCATATGTTTAAAAATCGATAATACCTGCCGTTCCAATTCTTCATCATTTATGACGATTCTCATTCGTTGACCCCCTAAGACATAAGAAGGCCTTACCAAAACTGGATAACCAATTTCATGTGCTACATCCAGGGCAATATCGGCATCTGTAATAACACCATATTTTGGATATGGGATATCCATTTCTTTCAATAAATCAGAAAATCGTCCCCGATCTTCGGCTATATCCATATTATTAAAATCCGTTCCAATTATGGGCACGCCTTTTAGGTGAATTTTTTCAGCTAATTTAAGAGCCGTCTGACCACCCAATTGTAGAATTACGCCTTCAGGTTTTTCCAGATCTAGAATTTCTTCAATGTGTTCCCAATAGACTGGTTCAAAATATAATTTGTCAGCAATATCAAAATCAGTAGAGACAGTTTCAGGGTTACAATTAACCATTATTGCTTCCATTCCTACCTCTTTAATAGCTAGAATTCCATGCACACAGCAATAATCAAATTCAATTCCTTGCCCAATTCGATTAGGTCCTGATCCTAAAACGATTATTTTCTTTTTATCACTTGGAATACTTTCGTTTTCTTGATCAAAAGTGGAATAAAAATATGGAGTCTTGGCTTCAAATTCAGCAGCACAGGTATCCACCGTTTTATAAACCCTATTTATACCATGTTTCTTTCTAAATTTGGTCACTTCTTGATCCCCAACTCGCAATAACCAAGCTATTTGTACATCAGAATATCCATTCTTTTTTAACTCCATAAAAAAATCTACTGGAATATCTTCTGGTAAATTGTATTTTAAAAGTTGCTCTTCGAACTGTACTAATTTTTTAATTTCTCTGATAAACCAAAGGTCTATCCCAGTTAGTTTTTGAACAGATTTTTCTGGAACTCCGATTCTTAATGCATCCTTCAATCTATAAATTCGATCATCACTAACTTGCTCCAGGCGCTCTAAAATATCTTGTGTATTTAACCATTCTTTTTTATCTGCTCCAAGACCATGTCTATCATTTTCCTGACTCTGACAAGCTTTTTGAAGTGCTTCATTAAAACTTCTACCAATGGCCATTACTTCACCAACAGATTTCATTTGTAGACCTAACCGGACATCGGCGCCCTGGAATTTCTCAAAATTCCATCTTGGCATTTTAACGATAACGTAATCCAGGGAAGGTTCAAAAAAAGCACTGGTGGTCCCGGTAATCTGATTGGGAAGTTCATCAAGTGTATAGCCAAGTGCCAATTTTGCAGCGACTTTGGCAATAGGATATCCGGTAGCTTTACTAGCAAGAGCAGACGATCTACTCACTCTTGGATTGATTTCAACAGCAATCAATTCTTCTGTAATTGGATTTTGGGCAAATTGTACATTACATCCACCTGAAAAATTACCCAAGGAACGCATCATCATGATGGCTTGATCTCGCATTTGTTGAAATCCAGTATCCGATAAAGTCATAGCCGGAGCTACTGTTATACTATCACCGGTATGAATTCCCATGGGATCAATATTCTCAACAGTACAAATGATAACCACATTATCTTTGTGATCTCGCAATAATTCAAGCTCAAATTCTTTCCAACCAAGAACTGCTTTTTCAACTAATACTTCATGTGTTGGTGAAGCATCTAAACCTCTTCTTAAGGCTTCATCAAATAATTCTGATTTATAAACAAGACTTCCACCACTCCCTCCTAAAGTAAATGAAGGACGAATAACTAATGGAAAACCGATTTCTTGTGCAGCTTCCTTTCCTTCTAAATACGAGTTAGCAATCCTTGAAGGCGCTACGGAAACACCAATCTTAATCATATGATCTCGGAATTGCTCTCTATCTTCCGTCAGCTCAATAGCCTTGATATCTACCCCAATCATTCGAACTCCAAAACGCGACCACACATTTTGTTTTTCAGCCTCGATGGCTAAATTCAAAGCGGTTTGTCCTCCCATGGTTGGAAGAACTGCATCAATGTGCCGTTCCTCTAAAATTTTTACAATGCTTTCAACTGTTAAAGGCCACAAATAAATATGGTCAGCCGTTACAGGATCTGTCATTATTGTAGCCGGATTAGAGTTTATTAAACTAACTTCAATACCTTCTTCTCTAAGGGATCTAGAAGCTTGAGTTCCTGAATAATCAAACTCACATGCTTGACCAATAATTATAGGTCCGCTTCCAATAATGAGTACGGATTTGATAGAATTATCCTTGGGCATATAAAAATTTCCGCAAAGATAATCTATAAGATGGTTTTACAATTACAAATTGATATGAAAAAAAAAATGTTTAAAAAGCTGATAATAAATAATTTAGAACAAAAATTGGTGCTTAAAATCCAATTAATGAGAAAAATACTGAATCACTAATTCTTAATGTATTGTGATAAATTGGAATCATTAAACCTCTCACGTAATTGATATTAACCTGACAAATTGAGCTAATCTTATGAATTACGAGTTAAAAGTTCCGTTTAATGGCAGAAAAAGCAGACAATTTTTCAAGCAATATGCTTTGGCATAGTTTTGATGAAGTCAATGTTATTGTTAAAACAATTTTTAAAAATTTTTAAAATTCTATAGACTTATGAAGCCAATAAATGATCGAGTTATTGTGAAGCCAGCATCTGCTGAAGACAAAACTAAAGGTGGAATTATTATACCTGATACTGCCAAAGAAAAACCACAACGTGGAGAAGTTATTGCTGTTGGACCAGGAAAAGATGGAAATCTGATGACTGTCGCTAAGGGTGATATCGTACTATATGGTAAATATGCTGGCCAAGAATTTACTTTCAAAGGACACGATTATCTAATCATGCGTGAGGATGACATTCTTGTAATCATTGATTAATTGTTATTTTACTATTGAAGTTTTTTTTATTTAATAAAATTATAAAATCTAAATACCATGTCAAAAGATATTAGTTTTAAAAATGATGCCAGAGAAAAGTTAAAATCTGGTATCGACAAACTTGCAAATGCTGTAAAAGTTACTCTAGGTCCAAAAGGGAGAAATGTTGTTATTCAAAAATCTTTCGGAGCACCTCAAATTACTAAAGATGGTGTTACCGTTGCAAAGGAGATTGAATTAGAAGATGCCGTAGAGAATATGGGTGCTCAAATGTTAAAAGAAGTTGCTTCTAAAACAGCAGATATCGCAGGTGATGGAACAACTACAGCAACGGTGTTAGCTCAAGCTATGGTCACTGCAGGTATGAAATATGTAGCTGCTGGTGCTAATCCAATGGATCTTAAAAGAGGAATTGACAAAGCAGTCGCTTCAGTAACAAAGGATCTTAAAAAACAAACAGAACAAATTGGTAATGATTACGAAAAGATCAAACAAGTAGGTTCTATCTCTGCAAACAATGATGATGAAATTGGAGGCTTGATTGCTGATGCTATGAAACGTGTTTCCAAAGATGGTGTCATTACAGTGGAAGAATCTAAAGGTACAAATACATATGTTGATGAAGTAATCGGAATGCAATTCGACAGAGGATATTTATCCCCTTACTTTATTACCAATGCAGAAAAAATGATCGCAGATTATGATAGTCCATATATCTTAATCACTGATAAGAAGATCTCAAACATGCAGGAAATAGTACCAATTCTTGAGAAAGTTGTAGCTTCAGGTAGACCCTTATTAATCATTGCTGAAGATGTGGACAGCCAAGCCTTAGGGGTTTTAGTGGTCAATAGACTTCGCGCTAATCTTAAAGTCATTGCGGTAAAAGCTCCAGGTTTTGGAGATCGACGAAAAGCTATGCTTGAAGACATAGCAGTATTAACTAATGGAACAGTTATATCCGATGAAAAAGGTTACAAATTAGAAAATACTGAACTAGATATGCTTGGTCAATCTGAAAAAATTGAAGTTGATAAAGACAATACCACTATAGTAAATGGAAAAGGGACCAAGAAAAATATCGAAGCTCGAATTGGTCAAATCAGACAGCAAATAGATGCCACAACTTCAGATTATGATAAAGAGAAACTACAAGAAAGACTTGCTAAATTAGCTGGTGGTGTAGCCGTGCTTTATGTTGGGGCAGCTACAGAGGTTGAAATGAAAGAGAAAAAAGATCGCGTTGATGATGCATTAAATGCTACACGTGCGGCAGTTGAAGAAGGTATAGTAGCTGGTGGTGGTGTAGCATTAGTTCGCGCTATTGATTCTTTAGAAAAAATCACTTCTCTTAATGAAGATGAAAAATTAGGAATTGACATAGTACGCAAAGCTCTTGAATCTCCTATGCGAGTTATAGCAGAAAATTCAGGGGATGAAGCCTCTGTAGTACTTATGAACGTTAAGGCTAAAAAAGGATCCTATGGATACAATGCACGTACAGGTCAATATGAAGATTTGAAAAAAGCAGGTGTTATTGATCCTACTAAAGTAACTCGAATTGCACTAGAAAATGCGGGTTCCATTGCTGGAATGGTATTAATGACAGAATGTGTAATTAATGACAGACCAAAGGAAGATAAAGGTGGACATTCTCACGCACATGGTGGGGGCATGGATGGGATGATGTAGTCGTTCCATTCTACACTAAAAATAATTATAAAAACCTCTTGAATGATTTCAAGGGGTTTTTTTTATTGAAAAAATAAATATCTAATGGACAAATGTTACTAAATGAATAACGCCATTTACTATAGATATATTAAAACATGAACAAGTCAAAAAATAAATAATTTATTTCAACTTAATTCATTTTATCGGATCAAAACAAACTACGATTTTTGGTTTCATCAATTCTTTCAATAAGAGATGCGTTATTATTTTTAACTTGATTAACAGCATCAGAAACTGGATATGCATCTAAATAATCGCCTGCAAGTGGTGTAATAAGTTGAAGAGATTGCTCCAAACTTATAAGAGGATCTAGCCAGAGCGATTCTTGTTCTCTTTGAAGTATGGCTGGCATGCGATCATGAATGCTGCTCAAATAAGGATTTGGCTTTTGGGTAATTATTGTAAAACTGTGTATTATTTCAGCTTTTTCGTTTTTCCATTGATCATATAAACCAGCTACAAAAAAAATCGAATCGTCCTTAAAGCGAATACGATATGGTTTTTTAACCTTATTAGCAACAACCTTCCATTCATAAAATCCATCCAACGGGACTATACATCTTCGATCCTTTAAAGCAGATTTAAAAAATGGCTTCTCGATTAATCCTTCCACTCGGGCATTAATTAATTTTGAACCTATTTTATGATCTTTAGACCAACTGGGAATTAATCCCCATTTGAAATATTGATAATGTTGAGGGTCTTGTTGTGTAATTACAGGATGCCATTGTGTTGGTGCTAAATTAAAAGTAGGTAAAGGATTATATCGCTCCAAATCGTCAGAATAAAATGTTGCATTGAATCGCTTTTCCAAATCCTTTTCTACTTTATTTAATGAGCCGCGTCCACACATAGATTAAATATATTTAAACAAAAAAGGAGCACGTTTTATTAAACGTACTCCTGATATTATTTCATTTACAAAATAAAAATTAAATCATTATTCCACTTTCAAAAATGCTTTTTCACCTTTGGATCTAACTAATTTTAAAGTTTGTTCAGCATCAGCCCTTGTTTCATATCTTCCTACTATTGCAGAATAGTATTCTGCATTGCCGAACACTTTTTTCTCAGATGATGCAAATCCCAATTTTTTCAATTTACTCACTTGTTTATCAGCATGTGAAGGCACTATAAAACTTCCAGAAATAACATAAAATTTACCCGTTTTACTTGATTTCGCTACATTGGAATTGCTTTTTGCATTTTTCTTTGAATTTGTTGCATCCGTTTTATTTGTAGCTTTTTTACTTTCAGTTTTTGAAGCCTTATTTTCTGTCTTGGATACTGTCGTTTTTATTTCTGCTGAGCTTGTGTTAGCAACATTAACATTGGTTTTATTTGCAACAGTTTGAGCTTTTGGGCTCATATTTTCATGCTGATTTTGGTCACCATTTTTGACAGGCTGGCTATAATCTATCGAGCCATTATCATGGTCAGCAGGTCCGACTTGATTAGGTAACTCTCCGGTCATACCTAGAATAAGGCTATCTTCAGCTGTTAAAGCATTCAAGGATGCCATGGTAGTATCTACAAATAAACTATCTGTCGTTTCAGTTGTAGGCTCTATCTCCGGAACAGGCGTTTTATAACGCTTATACATCATAACAGAAATGGCCACAACAAGTAATGCTAGAAGCACATAAAGTAATACACGAATCAAATTCTTCATTTTTATAATATATTTTAGTGCAAATATACAACATTTTACAAATAACAAAAATAAAAATATGTAAATATTTGCTATTTTTTTGTTAACTTGATAAACTTTAGATCAGTTGTTTAAGTCATACCTTAAGGTACTTTGGATTTGAATAAAAATCATCATATAATTGGTAAAAATTTATTCAAAAAATAGATTTAATATCTATTTGTTAAAATATTGAGATACCCAATTTATTAATTAATATCTTGGTAATGACCATGTTAAAACTATGTTAAATCAAAATTTATAAAAAACAGCTTGAATCAACTAAGCGTTTTAAACTTTAAATAAATTAACAAACTATGAATCGAATTATTTCTTATGGAATCGCAGGATTTATCGGAGGATTGGTTGCTTTTGGAGGCATTCAATTCGTTGATATTCAGACTAAAAGCAATAATATTGTAGAACACACAAATGTAGCTCAACAGGTCAATCAAACCACATCACTAAACGCCTCTGTTGGACCTGATTTTTCTATGGCTGCAGAAAAAGGGATGAATGCAGTAGTTCAAATTAATGCACAAGAAAGTGATAAACTTGTTAGACAAAATGAAGAACGCAATAATCCATTTAAAGATCATCCTTTATTTAGGGAATTTAATTTTCCGGGATTCGGAGGTTATATGCCAAAAAAAGGAAGCGGAAGTGGTGTTATTTATTCATCTGATGGATATATCGTAACAAATAATCATGTTGTTGAATTTGCTGATGAAATAGAAGTTGTTTTGAAAGATGGTAAAAAATATTCCGCTAAAAAAATAGGAACAGATCCAAGAACAGATTTAGCTGTCTTAAAAATAGAAGCTACAAATTTACCTGTCTTACAAATGGCAAATTCAGATGATTTAAAAATTGGAAGTTGGGTACTTGCTGTAGGAAATCCATTTGGCTATCTAACATCTACAGTAACTGCAGGTATAGTCAGTGCAAAAGGTCGAGATCTTAACTTAATTAATAATCAAATGGATGATGAAAATCCATTTTCCAACTACCAACAATCGAATAACAGATCGAATCAAGGTATTGAAGAATTTATCCAAACAGATGCCGCGGTTAACCCAGGTAACAGTGGGGGTGCTTTAGTAGATGAACAGGGTAGATTATTAGGGATAAATTCAGCAATCGCTTCTAAAACTGGTTATTATAGTGGTTATTCATTTGCAATACCTGTAAATTTAATGAACAAAGTGGTTAAAGAACTAATTTCTAAAGGAAGTTTTAATCGTGGTAGATTAGGAATTTCTGTGTCGGAAATTGATGAAAATAGTTTTAAAGAATTGAACCTTTTTTCAAAAGACGGCGTTATTATAGAGTCTTTGGAAGAGAATAGCTCTGCTAAATATGCTGGATTGCAGGAAAAAGATGCAATTATTGGTATAAATGGTAAAGATGTAAAGAACTATGATGATCTTCAACGAATAGTTGGCTTAACTAAAGTTGGTGAAACCCTAAACATTAAGATTATAAGAAATGGTTCTGTTCGTGATATTCCTGTCAAAATTTTGAAAGGAATTTAATAAGGTTTTTGTAGCTTTCTATAAAGTTGGTTTTTCGTTTTGTTTGAATGTCCCGATCAGCAATGGTCGGGATTTTTTTATTGTATTAAATGGACATCCAGAAAATTAAACAAGTGATGCAATACGGGATTGAATCCGTATTAGATTTGATCTACCCTAATTTATGCATGGGTTGTGAAAGGAGATGTAACAATCAAAAAGATTTATTTTGTTTATCCTGTCAATCAAAAATTAGTCCTACCAATCATTCTGCATATTTAATCAATCCTTTCACTGAACACTTTAATGGGAGAATTAATTTATACACGGGTGCTAGTTTATATTATTATGTTCGAGGTGGATTAGTTCATCATATCTTAGAACAAATTAAGTATCGGAATAGAGAAGATTTAGCTTACAAATTTGGCCAATATTATGGAATGATTTTAAGTGAAAGTCCATATTATCAAAACATCGATCTTATTATTCCTGTTCCACTTCATAAAAAAAGGCTAGCTAAAAGAGGATATAATCAATGCAGCCTTATCGCAAAAGGTATGGCTGAAGCATTGCATTGTAGCATTTCAGATCAAATAATAATGCGAAAAATAAATACACTTACTCAAACAGATAAAAGCAGGATAGATCGAATCAACAATATGGAAGGCGTATTTCATATTTTGAATTTAACCGACATTCATCAAAAAAACATTTTAATTGTGGATGATGTATTAACTACTGGCGCTACACTAGAATCTTGTGCATTGGAACTTTTAAAAGCTAAACCGGCCACAATTCGCATGGCTACTATTGCTATGGGATTATAATTCCAATTCATTAGTTCTCTGGAGTGTTCTTCTTCAAACATCCTAAATGTTCAAGGAATCTTGATTTTTGTAATCCATATTAAGAGAATTAATAACTCAATAATAATTTGAATTACCTAACCAAATTGAAAATTTCTTTTTATTCTAATGTTTAAAATAAACAGTAAATAATAAAATTCAATAAACCCTATACTAATTCTCTTCTTAATCTGGCGACAGGAATATTGAGTTGTTCTCGATATTTTGCAATAGTACGTCTGGCAATATTATAACCCTTTCTAAGCAACATTTCTTTTAATTTTTCATCACTATATGGCTTACGTTTACTTTCACCAGTTATCATTTCAGAAAGAATTTTTTTAACTTCCAATGTAGATACTTCATCGCCTTCTTCGGTTTGCATAGATTCAGAAAAGAAATCCTTTAACCGCTTATTGCCAAATTCTGTTTGAACAAATTTACTATTTGCAACTCTCGACACTGTAGATATATCCAGGCTTGTAATATCTGCAAGATCCTTCAATATCATAGGCTTTATCTTCTTCTGATCTCCTGTCAAAAAATATTCCCGCTGAAACTGCATGATTGCATACATGGTGCGAAATAAAGTATCTTGACGTTGTCTAATAGCATCAATAAACCATTTAGCACTTTCTATTTTCTGCTTAATAAACATGACCGTTTCTTTCTCCTTTTTACCATTAGTTCCCACTTTTTTATTATCCTTATATGTTCTCAACATATCGAGATATTGATCATTAATTCTTAAGTCAGGTGCATTCTTGGAGTTTAATGAAAGCTCCAATTCTCCATCTCTATTGGTAACTGTAAAATCCGGTATTATATAATGACCAGCAACAGAATTATAGGCAAGTGGATCTACATAACCTGAAGATGGTTTTGGATTCAATTTTAAAATTTCATCCATTGCTACTTTAAGTTGTGCTTCTGACAACCCTAATGCTCGTTGTAATTTTGGGTAATGCTTTTTTGTAAACTCTTCAAAATACTTATCCAGTAAATTTTCGGCTAATTTTAAGATTTTAATTTTAGATTTTCGCTGTTCATTTTTCAGTTTAAATTTAATTTGCAGCAATAAGCATTCTTGTAAATTTCGTGCTCCAACACCTGGTGGGTCGAAGGATTGAATTTTATATAAGATGGATAATATTTCTTTTTCGTTAGTATCAATGTTTTGAGAAAAAATTAAATCGTCTATAATGGAAACACATTCACGCCTTAAATAACCATCATCGTCAATACTTCCGATAATTTGTAGGGCTATTTTATATTGTTTTTCATCTTTCAAATTTAATAAGCCAATTTGCCGTTCCAGGTGATCATGAAATGTATTCTCAACCGCAAAAGGTAAACTTTTATGCTCGTCTTGTTCTCCACTATAATCATCGGATTTATACTTATATGATGCTGTATCGTCATCCATATAGTTATTCAGGTAATCATCAAACTCATTATTGAGCTTATCTTCGTTTTGATCCTTTGCATCATAATCTGATTCATCTCCAATATAATCATCATTAGCTTCCGAATCATCTTCTATGTCCAGTTTGTCAAAAACTTCTTCTTCAGATTCGTTACCCTCTTCTAAGGCAGGATTTTGCTCCAGTTCTTCCTGAATACGCTGATCCAGAATAGCAGTAGGGATTTGAAGCAATTTCATTAACTGAATTTGTTGGGGAGATAGCTTCTGTAATAACTTTTGGCTTAAATGTTGTTTTAACATGTTTATAAATCTACACTAATGAAACAAAATATTACAATAATTGGTTTTTGGATCTTCAATCCTTATTCGTAGTATTGCAGGGCAAATATAACTATTCTTTTTTCATATTATAAAATTATTTAATATATAAATTGCAGATAATGGACATAAACTCAAAATTAGAGGCTATTAGGTCTAAAATGAAAATCAACGGCATCGATGCCTATATTATAGGAACAGCGGACCCTCATCAAAGTGAATATCCTCCAAGTTTTTGGGCTGGACGCCAGTGGATCAGCGGTTTTGATGGCTCTGCAGGAACTGTAATCATTAGCCAAGATCATGCTGGGCTATGGACTGATTCACGTTATTTTCAGCAAGCTGAACTTCAATTAGCTAACACCCCATTTGTGCTACATAAACTTCAAGTCCAAACCCAATCCGAATATATTGACTGGATTTGCAATGAATTTAAGGATGGTCAGACAGTTGGGGTAGATTTTTGGTGTTTTTCACTAAACCAAATACATCAGTTTGACAAATTATTATCTACCAAAGGCCTTAAATTTAAAGATTGTGGAGATCTGTTAATGGATATTTGGCCAGATAGACCACCATTATCTAAAACTTTGATTTATGAACATGATATTAAATATGCCGGACAAACAAGAAAAGAAAAAATAGATTTAGTTAGGGAAGAGATGGCCCGTTTAAATGCCAACATATCTATAGTCTCTGCACTAGATGAAATTGGTTACATTCTTAACCTTCGTGGAAATGATGTTCATTGTAATCCAGTTTTTGTTGCTTATTTAGTTATTCAGAAAGAGAATAGTATCTTGTTCATTGACGAGCAAAAACTAGAACCCTGGTTAAAAAATCAACTTTCAGAAGATCGTATTTTCACCCAAGATTATAAACAAATAGTTGATTATATAACTAAGCTTGATTTAAAGCAAAAAGTCTTAATAGACCACAGTACACTTAATGCCAAGTTAACTTTAATGTTAGCTAAAGATTCATTAATACCTAGTGAAAGCTGTATCATGCGCTTTAAATCAATAAAAAACGAAATTGAAATAAGTCATATCCGGCGTGTAATGCAAAAAGACGGTGTAGCATTGTTGAAATCTTTTAGATGGTTGGAAGCTAAATTATCAGAACAAGACTACCCGACGGAATACCAATTTGCTATGAAAATAAAAGAATTTCGTGCTGAACAAGAAGGATATGTTAATGAAAGTTTTGATGCTATTATTGGATATAAAGGGAACGGATCGATTATTCATTATCGACCTGAAAAAGACAATTGTGAAATAATAAAGCCAGAAGGTGTCTTATTATGTGATTCAGGTGGACAATATCTTGATGGAACAACAGACATTACACGAACCATTGCGCTTGGCCCTATTGATGAAGAAATAAAAATTCAAAATACTGCAGTTTTAATGGGTCACATTTCTTTGGCTCGATTAATTTTTCCTACTGACACTAAAGGTATTCAATTTGATATTTTGGCCAGACAACATTTATGGCAATTAGGTCTCAATTACAATCATGGAACGGGCCACGGTGTAGGCTTCTTTATGAATGTACATGAACCTCCGCAGGGTTTTGTATCCGTGTGGAACCAGAGAGGAAGTGCTTCATTTAAAGCGGGCATGCTGACCTCTAATGAACCAGGATATTATCAAGTAGGCTCATATGGAATACGAATAGAAAATCTTGTTTTGACTATTCCTCATTCAAAGAATGAATATGGTGAATTTTTACAATTCGAATCGGTAAGTTTATTTCCCATCGATGTAAACATGATACATCTGCCTATGCTTGATAAAGTATCTTTACAATGGCTTAATACTTACCATGCTAAAGTATTAAATGATCTTAGTCCTTGGCTTAATTCAGATGAAAGAAAATGGCTGGAAGAAAAATGCAAACCGTTATAAATTTTTTTTAAATAATTTATATCAGTTATAATTTGGTATTTTTCAGAAAAGAATTAATTGAAGTCGTAATACTAAATTGGTTAGTCCCTCCGGCTATGTGATATTTAGCATATGAATAATCAATTTTAAATTTATATATCTTAAATCCTATCCCATAAGACAAACCCCCAAAGGTTGTATAGTCAGCCACACTCAAATCTTTTTTCCTAAGATGATTATATCCTAATCTTAAATTAAACTGTTCCTTTTTCCCTAGCAACATTTCTCCACCCAGGGAAAAGTGTCGTAATACATTATTCGTCCATTTAGTGAAAGCACTTTTCTCCTTTACATTTCCAAAAATATCTGAATTACTATTTAAATTTGGATCATCATATCTCACATTACCAGTCTCTAAATGATGAGCAGTGATGTAATAAATAAAAGGTAAATGAAGTAGTCGTTTTGAAAATCCTAATTCAACTGTTAGAGGTAATTTTTCTTTTTCTATATCATAGGCATCCAAAACAACACCTAAATTTCTAAGAACTAAACTCAAACCATAGTTCTTTTCCGGATTGAAATATAAACCACTAAATGAACCTGCTAGAGCATTAGAGGAAAATAAACCTAAGTGGCTATTGATGTAATGTATACTTGCTCCAAGGGTAATACGGTCGTTAAATTTCCGAGAACCAACAACAAAGAAGTCCAATTCATTAGCATCGGTAGTACCATAAATATTTCCAATATCATCCGCAGCAATTATTTTATCAGATGAAATATATTGAACACCGGCCTGAGCATTAATGTTCCATTTTTTGATAAGTTGAGAATAAGAGACATGACCAACATCAATACCATCAAAATAAAACTGATGATTAAAACTAATTGCTGTGTTCATTTTATCATTTAGCAATGATGGATTTATATATGCTGAAGTTGGATCAGATCCAGGCCAACTTATAGCATAAGATCCCAATGCTGTATTTCTAGCAGAAGGTGATAAATTTAAAAATAAGAAACTAGATTGACCTCCTGTTTGCCCAAACAATGAGTTGCCAATTACTTGGAAAATAAGAGCAGAACTTATTACAACTATCTTCATTGGTGTCCATTTTATAAATCTCATTTTAAAAGTAGTTGTATGTTTAAAATAATTAAATCGAATCCTTTTTCCAAATGGTATTACAAATTCCATGATCACAGTTCATTTTACGAATTAATTCACCCGTAGAATCATATAATTGAAGTAGCCCATGTTCATTTGGACCATTTAAATATGTTCCCTCAGCTTTCTTTTTTCCTGAATCATAAAATTCAACAAATGGTCCATTTTCTTCACTATTTTCCATTTCAACAATTTCCTTTATTTGTTGATTTTCATAATAAGTTTTTAGTGTACCAGTAAGAACATTATGCACATAATTGCCCTCTAATTTTAATTGACCATTTGGATAAAAAACCTGATAAGGACCATGAAATTCATCATTGACATATTGCTCAATACTATACAAAGCACCCTTTTCATAAATTTTTCGAGTACCTTCCAATTTGTTATCATGGTAGATTTTGCTTTCTATAAGATTACCAAGGGTATCAAAATATTCATACAGTCCATTTTTACCATTTAGTGTGTCTCCATTAACTGTAATTCTTGTTGATAATTGACCACTGGCATTTCGAATCTCAATAACCTTATCTTGTCTACAAGAAAAGGCACATAGTAATATTAGTAATATGAATTTATCAATTTTTAAAAACATAATAATCGTATAACGTTAAAATAGCATTTTCATTTTGTTGGGACCATTAAAAAAGCCTACCCTTTTTAGGAGTAGGCTCTAATAGATTTAAATAATCTGATTTATCTTAAAAGAATTTAGATCGGTGATCTACTACTCCATAATTTTTCTTTAAAGCTGCCATTAAATAAGTCATTGCAGTATTTACAGCGGGGTGTTTATAAAACTGTCTGAACATGGCTACATTATTTTGTTTACCTGGGTCCTTTCTCTCAAGTAATTTGGCAAAATAAACCCCACTCTCGCCACGAATTGGACCAATAAAAGAGTTTGGTTCTGAAATAGCTACTTGTGATATTAAATCATATTCATAGCCGGTTTTTAATTGTCCAGAATTTGTTGTGGTCTCTTTAGTCGTATCAATGACTGCTGTATATGAACCATATTGGGTGGTCAAATCATTAACTGTTCCAATAGCTGCTACTATTTTATTGAATTTTACATCCTTCATTACATCTTCACGAACTAAATCTAAAAGAGCTTCTCCTTTTGGAATGCCTTTTTCATTAATGCTCGATAACCCAGCAATTATATATCTATTGGTAAACTTTTTGATAGGATCCTGCAATGAATAAACTTCTAAAGAAACATCACCTGGTTTGGTTTCCTTATTAAAAGCCCATTTGATAATATCTCTGGCAGCGCTGGATGAATTTTCACCAAAATTTTTAATTTGATAACCATTCTCTAATATATTAGCTGCGGTTTCTAATTTATATTTTCCACCTTCATTGATCACTTTTTCCAGATTAACAAGATTATTATTTTCCTCAATCAATTTTTGGGCTTCTTCCAATTTACTATCCGTGATATCATCACCTGGAGCGATAGTTTCTGAAATTATACCCAGGTGCACACCCATTTCATTTTTTATGAATTTCTGATCTGTAATTTGAACTAAGTGTAAACCAAATTGAGTGGCAATTATATACAATTTTCCTTTTTCTCCTTTATAAAATGTAATGTCATTAAACTGTTGAACCATAGCACCTTTAGGGTAATAACCCATGTCTCCACCTTTTATACTAGAACCACCATCTTGACTGAACTGCATTGCTAAAGAATCAAACTTACCTTTACCGGTCTCGATCAAGGTTTTTAAACTATCTAATAATTTTGAAGCCGCAATATATTCTTCCCGGGATTTAACTTGACGCAGTATATGCCTTGATTTTACAGAATCAGGAATTACTTTTTTCCCTATAACTTTTGCTAAACGATATTCACCCTCTTCAACATAAGGACCATATACATCTCCTACATTGAGATTAAAGATTGAAAATGACGAATCGTTTAAAACACCTTTGATTTCTGATTTAGTTTTATATGCTTCGTCCCATTTTCCAAGATTGGAAACTACATAAATGGAATCTTTTGTCGCTAATTTAAAAGCCTCAACTTTATCTTCTAATATTTTTCTAATGTTAGCAGAGTCTTCTTGTGTTGGAATGATATCTATTATACTGTATTTAATATTTCTAGTATCATATTCACTCTTATATTTATTTGGGTTTTTCGACACAAATTTTTGGACGTCTTCATCAGTAATAGTTACGTCCTTATCATTAACCTGATCATAGCTAATCATACTTGAAATCAAAGTAATCTTTGCATTACTTTCCTCATGTTGTCTGGCCAACATAAAATCGGGCATATAAAGAGAATTTTTAATAATGTTCTCAAGTTTTTTAAATTGGCGCTCCTTTATAATTTCTTTTTGTTGAACTTGCCAAAAGTCTTTAGCTTCTTGAGGTAAAGCATCATATCCATCTTTAAATTGATTTAACTGCTCTCTCAGAATTTGACCTGTATTGGGATCTCTAAAATTTCGCTCTATTATGGGAGATAAATTATTACCAAACTCAAGTTCAGTTAACTCAGATTCACTAACTCCAAATCCAATGTGTTTGGCTTCCTCTTTTAAGACCCCTTTCTCTAAAAATTGATTCCAAAGATATTCTTTACGACCGTAGATGTCTACATCTGCATTTTTATATAAAACGCTTTCTGTCTTTTGAAAATCTTTCCAACTGATGCTTTCACCCGCAATTTTTCCAACTGAATCAGGATTATTGAAAAACCAAGAAGATCGTCCTGACGACATATCCATAACAATAAACCCCAATAATGCCAAGGCCATTAATATGGTTACGACCCAAAGTCGCTTTCTAATACTCGTAATTAATCCCATTTTAAAAACTTAATATATTGATAATCAAAAATTTATACTTAAAAATATCGATTTGAATCGTATTTTCGAAAAGTTCTGCAAAGCTAACAGCTTTATTCGTGATTTTCAAAGAGAATCACAAAAAATGCTTATAAATAGTAGTATTTGTACTAATTCTGTTAAGTTTTTAGTTTTAAACAAAGATTTTTAGCTTAGGTCGCATTTGTCTTTTTATTTTGACTCTATTTGTAATTGCATTATGGTCAAAAACACAGTTATTCTATTATTTTAATACTTACCTTAATAAGGTCAGATCTCCGCTTATCACTTTGTTAATTAGTTCACCCTTTTCATTATAACCCTTTATTGTTAATACATAAATATAAACACCTGGATTTACATTTTTACCATTATAACTTCCATCCCAGCCTTCAGAATAATTGGAACTTTTGAATAACTGAGATCCCCAGCGATCATAAATTTCTAATAAAACTGTCTCACCATAGTAGACCTTAGGAATAAAATAATCATTTATATGATCACCATTTGGTGAAAAGACGTTTGGAATAAAAAAAGAAAGGGGACATTTATCTTCTATGACTATGGTGTCTGAACCCAAACAACCGAATGAATTACTTACTTGCACTGAGTAAATTCCTTCACGCTGAACTTTAAAGGTATTCACTTGAGAACCATCTTGCCATAAATAGGTATCAAATTGTTCTGTCGAAATAAGCATTTGTCCCTTATCAAAGCAAAAGAAAGTATCCCTTCCTAATGAAGGTATTGGATTTTTATGAACGATTATTTCAATATCTTCAGGATAACTCAGGCAGCCAAAATAATTACTTGAAACAGTATATGTACCGGAATCTTCCGTTTTCAATTGTTTTAGAATCGGGTTCTGTTCATTAGATTTAAATTGATTAGGTCCAATCCATTGATAATTACAACCCGGGATATCATTTGCTAATAACAATGCACTGTCATTTTCACAAAATGAACCATCTCCTTCAGCTATTAAACCTCTTCTGAGAGTGATTAATATAATTTTTCTTAGGGTATCCATTTTATTACGGCACAAATCATGAATTATCAATTCAACATTATAACTTCCTTGTTGTAGATATTTATGTTTCAATTCATACAAATTGGATTGAGTCCCATCTCCCAAATTCCACATAAGCTCATACCGTTTTTCTGGTAATCCCGTCTTAAATATCATGGTATCTCCGAGACACGCACCATCTGGCAATTGTAATGCATTGATGGGTCTAAAATTTGCCCCACCACCATATGCATAAGATTCTGCAAATCCATATCCATAGGCAATTGCAATTAAACCGCAACCATTAGAGATTAAAGTATGGGGACCAGACCAAACATCTAACTGGACATAAGAAAATTCATTATTTGGCCCTATAGTTTGAAATTGATAACCCAATTGGCTGATCGTAAGATTATCTACTAAAAGATCCGAAGTATCTTTAGTTTGAGTGATTATATTAATATAATTCTCTGTTATATTTTGAAAAGTAGAATTAAAAATTGTGACAGTATCTCTATATTGTTCGATGCTATTTAAGAGAACCATTGAAGGGTCTCCAATTTGATTATGCCCGTTGCATTCACCCCCAACTAAAAATTGAGCTATTTGAATTGGATTTGTGGCTTGAATATATGATGCTACTGCATTTAAGCTAAACTCCCTCCATTCTCCTTTCATAAGTTTGAATGGTAAAATAGGGGTACCCGAATTTACATTTATAGTTATATCCGTATTATCTTCTGATGCAATGACTCTAAAAATATCTTGTGTTACGTTCTTCGCTGGAACGGTAACAAATTCTTTACCCCATACCTCAATAGGATACATTTGCTCTAAGGTGTTATCTCTGTTACCACATCCATTAGGAATTTGTGTCCATCTATTTCCACTAAATACTGCAATTTTTTTATTTGATTTTAAATAAGATCCCGTAAGATCATCAGTAACCCGAGCTGCCTGGATCTGGTAACTTTGACCTTCGTTAAGAACAATTTGTAATAAGTCTCCTTTTAACCTGCCACTTTTAGTATTACAAGCTACCCGAACTTCAATAGAAGTATTATTCTCAATTGCTACTATGGCGAATTCAGAAGGGTAATGATCATCTTGATTTTCATAGCCTTTATAAGTTATAGCATAATATTGATTTCCCAAAGAATTAACGGGTAAAACTAATGCGGCATCGGATCGAAATTCATTAAATTGATGGATGTAAACCGAACTTGGGAGATCAGTAACAACCTTTACTCCAGTATTAGAAATAATTTCGGAACCAATAATTTCTGATTCTTTTGGAACCCTAACGGTGTATACGGTATTGGCCAAAATATTAAATGACTGTCTCCACCCAATAGAAGGAAGTTCTATATAACCTGAAGTATTGTATTTTGAACTGATCATGCACATTCTATTATTGCCTCTATCCCGATGTTCAAGAAAACTAAACCAAAATTCGGTACCTTCATTGGATTGACTAAAAATCGATATCGATGGCTCAAGAAAAAGCCATAAAATTAACAATACGTAATTATTAGGTTTTTGTAACATCTTAAACGGTGATCCTTAAAGTCCGTCAAACAAAGCTAAAGTTATCCATTTCTATAGACAAAGCTCAAAATTTAACATATCCAACACTTTTAAGATTACAGATAGTCAATTAACATTGAAAACACAATGGATATCGAATTTATTGAAAAATTGAATTTTGGGAATTCAATTAAATTTATATTTATTTAATACTAATTTGGGAAACATTAAATATTACATAAAATTTATTAGAAAAAAATATAAATATATAAAATATTATTATTCAATAAATTATATGCCCGCATAGATTTAAATATGACACACATATTTATTAAACCTTAAGATATTGAAAAATTGGCAAGGTTTATGCAATACAATATTTGTTGGAGTGATCCAATTTGTATCCAAGAAATTAGGTACTACAATTTCTGAGATCGGTTCGCTGGGGGGTATGAACCGGTCTCTTTTTTTTTACCACTTTTCTGTTTCAATAGATTTTTCCTTAGGATAAAAAATCTCACACATTCTGCATTGCCTTAATTGATAAGGAAAAAACACATATTCCATCTCTAGGACAAATGAGCAACTCTTTACTCGCTTATCGAGCAATTGGATTTCTTAACACAGATGTATGAAAAGGTCATTGCCGTTTGATCAAATAAATATTATATTTATTCGATTCTATTTTGAAAAGCGCCAATATTCACTTGAGTTTGAATTTTGGTAATCAAAATTCAAATTTTTAGTATGATGATTTAGTCAAATGAAATTGAATTCCAGACAGATCAATTATTGGTTGTCCCCCAATTACTTAAGTTTGGACATTGTGATT
>Ga0138256_10000878_pt1 | contig 32587 bp, 59 predicted proteins | sample KNB2016incub_MG_FD_105486 | JGI IMG/M metagenome (GOLD analysis project Ga0138256, IMG submission 105486) | Active sludge microbial communities from wastewater in Klosterneuburg, Austria - KNB2014incub_MG | ecosystem: Engineered > WWTP > Activated sludge > Unclassified | place: Austria... | reverse complement strand
GTACCGCAGGTACCAGATGCGGAAGGTGAAGGTCCGCAGGTGCGGGTACTGCTTCCACATCAGCCAGCAGTACATCGTCCCCTGCTCGTGCGCGTCGAGCTCGGCCTGGGAGAGGATGTGGAACTGGCTCTTCCAGTCCGTGATGACCGCGTGGGTGTCGGTGACCTGCTGCAGGTCGATGATCCCGCGGTAGCTCGCCTCCTTCCAGTCGCACTCGTCGAAGTCGTCGTCGAGCGCGACCCGCTCCTCGATGCCGTGGATGTTCTTCGGGAGCTTGAAGCGTTCGCGCCACAGCCGCAGCCAGCTGTAGATCGCCGTCGTCTCGCTCAGGATCCGGGGCGAGATGTGCCGCTGCAGCGCGTCCGTCAGCATCCCGTCCTCGAGGTCCTGCACCAGCATCTTCTCGTCGAGGCAGTGCTTGGTCAGGTCGGCGATCGCCCCGTGCGCGGTCTTGCCGCGCTCAGCCGCCACCCGGACGTACCGCTCGTCGATCTTGTCCACGTAGTGGAGCTTGAGGTTGAGCGGGCAGGCCGAGTTCGCGAGGAACGTCGGCGAGTTCTGGATCTTCAGCTCCTGGCCGTTGATCACCAGCCGCCTCACGCCGGCACCTCCGCCGACGCCTGCGCCTGGGGCGGCTCGGTCACCGTGGTCGGCAGATCACCGCCGCCGGCCTCGCGCGCCGCCTTGCGGCGGTCCTCTTCGATCTTGGCCCGCTGCTCGGCGACCCGCTTCTCGAGGACCTCGATGAGCTTCTCGTCGGACCGGTACTTCTCCGCACCGGCGAGTCGCTTGGCCTCGGGGGACTCGAGCTCGTCGAAGAGCGCCTTGATCTTCGGCTGCTCGATGCGGGCCTTGAGCGAGTTCTCCTTCTTCTTGGGCTGGACGGCCGGCGACACGGGCGAGCTTGCCGACGGCATGTCGCCCTCGGCGTTCGCCTTCGCGTGCGCCGCGATCTTGTCGACCCAGAGCCGGAAGAGCGGGGGCTCGACCGGCGCCAGCGCCGGGTGGGCCTTGGTGAAGTACTCGTCGCCGGCGTCGAATACCGACTCGTAGGTCGCACCGCCGATCGCGTTCGCGTCGCGGACCTTGCGCTGGAAGAAGCAGACGTTGAAGTACTGCACGACGTCGCCCGGCAGCTTCTTCCCGGCGAGCGACGGCCGCTGCATCACCCTGTTGTTCTGGTCCTGCTTCTCGTCGGAGAGGCAGACCACCCCGACGTGCATGTTGAGGTTGCGCAGCCGGATGATGATGTCGCGGGTCTCGTCGATCAGCGTCCCCCACTCACCCACGGAGATCTTCGCGGCCGCCTTGCCTCCCTTCATGTGCGACAGCAAGATCTTCTGCAGGTCGGTCAGCGAGTCGAGCCCGACCGACACGAAGGGGTGGTCCTTCGTCGCGAGCTCGTCGATGATCCCGTAGAGGACATCCTTCGCCGAGATCCGCTCCGTGCCCTTCCGTGCCCCGTCCGGGCACTTCGACGGCTTGCGCTGGTGGCACCGGCACACCGCCGTCTCCTCGATGTAGACGATGTGCGCCCGCGGGTTCACCCGACGGATCGACATCTCCCCCTGCTTCTCGGTCAGCAGGACCAGCAGGGGCTCGGGCATCGTCGCGATGACGCTGCTCTTGCCGCTGCCGGACACGCCGTAGCCCAGCGCCTTCACCCAGCTGATCTGGGCGTCGCCGGCGACGTGCACATCGTCGGCGAAGGACAGGCCCCCAAGGTCGAGGGGGGCGTTCTCGTTGTTCTCGGTCTCGGTCTCGGTCTTAGCCACGTGTCATCCTTTCCGTTGCCGAGCTCAGCTCGGCGGTCACGGACCAAGGCTCGGCATTGTGCAGAGCGTTGGTGGGTTCCAGAAGGCTTGTGCCCGGGGCAGGCTACTGGTCGGTCAGGGCCTGGCGGAGCTCGCGCTCCCGGGCCTCCAGCGCCAGGATGGTCTCCTGGGCGGCGGCGGTCTTCTCCCCCGACCGGGCGGCGCCGAGCTTCGCCCGCACCTGGGCGAGCTCCTGGCGCTGCTGGGCCGCCTTGTCGGCGACCCCGTACTTCTCCATCGACATCAGGGCACCGACTTGAGCTTGGGACGGCTGATCAGCCCGAGCTGCTGCGCCCAGGTCGTCAGGATCTTGGTGAAGTTGATCTCGCCCACGAGCTGGCCATTCTGCCGCAGCTCTACGACAGCCTCGCCCGTCTCGCGGACGACCGGCTGGACCTCGGGGAGAGAAAGCTCCGGGACTCCGTTCACTTGCGCCATCCGCGTCCTTTCGTGACGAACCGCCGGCTGGGGTTCGCTGGGTCGTAGCGCCCTTCGCGCGCTGCGTCCCGGTTGGCGGCGGCGTTGTGGAAGATCGCGCCGCCGGGGTTGTTGTGCTGCCCGATGATCAGCCGCGCCTGCAGTTGGCAGGGCACCTTGCGAACGAGGATCTTCCCCGTCTCGGTCTCCTGGCCGGCCGCCTCGTCGATCACCGGCAGCTCCTGCCAGGCGAGATCGTCCGGGAGCGGCTCCGTCCCGTCGGCGTACTTGGCCACGACCTGGTCGTCCATGACGAGCTGGTTGACCTGCCCCTCGCACGGGATCGGCGCCTCGCGCTCGGCGATGGACGAGAAGTGCTCGAAGCGGTGGCCGTGAGGGCACTCGTAGTCGTAGAGCGGCATCAGCGATCCTTCTTGGGCTTCTGCGCCCGCAGGAAGTCTTGTGCGGCGACGGTCATGACGGCCGAGAGCGTCGCCCCGTCCCGGCTCTTGAGGTGGCCCTCGAGCTCGTCGTCCAGCTTCTTGGGGATGCTGATCGTCCGGCGGACGTAGCCACCCACGATCTTGCCGCGGGGCCGGCTCATACCCAGTTCGCCATCCTGCTGCCGCGAGCGATCCACTCGAGGTGCATGGTGTCGAGCCAGGTCTCGTCGGTGGTGAGGCCGTCCTCGTCCCAGTCCGAGCCCCACGCGAAGCCGCAGCTCGCGAAGGCCTTCACCACCGGCAGGGTGATGCGGCGCGGGTCCGGCGGGAACAGCTTGTCCCACTCCGGCGTCCACGCCTGCGGCGCCTTGCCCTTGGGCACGTCGATGCCGCGGTTGACCTTCGGGGTCAGGTCGACGGCGATCGCCCAGCTGTGCAGCGACAGCGGGTTGCCGACCTTGCCCCGGATCGGACGCCAGCAGTGGGAGCCGAGGACCTCGATGACGAAGTCGGGGGCCACGATCTGGACGCGCCGCAGCGCCTCGCGCAGGTACGGCTCGACCACGCGATGCACCGAGACCCACCACTTCGCCGGCACGCCCGGCAGGCGGTTGCCGTTCTTCTCGTGGCACTCGACCAGGTTGGCGCGGGTCCAGGCCTTGTTCTCGACCACGGTCCCGGGGTCGCCGAACATCTCGATGACCTCCTTGCGGTTGCGCGGCTGGCGCAGCGCCGGTCCGTCCCAGGGCTTGTAGCAGTCCTCGATCGAGAGGACCGGCACCACCGTGGTCGGCGGCAGCGCGTCACCCGGCAGCTTGATGCGCGCCCGGGTGGTCTCGCCCGCCATGCCGTCGGCGTTGAGCCCCCGCTTCCGCTGGAAGGTGGTGACGCACTCGGCGATGCGCGCCCAGGTCAGGGCGCCGCCGGCGACGTTGGTCTTCACCCGCGCCGGGTCCGCGTACTCGCACAGGACGGCGAGTTGCGCCCAGGTGAGGCGCCCCTGCTCGAGCTCGCGCTTGTTGTAGTCCGCTGCGTTCATCGGTTGGCTCCTAGACGTCCCAGCCCTTGGTCTCGACCACGCTCTTCACGGCGTAGAAGCAGAGGTCCTTGTCGCTCATCTTCTGGCGCACGGAGTATCCGAGCGCCTCGAGCTTGCCCCGCGTGGCGAAGGACGGCTGCCCGGGCTTGAACTTGATGAAGAACCGCAACGGCTGGTCCGGCGCCACCATGTGGACGCGCACGATCGTCAGGCCGCAGTCCTCGATCTCCGCCTTCTGCGCGGTGGCCTCGCGCAACGCGGGCTCGGTGAGCGTGCACGGCAGGTCGCGAGTGACAGGAACGCCGAAGAGCTGGTCTTCCATCTGCCGCTCATACTCAGTCACACCCGGTATGACTGTCAAGCGATGGGTAAAAAAACGAAGGGGGGCGCATGGCCCCCCGTCGTACGCGGCTGATGGTGAGGGTGGCTACTCGCCGCCCTCCTCCTCGTCCTCGTCGTCCTCGCCCTCGTCCTCGTCCTCGTCCTCGGACTCCTCGGACTCCGGCTCCTCGGTCTCGGTCTCGGTCTCGGTCTCGGTCTCGTCGGGCATCGCGGTCTCTCCTCGGTTCAGTGCGGGGTGGTGGGCTCCGCCGAACTGCCGGCGCGAGGGCCCTTCTGCTTGTTGTCCGTCTTCTCGGGCGGCTTGTCCACCTTCACGGTGGGGTCCGCGGCCGCCGGCACCGGATCGCCGACCGGCGCCTCCGCCTTGGGCTCGGTCTCCACCTTCTCCAGGCGGATCTGGTAGACCAGGTCGAGCACGCGGCCCTGGCACTTGGGGCACAGGTCCTCGAACTTGACGACCTCCGGCGAGGTCAGCGCCTTCTCGTTCGGGATGTGCGACTCGAGGCTGAGGATCACCTTCGGCTTGTGCGACTGGGCGTCGACAGCAGCGTCGGTCTCGGTCTCGTTGTAGGGCTTCTTGCAGCGATCGCAGGTGAACTTGCGGACGACTATCTGGGCCATGTGCGTCTCCGAACGGTTGGCAGCTTCTTGGGCGTGTTGTCGAACACGTAGACGAGTTGGGTGCCGCAGAACGTGCAGCGGGTGTTGGAACGTCCCTCGCGTTGGATCCGCTCACCGCGTTCGTCGCGGCACTCGTGGACGACGGGGCGGTGGGGACGGACGCTCGTTCGCAGGACGCGGGGCATGGTGGTCTCCGAGCTCGAGCAGCTGCCGGAGCTCATCATACGCGGTCTTCGGCAGGTCGATGGCGATGCGCACGCTCTCGGCGAGCTGCGCCATGGGGCGATGATCACCCCACAGCTCGCGCACGCGCCGCAGGCGCCCCTCCTTCCCGTTGTGGCGCCAGAACAACAAGGCGCGCCAGAACCCCTCGAGGTAGGCGCGCCGGTAGACGTTCGCGAAGTAGATCTCGATGCGCTGGTCCGGATCGGCCAGCAGTTCCTCCTTGGCCTCCTTGCCCGCCACACCGGCGAGCTCCGCCAGATCCTTGGCGTGCTGCTCCATCGCTGGCGGGAAGTGGACGGCGGTGCCACCGATCGAGATCTGCCCGCAGTCGCGGCAGACCAGCGGCAACGTCTCCGGCACCACCGCGCTCTTGCTCGCCTCGAACTGGAAGAGGCGTTGCGACCCGCAGCGGGCGCAGCTCACCGGCCGGCCTTCTCGTCGCGCTCGACCTTCTCCTGCAGCGCGGCCAGCACGTACTCCTTCAGCTTCACCCCGCGCTTCGCACACGCCACCTTCAGCCGGCGGTGGAAGCTCTCGGGCGCTCCCACGTGGATGTTCCGAACGGCCTCCGTAGATGCGTCCGTAGATCCAGCGGTCTTTGCCATCCGTGGATGGTTACGCCCGAGGCCTCAGGGTGTCAACCACCAAGCCAGCAGCAGGATCAGCACCACCACCAGCACCACCAGCGCCACCGTGCCCGTGTGGGTGAGGGGCCACCGCGGGCCCTTCCACTCCTTCCGGTATCCCTGCATCGCATCACTCCTCATCCCAGGGCCTCGCGACCAAGACCCAGGAGTTCGAACACCCTGACCGCCAGTTCCGACGGCCGCCACATCCCGTTGAGCACGTGGCAGCGCTGCGCCAGACCGCGGGCCGCCGCGGTCGACGCCAACTCCAGGTAGCGCGCGCGGTACTCCTCGAACAGCGCCACCTCCTTGGTCTCGTAGTGCTTCGACTCGTACTTCGCTCGCATCTGTATCCGCTCGAGCGCCACCTCCACGGGCACGTCGATGATGAACAGGTCGTCCGGGACCATCAGATCCGTCGTCGCGCAGAGCTGCTCGATGTGCTCCTTCGTGTGGTGCGCGAGCTGGTAGACCCGCCCCGAGATGTTCGTGTGACGGTCGGCCACCACGTGCATGCCGCTGGCCAGGTTGGCGCGCAGCCACGGATCCACCAGGTGGGCGTCCGCGGTGTAGAGGTAGATCATCGCCTTCGGGTTCTGCAGCTCCTGATCACCCCGCAGGTACGACCGGACGAGCATGCCGGCCGTCGAGCGCCCCGAGGGGAACATGATCGGACAGACGCGGTGTCCGGCTGCGATGATCTCCGCTTCGACGGTCGCGGCCACCGTGCTCTTGCCGCAGCCGTTGACCCCCTCGAAGCAGAGGTATCTACCGCGACCCACGCCGTGCCTCCTGGTTCTCTTGGTGCACCTCCCGCAGCAGGCGCTGGCACTCGCCCTCGAGCACCTCGGCGATCTGCTTCTTGTAGCCCGGGTAGGCCTCGACCAACTCCTTGACGCTGTCGACGATGACAGCCCGGATGCTGCTGAGGCTCTCTTGGATCAGCCGGCCCCGCGCGAGCAGCGCTTGCACCTCCGGGGCGATCGGCCGCATCGGGGGCAAGGGCGGTTCGGCAGGGGGCGGTTGCTCGGTGGTCGCCGGCGGCGGGGTGACCGCGGCCGGCTGGTCGGGGTTGCTCATACGGGGGTCTCCATCCACTGGCGGTTGTCGAGCAGCGGCAGGGAGACACGCTGCCCCTGCCGGCCCAGGGCCTGCTTGTAGAAGAACGGGATGTTGTTCGCTTCGCATTGATCTCGGATCTCGCGCACCCACTTGTCCATCGTTCCCCGGATGCGCGTCCGTGGGCCAGTCTCGCATCCAGCTACGACCCAATCGATGCCCTCCTCCAGCAAGTTGTAGTACCCGTTGGCGCAACAGGTGATCGGCCCGCTCATGAGCCCGTCGGAGCACAACGCGCACGTCTCCTCGCGCATCACCGGGCACTCCACGCGCTCGAGTTCCATGGGGCCGAGCAGCGGCTCGAGCAACAGGAATCGGTGGGCTGCCGGGACCGCGACCAGGTGCGCGGCGCGCGTGTCCAGCATCGACTGGTTCTCGGCGCTGATCCCCATCCAGACGTTGGGCAGCGGCCACTCTCGGTTGGTCGCGGCGGCGAGGTCCATCACCGTCTTGCACGCCCAGCTGCCGAACCACTGCTCCATCTGCAGCGCGTACTTCGTCGCCACGTAGAACGTGTGCTGCTCGTTCATCGCCATCGACATGAACACGTCGCTGATGAAGCCGTCGGGCACCCGCGGGCCGAAGAGATCGCCGGCGTTGCACACCAGGACGCGGCGAGGGCGCGACCACATCAGCGGCTCCATGAGCTTCTCGGGGTCGCTCGTGGACCGCCCCGTCCATGTCGGCCTGGCGCCGAGGTCCCACCGCACCAGGCCATCGTAGGCCCCGCCCGCGCGGTACCGCTCCAGGTAGCCGGCCTGGCGCGCCGCGATGCAGTTCTCGCATCCGATCGAGACGGGCGTGCAGCCCCGCACCGGGTTCCACACCGTGTCCCAGCACTCGAGGTTGCCCTCACGCATAGAGATCGTCCTCCTCGTAGTCCAAGGCCCCGAGCTCCTCGCGGTTCTCGTAGTCCTCGAAGTAGGTTCGGGCCATGTTCTCGCAGGCCACGGCGCAGGCCGACGAGGCGCGCGCGGCCTCGTCCGCGATGAGCATGAAGTCGTGGGCCGCGTTCCGCGCGTTGATCAGATTCGTGGCCTGCGCTACTGTCTCCGACTTGCCGTAGATTTGATCCAGCCGGTGCAGGGCGTACTGCCTCGAGATGAAGACCACCGCCCAGCAGCGGTACTTGTGGATCGCCCTCGCCCACGACTCCCACCAAGCCTGCGCCTCGCGCAGCTTCTGTTGCCCCATGACTCGAGAATCACCTCGATCATCCAGGTACATCTCACCCTCCCGGTACGATTGACGTATGCCAGCGCCCAACGGATACTGTGGGCATTGGTGCGACGGATCACTTCCGTCGCGTGGACACTCGAAAGGACACCATGCGCACCAAGGTCACCGTCAAGCAGGTCCGCAGCCCCGTCGCCGCCCTCAACGCCCAGATCCTGAAGGCGAAGTTCGACGACTTCGATGACTACCTCGACGCCGCCGGCGTCGCGGTCTACACCGCCGCTGGGGCGATCAGCCCCAACGTCAGCCTCGCCCTCATCGACGCCAGCGTGCCGCGCCAGGCCATGACCCTGGCCGATGGCACGATCGCCAACGAGCAGATCCTGCTCAAGCTCCGCGACCGCTCCACCGTCGCGGCCGTCGACCCCGCCGGGGACACCCTCACCATCGACAACCACGAGCTCGGCACCGGCGCCGGCCCGTTCTGGATCTCGTCGTCGACCAACCAGCTGCCGGGCGGCCTCCACGCCGAGACGGACTACTACATCATCGACGCGTCGGCCTACCAGATCAAGCTCGCCACCTCCCGGCTCCTGGCCAACGCCGGCACGGCCGTCGACGTCACCAGCGCCGGTGCGGGCACCATCACCCTCACCCGAGTCAGCCCGATCGACGCCGTCGTCCACGGCACCGACGAGATCACCATCGCGACGCACGGCTTCGCGACCGGCGACGGCCCCGTGCAGATCGGCTCGACCCTGGCGGTGCCCGAGCCCCTGACGAAGGGCACCGACTACTGGATCATCCGCATCGACGACGACACGATCCAGCTCGCCGCCGACGAGAACGACGCCCTGGCCGGCACCCAGATCAACCTGACCGCCAACGGCACCGGCGACCTCTTCCTGCAGGAGCTCGCCTACCGGACCGTGGCCGCCGCCAACGGCAGCGCGCGTGTCGCGCCCGCCAACTTCACCGGCGGCACCTACCTCGACCTCGACGACGAGGGCGACCGCGCCCGCCTCGTCTGGTCGGGCACCGCCTGGGCCGCCAAGGGCACCGGCACCGCCACCGTCGGCGGTGAGATGACCAGCGTCGGCCACGGCCTCGTGACCGGCGACGGCCCGTTCTACATCGACGCCACCGTCACCATCCCGACCGGGCTGGCGGCGCTCACCCCGTACTGGATCATCCGGCTCACCGTCGACAAGTTCCTCCTGGCCAGCTCGGCGGACAACGCCGCCGGCCTCATCCCCGTCACCGTGACCAGCGCCGGTGCGGGCACCATCACCCTCACCCGACTGATCGAGGCCGAGTCGATCGACCACTGGAACGACTACCTCACCATCCCCGGCCACGGCTTCGCCACCGGCGACGGCCCGTTCTACGTCGCGGCGACCACCACCATCCCGACCGGGCTGGCGGCGCTCACCGACTACTACGCCATCCGCATCGACGACGACCGCCTCCAGGTCGCCACCTCGAACGGCAACGCCCTGGCCAACACGTTCGTCAACCTGACCACCCCCGGCGTCGGCGTGGTCTCGATCTCGCCCGTCGCCGCCATCACCGCCGCGGCCAACGGCACCGAGGAGCTCACGATCGTGGGCCACGGCTTCGCCACCGGCGATGGCCCCGTGCGACTCAAGGGCGCCGACCTGCCGCTCAACCTGCTCGAGGCGACCGACTACTGGATCATCGAGACCGGTGCGGACACCTTCCAGCTGGCGACCACCCACGCCAACGCGATCGCGCTCACCGAGGTCACGTTCGACGACGACGGGTCGGGGGCGATGGTGCTCTACACCACCGGCACCAACTCCCACACCATCACCGCCGCGGCCAACGCGACCGACCGCCTCACCTCGGTCGCGCACGGCTTCGTCACCGGCGATGGTCCGATCGTCCTCAAGGGCGGCGACCTGCCGCTCAACCTGGTCGCCGGCACCCTCTACTGGGTCATCCGGGTCACCGACGACATCTTCAAGGTGGCGACGTCCGAGGACAACGCGCTCGCCGGCACCGCCGTCGCCTTCGACGACGACGGGTCGGGCACGATGGAGCTCTGGGAGCCGGGCGGGCTGCCGGCCACCGACGTCAACGACCTCGGCAACGACTTCACCATCACCGCCCACGGCATCCCGGACGAGGCGACGGTCCGGGTCGAGGCGCACAACGGCGGGGCGCTGCCCACCGGCCTGCTGCCGGCCACCACCTACTACGCGATCGTCGGCGCCGACGTCAACGAGCTCCAGGTGGCCTCGAGCCAGCCCAACGCGGCGGCCAACACCGAGATCCAGCTCACCGCGGCGGCGACCCTGCCCGTCCGCGTCCTGCAGCTGGCCTACAAGACCATCACCGCCATCGACCCCGTCGTCTGATCAACCCCTGGGCGTAGGGCGGCGTCCTGCCGTCCCTACCATGACCTCCGAAGGAGACCCACATGGCCCGCACGAAGCTCACGCTCGCTCAAGTCCGCGTCCCCATCAAGCTGTCCCGCGCCACCGCGCTCAAGACCAAGTTCGATGACCTCGACGACTACCTCGACGCGCTGAAGACCACGGTCTACAGCGCCGCCGGGGCGATCAGCCCGACGGACGGCTTCGCGATCATCGACTCGGCCACGCCCGGCATGGCCATGACCCTGGCCGACGGCACGATCAACGGCGAGACGCTCAACGTCATCTTCCGCACCAAGACCGGCGCCGGCACCGTGGTCATCACCCCGGCCAACCTGGCCAGCGGCACCACCTGGACGCTCGCCACCGCCGGCCAGCGCGGCCAGCTCATCTGGGTCAGCCCGGACTGGAACCTGCGCCCCGGCTACGGCGGCGTCCGCGCCTGATCTCCACGATCGGGCCCATCACAGATCGGCACCCTGGCATCGCTGGGGTGCCGTCACCTCCCTTATGCCCGATCTAGGAGGTCACGATGTCCGTCAACCGGTTCGAGATCCTGCGGCGCCAGATGCGCGCCGAGTTCCCGCGCTTCACGATCAAGCCCCGCCGCAGCTCATGGCTGCGGCCGGTCTTCTGGCTGCTCAGCAAGCTGACCGGCCAGAACGCGTCCGCCGTCACCACCACGGTCGGCTCCACGGTCTACGTCAGCGACGCGTGGGACGACCACAGCAACGACGGCAAGTACGCCATCCTGCGTCACGAGAAGGTCCACGTCGCCCAGGCGCACTGCTGGCCCCTCGGCCGCCGGCTGTGGCCCGTGAACCACGTCCTCTTCGGGCTGAGCTACCTGCTCATCCTGCCCATCCTGTGGACGCTGCGCGCGCGCTTCGAGCGCGCCGGCTACACGCAGACCCTGCTCGTCCAGTTCGAGCTGTACGGCAAGATCTCCGACCACCAGATGGAGCGCAACGCCGTCTGGCTGGCGGAGGTCTTCGGCGGCGCCGCCTACATCTTCATGTGGCGCCGGCGCGCCGCCTACGCCTGGGCCATGGAGACCCAGCGCCGCATCAACGCCGGCGAGATCACGAACCAGCAGGATCGGGTGGAGGAGCTGCGCGCCGCCTGAGTTCGGCGTTCTCCGCCTCGAGCTCCTCGATCCGCCGCTTGGCGTCGTGCAACGGCGTCCAGTCGCACGACACCCGGTAGCGCATCAAGATCGCCGCGAAGATGCCGGCGACCTGCTGCGGCGCGTGTCGGACCTTGGTCCCGTCCGGCCCGATGGTGAAGAAGCCGACCTGGTCGCCAGGGTTCTGCGCCAGCTCCTCGAGGACGGCCAGGTAGCGGACCGAGATCTCGTAGGACAGGTGCTCGGCGATCTGGCGCTGGCGGAGCAGCGCCTTGCGCAGGGCGTTGATGCAGGCCTTGGGCTCGGCGTGGAAGCGCTCCACGGGGATGGTGATCCCGCAGTACTCACACTGGTGCGTCGTCGGACTCTCCACGGACAACCTCCACGATCAGCTTCATGTTGGGGTAGTACAGGTCCCGGGCCGTGACGTACTTCTTGGCCCACACCTCGAGGAACGCGTCGAGTTCGGCCGCCCCCTCCTTCACGACGTCGAGGACGGCATCGCTGTCCTCGGGGTCGACCTCCGCCATCGCGTCATCGCACAGCCTCTCGATGATCTCCCAGGCCTCGGGCTTCGTCAGCTGGGCGCTCGGCTCGCAGGCGAAGAACGTCGCGTCGGGGTGCTCCTCGAGGTGACCGTGGATGTGATCGACGTTGACGAACGTGTCCGTGTCGTCGCACCACACCACCGGGTGCTCGTAGGCGTTGAGCAAGATCCGCGGCAGCGTCTCCCGCCGCTTCATCTCCTTCTCGTAGTCGGCCAGCGCCCGCGCGTCCCGGGCCGCCCTGCACTCGCACGCCGTGCGGCCACGCGGGATCACCGCCCGGCAGAGCGGGCACAGGTACGCCACGCCCATGTAGCAGTCCGGGCAATTCCGGAGCCACTGCTGCTGGTAGGGGTAGGCGTCCTCGTACGGCTTGCGCTCACCGTGCGCGTACCTCGAACCGCACTTGATCAGCCCGAGACCCAGGCACGTGTCGCAGATCTTCTGGTCCGGCGTCAGGTCGTGGACGATGCGCTGCATGCACAGCCGCAGCACCACGCCGCGAGCGTCGATCGTCACCATGCGCACCCCGCGGTCGTCCGGCTCCCCGTACTGCACCGGATCGTCGGCGCGCTCGACGTTCGTGAGGATGACGCGCGCCCGCGCGACTGCTGTGTTGATCTCGTCAGAGGCGCCGAGTTGGGTGCCGAGCTCGGCCAGCGCGGCCGCGTGGGCTACCCGGTGCTGGTCGATCAGCGCCTGCGTCTCGGCGGCGCGCTTGTTCGCGTCCTTCGCGACCACGGCCAGGTCGTCGAACTTCTTCCTGAGCATGGCGAGCCGCTCGGGCGTCGAGTACTCCCGCCCGGTCTTCTCGCCGTGCTTGTCGCGGATGTAGAAGGGGATCTCGTACCCGGCGAACAGGTTGAGGAGCTCGAGCACCACCTTCTCGTTCTGCTGCTCCATTCCGGTCTGCCGCGGCCGTTTGGCCCAGTCACGAACCGACCAGCGGTTGAGGCCCTGGGTGTCCTCGTTCTCGGGCTCGGCCTCGACCTCGACCGGAGCGAGGAAGGTGGCGAGGCGCCGCAGCTGCTCGGCCTCGAGGTCGGTCACCACCCCATTGTGCGAGAGCTTGGTGAGGAACTCGCTGTACGCGGCGAGCCGCGCCTTCATCTGATCTTGGATGTCCATCACGACCTCCGCGGGATCGGCTGCAGCGCCTTGTCGTACCCGGCCTGGGCCAGGATGTGCTCGATCGAGCCGCACGTGCCCTTCGTGCACTCCTGCCAGGTCAGCGACGACGGCGCACCGAACGGGTCGCTGGGATTGGTCTGGTGGTAGGCCTGGTGGACGGTGTTCGCCATCCAGACGATGTGCGCCGCCAGCGTGGCGGCGTCGCGCTGCCCCTCTCGCAGGTGCTCGATGATCAGATCCCGCTCGTCGATCTTCTGCAGGACCTCGACGGTCTTGACCCCCAGCTCCGCGTTGGCCTGGCACAGCTTCACGAAGGTGGTCGTCGCGTCGGTCTCCTCCTCCTCGGGCGCGAGCTCGCGCTGCTTGGCCACGATGATCTGGGCGACCGCCCACGCCGTCATGTAGCGATCGCGGTGCGACAGCACGCTCCGCGGGTTGAGGTAGTCGCCGTCGACCATCGCGCGGGTGATGTCCTCGGCGTAGAGGTCCTGAGCCTCATCGGTCATCATCTTGGGCGCGTGGGACACGCCCCGCAGCTCCGCGAGGAAGGTGGTCTCCTTCTCGACCGCCTGGAGCAGGCTGTTGAGCACGTCGAACATGTCGTGCTCCCACAGGAACACGTCGATCTCCTTGAACAGCATCGTCACCTCTTCAGGAAGAGCCGGTCGGTCGCGCGAACCGAGCCGGTCGTGGGGTAGTCGGCAAGTCCCATGGACCGCAGCCGGCCCCGGGCGTTGTTGAAGGCGCCGCCGATCTCGTAGCCCGACGCGGCCGCGAGCTCGGTGGTGGTCAGGCTCTCGGGGTAGGCCTCGAGAAGTGGGGCCAGCAGTCGGCGGTGGGGCCCCTCGAGGCGGGCCATCACGTGCTCGTGCAGAGCCGCCGTGGTCAGCGGGGCGAGGACCGCCGGCGCGGCCGCGGCGCCGGCGAGGGTCAGCTTGAGGGTCCCCGGCGTCGGGTAGTCGACCAGGCCGGCGGACCGGAGCTTGCCCCGCACGTTGTTGTAGGCGCCGCCCACCTTGTAGCCGGCGAGGAAGGCGGTGGTGGTGGAGTCGGCCTCGTGGATGCCGATCGCGGCCTGCCAGGCCAGCGCCTCGAGGACGCGCTGCTCGGGCCCGGTCAGCGCCACACCGGCGGCGCCGGCGGCCTGGACCCGCTGGGTGGGCTTGTCGGTGTAGACCACCTTGAGGCTGCCCGTCGGCCTCGAGGCGGTGGTTGTCGGGCTTGACGTCGCGGTGGATGACGTTCCCCGGCTTGAGGTCGCGGTGGCCGCGGCCTGCATGATCAGCGTCTTGATGTTCCCGAGCTCGGTCGTCACCACTTGCTGGGCCTGCGCCAGCTTGTCGCGCTGCTGGTCGAGCAGTTTCACCTCCTTGTCCAATCGTTCCACGTACTTATCCAGCCGCTCCCAGTCCTCGGGCCCCATCACCGCGACGCGCACTTCCTTCGCCGGCGGGGCCGGCGCCGGCGCGCGGACCTCGAGGGTCGCGACCTGAGCGCGCAACCGCTGCACCTCCTGGCGCAGCTTCGTCGGGTCCGTGGCAGCCGCCTCCGCCACAACCTCCGTCATGGCCGCCTCGAGGCGGGTCAGGTCGGTGGCGTCCAGCGGCCGCGGAGCGACGTCCTCCTGCCCGCTGCCGAGCTCGGGCGTCGCCGACGCGTCGTAGGTCTGCTTCTTCTGCACGCGCACCCGGGCGAAGGTGCGCAGCAGGCCCGGGCTCCACACGAAGGCCTCCCCCACCTCGAGCTGGTCCAGGTCCGCGAGCTGCTCGCCCCCCTTGGTCGTCTTCGACCGCACCCAGTCCTCGATGGCCTTCCGGCCGTGGGTCTCGGTCAGCTGGTGCACGATGAGGATCTCGGTCTGCGACAGCACCTCCTTGTTGACGGACTGCGGCCGCTGGTCGAGCAGCGACACGCCCAGGCCGTAGTTCCGGCCCAGCCGCACGATGTCGTCGAACGCGTCCGCCATCCGCAGGTCGAGCTTGCTCTTCGACAGCTGCGGGATGAACTTGCGCGCCTCCTCCACGAACAGGTGGAGCGGCGAGCGGTGGGTCTTCTTGAGCTCGAACAACTCCTCGGCGAAGTCCGCGGCGAACAGCCGCCGCTGCTCCGGCTTGAAGGTCATCAGGTCGATGACGCAGCTCACCCGCCGGTCGACCACCAGCTGGGCGATCAGCTTCCCCGACGTCGGCGTGAGCGGCACGTCGCCGTGCACCCCGCCGAACACGGGAATGTCGAGCCCCTTGCGCTTGCCGCTGGCGGAGAGCCGAAGTCCCCACCAGTTGCCGACCGGGTCCAGCGCCACGCACTGCGCGCCGATCATGTGCATCTGCTCGAACAGCACGCCCCCGGTGTTGGTCTTGCCCCCGCCCTTGCGGCCGAGGACCGCCAGGGACTCGGTCACGGCCCTCGCCGGCAGACCGAAGTCTGCGGCGAGCAAGATCTGGGCGGCCACGGGCTAGTCCTTGATGCCGCGCTTCCGGCCCTTCTCGGTCACCAGGTACTTCGAGTAGAGCCGCCCGCTCTTCGCCTTCTTGTGCGCGGCGACCTCGGCCTTCGTCGGCGTCGCCAGCTCGACCCAGCCGAACTTGACCAGTCGCCGCAGCGTGTTGCGGACCAGCGACGTCCCCGTCGCCTTCTTCTTCTTCGGCCAGAGCTGATCCTGCAGCTCGTGGATGGCCTTCGCCACGCGCGGGCCCGACGGCGTGTAGAGCGCCCGCAGCAGAGCCTGCTCGTGCGCCGTCATCTCGTCGAAGACGAGCTCCGTGCGGCCGCGCGGCCGCTCCGCGGACTTCGCCTTCGGCTTGCGCGCCGGCGCGGCCTTCTTCGCCTTGGCCGGCTTGGTGGGGACCACCGCGGGCGCGGCGGTCGTGTCGATGGTGTTGGTCTCGCTGTCCGTGTCCATGGTTTTCTCCGGTAGCTTGGGCGCGGGTACGCCCGGGCTTGCCTGGTGTGATCGCATCATACGGAGTGTGACGCGGCGGGCGCAAGGCCCTGGATCACTCGGTACTCGATCACGAACACCCAGGGGTTCGTGCTCCATCCGTACCCGCGCGGCGCGTTGATCGTATCCCACAGCCCCTCGAAGCTCGGCAAGTAGCTCCCCCTGTCCATCTGCAGCGGCCGCACCCCCTCGGCGGCCGCGTCCTGCTCGCTGATCTCCTGGACCTGCTCGATCCGAACCCGGGTCACCTCGAGCACGATCCGTGAGGCCCAGCGCGGCATGAAGATGCCGGGGCGCCACCGCGGCCGCTCCGCATCCTTGGCCGACTCCGGGGGCCACTCCCCCGGGAACCGGCTCGGGTCCCCGTCCGCCCGGTACTCCACCCGGTTCTCCTGGGCGTTCTCCGGCGGGCCCTCGCCCGGCCAGAGCAGCGCGAAGGTCTCGCGCACCCACAGGCGGTCGCCGCGGCACCCGTACGGGCTGAGGCTGCGGGCCTCGTTGATGTCGACCATCGTCCGCGCGAGCGAGCTGGGCCAGGCCCAGCTGTCGGGGTCCGGCCAGGTCTTGCCCACTACTCCCTTGGGCTGCGGCTTCATCACCCGCCGCGTCTGCGTCTTCCGGCCGGCGCGGATCGCCTGGACCATCTCGCCCGAGAACAGCACCGGGCGCTCAGCCCGCGCGGCGGCCGCCATCCCGCACCTTCCAGAAGAGCGTGATCGACAGGCAGTGGAACTCGGAGTCCGAGCTCTGGCTCACCACCTTGTCGACGATCTCCTTGTCCTTGTTCAGCGTGATCCAGTCGGTCACCAGCTCGCCCAGGAACTCCCGGTCGCGGGCCTTCGTGGCCGAGAACACCTTCATCCCATCGAACATCGCCATCTCCTTGCGCTAAGAAAACGCGCGGACGCATCCGCCCACGCGTCGATGTCGGCCCGGATCAGCCCGGGACGATCTCCTGTTCCAGTGCCCGCATCTCGGACGCGGTCTTCCAGCCCAGCTCGGTGAACGCCGTGGTGTAGACCTCGCCGCGCGGGACGATCGGCTGCCACGCCTGGTCGCAGAACAGCCGCCAGTGCTGCACGCCTCGCGCCCGCCCCTCCGGGCTGACCGGGGGCTCGAACCACACCTTGGCGAGGTCCTCCTTGAAGAACGCGCGCAGCCACGCGTTCCGCATCCGCTCATCGAAGTCGGGGGTGTCAGGCGTCCAGACGAGGCCCGGCGCCGCCGACATCGACAGGTGCAGGCACCGCTCGTAGTCGGGGTTCTTGAACCAGCCGCACGCGTGGTGCCCCACATCGCGGGTGAAGATCATCGTCACGCCGTGCTGGATCTTCCGGCACCGCGCGAAGTAGGCCTGGTCCGTGATGCCGCGGCTGCCGCCGTGCCAGACGCCCTTGAACGCGTTGGCTCGCATCCGGCTCGCGAGGTAGTCGAACGGGATCTCTTTGGTCATGGTGATGATGCTCCCCACATTGCCTCAAGGCCGATGACCTCGTCGATGAACTCGGCGCCCTGATCGAGCTCGATGTGGGGCACCAGCACCGCCGAGAAGAACCGCTCCGGGCGGACGCCGGAGTTCCAGTCCTCCCAGGGATCGATCCCATCCGACTCGAGCAGCTGCAGCAGCTCGACGTTGAGCAGCCGCCCGCACAGCGCATCGACCTTCGCCAGCCACACCGCGTAGCAGGTGTTGAAGCTCGCGTATTCCTGGAGGTCCATGCTCGGCTCGACGTGTCTGGTCACGCGCAGAACCGGCATGGCCCCTCTCCGTGCTCGAGCGCATCCGGCTGCAGCACCCAGTCGCTGATCGGCGCCATGTCGGGCAGCCGCGCGGCGATGCCGACGACCTTGCTCTCCAGCTGCGCCGGCGTGCACCAGCTCACCGTGATGCTCTCGACCTGTCGCCCGTCCTCCTCGCGGACGACCGCGTACTCCTGCGCGCCGTCGGCGCCAGTCGAGTCGTTGAGCCACAGCATCCCGACGGCGCGGAACCCCGTGCACTCCGTCCACGAGTGGCACCGCAGCAGCTCGGTCGCCAGCGCCGACACCTCGAGGTTCTTGATCTGCCAGGTCCGTTTCTTGTGAAGCATGCGTCTCCTCCTTCTAGCCCCTTATGCCTGGGTCGGGACCCACCCCCTTCCCTTCAGGTACTCGACCCGCACCAGCTCGACCAGGTCGTCCCCGGTCTCGATGACCAGCTCCGTCGAGTACTCGTGCTTGTTGCCGAGCTCGAACCTCCACCCAGGGAGCGAACGACCCTCGTCCAGCTTGCCCACCGCGAACGACCACGTCCCGTCGTAGATCGCCCGGATGAACACGCCCTTGGTGAGGCCGATCGTGGCGAGCCGCGCCACCAGGTGGATCTCGTCATCGCCCGCCTGGTAGCACCCCCACTCGTCGCGGGTGCGCTTGCCCTGGTTGTTCTCGATGGTGAAGCAGAAGTTGTCGTCGCTGCTGCCGTGGATCGTGATCCTCATGGTCCTCCTACACGACGCCCTTCTCCCACAAGAAGGGCTGGATCGCCTCGAGGTCCGTCGTCTGACGGACCGGCGGGATGCTCTTGATGAACTGCTTGCGGTACGGCTTCGTCAGGAGCCGGCGATCGAGCACGACCACCACCCCCACATCCTCCACCGTGCGGATCAGCCGCCCGACCCGCTGCTTGAAGCTGATGATCGCCTCCGGCAGCATGTACGTCCGGAAGACGTCGTCCCGGCTGCCGCGCTCCTTGAGCCGGCGCTCGAGCCCCATCATCACCGGGTCGTTCTTGTTGATGAACGGGATCTTGTCCAGCAGCACGCAGCTGCAGGCCTCACCCTCGATCGAGACCCCCTCGGCGAAGGACTCGGTCCCCAGCAACACCGAGTGGACGTCGTCCTGGAACTCGGCCGCGAGCTCGCGGTTCGTCTTCTCGCCCTGCACCAGGATGCGGTAGCGGGTCTCCTTCCGCAGCCGGTCGCGCGCCGCCTCGAGCATGCGGAAGCTCGTGAACAGGCACAGCGTCCGCCCCTTCATCAGCTCGACCGTCTGCTGGGTGTGGTCGAGCACCGCCTTGTCCCAGCGGTCGTCGCCATGCACGAACTCCGGCATGGTCGACGGGATCACCAGCATCGCCTGCTGCGGCCAGTCGAACGGCGACTCGACCACCAGCTCCTCGACCGACAGGTCCTCGGCCCCCGCGCGCGGGTTCATCCCCATCTCGCGCCGCAGGTAGGCGAAGTCCCCGCCGTTGCCGCCGCGCACCGCCAGCGTCGCCGAGGTCTGCACCACCGTCTTGTAGCGCTCGAAGAGCATCGGCCGCATGAAGCCGCTGACCTCGATCGCCTTCGACTTGAGCCGCACGTACTTGCCCTGCGGCTCGTGCCCCGACCCCTCGATGAAGTAGACCATCCCCTCGCCGGCGAGCGACCGGAACTCGGCGAGCTCCTCCTGCTTCTCGAGGCACTTCACCGCCAGCTTGCGGTACGCGCTGGCCTGCGCCCCCTGCGCCGTCCCCTTCGAGCTGATGATCGCATCGGGCGGATCGAGCGCGTCTGCCACCTCACCGTAGAACAGCCGGATCTCCTCGAGCCGCTCCTCGAGCGCCGTCGTGTCCAGCCGGTTCTTCTCGGTGATGACGTGGTTGTGCGCCCGGGCCCGGGCCGCCAGCGCATGCCACAGCCCCGCCACCTCCTTCATGAAGGCCTCGCGCAGTCGCTGCCCCTGCGCCTTGAACCGTGCCACCTCGACCATGTGCAGGTTCGTCACGCAGCGGTAGAGCCCGCCGAAGGTGATCTCCTGGCCGAAGAACTCGCGCGCGATGTTCGCCGCGCGGTGCGCCTCGTCCATGATCACCACGTCGAACTCCGGCAAGATCGGCCGCTCCACCCCCATCCGCAGGTGCAGGAAGAACAGGTGGTAGTTCGTGACGATGATCTGCGCAGACTCCGAGGCGTCCTTCGCCTTCTTCACGAAGCATCGGCCGAACTGCGGGCACTTCCGCCCATCGCACTCCTCGCGCCCCGTCGAGAACCCCGCCCAGACCTTCGCCGACGGTCCGGGGCTGTCCTCGTAGTCCCCCGTCGTCGTCGTCTCCGCCCACCGCACCGTCGCTTCGATCATCTGCCGCTGCTCGGTGGTCTCGAACAGCAGCCCCTGGTACGTCCGCGCCTCGAAGTTGCGGCGGCACAGGTAGCTCGCGACCCCCTTGCGGATCGCGTAGGTGAACGGCCACGGCACCGCGGCCGCCAGCGCCGCCAGGTCCTTCTGGTAGATCTGCCGCTGCAGGTTCTTGTTCGCCGTGACGATGCACACCCGCTTGCCGCTGTGCACCGCGTGGTACGCCGCCGGCACCGAGTAGGCGAAGCTCTTGCCCGTGCCGGTCGGGCCCTCACCGATGACGTGCCGGCCCTCGCGGATGCCGCGGTCGATCGCACGCGCGAGCTTGATCTGCCCGTCGCGTGGCTGGTAGCCGTCGATCCGCGCGTCCAGGTAGCCGCCCTTGCCGAAGACGTCCTGGACGTAGTCGCGCTCAGGCTGACCCTTGCCCCCCGTCAGCACCGCCAGGTTGGGGATCTTCGTCGCCAGGTGTGCCGCGTCGCTCATCAGCAGATCGTCCCTTCTTGCACATCACGGCGTGCATCGCCGCGAACTTCTCCACGTACCGCTCCACCGTCATCCCCCTGCACACCCGCGGGATCATCTCGGCGCACTTCTCGGCGCACACGGAGAGCACCTCCCCGCAGCACGGGAGCGTCTGCACCAGCACGAACCCCGTCGTGCGGTGCCGCTTGCAGAGCCAGCACCGGCGGTCGACGCCCTCGTCGATCACAGCGGCGCCCAGCCCATGAGCATGTAGACCAGCACCGCCACCACGAACAGCAGCCGGGTGCGGGCCACATCCTTGCGCATCCACCGGAACTCCGCCTCGAGGCGCGGCAGTTGCGTCAGCTCGCGGCGGAGGCTCACCAGCGCGCCGGGCGAGGCGCCGCTCAGCATGATCACCTGCTGGTGCAGGCTGCGGTTCTCGGCCTCGAGGCGCTTGATCTCCTCGTCGCCGAACTCGAGGTAGAAGTTGACGCGGGCGTTCTCCTTGTCCTCCGCCTCGGCGAGTCGGGTCTCCTTCTCCTGCAGCGCGAGGCGCAGCTCGGCGATCTCGCGCTCCTGGGCCTGCAGCCGCGCCATGGCCGACGCCAGGTCGTCGCGATACGGCCCGGTCGGGATGATGCCCTCGGGGTGGATGGGGTCGGTCATGGTCCTGCTCGGGTTGGGCTCGAGCGAGCTCGTGTGGAAGCTGGGCATCTTACCTGCTCCGTCTGTGCTTCGGCATGTAGCGGTTGCGCGCCGGCGGCCGGATGCCGTTGGCCACCAGCATCGCGCGGAAGGTCGTGAACAGATCCGGCCCGTCCGTGTCCTCGACCTCCTCGATCGTCACCAGGTCACGCACCAGCGCGAGCCGCACGCCGATCGCGTCCTGCTTCATCACCCGGATCCATCCCTGGCAGACGATCTGCGGCGCCGCCGGCGGCCGCGCGCCGGACTTGTGGCACAGCATCAGGTGCGTGCCGTCGTCCTGGCAGTTGACCCAGATCGAGCGAAAGTGATCGGGGTCCCAGTAGCCCGGCGGCGCGTCCCGGCGCCACGGACAGTTGCTACAGGGCTTCCGCATCAGCCGCCACCAGGTCGATGGGTTCGATCGCGTCCCAGCACGTGCTGCAGAGCCCCGCATCCGTGACCGGTGACGCCGGCCAGCGGTAACGCCCCTTGTCGACGTAGATCCTCTGGTCGACCAACGACGAGAACAACCGGTCGAGCTTGTCGGCGCAGCCCTCCCCCCAGGGGTTCCGCGCCCAGCAGATCACGCAGCGATAGTGGGGCGAGTCGCCTTTCCGCAACGAGCGGCGCGCGGCCTGATCAGCCAGCCATCGGAGGTAGGTGTCCATCGATCTCTCCTCGCAGGTAGGCCTGGAACGCCGGGATGAGTTCGTCGCCGAGGAACTGGTGCCAGCCCGGCAGCTCGAACTCGAGGAGCTCGTGCAGCGGGTCGAACGCCTTCTTCACCAGCTCGCCGGCGTGCACGTAGAGGTCGCAGTTGGCGCTCATCCCGTCCACGGTCGAGCAGTACTCTCGGATCTCGCCCGTCAGGGAGCGGAACAGATCGAACGCGCTCTCCCCGTGGTACGCGTCGAGCACGAGGCGCACCCGCCCGGCCTTGAACATCGCGCGCGCCGCCTTCTGCAGCGCGCGCCGCGTCGCGTCCCCGTTGACGATCTCCCCACGCCGGCCCGACAGCAGCTTCTGCGCGATGTAGCCCTCGCTCGCCGTGCCCAGGAAGGCGAGCAGCGTGCGGCCGTTGCGACCGCCGTGTCCCCACTGGTAGGCGTAGTTGCCCCAGTCGGACTCGACGGACAGCGACCCCAGATTCTCGTCGACGTGGAACACCGCCCAGCCCCGCTCGAAGAGCAGCTTGATCGTGCGGACCTCGTAGACCTCCGCCTTCACCAGCGTCGTGCGCAGCGCCGGCCGCACCGGCTTCGCCCGCGGCACGACCTACTCCTCGTCCTCGGGCAGCGGCACCGAGGTCAGCGGCGTCGGCGAGGCCTTCGCGGCCGCGATCCGCAGCTGCATCGTCTCGGCGATCATCTCGTCCGCCGTGTCCTGGTAGCTGATGATGTGCTCCCATAGGTCCGTCACGCACGCCGCCAGCGAACCGAACCCACGCGACTCGGAGATCGTCCACCCCATCCCGCGCATCCACACGCACGACCAGCCGCTGTGGACGCGCGCGATCGTGATGACGTGCTCCCCGAATCTCCGCGTGAACGACAGCCACTCCCCCTGGCTCTCGAGCGTCCAGCCCGTCAGCTCCATCGAGCCGATGAGCCGCTTGCGCACCAGGTTGCCGACGTCGCCCTCGGCGATCGACCCGTCGCAGACGCACGACGGACCGTGGTTGTCCACGAACACGCAGTCGGGCTTGTGGCCGTGCTCCTCCTTCGTGGCCTTGATCACCCGCCGGTACGGACGCATCACCATGTCAGCCCTCCTCGGGAGCGTCGCCCTTCGGCACGAACATCTGGATGCCGAGCTCGTCGCAGCGCGCCTGGTCGATCGCCTTGAACCGCTCGTTGAGCTCGTTGGCGAACACGAAGCGGCCCTGCACCATCGACTGGTAGGCCTGCTTGGCCGCCGCCAGCTGCGGCGGGTCGACGACCATCTTCTGCATCGCCTTCTGCACCTCCGCGTGGTGGATGAAGTTCTCGAGCCCCACCTCCTCGCCGGTCACCCGGATGAGGTTGTAGATGATCGTCCCCGTCGGCAGGCCGCGCACGTCGCGCTTCTCCATGCCGTGGTTGTGCCCGTTGCTCGCCGGGGTGTCCCCCAGCTGCTTCTCCTCGGCCTCGATGTCGCGCCCGCTCTCGTCCTTGATCAGTCCCATCGTCGTCTCCTTGTTGAGGTCGCCCACGTGGGCGACGGAATCAGCACACGCTCGCTGGCCCGCGACCAGCGGCGACTACAGCCGCAGCTCCTCCCGCTCGACGACGCAGCCCACCGACTTCCGCAGCCGGGCGATGAGCACCGCGCGGTCGTCGGGATCGTCGAGCGCCAGGCTCGCCGACTGCTCCACCACCCCCTCGAGCGCCCGCATCACCAGGTCGAAGTCGTCGATGTCCAGCTGCTCGAAGAGGTCGATGTACTCCTCCCCCAGCACCACCCGGGGGCGCTCCTCCGGAGGCGCGACCGGCTCCTCCGGCAGCACCGCCGGCGCGCTGAGCTGCGCCGCCTTGCGGCGCTCGGCCACCCACAGCGCGCGGTAGCCGAGCCAGGCGCCGTCGCCCTTGGGGCACGGGCACTGGTCGAGCGGCAGGTTGTGGACCCCGCAGGCAAGATCCAGCGTCACAGCGGCGCCCCCAGCAGCTCGCCGATGCCCAGCCGCACCATCGCCTTGTACACGCCCGTCGACGTGAACCCGGGCCGCTGCTTCTCGTACGTCGCCGCACACCACACCCGCCGGGCGTGCAGCCCCGAGACGCCCGCCGAGCGCGACAGGTGCCACAGCTCCACCAGGTACGGCTCGTCGATCTTCGCCATCACATCCTCCATCCCCTTCACGACTTGCGCGCCTTCACCTTCACCGACCCCGCCCGCACCCGCCAGAAGTGGGGCAGCCCGTACCCCACCGACGTCTCCGCCCGCGCCTGCAGATCCTTCTCCACCAGCTTCATGTCCTGCTCCTTGCCGAACGACGTCACTTCGATCTCGTAGGTGATCGTCACCTTGTAGCCCATCGTGCTCCTTCAGGTGTCGTACTCGATCACCAGGTTGATCGTCGCCGGGCGCAGGCGCTTGCCCCGGCGACCCAGCCCAGACTTGAACGAGATCTTCGTGATGCGCACCTCCTTGATCGGGTCCGACCCGGACCGGCTCAGCCCGAGCTCGATCGCCGTGCCGCCGTAGATCTGGTAGAGCTCGGCCTGGTTGAGGAACCGCGGCCGCTTCGCCCACGCCGCAGTGTCGACGACGCGGCCGCCGACGCCGCGCGCGATCTTCTCGGCCTCCTGGCGGTCGTGGCTGTAGGCGAGCTTGCCGTCCTCGGCCACCACGACCTTGTGCAGGCGGTCGATGCAGACCGACCAGCGCTCTCGCACCGCTTTCTTCTTCGCCATCGTTGTCCTTCCTCGGCCGCTCAGGCCGCGGGAGTGATCTTGTCGTTGCCGGGCGATCAGACGCGCCGGAACTTGCGCAGCACGAAGGTGGCGACCGCGCCCCAGTGCGTGCGCACGGTCTCTGGCAGATCGTCCCAGGGCGGGCAGGGCTCGCCCTGGAAGTTCTTCCAGTCGCTCGACGCGCAGTAGGCCAGGTAGAGATCCTTGGCCAGCACCGCCGCCACCGTGAACGTCGCGAGCCGGGCGCGCACCACCTCCGCGTACCGGCCGGCATCCTCGACGCCGGCGTCCATCGTCGTGTCGAGCGCGAGCGGACCAGCGTCCTTGGTGTCGTCGAGCTCGAGCTGGCGCTCCTTGGGCACCATCTCCTCGAGGTCCTCGAACTTCACGTCGCACTCCCGATCCGGCATCGCGCGCTCCGTCAGTAGGTGTGGGTCCGCTTCCACGCGTCCCGGGCCTCCACGACCTCGAAGTGCTCGGGGCAGACATGGCGCCCGTCGATCGTCTTCGTTCCCAGCGCCGGGCACTGCGCCTGCTCGCCATCGTAGCCGAACCAGTCACAGCGGGGCGCGAGGCCGCGCAAGATCCCGCGGGCCTTGCGGTACCTGGTGATGAACTCCACCTTCAGCCGCCGGGTCGGGTGGTTCTGGGGAAGCCCTCCGAGCTCCTCGATCTCCCCGTCGAGCAACTCGAGCGGGTAGTCGTCGAACCAGTAGGCGTGGCGCTCGGCGTCCTCCTTGTCGCGCCCCTTGAGATCGGCGATCAACTGGGCCGCCTCCGCCTCGACCTCCGGCGTCTGCGGGTGCTCTTGGATGAACCGAGCGATCCACTCGGCCGCCCTGCGATGCAGGCTCACGTCCGCGGCGTCCGCCACGTGCGCCTCCCGTTGTTGTGCAGCGGCTGACCCGCCTCCACGTGCCCCTTCGGGTGGATGCAGGGCGGCCCGTCCGCGTCCCGCGCCCCGCACTGCGCGGACACCTCCTGGGGCCGCGCCAACCCCGGCGGCTCTGCCTTCGGCGGGTGCAGGTGATCGCCCCGCTCCAGCGCCGCCCACACCGTGGCCAGCGCCGCGTTCCACCCCGTCTGGTACATCGACGGGTGTCCCTGCACCTCCATCTTCTGCTTCGCGATCAGATCCATCGCGCGCTTGGTCGTCCGCTGCTGGTTCGAAGCCTTGGTGCCGCTCACGAGGTCTCCTGGGGGGCCGGGTACTGCTGCTGCAGCCAGGCCGTGAAGTGCTTCTGGTCGCGCTCCGAGATGTAGTCGGGGTAGCTCGACGAGGCCGGCTCGGCGCGCTTGCGCCCCTTGCACTCCACGAACCACCGCGACCAGTGCGCGTTGCTCCAGAGGATGTAGCCGGTCATCTTGCCGCCGGGCCACGCCTCCTTGTCGTGTTCGATCATCGCCTCCGGGGTCTTGTTGTGCGCAGCCGCGTACGCGACATAGCGCGGGTTCCACTCCGGGACCTTCGGCTCAGCGGGCTTCATCACGACCCTTGCTCTGCCAGTTGCACGCCGGGTCCTGGCACGCGCGCCGGTTGCTCGGTGGATGGTGGTACGTCTTCTTGCCGCACCGAGGGCACTCGTCCAGATCGACGAACCGGCCGAGGATCTCTCTCTTGAACTCGACCGGTTCGATACCTTCGCCTTCGATGCGGAGCCCGGTCACCCAGGCCACGCCGCCCTCGGCGGCGAGCTTCTTGAGCCTGGGGTCGCCCGACAGGTCGGCCAGTCCGTGCAGGAAGTCGTTGCCGGAGACCTGGTCGCTCAGGTCGGCGAACAGCGACGTCGGGGGCCTGTCTTCCGCCGCGGTCAGGCACGCCGAGCACAGGTCGTACTCCACCCAGCTGCAGGCGAAGCCCGTCCGCTGGATGCAGACCGAGCAGTCCTCGTCCGTGCACCCACAGACCCGGCACGTGCGCATGCCGCTAGCCATCGCCGTCCTCCTTCCAGTCGAACCACGTCTGCATCAGGAACGCGACGCCGGCGATCTTGTGCTCGTGCTTGGTGTCCCAGGTGCCCATCACCGACTTCAGGTGGCGGATCGCCTTCACCGGGTCGATGCCCTCCTTGGGGACCAGCTGGGCGATCCCCGACTTGATGCCCCTGTAGAACCACTCGTCGACGAAGGCGACGTAGCGACGGTCAACGGTCTTGAACACGTTCGGCGGCGGCAGCCGCGTGTAGCCGTCCGTCGGGAACGCCATGTCCACGTCCGAGACCTCGAGGGGCAGGTAGGGGGGCTCCATCGCCATCAGTTCTGCTCCTTGGGACCCAGCGTCGCCAGGATCTCGTAGGCCTGCGCCTCGTTCATCGGGGCGATCTCCATCCGGTCCGGCGAGTCCGGGTGGATCTCCGGCACGCAGCACTCCAGGCACGCGAGCACCGCGCCCCGCGCGGCGATCTCCCGCGACGACCCCGACACCCAGATCTCGGCCCCGCACCGCTGACAGGTGTCGCGCGTCGCCCCCACCACCACCACCGTCCCCGGGCGGCTCGTCCGCAGGCACCCGATCAGCTGGATGTCATCCTCCCGCTCGTGCTTGTTCATCGTCCGCCTCGCTTCTCGGTCTTGGCCACCGCCACCCCGAGCTTCCGCGCCTCGAGCTCGACGTTCCAGGTGATCTTGGTCGCCTTCTTCTCCTTCGGCGTCCGCTCGTCGACCAGCTCGGCGCTGCCCGTCTTGTGACGGCACGCCGGCTTGTCGGGCACGAACACCCACTCGTAGACCCAGCCGCCCTCCTTGAGGACGTGGGCCAGGCGCGCGATGTAGGGGGCCTTGCAGGCCCCGCAGCGCAGGTGGACCCGAGGGTCCGGCATCTCCAGCAGTGGCATCAGCTACCTCCGTGTTCTCGCTGCCCTTGTGCCCGCGATCGGCACCTCAGCTCCCGCCGCCGCTGCGCCCGGCTCGGCGCCGGCTCGACGACCTGGTCGGGGTCCTTGAAGTTCGCCATCACGTCGCAGAACCGCAGGAACTCGGCGTCCATCGTGTGGTACAGGCCGAAGCCGTGGAGCGTCCGATCCGGGCACTGGAAGTCGCACCAGTACCAGGCCGGCTTCGGGTGGTCGACGCCCTCGCAGCGGAACTGTCGACCACACGCGCATCGATGCAGGTGCGCCATCAGCCTCGGTCCTTTCGCCAGAACATCCGCACGGCCTCCTCGAACGCGCGCCGCTCCTCGCGCAGGTCGATCGCGTAGAGCCACCCCCGCGGCAGCTCGACCTCCCTCCCGATCATGTGGGTCGGGTTCGCCCGCTCGAGCTTGACCCGGTAGATCAGGTCCTCGCGCGTGTCCTTCGCCGGCACGCGCGCCACCACGTGGCCGCGGCCGACGCCGATCACCGTGCGCCGATCCCCCGACCTCGATCGGGTGCCGCTCACCTCGGTCAGCACCATCACGACCTCGGCGCCGGCGGGCAACTCGGGCAGGTCCCTGTCCTTCTTGGCCATCACGCCCCCTTGAGCTTGGCGCGCGCCCAGTCGATGCACGACTTGCACGGCGGATCGTTGGCCTTGAGGAAGAAGATCAGGTGCGGGCTGCGCCGGCGCGCGGCGTCGCACCGCTGCTGCGCCAGCGCCTTGATCGTCACGCGCTTCTTGGTCTTGCCCTTCATGGCGGCGCCTTGTTCTTGGGGTTGCGCGGGTCCTTGTCCCACAGCCGCGCATGCGGCGGGCACAGGTCCTTGTCCTCGCCGACCTTCGTGGCGCAGCGCCGGCACATCACCGCGTCGCAGGTCTGCCCGGCCTTCTCCCCCTTGAGCTTCCAGTCGCACAGCACGTGATCCCGCACCCGGGTCTTGCAGAACTTGCACTCGACCCGGTCGTCGAACCCGCGCGTGCAGGTCCACACCACGCCGAACGGGATGGGGGTCCGCGTGCACGCCATCAGTAGATCCCGCGCGCGCTGCGCGTGCGCAGCCCCACCCGCTTCTTCAGGTCATCGAAGCGGAGATTGCCCGGACGCGAGGAGCACCGCTCCTCGAGCTCGTTGAGGAAGGCCACGGGCCACTCGCGCGCCTCCTCCCACTCCTCGTCCGTGAGCTGGTCGAACGGCGCGCGCCGCGTCGTGTAGCCCCCCTTCACCTCGAACACCTCGTCGATCCGCGCCGGGCGCATCGTCGCGTTGTCCAGGACCTCGTCCTGGTCGCCGTTGTTCGCGGTGAAGATCACCAGCTTGGCCGCCTTGCGGATCTGCTCGATGCGGCTCAGCGACAGGTAGATCTTGTCGATGTCGTCGACGATCACCACCCCCGGCGACAGCATCGCCAGGCCCTCCTCGAACCCGCCGCTCCGGCTGGTCGACTGCGGCGTCGCGTTCTTGTGGCCGCCGCCGTCATCGCGCGGCGCCCCGACGATGTCGCTCTGCAGCTGCACCACCCGGCCGAGCTCGGCCAGGCGCGCGATCTCCTGCGCCATCGTCGTCTTGCCCATCCCGGGCTTGCCGGTGAGCAAGATCACCCGGCCGCTCCCGAGCAGCGGCTGGGTCGCCTGCCAGATCTCCTGCCCCTGCGCCGAGCGCAGCGACGTCAGCGACGTCGCCACCGACTGGTACTGCTCGTGCCCGTGCCCCGGACGGATCTCGATCGCGTGCGGAAGCTCGCGATCCAGCATCTGCCGCAGCCACTCGATCCACGGCTGCTCGAACTCCGTGTCGCTGTAGAGGCTCCCGTCCGCCCGGATGCGGAAGGTGTGGTTGTGCATGATGATGTCGAGGCAGTCAGGCGCGCGCGGGTCGGCCGAGCGCACCTGGGCGCCGGCCTTCTTGAAGGCCTCGAGCAGGTAGCCCCGCGAGCAGAAGACGTCGAGGTCGTGGCCCGCCGTCGGGTTGTTGCCAAGCAGGTCGCGCAGCGCGTTGGTCCCCGCCGACGCCATGCCGACGATGCCGAGGACCGTCGGCTTCTGGAGGTGCACCGCCAGCCGGGCGACGTTCTCGACGACCCGGGTGACCGGCTGCACCCTGTTCAGCATCGGGTTGATGCGATCCTGCCAGGACGGCTTCTTGGACGGCGGTGGGGGCGGATCAGTCGCCATGGGGACCCTCGAGCTGGTCGACCCAGCCGAAGACCTCGTCGGCCAGGACGTCGCTCAGCCCCTCCTTCCCCGCCGTGGTCAGCGCGTCGTCTTCGGCGACGATGCGCTGCAGGAGGTCGGGCAGGTCGTAGTGGAAGCGCTCGCTCTCCTTGAGCGCCATGAGGATGTGGTCGCGCTCGAGCGTGCGCGGCTGCTGCTCGAGCCAGGCGATGTCCTCGTTGATCAGCTGGCGGAACGCCAGGCGGGTCAGCTTGTGGGCCATCAGCGCTTCCTCCGGCTCGCCGCGGCCTTCTGCGCCTTGCGCACCTCGCGCTGGGTCGGGCGGATCGACTGCTCCAACGTGATCACCATCGCCCGCACGAAGTCCATGCCCCGCTTGAGGAGCTCCTCCTCCACCTGGACCTGCTTGAGCGCGGCGCGGCGCACCCGCACCGGCATCTCCTCCTCCTTGGTGGTCGGGTTCGCCACCAGCCAGTCGGCGATCGCCGGCGCGCCCCACCACACCCAGGGCGACATCGTCGCCAGCTTGCAGCTGCGCACCACGCTCTCGATCTCCTGGGGCGTGATGTGCTCGTCGAACACGTTCCACTTGTTGGTGGTGCGGTAGAGGACGGTGACGCCGTGGCTCTTCTTGAGCCGCGCCATCTACCGCGGCTCCTTCTCGCCGCAGCCCGTACGCGTCTTGCTGATGACCGTCAGCTGGTAGGGCAGGTCGTCGGGCACCGGCACGTCGATCATCGAGTCCGTGTTCGGCATCCCCTGCACCCGGAACTTCGCCACCACCAGCAACGGATCGTTCTCGTCGGCCGACACCTCGACGTCGTAGCAGTGGTTCTCCTTGAGCCACAGCTGCAGCCAGGCCACCCAGAGCTTGGCGACGAGCAGCTGGTTGTCGGGGGTCATCGGCTGGGTGAGGATCATGCCCAGGAACATCGAGGGCGAGACGTGCTTCGTCATCGGAACACCTCCAAGAGGAAGGTCTTGGTGACCTGGTAGATGCCGGGGCACTTGCTCTCGCGCGGGCCGGCGATGTTGACGATGGGGTAGCGCTCGACGAACCGGGCCAGCTCGATCGGGTCGGTCGCCGCCGGGTTGCAGACGAAGACCGTGTCGAGACCCTTGCCACCCTCGGCGATCGGCCGCTCGGCGTAGCGCCGGGTCGCGAGCGTGCCGCCGGTCAGCGGCCAGCGCGTCGACAGGATGACCGTGGCCCCGGCCAGGTCGATGTTTTTCTCGGTCCGCGTGAGGTAGTTGGTCGTCTCGAGCTCCTTGAGGGGGTACTTGGGGGCGATCGGCCCATCCTCGGCCCGGCGCCCCTTGGGCACGTAGCCGCCGATGCCGATGCGCAGCGCGAGCCCGACGTCGAGCGCGGCCCGGTCGACGCCGGTCTGCCCGCCCGAGATGATCAGCACCGGGTTGCGCCCAGTCCGACGCGGGATGTTGTAGCGGCGCTTGTCGAACGTGCGCAGCGTCACCGGCTCGCCCTGGTCGTGCATCGAGCAGCGCTCGCACTCGCGCACGCACCACTTGTTCATGATGGCCGGGTCGGTCGCCACCGTCGCGCAGGGCTTGGCCTGGTCGCCCTCCGTGGTGCCCGGGTCCGCCGGCGCGAAGCCGAGCTCGTAGTCCGCCGGGTAGGCGTAGTCGTCTTCGTGGTCGGTCAGCTGGTAGCTCGGCCGCCTGTTGATGCCCCACGCCTTGTGGCACTGACCGTCGCAGGCGACCGTGACCCGCTGCCCGCAGTAGGTGATCGTCTTGGTCAGCATCAGATCTTCACCTTGAGCGTGATGAGATCCCGGGGGTAGACGCGCATCTTGGTGGCGGGCATGTGCTTGATGGTGCCGTCGTCCTGCAACATGCCGAACCCCACACCCAGAAGGATGACGTCCTGGTCGATCTTCTCCTGCTCCGTGAGCACCGGCGGCGGGTCGGCGATCGGCATGAACCGCAACTTCGCCGCGGCGGCCGCGTTGAACACCACCTGCCCCGACCACACCTGCCGCGCGTAGGCGCTCGACAGGAAGATGTAGACGCGGCACTCCTCCTCGTAGTCCTTCCACCAGCGGGGCGGGTTGTGCTTGCTTCCCATGGTCGTCCTCCTTCCGTGGCTCACGTCCCGGGGGCTTCTTGCCCCACCGCCTGCCCGTCCCGGATGATCACCGCCCGCGTGTCCCCGGGCCGCTCGTTCACCATCTCCAGCCACAGCCGGCAGTCCAGGTCCGCCGCCACCTGGCGCAGCGTCTCCAGCCCCTCCTCATCGAGCAGCGACCCGCTCTTGGCCCACACGTCCCGCAGCCGCGGCGACTGCGCGATCGCGATCGCCAGCGAACACCGCAGCTGCTCCGCCTGGCTCGCCTGCTCGAGCGGCACCCCGCCCAGCCGCAGCCCGTCCTCCACCACCTCGAGCCCCTCCACCGGCATCCGCGCCTGCGTCAGGAGCTGCGCCTTGCGCTCGTCGATCTCTCCCATCCGCGTGGTCAGCTCGGCCACCCGCGCCTGGTGCGACGCCACCTTGGCGTCGAGCTGCGCCACCTGCTTCTGGTGCTCCTGCACCCGGCTCTCCCACCGCACGAACTCCTCCACCCCCCGCATCTCGCTCTTGAGGGTCCGCCGACGCACCGCCAGCGCCTCCACCTTGTCGGGCGCCGGCACCGCCGCCTGAGCCTCCTGCGTCACCGCCTGCCCCTTCACCAGCCGTTCTTCGAGCTTGGCCAGGTCCGCCTCGGCGGCCGCCAGCTGCCGCTTCAGCGCCTCGATGGCCGCCACCTTCGCCTCCCGCTCGGCCCGGACCACGCCCAGTGCCTCGACGCACTTCGCGGCCTTCGCCGCCGCCAGCTCGCCCGCCCGCAGGTCCTCCTCGACCTGGTCGAGCTCGTCCTGGATGGCCGACGCCGACCGCGTCCCCGCCGGCGCCGACCCCGGATCGACCAGCCCCTCGCGCTGCGCC
>Ga0138256_10000877_pt1 | contig 32614 bp, 23 predicted proteins | sample KNB2016incub_MG_FD_105486 | JGI IMG/M metagenome (GOLD analysis project Ga0138256, IMG submission 105486) | Active sludge microbial communities from wastewater in Klosterneuburg, Austria - KNB2014incub_MG | ecosystem: Engineered > WWTP > Activated sludge > Unclassified | place: Austria... | reverse complement strand
CCCAAGGTCCGGATCATCCTGTTAGTTTATTTCATCCTGAAGGATCTTATTTAAAAGGATTGGTGTTGGAAGTTATATAACAAAGTCCTCAATGAATCAAGAACTATTTCCATTTTTAACATTACAGCAATTAGATCATAACGATCAAGGTGAGCAAGTTTATATAGATATGATTCAGGGAAGGGTTGAAGAACTATTATCTCAGGATCCAAATCTTTTATTTAGTTATTTATATCGGCTTGATATTGATGAAAGTATCCTTCAGCATATATTAAAAACCAGTGGTCCTGATTTTATAGCATACAATCTTGCCCATGAAATTTGGCGTCGCCAGAAAACGAGGCTTCAACACAAAGCAAGCATTTCCATTAACAAAATCAAGGAACCGGGTTGGGAAAACTGGTAAAAAGCCTTTACTATAGTATTAACAATCAATAATTTATATCATTTTACTTGATTTTTTAACACAGTCTATTTGGTTATTTGAAAAGGAAAGTTTATCTTTGCATCCCTTTTTGAAAATAAATATTATATAAATAATGCGTCATTTAGAAGTAACCTTCATCGTGGATCCTGTTCTGTCGGGCGATGAAGTTAAATCGACAGCTCAGACGTACGTGGAAATGCTCCAAAATGAAGGAGCTACTATTGTCCATGTGAATGAGATTGGATTGCGTCCATTGGCCTATCCAATAAACAAACGCTCCACTGGAGTATACTACTGCATTGAGTTCGCTGCCGAAACTGGAACATTTATCGGTAAGCTTGAGCTTGCATTGAAACGTGATGAGCGCATCATGCGCTTTCTGACTGTAAAACTTGACAAATTTGGAGTTAAGTACAATGAGGACAAGAGAAATGGAAAGATTGGTAAAAAAGTACACAAAGCGCCAAAAGAGCCGGCACCTGTGTATACTCCTAAAGCTGCATATGTACCACCGGTAGATATTATTGCAGATGATTTAGAAATCATTTAATTCATTAGTCACACAAATTAATTTAAAACAAAATGGCAACTAAAGACGAAATAAAGTTTTTAAGTAATCCAAATATCGGAAAACAGCAAAAGAAATATTGCCGTTTCAAAAAATTTGGACTCAAACATATAGATTATAAAGATGCAGATTTTTTAATTCAATTCATTAACGAACAAGGAAAATTACTACCTAGACGTTTGACTGGAAACTCATTAAAATATCAACGAAGAGTAGCATCTTCAGTTAAAAGAGCACGCCACTTAGCCATTCTTCCATTTGTAGCGGACTTACTTAAATAATTCACCTAAAAACTTAGTTTATGCAAGTAATTTTATTGAAAGATGTCGATAAATTAGGAGACAAACACCAAGTGGTGAATGTTCGTCCAGGCTACGGCCGCAATTTTTTAATTCCACAAGGATCTGCACTACTTGCTAATGATAGCAACATGCGCAGATTAAATGAGCTAACTCGACAAGATGAAGCTAAGGAAAATAAAAAAATAAATGTTTATAAAGAGATGGCTGATCAACTCAAAGATGCCACTCTGAAAGTAGGAGCAAAAACTGGAACCAGTGGTAAGATTTTTGGTAGTGTTACCAACGTTCAAATTGCTGCTGCACTCAAGGACCAATTCAATATTGAAATAGAACGTAAAAAAATCCACATTCTTGAAGAAGTAAAAGAATTGGGAACCTATGTAGCTCAACTTGATCTACACAAACAAGTTATCGTTAAAGTCAATTTTGAAGTGGTTTCTGAATAGAAATAATATTAAATAAATTTAATATAAAAACCCGTTGTATGAACATATGACGGGTTTTTTTTTGAATTATTAATTAGTACTATTCATGAGTTGTCCTAACTTTGAATAAAATTGAATTTTAAAGATATGTTGAATCTTACCGAACTTAGAAAAGACTATAACAAAGAAATTATAGACGTAAATACATTCAATGCAAATCCCATGTACCAATTTAATACATGGTTTCAGCAAGCTATTGATGTCAAAATAGATGAGCCGAACGCTATGGTATTATCCACTGTAAATTCCTTAGGAAAACCATCATCCAGAGTGGTACTCTTAAAGCATACTGAAGCTGAAGGATTTATATTTTTTACCAACTATTTAAGTAGAAAAGGTCAGGACATAGAAAAAAATACTTCAGTATCGCTTTTGTTTTTTTGGAAGGAATTAGAACGACAAGTTAGAATAGAAGGTCTTGTTGAAAAAAAATCACCCGAATTAGCCTCAGAATATTTTAAAAGCCGCCCTTATAAAAGCCAGATTGCAGCTGTTATTTCGCCACAAAGTCAAGAAATTCCAAATAGGGCATTTCTAGATCAAAAAATGAGTGAATTGGAAAACCTATCAGAACCCATTACCTGTCCTGAACATTGGGGAGGATATATCATTAAACCTGAGTATATGGAATTTTGGCAAGGAAGAGCCAATAGACTCCATGATCGTATCGCTTATATTAAGAATTCAGATCTATCATGGAGAATAACTAGATTGGCTCCCTAGTTTGCTTTATAACAATTTCAACAACAACCACCTCCATCATAAAACCAGGTTGATTCAGAAATGTATATATCTTCTGGACTAAAGATCTTCAAAGCTTTTGCTGTTTTGTCGCATACTGCCAAAGGTTGGTTTTGATATAACACATGCCCTTTTTGATCATCTATGAAATCATGCGCTCCATAATAAATAGCCGTTTTACCTGTAAATACACAAGGCCCATCAGGAGGCATGGGATCTTTAATGGCACAAACTTCAACTGACTCTATTACAATTAACTGATCTGTATCATAATGTTTAGGATCTAACACTCTATATGCTCGCTTGGCTCTGATTTCGACCGTACCAAATCCTATTTCAGTTATCATATCGATATATTCTTTGAGTGGAATCGCTCCACTAAGGCAAAGGGCTCTTAACCGATTGTCTTGCTTTAGATTCTCAGGCATACTTTGTTCACAAATTGGGTCCGATAATATCAGTCTTCCATATGGTTTTAAGACCCTATACATTTCTTGTAAAGCAGTTTTTAAATCTGCTTTAGTAAAAATATTGAACAAACAATTTTGTGCAGCAATATCTACCGTTTGATTGTCAATTGGCAATTTTAATGCGGAACCCTTGCGAATATCAATGAAAGAAGAAGAAAACCAATCATTTTCTTTTTCAGCTTGGATCAAATTTTCTTTACAAGCAGTAATCATTTCATCAACGACGTCGATCCCAATAATGGCATTATTTTTTCTACTGAAATAAGCAAACTGAAGTAATTCCATTCCACCGCCAATTCCAACATATAGCACGGTTGGATTATTAGCTAAATCTCTCGGATTTACAGTGCTTCCACAACCGTAATTCATTTCCAACATTTTTTTAGGAATACTAAGGTCTGGCAATTGCCATACTGGTGTGGTTGTGCAACATAATCCAACATCAGGCTTTAATGCAGCTTCTTTATAGACATCAACAGTAGTTTCTAAGTAAGACATTTGAACAAGGATTTAAAAATAAGTGAATAAATTAAAGCTTATAAGTCATAATTAATTTCAACCTCAGCAGTTAAAGGTTTTGCTTGACATGTTAGAATATAGCCTGCCTCAATTTCTGATTGATCTAATGCCATACTAACATCCATATGAACCTTTCCTGAAACAAGTTTTGCAATACATGTAGCACAAGCACCACTTGAACATGAATAAGGTGGATTTAATTTTTCTCTAAGAAGCCCATCAAGGATTTTTTCATTGGGTTTTAATAGAATATCAAATGTTTTACCTTGGTATGTTCCTGAAACTCTAGAGGCCAGGTTCGTTGAAATGGAATCTATTTGGACCGGTTCAATGCTAAAATATTCTTTGTGAATATCTTTAATGGGCACCATCAAATCCTTCAAAGTTGATTCAATGTTTTGAATAAATAAACCAGGACCACAGATGTAGTATTGGGCTGGCACATTTAATGTTGAGTACTTTTGTAGAAATAATTTTAGTTGTTGTTCATTAATTCTTCCAACCAACCCAGTCCATTTCTCCTTTGATGCGGTCAGGAAACCAAACATTGATTTCTTACCAGCTTTGGAAAGTATGTGTTCTACAAAAAACTGCCCTTCAAACTTATTTTGTAATTCAGCTAATTTTTCTTTAAATATGATATCTTCTTCTGAACGATTTCCATATAATAAATAAATGGATGATTTAGGTTCATTTTCCAACAATGTTTGAATCATTGAATAGATGGGTGTAATACCACTACCTGCTGCTATAAAATAATGTGCTCGTCGAACTTCATCATTTGGAGTTAATGTAAAATGACCTTGAGGACCAGAAACCTCCAAAACATCATTTACCTTGAGTTGATTAACAAGAAAGTTGGATACAATTCCACCTTTAACCGCCTTCACTGTAAATTGCAAATTGGGGTTATTTGGAATGGATGAAATCGAATAACATCTTTGTAGAACCTCGTTCTTATGGTGTATTTGAATATTTAGAAATTGCCCTGCTTTAAATTGAAGTAGCGGATGATCGACCGGTATATCCAAAATTATGCTTCTCGCATCTTCAGATTCTTTAATTATTTGTTTTACAATAAGCGAGTAAAATATCATTTACCTAACGTATTTTTGCCGACTTATGAACAATGAAACCTGCATTTAGTTTAATTAAAATTCTATTATGACTACTCAAAAATTATCTATCGTCATCCCAGTTTATAATGAGGAGAAAACGATACATCATATATTAAACAAAATACTAGCGATTTCATTAATTAACCAAATTTCAAAGGAAATCATATTAGTCAATGACTGTTCTACCGATCAATCAGAATTTGTATTATTAAACTACATCAAAGAACATTCAGAAATTAATTTTATCTATCATAAACACGATTTTAATCAAGGTAAAGGAGCTGCATTGCACAACGGAATTCGATTAGCGACTGGGGATTTTATCATTATCCAGGATGCAGATTTAGAATATGATCCTCGTGAATACAATGATTTATTAAAACCTATTATTGAAGGTTTTGCAGATGTTGTTTATGGTTCCAGGTTTATTGGCGGACATCCACACAGAATTTTATTTTTTTGGCATTCTATAGGAAATAAAATTCTCACATTTTTATCTAATATGTTTACTAATTTGAATTTAACAGATATGGAAACCTGTTATAAATTATTCAAATCTGAAGTAATTAAATCATTGGAATTAAATGAAAAAAGATTTGGTTTTGAACCAGAAGTAACTTCAAAAATTTCACGAATAAAAAATATAAGAATTTATGAAATTGGTATTTCCTATTATGGTCGTACTTATTTAGAAGGAAAAAAAATAAATTGGAAAGATGGTTTTAGAGCTATTTATTGTATCTTAAAATACAATTTATTTAAATGATGTTATTCATTAAATCTCGAAATCTGTGGGCATTCTAATCCTCCAAAATAATATACCAGACTGATCCCAAAACTCATAAAGATATCTTTATCATTACCATCTCCACGTTGCGTTCCAGATCGATTTGCAGGAATATCACCACCTAAATTTAATGATGGATCAGACAATAATACAGCATTATTTCCACGAGTCGTTCTTAAGGTGCTAAAGTTCGGATAGACCGTACTTACATCATCTAAATAGTCTGTCCAAGTAATGCGTGAACTAAGGTCAACGTTGATACTCCAACGATAATTTATTTTAACTTTAGTACCTAATCCCAATAACCAACCGCCGCTGATTCGGCTATATTCTTGCCCAACAATTTGTCCCTCAGTTCCATTGGATTGTAGGTGTTCAATATGTCCCAATCGTTTGGTTTTCGGATCATGATAAAAAAGACTTATACCTGTAACAACATAAGGTGAAAAATTAGTGTCATCATTGCCATGAATATAGGGAATGAAATTGAAGGCAATTGCCGGAGTGATTTCAAAAACATCTGAATAGAATGATAAATTTCGATTTTGATCAAACAAATTGGATGAGTTTGCATCATTAGCGCGCAATCTCGAATAATTAATTTGACATTGTGGGCTCAAACGACTGTTAACATTGTAACGAAACAATAAACCACTTGATAAGCCAGGTTCAGTCAATCTATATAAATTATTTAAGTCTCCAAAATAAAATGAACTTCCCATCCAGGCTCCAACTTCAGCGCCTTTTTGAGCTTTTGTATTTACAATTGAAATAAATAAAAACAGTAATAAAATAAACAATCGATTCATGGTACAAATTACAATTTTAGAAACGTAGGAAAAGCTACACTTATTATTTAATTAAAAATGTTTCCATCCTTGTGCTTTTAAGGGATGTATTTTTCCACCTGTTGTTTTTAACTTAATCCCTTCTTCTTGTGGTCGAATTTCTCCGATATAATAGAATCCTGGGAGGAACTTAATTAATTCTAAATCTTCTTTTTTTATTGAAAACAGCAATTCATAATCTTCACCACCATTGAGTGCACATGTGATGGGATCAAGTTTGAAATCAAGTGCCATCAATTGCGCTTCATGATGCATTGGAATCGATGCTTCTTCAATTAAAGCACCTACTTTGGATTGACTACATATGTGCATTAAATCAGAAGACAAGCCATCCGATAAGTCAATCATTGAGGTGGGTATTACATTTACTTGATTTAATAATAAAATGGCTTCTTTTTTTGCTTCTGGTTTGAGAAAACGACCAACAATTTCTTTTTTATTTTCTAAATCTGGTTGAATTTTGGGATCTGAAAGAAATATTTGTTTTTCTCTTTCTAATAATTGTAATCCCAAAAAAGCCCCTCCTAAATCACCTGTTACAAAAAGGTAATCTCCAACCTGTGCACCGGACCTATAAACAATTTTTTCTTTTTGTTGGCGCCCCAAAGCAGTAACAGATAGGGTAAGTCCTTTAGGAGAAGAAGTGGTGTCTCCACCTACTAAATCTATCTTATATAATTCACAGGCTAACTTAATGCCGGCATATAATTCTTCAATTGCTTCTACAGAAAATCTATTGGAAATGGCTAATGACACAGTTATTTGGTAAGGGATAGCATTCATGGCGTAGATATCTGATAAATTAACCACTACTGCTTTGTAACCCAGATGCTTTAAAGGACAATACATAAGATCAAAATGTATCTCCTCAACTAATAAATCTGTAGTTATCAATAAGGATTCTTTCCCAAAATCAATTACTGCCGCATCATCACCTATGCCTTTTACAGTTGATTTATAGAATTGTGGAAATGACTCTGTAAGTAGTTCAATTAATTTAAATTCACCAAGATCACTGATTTCAGTTCGGGCAATTTCCATAATTATTAAATTTATTATTCCTCAGTTAATTGAAAATGTGGCCAAATGTCATTTTCCGGTAAATCTGCAACAAAGTTGACGGCTCGATTAGAACTTGGATGATAGAACGATATTTTCCATGCATGTAAACCTATTGTTCGGTCTTTATTACTTCTTCTAGCTCCATATTTTACATCCCCTTTTATCGGCATGTTTTCATGTGCTAGCTGTGCCCTAATTTGATGAAATCGACCTGTTTGTGTTTTAATTTCTAAAAGTCTATATTGATCAAGATCCTTCTTGATAACATAACTTAATGTTGCATTTTTAGCTTGCTCATCGTCACCTGAAGGACTAATTCGGCCTTTATTATTTTTAGTATCGTGGATGATAAAATGTTCTAATATTCCTTGGTCGGGGATATCTATTTTAGGGACTATGGCGAGATATGTTTTTTCAAATTGTTGGCTTTGTATCTGATTTTGGATTATGATCTGATCCTTACTATTTTTCACCAACACGATAAGACCTGAAACGGGTCTATCTATTCTATGGACCAGGAATAAATCTCTTTTACAATAGGCTTGAAGTAATCTCAGCAGACTAGGGTCTTTAGTTTTGTCTTCTTGCGCTGGTACACCACCTGGTTTATTGGCAATGATCAAATGGTGATCTTGAAATAGAATGTATGAAGATAATTTATTCAATGACAAATATTTAGATATTACAATTCTTCATAATCTGTGTAATCATTCGTCTTTTTAGGCGGCTTTTTATCCTGAATGCTGATGGTTTTGTTTTTGAAAAACAAGGTATAAACACCGTAAAGGGCTAAAGCATAAATAATTAATTTGAAATACATGATTATTGAGACCTAGTTCTAATGAAACAAAGTAACAGCTTAAACACTTTATTGTTGAATTTATTCGTTAATTAAGGCTAAATAGCCTAAAATAAAGATGTTTTTGGTAAGCTACTTTCTTTTTTATATTTTTACACAAATTTTAATCAAATATAATATTTATTAATTTATAACAAATTGATATTCCAATGGATTTAATGAAGAACAAAGTCAATGTGACAGGTTGGTTGGTATTTTTAATAACCTTTATCGTTTACTACTTTTCGGTAGAACGAACGGGAAGCTTGTGGGATTGTGGTGAATTCGTCCTAGGCGCATATAAACTTCAGGTAGTTCATCCACCTGGGGCACCATTATTTTTGTTGGTTGGTAGAATGTTTGCCTGGATTGCAACAGTTTTTTCTTCAGAACCTTCCAATATAGCCTTTGCCGTTAATTTAATGTCTGGTATCTGTTCTGCATTCGCAGCTATGTTCGTATGTTGGATTACCATAATTTTTGGAAAAATAGCCATTTACGGAAGGGATAATGACGAAGTTGCATCACAAGATATTTCCATATTAGGAGCTGGTTTGGTTGCAGGATTAGCGACTGCATTTTGTTCTTCCATCTGGTTTTCAGCCGTAGAAGGTGAGGTTTATTCAATGTCCACTATGTTTACTTGTCTGACACTCTGGGCTGCGGTTAAGTGGCATTATCTACCAGATAAACCAAGCAATGACAGTTGGTTGATTTTTTCATTTTATGCTGCCGGGTTGTCTATTGGAGTCCATTTGTTAAGCTTATTGGCATTTCCTACTATGGCCGTGCTCTATTATCATAAGAAATATAAAAATCACACTTTCTTAGGTTTTTGTATTGCTGCACTTATTGGAGTAATAAGTATAGTTCTATTCCAGGGAATCGTCATTTCAGGTATTCCACAATTGTGGAGTATGTATGAAATGTTTTGTGTTAATACTTTGGGATTGCCATTCCATTCCGGCTTAATTCCTACTCTTATCACATTGTTTGCATTATTTTATTTTGGATTTAAATATACGCGAAACAGAGGCTTAGACCTTGCACATAAATTGGTTTTTACGTGTATGCTTTTAGCCATATCATACTCCACTGTAGGTGTAGTAATTCTTAGAGCTATGGCAAATCCACCGATTAACATGAATGCACCAGATGATGTAGTTCGATTATTGCCTTATTTAAACAGGGAACAATATGGAGATCGTTCGTTACTTAAAGGGCCACATTTTGATGCTAAACCGATTGATACCAAATCTACAGATCGATATGGAAGAGTTGGAAATGAGTATAAAATAGTGGATCGAAAGTTCGATTATGTATTTGCAAAAAAAGACCAAATATTATTGCCAAGGATTGGATCCAATGATCAGGGTCGTGTTCAATTACACCGTATGTGGATGGATTATTTAATTGGACGAAAAGAAGGGACTCCAACTGAAGAGTACAATCTTAAGTTTTTAATGACTTACCAATTTGGGTGGATGTATTGGCGCTATTTTTTCTGGAATTTTGTAGGAAAAGAAAATGGAGAACAAGGCTACTATCCTTGGGATAAAAAGGATGGTCATTGGTTATCCGGTATTTCCAGTATCGATAGTAAACGGCTGTACAATCAGGATCAGTTGCCTAGAGTCATTAAAACAGACCATTCCAGAAACAGGTACTTTTTCTTACCATTAATATTTGGAATATTAGGTACCATTTTTCATTTGAGAAAGAGCAAACAAGATTTTATGGCCTTGGGCTTTCTGTGGCTTATTACCGGGTTAGGTCTTTGTTTTTTCACAAATTCGCCACCGAATGAACCCCGCGAAAGAGATTATATTTTAGCGGGATCCATGTTTACTTTTTGCATTTGGATCGGAATGGGTGTTTTGTTTCTGGTAGATCTGTTCAAAAGTAGATTGAAATTGTCAAGTTCTGTTTCTGGAATCATCGCTACATTAATAGTACTTTCTGCGCCTATAATTATGGGATTTCAAAATTTTGATGATCATTCCAGAAATGGGATTACTGCAGCCCGGGATTATGCCATCAATATTTTAGAATCATGTCAACCTAATGCCATTATTTTCACATATGGTGATAATGATACCTATCCGGTTTGGTATGCCCAGGAAGTAGAAAATATAAGAAGAGATGTGCGTGTAATCAATTTGAGCTTAATTGCTGTAGATTGGTACATAGATGCACAACGAAGAAAAATAAATGAATCCCCGGCAATTAAAATGTCCATTCCATCAGATAAATTACGTGGTTCATTAAGAAATCAGGTGTTCTATTATAATCCTGCTGGGGATAATGCTGACGTTGATATGACGGCTTCTCAATTTTTAAAATTTATAGGTGAAGACCACAAAATTTCAGCAGGTTCCGGACGTGATTTTGAAACCTATATGCCAACAAGGAAAGTTTCCATTGAATTTAATCAACAGCGGGCTATTGAAATGGGATTGGTAAAACCTGATGACACTACTTTTGTTAGTCGTGTACCTGTGGTATTAAACGGAAATTATATTACAAAAGATGATATAGCGGTATTGGATATTATTAATTCAAATATAAACGATAGACCTGTATATTTTTCAGTAACCTGTCAGGGTGAAAAATTAATGGGTTTAGATGACTATGTAAGTGTCGAAGGACTTGCATTACGTATAGTTCCTACAAAAACCGCAAGTGAAAAAAATATGTATATCTATGGTTCAGGAAAAATGGATATAGAGAAATCATATGATGCTATAATGAATAAATATCGATGGGGAAATTTTGATAAAAAAGAACTTTTTGTAGATCATTCCTATGCACCAAGTATTCAAGGTCTTAGAATGACTATGATGCGTCTTTGTGCCGGACTAGAAGCCCAAGGTGATAAAGAAAGAGCTGGAAATGTAGCGGCGAAATTTTTTGAAAGTTTTCCAAATATGAATTTTCAATATGATGTTCGAGTAATGCCTTTCATACAAACGTTAATGGCAGCAGGTAGAAAAGATGAAGCTAAAAAACATCTTAAAATTTTGGCCATTGAGACAGAAGACATGATGAATTTTTATAATTCGCTTTCTCCTGAAGATTTAGCTTCAAGTTTTGCCCAAGATAAATCGTTTACCGCCTCTGCAGTTCGGGAAATACTACAAAGATCTAAAGAATTACAGGATCCGGAATTTGAAAAAGAGATGCAAACATTACTCAGTAAATTTCAATCGACACCTGTAAATAATTAATGGATGCACTCGACACATAAAAAATTGAATGGCAGTATATCCATTGGATCAGATCATGCAGGATACGAATATAAAACGATTATTGTAAACTACTTACGTGAACATGGTTATGATGTAGTAGATCATGGTTGTCATAATATTCATTCTGTAGATTATCCAGATTTTATACATCCAGTTGGTAAGGATATTGATGACCAAAGATCCTTGTTTGGAGTGGTTATTTGTGGAAGTGGAAATGGTGCAGCGATGGTAGCAAATAAACATTTAGGTGTTAGGTGTGCATTGTGTTGGAATGTTGAATTGGCACAATTATCAAGACAACATAATGATGCTAATGTAATTAGTATTCCGGCAAGATTTGTAACATCAGAAGTGGCCATTGAAATGATTCATGCCTTTTTAACTAGTTCATTTGAAGGGGGTAGACATCAGCGCCGTGTTGAAAAAATAAATTTGTAATGAAAGTTTATCTCTTCCTGAGTGGTTTGTTTTTGAATCTATGCCTTTTTGGTCAGAACAAGTATATTAGTAGTGTTAGTATTCCCGATAGTACTAAAAAAATTAATAAGGATTCTGCTACCCAGTTTGCTGAAATAATTCAAGCATCTGAAATGAAACGTATGGTGTATTATCTTGCTTCAGATTCTTGTGAAGGTCGTGAACTTGGAACAAAAGGAAATGATCGAGCAGCGGATTACATTGCTCATGAAATAGAACAAAACGGTATTCCAAAATTTGGATTGAATCCGAGTTATTTCCAACCTGTTAATTTTAAATGGATTTCCTGGGATAATATTAAACTTTCCATCAATGATTTTGAGTATAAACACATGTGGGATTATTTAAGTATCCCTAGAGAAAATAAAAATTTAAATGTTAATACTGATGAAATCGTGTTTTTGGGATATGGAATTGAAACTTCAAAATATAATGATTATAAAAATCTAAACTTAAAGGATAAAGTAATATTAATTTATAATGGCGAGCCCACCACTAAGGAAGGTAAAAGTTATCTAACCGGTTCTTCAATACCTTCTTCATGGTCACTTAATTTAGATTTAAAATTAGATGCAGCTAAACGACATGGTGTAAAATGTATTTTAATTATAGAAGATAAATTTAAAGAACTTGTTGACCTGAACAGATTAAAAGTTTTATCTCCAACAGTTGTTTTGGATATTGATGAAAAACCTGAAAATGAAATTGTCAATGTGTTACATTTGTCACCATGGGTAACTACAAAATTATTGGGATCATCATTAAAAAAATTAATTAAAACTAGAGATAAAATCAAACGAACAGGACGTCCACAATCTCTAGTAATAAAAACTAAATTAGGTATTGAACAACATAAATTAGAACAACAAGTAATTGGAAGAAATATTCTGGCTTACATTGAGGGTAGTGACAAAAAAGATGAGGTATTAATCATCTCTGCACATTATGATCACATAGGAATGAGGGGTAAAGATGTGTTTAATGGTGCCGATGACAATGCATCCGGAACAACTACAGTAACACAGATCGCCAAAGCAATGCAATATGCGAAAAGCATTGGAAAAGGACCGCGAAGGTCTGTATTATGTCTTTTGGTAACGGGTGAAGAAAAAGGATTATTAGGTAGCATGTATTATGTCAATAATCCGGTATTCCCTTTGTCATCTACCATTGCTGATATTAATATTGATATGGTGGGGCGAATCGATGATAAGTACAAGCCAAATGGAAATTATGTTTATGTTATAGGTTCAGATCGATTAAGTAGTAAACTACATGAATATAATGAATCCATAAATGCACAGTATAGTCATATTATAATGGATTACACCTACAATGCTGAAAATGATATCAATAGATATTATTATCGGTCTGATCATTATAATTTTGCTGAAAAATTAATACCTGCAATATTTTTCTTTAACGGAACTCATGAAGATTATCATAGAATAGGTGATGATCCAGAAAAAATTGATTTTAATAAAATGGAAAAAATAGGTCGGCATATTTTTTTATTAGCCTGGAAATTAGCTAACGCAGAAAAACGGATTTCAGTAGATAGAAAATAACACATCTTAGAATCAGGGAATATCGTTTTAAAACATTCAAAAGAATAATATTTAGGATTTGAAATTCTTTTCTTAAAAAGATATAATTTCATGCTCTAATGAGTTCTAAAACGTAATGTCTATTCGTCTGATTTTCATTTTATTTTCTACTTTTTATGGTAAAGCATCGACTCATTTATGGGTTATACAGATAAGATATTACTCAAACTTTATATTCTAATTATTCCAATATATTTAAAAAATGGATTATTTTTTTCATAAAAGTTATATTAGCTTTAGTTTGAATATTATTTTTTCCAGTATAATGATTCCTAAAGGTTAACAGAATAAAAATTAGAGAATAATGTAATGTGTTTTTATTTAAATTTTTTTCAATGAAAAGAGTAAATTTATTGAAATAATTAAATACCTTCACACTCTAAGAATGGAACAATTGATAAATTCCAATATATTTATCTTATACAGTTTTTTTCTTATATCTTTAATAATCGATGCCCCAAGCTCTCTTCAATTAATAACATACTACTCATAACTGTTTGATACTTTTGATTTTTGCTAACGTAGTTATTACGTTAAAACGTTAATACACCTTTACTCATTATTCGTTGGAATTTACTGCTACGACAATGTTAATTAAAATGTATGTAAAACATTTTAATATCATTAGAATAGATTATTATATAATTTAATTATTAAAATTTAAAACTCGAAAATAATTCATCTTTATTTAGATGAATTATAAATTTTAGAATTAAAAACTATTTAATTTATTATTTTAATAATTTATATTATGATTTATTTTCCCTCCAAATTAAAACGATTTGCACAAATTTTTTATCGTTTTTTTGAATTATTTCGTCCAAATTTATTTGTTGCTTTTAAGGTAATCGTGACTTTTTTTGTAGTATCTATTTCATTCACAAAAGCTTACTCAGGAGCCATTATCAATTCAAAAAATAATTTAGATGTACGTTCATGTAAAACGGTTAATCCATTTTATGAATTTACATATTTTAATAGTGAACGAAATGAGCTTAGTTCAAAACATTCAAACAACAAACATTTGGTTATGGGTACAGTACATAATCAAACACAAAATTTATTTTATGTCTTGCTTCAGGATGCTATCAATGCTGCTAACAACAATGACTTTATTGAATTAACTGCTGATATTACAGAAGGATTGGTAATTGTGAATAAGAGCATTTCCGTTAATGGTAATGGTTTTATTCTGAATTCTACTTCTCCAACTTATGGGCTACAAATTGCTGTTCCAGGAATTTCTGTTTCAAATATCGAAATCAAGAATGCAGGATCATTTGGAATTCAAACTGATTGTGGTGCAGATAATTTAATACTAACCAATGTAACTGTGGATAATTGTACCGGTACAGGAATCTCAATTTATGGTATTAATAATGCAATTTTAACGAATATAACGAGTAAAGACAATGGAGGTAATGGAATCAATTTTACAAATTGTAATAATACGCTATTAACTGGTTTAACAACTTCAGGAAATAATTTTCCTGGTGGATTTGAAGCGGGTATTGGAATTTTTACAAGCAATATTTATTGTCTTCCAGGTGGAATCAATGGTCTTACTATAAATGGTCCGGTTTCTATTGCTGAATCGACCAAAGCCTATTCACAAAAAGCCCTAGCATCACACGCAATAATTGGACTTTCAAGTAATGTAAACTTATTTGACTGGGCCGTTGGAATTGGTGCATTAGATAGAAATTATTGGACTACAAAAGCAATTGCTTATACCGTTGTAGATGCTCTTTTTGAAGCTCCTTTTTTCTATCCAAATTCACTTATTTATGTTGTTAAAATTGCTACTGAAGATTATTATGTAGACGATAACCCGGCTGGAGATCCAACACCTCCCATGCTCATTCAGACAGCAATAAATTTTCTTTCACCTGGAAGAATAATTAATATTGAAGATGGTACCTATGCTGAACGTTTAGTTATTGATAAATCTTTAACTTTAGATGGAACTTCAGAAATAGGTACAATCTTGGATGGCAGTAGTTTAGTTGGCCTTGGTAGTGGAATAATTATCAATTCAGCTATCACAAATGTGACAATACAAGATTTGACGATAAAAAACTTTGCAGGAAATTTACCAAATGCTTATGCTGGAATTTATGCTATGAATGGTAATAATAATCTCACTGTTAAAAATTGTACTATAAAAGACAATGTTGGTGGCTGTGGTTTTTATGCTAATGGACCTGTGAATCTTGTTACATTAGACAATTTAGATGTATCAGGACATACTGCAGCATTTGGTGCTGCTCGAGGCATAGTAATATGGAATGGTTTCAAGGAAAAAATTAGTATTACCAACTGTGATGTTTATAATAATAATTGCTGTGGTATTGAATTACAGGATGGAACGGCATCAGGAATTACAATGTCTAACAATAATGTTCACAATAATGGGGATAATGGATTCGGTCTATCTGGTCTTAAAGGAGGTGCAGGAGCTAATGTAATTTCTAATAATATTGTTGCCGATAATGGACGCTTTGGAATCGAAATTAAAAATCCAAATGGAAATGGTTTGACTAGTGGTGATGGTAGTATTTATTTGGATAATAATACGGTTACCTTCACACCCTCAGTAGGGATGAACATTAGAGATCATGCCGGTATTGCGATTTTTAGACGTGCATTTCAACCTGGAAATCCAGATGGATATCCAAATATTCCTTCAGGTGTAGTTGTAAAAAATAATACAATTGATGGATATAAGCATTTAAATCCTGTAAGAATTGAAAGTGAAGGATTTGGTATCGTTGTAGAAGGAATAAATAATGAAGTTAGTGCCAACACCATTAAAAACAGTGATGTAGGAATTCAACAACAAGGTGGTGGTCATCCTAATCCGAATTATACTCCTAATAATTCTGGTGATGGGGATCAAAGTGATAATAAATCAGCTTCTTATTTTGGAAGAGGTAATTCTCCGGTGGCCTGTGGAAATGATATTTCAGGTAATACTTTTATCACTAATGGCCTAAATCAAAGAACGGCTGCTCCAGGAAGCGGAGGGAGTGGATTTGTAACGAATACTTCAACCTTAGAGGTATTCTGTTCTATACAAGCCGCAATTGATGATCCAAATACTTTGAACGGTCATACTTTAATTGTTAATCCAGGAACTTATGTTGAAAACTTACTCATAAATAAAGAATTAACGCTACTTGGGCCTAATGCTAACATTGATCCTTGTAATGACTTAAGAGCACCTGAAGCAGTAATTGTACCTGCTATTGCAGATTTTAATGGAATTTCTGCTTATTCTATTATTGATGTACAAGCATCCAACGTTACGATTAAGGGATTTACTATTGATGGTGATAATCCTGCTATTAATACTGGTTTTTCAAGTACGAATGGTGCAGATATTGATATTGCGGTTGGAATAACAAGATATGTAACCGGAGATAATATTAATATTTCAAATAATATCGTTCAGAATCTATCTTATTTCGGATTAGAGCTTTATGATTATCCAGCAGGAATACCATCTTCTAGTAATACTATTAGTAATAACAAGATCTCAGATTTGGGATCTTATGATAATACTCCAGGTGGACTAGCATTTTGGGGAGGCGGAGTACTACTTTACAACAACCAGTATGCATCAGTCTCTAACAATTGCATGACAAATGTTAGAATTGGTATACAAACTGGAAATTTCTTTCAAGCCAATCCAGGTGGTAGTACTTATCAATTATTGGATGGAAATACCATTCAAGCTAGGCGAAGAGGAATTTTCCATAATCTCCACTATGCTACTGCTTCACCATTTACATTAATTAGTAATAATATTACTGGACTAAGTGATGCCAATGAAACAAATTGGGATGGTATTCTTTTAACTTCATTATCAGTTGGATCCTTATCACAAGATAATATCATTGATGGAACTAATTTAAGCCAAAGTGAAGGGTACGAAGTATGGAATGTAAAAAATACTAAACCGGCCGTCATAAATGGAGGAAGTGTAAGAGGTGTTAAGTATGGTTTATCAGTTAACAATTTTGCCGGGTATAACTCGGATGCTACTGATGGTGCACATGCTATCGTATCTAAACTCAGTGTAAATAACTGCCAAAATGGTATTTTAATTCAGGATGATCCAATGAGTTCACACGCTCTTGTTCATGCTTTGATTCAAGATGATTGTGAAATGATTAACGCTGGAACAGGAACTGGCCTTTTGATTACAGGAGCTAAATCATCTGTTAATCTTAATGAAAACGATGCTTCAATTCATGGATTTACTATTGGCGTAGATGTAGATGGAGGAACTGCAACAATAACAAATAATCACATTTATGAAAATGGTACAGGGATTCGGGTATCCAATGGTGGAATACTTAATTCAACATTTGGAAATTTGATTAATTCAAATTCCACAGATGGAATTAGAATAGAAGGTAGTGCTGGGAGTATTGGCGTAATAAACAACAACGATCTTTCCGGTAATAGCGTTTACGCCATCAACAATCTTTCTAATCAATTAATAGATGGGACTTGTAATTGGTTCGGAACTACTAACAGTCTCCTGGTTGCAAATCTGATCAATGGAAATGTTGATTTCACACCTTTTTTAAAATTAGGAATTGATTTTGACCCATTAAGCCCCGGATTTCAACCCGTTCCAAATATTTGTGATGCAATAGCACCTGCTTTAACAACAACAATTAATACCGTAACTATAAATTCTAACAATGATGGAATTGATGATATTGGATCATTTTCAGTATGTAATATTCCAAATAATATTGTTTTCAATTCATTTTCTGATCAAAATGGATTGTCTGATCCTTTACTCAAGGTTTTTCAAACTTATACTACAAGTAATGTAACAGTACCTTTTTGCAATAATTGTGCTGCACCAATGGCTGCATTTACAGGAGTTACAGGTACAGCAGCATTAATTAATCCAGCACTTTCAGGAACTTTAACTTTAAATTTCAAATCCTGGATCGATACGAATAATGATCAACTAATAGATCCAACAGAAGTAGCCAGTGATTGGATTGTATACTCAATTACGATTAATGCATCGCCTAATTGCAACATAACAGGAACAAATAGTCCAGTATGTCAATCTTCAACTAATCAGTTTGATGCTCCAACAGGAATGGTCTCCTATTTATGGACCATTTCAGGAAATGGAATGATAAATGGTGCTGATAATAATGAAACTGTGGAAATTATTTCAGGAGCCGGTTGTAGCTCGAATTATACTTTAAATTTGGAAATTGTTGACGATAATGGTTGTGTATCATCTTGTGAAAAACTTGTAATTATCCAAGATATAACACCTCCTGCATTAACAGGTGCAGCATATCCTGGAATTTCGGGTATAAATTCGTGTATTACGAATGCCGTTGCAGCTGCACCTTTCAATTCAACGAATGCAATTCAGGGATATACAGATAATTGTAATGGAGCCATAACAGCCACATTAACAAATACATCGGTTACTGGCACTGATTGTAATTGGACGGTGACCTATACTTTCATAGTAATAGATGCTTGTAACAATCCTCTTGCCGGCCAAACCTATTCCAATACAGGTAGTAATCAAAATGCATTTGCAATATCATGCCCAACTAATCTAAATCTTCCTTGCGCAACTGATATTCCATCTGGTTTGCCATTCACTGGTACATTTTCAAACAATTGTGGTAGTATACCGACTTATAAATTTGTGGATAACATTTCCAACCAAACATGTAGAGATAGATTCACTTTAACAAGAACTTATACTGCAACAAATTTGTGCGGAAATACGACAACATGCAATCAGATCATTACTGTTAATGATATTATTCATCCAAGTATTCTTTGTCCAAATGGAGTTACTGTTTCTTGCGTTTCAGATATACCTGCTGTTGATATTTCTAAAGTAATTTCCGCAGATCATTGTGGTAATTCAGGTATTGTAGTTACACATGTTTCAGACCAAATCACGAATCAAATTTGTGCAAATAAATATCAAATTCATAGAACTTATAGGTCCACTGATACATGTGGTAATTCAGGTACATGCGAACAATTAATCATTGTAAATGATGTTATTCCTCCAGTCGCAATTTGTAAAAATATTACAGTTGAATTAGGTGCTAATGGATCTTATGTAATGGCAAGTAAAGATATTGATAATGGAAGTAGTGATAATTGTAAGAATGCCGGTTTAATTTTTATTGCCAGTGATTCGGTGTTTAATTGTGCAAAAATTGGAGTTAATCAAATTACTTTAACCGTTAATGATATATGCGGTAATTCATCAACATGTGCCTCAAGTGTAACTGTTAGAGAAAACATCAACCCACGATTAGTTTGTCCTACGATTCCAGATATTCATTTGAATCCAGGAGAATGTGGACGAATTGTAAATTTTACAGAACCATTTGCAATTGATAATTGTACATCGAATCAAATAGTTATTCAAACAGATACAACAAAATTGAATAGTGGATCTTATTTTCCTCGAGGATTAACTTGTTTAAGCTATAGTGCAACGGATCTTTCAGGCAACGTTAGTGTCTGTACTTTTTGTATAAATATCATTGAATTTGATCAACCTAGAAATGATATAGCTTGTAATGATCATGTACAAATCAGTCTGGATGATAGTTGCCGAGCAACTGTAGGTGCAGAACTTGTATTAGTAGGCGGTCCATATTCATGCTATGATGATTATAAAGTTGAGGTAAGATGGTGGTCTGGTGGTGGTTTAATCGATCGTAATCCAAATTTACCTGGAACTCAAATTGATAGTAGAGATATTGGCAAAGAGTTAAAAATTACTGTTATTGACCCGAGAACAGGGAATAGCTGTTGGGGCAAAGCCTTTGTAGAGGACAAATTGGCCCCAATCATGATTTGCGCAAGAGATACTGTACTGCCATGTTCTTCTAACACCAGTCCATTGACAACTGGAACTCCTCAAGTTTACGAAAGTTGCAGTAGCTTTAGTTTAAGTTATTTAGACCAAATAACTAAGGGTGGATGTGCTATTGGGTACGAAGTATTGATTTTCAGAACCTGGACTGCAATAGATGAAGCTGGAAATAAATCATCTTGTGTTCAAAGGATCTTGGTTAATTTAGGTAATATCATTGATATTGTTCCACCACTTGACTATGATAACATACAAGCACCAATGCTTAATTGCAATCAAAAAATAGATCCAAAACTTTTAGTTGGGCCACATATGTTGGATTATCCAGAATGTGTTGATGGTTATTTATTAGATTCCGTTTTTTGGAATGCCAATTCAGCTCAACCAAATATATATCCTGATAGAAGAATTCCTAAAATCCTAGGTTGGAATAGTATCGACAACCCAAATGACCCTAATTTCGGTCATCCTAATCCCGATCCTGTATATTATCCAGAACACAGAGCGTGGTTAGCAACAAATCCATTGTGTTGGGGTCCAAATACGCATATTATGTGGCAAGGTACAGGTAGACCTAGTGGATCAAATTGTGCCAATTTTGCAATGACTTATTCAGATCTTGTATTTGATTTGGCTACGCCTGGCTGCAATGCTGGTCCTATAGGTTGTTATAAAATATTGCGAAAATGGATCGTACTAGATTGGTGTACATCAACCATTGCAAATTATAATCAAATAATAAAAGTTATAGATCAGGAAGGTCCTCAAATATTATATCCGGATTTCATAGATTTAAATACCGAGGTATGGTCATGTTATGGAAAGTGGGAAGTCCCTAAACCATGGATATTGGATAACTGTTCTGAAGAAGTTCACTACTCCATTGAAGTAGAAGATGGAACAGTAATAGGCGATGAGATAACTGGATTTATTGTTTTGAATTTACCAGTTGGAACACAGAACGCCTATTTAGTTGCTTCAGATTGTTGTGGTAATATTTCCAAGAGAAGTATTATTCTCAATGTGTATGATAAAGTTCCTCCTCAGGCTGTTTGTATTTCAAAAACTGTTGTTAGTCTTAGTGGAAATCAAGATCCAGTGAATAATTATACCAAAGTTTTTGCTGGTGATTTAGATGATGGTTCATTTGATAATTGCTCATCACATGTATGGTTTAAAGTGATTCGAATGACAGACTTATTAGGCACTAACGATGGTAGTGACGCTATTAATTTATTGTCTTGCAATGGGTTAAATGGAGATGACAATCCAACAATTCAGGGTAACCAAGTTTATTTCGATGATGATGTTAAATTTTGTTGTGCTGACGTTGGACAACGAGTTATGGTTGTTTTAAGAGTATTTGATGTATATCCTGGAGTTGGTCCTGTAGGACCCCAATTAATGTCAAATGGGCAAAATAATCCACTTTATGGTCATTTTAGTGATTGTATGGTAGAAATTGAAGTTCAAGATAAGAGTGTTCCAACTGTTGTAGCACCACCAAATATAGTTGTAAGTTGTTGGTATTGGTTTGATATCAATAACTTAACTGATCCTAACGATTCAACTTTTGGAAAAGTAGTTTCAAGTTTAAGTAATAGGTCTAAAGTAAAGACTACGGATATCGTTTGCCAAAAATATTGTGAAAAAAATCCTTATACTGGTTATCCTGGATTTATTCAAACGAATCAATATCCAATTCCAGCTCCAAATCAAGCTTGCATTTATTATCAAGAATTGTTTGATACAGCGCATTGGGATCGCAAATATGATCTTGTTTGGGGCTTTGATGGCTATGCCACCAGTGCTTGTGGGATTAAACCAACTATTACTGTCAAAGACCTTCGTACATGTGGACAAGGTCAAATTCAAAGGATCATTTCAGCAGTTGGACCAAACAATATTTTAGTTAGTGCTGTGCAAACCATTTGGGTTGTGGATTGTGATCCATTTTATATAGATCCTTTACATTGTAATGATCCAAGGTATTCTGATATTCAATGGCCAAATGGGGTGTGTGAGTTGACTCCTGTTAGTATTGAAGGTTGTGGCGCTGATCTGGATCCTAATAATCCATTATTAGGCAAACCAATAATTGTTAACAATGCAAACGACAATTGTGCACTCATTGCAATAGAAAAATTTGATCAGACCTATACTATTGGTGTGGATGCATGTTATAAAATATTAAGAACCTGGGTTGTCATTGATTGGTGTCAATATGATCCTAAAATAGATCCTAATCATGGCCGTTGGGAGGGCATTCAATGGATAGATGTTAGGGATCTTGAAAAACCCATTGTCACTTGTGAAGTAGGTTCTTGTGAACCTGCGGTGATTGATTCATCATTACAAGTTTGTGTAGGTCATATTAAGTTAACCGCAGCTGCTACGGATCATTGTACTGAAAGTAATTCATTATATTGGGAATATAAAATTGATGCTTATAATGATGGTAAGGGCATTCATGGTGGTTATGATTATCGTGTAGGTTCTTTGACTCGAAATCAATTTAAATCTGGAGACACTACTCGATACAGTCACAACCCATTTGCGGATAATAATCATAATCCATTTGATGCAAGTGGGACTTACCCAATCGGAATTCACAGAATTATTTGGTATGTCGAGGATGGATGTGGGAATATTGGATCATGTGAGACTTTATTTGAAATTAAAGATTGTAAAGCTCCTACTCCGTATTGTTTGCCAGGTATTATTACTGTTCCAATGCCTTCAACAAAATGTGTTGATATATGGGCCAAGGATCTAAATTTTGGTAGCTATGACAATTGTACACCAAAAGATAAATTGAAATTTTATTTTAATGGTGAACAAAACAAACCAAGCATTCGAGTATGTTGTGATGATTTTGTGAAGGCTGGACAAAACGATGAATTAATTATTGACATCGAAATGTGGGTAGAAGATGAAGAAGGAAACAAAGATTATTGCAAATCAAAAATTATAGTTCAAGATAATTTGGATAGCTGTTTGAATAAGGGATCTTTAGCTAAAATTATGGGTAATCTTATGACTGAGGGTGGCGAAGAAACGAAATTAGCTAATGTTCAATTAGAACAAAATTCAATAATAATGCGAGAAGTAAGTGCCAGTCCTTATCGTTTTTCTGATCTTCCACTTAATGAATTATTCACCATCAGGCCTCTTAGAAATGACAACCACTTAAATGGTATAAGTACTGCAGATATTGTTAAAATTCAAAAACACATACTTGGCCAATCGTATATAACAAGTCCTTATAAACTAATTGCTGCTGATGTTAATGCAAGTAATAGTATAACCTCTTCTGATATTGTTGAATTACGAAAATTAATATTAGGTGTTATCCCAACATTCAATAAAGTTTCGTCCTGGACATTTGTACCCACAAATTATGAATTTACTGAACCAAGTTTTCCTTGGAATGCACCAAGATTTGCAAATGTTACTACTTCCTTAGCCAAAGAGTATAATGAACAATTTGTTGCTATTAAAATGGGAGATTTAACAGGTAATGCTCAGGCTGGACTAAACGGAACTACTACCAGGACCTCAGGTGTAATCAATTTTGAAATTGAAGCCAACAATGTTCAAGTAGGTGAAATATATAGAATGGATATTCGGTCTAGTGATTTTGTAGATATTACAGGATTTCAGTTTACCATGAATTATGATTCGAAAAGTTTATCTTTTGAAGACGTAGAAGCTGGAATATTGAACTTAAATAAATCAAATATTGGTAACATAGAAGATGGTATCGTTACTACCAGTTGGAATTCTAATATAGGTGAGCGCCATGATGCCAATGATGTTTTGTACACCCTAGTATTCAAAGTTCTTCAAAGTGGTCCTATATCGCATATGCTTGCCATTACAAATGATGTAACAAAAGCAGAAGCTTACGATAATTTAGACCAAGTAAAAGAAGTTCGATTAGGTGTTCGAACCCAAAAGGAAATTGCTGAAACAGGCTTATTTGAGTTGTATCAGAATGAGCCCAATCCATTTCATAAAGATTGTATCATTAAATACAGACTACCAGAAGCATCTGATGTCAAATTGACAATATATGATGTAACTGGCAAAGTCATTAGAATTTATGAATTACAAGGTCAAAAAGGAATGAATAGTATCAAATTGTTGCAACAACAACTGAACACAACGGGTGTCTTGTACTACCAACTTGATGCATCTAATCATACGGCCACTAAACGGATGGTTGTTATAGAATAGAACAATTTAAGAAATCAAATAAGTTCGTCTCAGTAATGGGACGAACCTTTTTTTTGCGATATCGATAATATTAACTACAGGTTGATTGTCATCATAACAGAGGATTTTTGCTATCTTTAGAATCAATTCATCGAATATTATTGATAGTTCAAAATCCAAATTGCATGAGCCCATTTTATAGAACAAATTATGGGCGCACAAAAAATATCCAGATATTGAATAGTTCAATTTTTCCAAAGGAAGTAGCATTAAATTCTGACCCAAATAAATTTTAATGTTAACTTTACGAAAAAAACAAATGGACCAAGCTAAAAAAATCTTTATTGTTGATGATGACCTGGAACTTACGGATTCATTAAAGAATAGATTACTAAAGGATGTTTCTTCTGATGTTCAAATATTTTATACAGGAGAAGAATGTATTACACATTTAGAAGAATCACCTGATGTAATCATTTTAGCCTATTTTTTGAATTCAGTACATAAAGATGCAGCAAATGGAATGGACATATTACAAATCATAAAAAAGTTTAAGCCTGCAACCCACGTCATCATGCTATCCAGTCAGGAACATTATGGGATTGCACTAAAAACCATAATCAATGGTGCAGACCAATATGTCATGAAAGGTGATGATGCTTTTGATCAAATTATTGGAATGATAAATTCAATGGAATAGACAACAGATAGTTTACTGTTTTTTTATTAAGTAATCATCTCATGACTAATCCTTTTCAATATTTATTACCTGCTCAATAAAATTAGCTCGTATACATAGGAATCATTATTAATAATCTTTTAATGAAACTAGCTATAGTTTAAAATATACATGATTTATATATTTCATGAATAAGAATCTTATTTTCAAATCTCAATCTACACCAACCATTAAAGTTTACTTATATATTTTTGTCTATTTCATGTTTGTTCGACTGATCTATGTTTTCTTTCAAGGTTTTTTTAATAATTATACCTTGTTGATGGATAGTGTTGGGCTGGTTCATTTCGCAGATCAAGCATTATTGGGTAATTTTAATTTTGATTGGGGGCGTTTTATTGCTTCACCATTGATGTCGCTTTTTATTGCCGGACATAAATTAATATTTGGTTCTTATTGGAATGTCATGTTAATTATTAGCCAACTAATACTATCTAGTGTTAGCGGTATTTATATATATAAAATAACAAGATTGCTTTTTGAAAAACAAGAAATTGCAATGATTGCGACAATAATCTATGGACTTTTTCCTATGACTTTATATTGGGTTCATACTTTTAGTCAGGAAACTTTATTTCAATCCTTATTAATTTTTAGTATCTTTCATTTAATACAATACTGCTCCAATGTAAAATTAACATCATTGATTTACAGTGCCGTTTTGTTTGCTTTGTCTTTTTTAACTAAATCGCATATACTTATATTTAGTTTATTTATTCCTGTTATTCTATTTTTGAATATCAATTCTAAGAAAAAAAGTATATTTTCATTTCTAGGATTTACTGTAATCTGTATCCTATCTACTCTGCCTTATGGGCTTTATCATTTAAAATATAATCAGACCTATATCCTATCATCGAATGGATATGGGTATCAATTTTATTTTGGAAATTCGTGGCCAGGATATAGAAATATAGTAGAACCACTACCTCAAGATACGATACTTCAACATTATAAAAACGGTGTAGATAATGCGCCGTATTATTATGGCAGTGAACAAGCAAACATTGACAGCATGTTTCAACTGCCACAACACACTAAACAATTTACTTTTTTAAAATCGGGTTTAAATTGGATCATTTCTCATCCATGGTTAACCTTAAAATTAAAATGTTTCGATTTTTTCTATTTTCTAATTCCTGGCGTTAATCCCAAATTATATACTTTTTGGAATTGGTTCATAAGTTTTATCATATCCATTCCAATATATATATTTGGATATTGGGGAATGTGGTTAGCTATAAAAAAAGATTATAAAAAACATTTCTTCATGTTGGCGCTTTTTTTAACCATGATACTTTTTAGTGTGGTTTGGTATGTTCAGAATCGATTTAGAACAATAACCATTGAACCCTTTTATATTATTTATGCAAGCAGCATAATTTACATGATACTTTCAAAAACGAATTACTTGAATTTCAAAATTCCAGACAATAACTTGCAAAATAATTCATGAATTGGATCGAATATCCAAAGACTTTACAAAGTTGTTTTAAAAAAATTAGAATTCAGGAGGTATAAATATCTATACAACCACTCATTGAATGATTCAAACGATTATTACAAAAACCTATTTAGAATGCTGTCTAATTCTAAAGCCAAAGGATCTAATAAGTGAGAGAAATCTGAAAAAATTCTTATGCCTCTACTTCCTGAATGAGATCATCTACTAAAACTCGACCACAATGTTCACAAGCTATTATTTTCTTATGCATTGCAATTTCTAGTTGTACTTGAGGAGGGATTTGATTAAAGCAGCCACCACAAGCAGAACGTTTCACCATAACGATTGCTAAACCATTGCGATACCTTTTGCGTATGGTATCATAAGCGTGTAGTAGCCTAGTCTCAATTTTTTTACGACATTTATCGGATTTAATTGTCAATGTTGACTCATCCTTATCGGTTTTTTCAATAATTTTAGCCAATTCTAGTTTTTTCTCTTCCAATTCTGCTTGTTTGGCAACCTGACGTTCTTTAACAGAATCTAAAGTGACTTTTTTAGCTTTTACTTGATCTACAAATTCTCGCATTTTCTTTTCAGAAAGCTGAATTTCAAGGCGTTGAAGATTAATTTCTTTATTTAAGGCATCATACTCCCTATTGTTTTTAACACCATCAAGTTGTTTTTCATACTTCTTTATAGCATCTTCAGATTGCTTGATGTTGATTTTATGGACACTTGATTCCTTCTCCATATCTGTAATGGTGTCTTGTAGCTTTGAAACACGAGTATTTAAACCCATAATTTCATCCTCTAAATCGCTCACAATCATGGGTAATTCTCCCTTTACAACTTTGATCTGATCTATCTCAGAATCAATCATTTGTAACTCGTAAAGTTGTTTAAGTCGTACTCCAATTGGAATATCTGAAACGGTCGTAGTCTTTGCCATAATTAAAAGTATTGTACGGGGTTTGTAATAATTTTTGTACAATGGGACGCAAAATTAGTGAATTTTTTTGAAATCAAGTCAAAAATTAGTCCAATTGTGTGTTGTTCACTTTCAAAATGACCAATGTCTAGTATAATAGTTTGGTCATTGGTTTCAAAAAAGTCATGGTACTTAAAATCTGCACTTATAAATGCATCAGCGTTTTGAAACATAGCTTCTTGCAATAAAAAAGAACCTGATCCTCCACATAATGCCACCTTGCCAATCTCTCCATTGAATGATTTGGTATATTTTATGAGATTTGTATTCAATGAATGCTTTACATGTATAAGAAATTCATTCACATTTAACTTGTTTGGTAAAAAACCTACTAATCCGGAACCAATATTAAGATTGGTATTCGATTTAGGCTTCAATATCTGAATATCAGATAAACCTAATCTGCAGGCTATTTTTTCATTAACTCCGTGAACCAGAACATTATCTAAATTGGTATGAATAGCATAAATAGCAATATCGTTTTTAATAGCTTTAATAAGTCCCCGGTCTAAATGATTCTGATCACTAATTCGTTTCAAACCCTTAAAAATTAAGGGATGATGGCTAACTATAACGTTACAACCCAATTCTATGGCTTCATCAATTACAGCTTCTGTAACATCCAAAGCCACTAATACGTTTTTTATTATCCAATTGGTATTACCAATAATCAATCCTGAATTATCATAGGATTCCTGTAAGTCAAGGGGTGCAATTTGCTCCAAATAATCAGCTAAGTCTTGGATGATATTCATACGTGTTTAGACTGATAGTTTTTGTTAAAAAAATACATGGAAATCAAGCCGATAATACCCAAAATGATGTTGTTAGCAAATTGTGCTGTGAAAAATGAAATATTTGCAAATGAAAATGCATCACCAGGTGGAATATTATAATAAGCCAGAGCAAGAATAACCAGATAATGGTAACTTCCCATACCACCAGGTGTGGGAACAATCATGCCTAAAGAGCCAAAAACATAAATTACCAAACTAGAAGCTAAAGAAATATGGGATGTGGGTTCGAATGATTTAAGTGCGCAAACTAACATGACATAGAACCAAAACCAAATACTAATGGTGTAGAAAAAGAATGCCCGAGGTTGTTTTATTTTCTTTATGACCATAAGTCCTTCGTAAAATCCCTGAATTTTTGATTTTACAGTTCTTACAATGGGATATTTTCTCCATGTATTGCGAGTCAACCACAAGATCAATATTATAAGAATTAATAATCCTGGAATAATCAGTTTTTGAACAAGAGGCAATTGGGCTAATTGATCATTATAAAATTTACTAAACGTTGGCAATTGTAATAAAATGGTAAAACAAATAATTATAAACATCGAAATCATATCTACCAATCGATCGAGCACTACAGTCCCGAATGCCTTATCTAAGGGAATTTTTTCATATTTGGACAATACTGCAGCACGTACAAATTCGCCACTTCGCGGTATTCCTAAATTAACTAAATAAGACACGAGCACCGCTCCGAAGCTATTAATCCAATGTGGTTTGTATCCCAATGGATCTAACAATAGATACCACCTCAATGATCTAAAATAGTTACTTAGAAAAAAAGCTATAAATATGAAAACGATGTAAATCCATTTTACACTTAAAAAATCTTTAAGCATTTTTTTCCATAATATACAATCCTCAGGGGCTATTTGATGGGTGGAGCAATAGGCTTGGTATGAAATATCTTGTGATCTAAATACCCAAAACAAAAGGCCTACACCTAAAAGCAGGAAAACAATAAACTTAATAAATGACTTTAAAAGACCCGGCACACTATAGTTCTTTGATCTGATTCTTTTCATCCACAAAGATGGAAATAGGATGAAATGATTTAGCTTCTTCTGGTGTCATTAAGGCGTAAGAAATGACTATGATAATGTCTCCAATTTCTGCTTTTCGGGCAGCAGCACCATTAAGACAGACCATCCCTGAGTTTTTCTCTCCTTTAATAACGTAAGTTTCGAATCGTTCACCGTTATTATTATTTACAATCTGAACTTTTTCTCCTTCATAAAGATTAGCTGCTTCCATTAGAACTTCATCAATGGTTATACTTCCTACATAATGGAGATTGGCTTGAGTTACAGTGGCCCGATGGATTTTTGATTTAAAAAATTGAAGTAACATATTTGCAAAATTAAGACTTTAAATCGATTACAGGATAAAGGACTTTTCAGTATATTTAGTTCATTTGTAACTCGCCTTTTAGTATTAAATTATCAATGAGGCGTACTTTTCCTGCCCAAGTTGCTACACAAGCGACTATATAATCGTGGTTTGCAGGGTTTTCAATTGGTTTTAATGTATTTCCATCTACTATTTCCAAATACTCGGTTTGTAAGCCTAACTTATCTAATTCAACCTTACATGTTGTAACAATATGATCTATAGATTCCGATCCTAAAATGGTTTTGGCCTTATTCAATGTCTTGTAGATAGCTGGTGCTATATGTCTCATTTCTGGTGTAAGTCTAACATTCCTTGAACTCATTGCTAAGCCATCAATTTCTCTCAAGGTAGGACCAATTATTAATTTCAAGGGCAACTTAAGTACTTTGATCATATGAGCCACTAAACTAAATTGTTGGAAGTCCTTCTGGCCCATTACTAAGATGTCAGGTTCTGTAATATCTAGGAGTCGTTTGACTACTTCTAACATCCCTTTGAAATGGCCGGGTCTAAACTCACCCTCCATAACTTTGTCCTTATCTTCCAGATCAATATTTAATTCAGAATGCCATTGTTTAGGATAAATTTCATTTACTTCCGGAACAAATAGTAAATCACATCCTATACTTTGTAACATTTGTTTATCTGCGCTCAGAGTTTTTGGATACTTTTTTAAATCTTCCAAATTGTTAAACTGACTTGGATTAACAAAAATGCTTACAATTACGGTATCCGCATAATTTTGAGCAACCTTAACTAAACTCAGATGCCCGGAATGCAATGCTCCCATAGTAGGAATAAAAGCTATTTTATGTCCTGATTTTTTTGCTTTATCTATTGACTTTTGGAGTCCTAGGATCGTTTTATAAGATTTCATTTGAGAGCTTAAATCTTCAAATAAATTATCTCATTCTAGGTGTTCTTCGCTTGCCTCCAGGTCGAAACATCATTCGTTGATCCATTTGGCCCATGGTTTTCATTTTTCCCTGTTGCTTAAGCACATCATCTATCATTTTTATTTGATCTTTAAACATATCACCGGTAAGCTTCAATTTTTTTAATTCCCGGTACGCATTATTAGCTTGAGTCCACCGATTTTTTGAAACGTGTATATTAATCATTTGAATAAAAATCATCGCCTTTTCGTTGTCAGTAGGTAATTTTAAAGCTTGAGCTTTATTAAACCATTCTTCAGCTTCATTATGTTTCCCTCTTTGTACATCAATCGATCCCTTGATTAAAAAATAATAAGCTCTATTGGTAACATATAACCAATTAGGTTTGAAGGTTAAATTTAAGCGTTTTTCACAAGCATCAAAATCCTGGGATTGCATAAATTGTGCAGCCGATTGAATGGTCCCAAGAAATATATAACTCGCTAGAAAAATCAAACCAACTAATAATAATGGAAAGGCATACCAAAAACCCACAGTAAATGCCAAAATAGTGCCCCCTATTAACAACACTGCGATAATAGCAAACTTTAAATATATATTAATAACAAACATAATGCATCGATTAATGTGCGGTCAAAGTTAATCAAATTTCTAAATTCCATTTTTTTATAAGTTCCGAACCTTAAAACAATTTTCATCAATTTTCGTTTTACTTCACTTAAATCGCTGTACCTTAACCCATATTATACTACTTAATATATGATGAAAAATTTATTTGTATTTTGTTTAATTTGTAATGGCTTCATACTCTACAGTCAAAACAAAATGAATCACCAAATCATTCCAAATCCTGTATCTGTTAAAAGCGCTGGTGGTCGATTGAATCTCAATGATGTTAAACAAATCATTATTCCAGAAAAAAATAAAGGTGTAAAAAAAATAGCTGAATTTTATATTCGAGCTTTGAACCAATCGGATATAAAAATAATTGAAACTAAAAGTCCACATACTTCTTCCAAAAAATCAATTATTCTTCAATTGTTACGTGGAGAAAATTCATCTGATTATTACACACTTAATTCTTCGAAAAATGGTATTAAAATAACTGCCTATCAAGAAAGAGGTTTATTTTATGCATTACAAAGTTTGATACAAATTATTGAAAAATCTGAAGGGCAAAATAACATATCAAATCTTTCTATACCGTATATTAATATTGAGGATGATTCAAGATTTAAATATAGAGGGTTACATTTAGATGTAAGTCGTCATTTTTTTCCAGTATCTTTTATAAAAAATTATATTGATATGATGGCTAAATATAAATATAATTATTTCCATTGGCATCTTACTGATGATCAAGGTTGGCGTATTGAAATCAAACAATTTCCTGAATTAACACAAACTGGTGGCTATCGTAAATCTACTTTAATTGGGCATTATAGTGACAGCCCGGCAAAATATGATTCAACTGAATACGGAGGTTATTACACCCAAGATGAAATTCGTGAAGTGATCAAATATGCTGCGGATCGTTATATCGAAATTATTCCTGAGATTGAAATGCCAGGACATTCTTCAGCTGCACTTGCTGCCTATCCCATTTTTGGTTGTACAGGGGGTCCCTATGAAGTGGCCAATACATGGGGCGTTTTTGATGATGTATTCTGTACTAAGGATACAACCATTTGGTTTTTGAAAGAAATTCTTAAAGAAGTTTGCGATTTGTTTCCTGG